>JAEEGF012134269.1_pt1 | contig 20738 bp, 9 predicted proteins | sample 9134171 | NCBI WGS metagenome assembly JAEEGF01 (sample SAMN16246542, study PRJNA631951) | gut metagenome | biome: gut microbiome; feature: rumen; material: AP-attached | host: Bos | place: Iran: Karaj | collected 2018-10
AGCCGGGTGCAAAGGAAGCCCCTGCCAAGAAGGGCAAGAAGGGCAAGCATGCCGAACCTGAAGCCGCTCCTGTGAAGCATGAACTCATCTTCAACATCAGCGACAAGGGTGTGCTGACCTGCGAAACCCCGAATAAGTTCTGGTTCGGTACCGAAACCGTGACGGTGAACGTGTTTGACCCGTCGGGCGAGAAGGCCTCCGTGAACGTGAAGTACACGGTGAAGCCGGTGAACGACCCGCCGGTCGTGAAGGAAATTCCGGGCCAGGAAACGCTCGAAGGCAAGTCCTTCAAGCCGATCAAGCTCGACCAGCATGTGACCGACCCCGACCACAAGCCGCATGAAATCCGCTGGAAGGTCACGGGTGCCAAGAACCTCGAAGTCATGATTTCGGGCGGCCGCGAAGCCGTAATCAAGCCGAAGAAGGCCGATTGGTTTGGCGAAGAAACCCTCGTGTTCACCGCTAGCGACCCTGCCGGTGGTACCGACAAGGCTGTTGCCAAGTTTGTGGTGAAGCACGTGAACGCCGCCCCGGTGATGCGTGACATCCAGGATTACACAATCAAGGAAGACGACCACCAGGGTGTTCTCGCCGTGATCAAGCTTGACCAGTTTGCCCGCGACAAGGACCATCGCTTTGACGAACTCAAGTGGACCTTCACCGGCAACAAGTACCTGCAGGTGACCCATGACAAGTTCAAGAAGACTGTGACTATTTCCCAGCCGCACGAAAACTGGAACGGCAAGCCGGAACGCATCACCTTCACGGTCACCGACCCGGATGGTGCCAAGGCCAGCAAGTCCGCCCTCTTCACGGTGCTCCCGGTGAACGATCCTCCTGAGGCCAAGGCGCAGACCTACATGACCCAGGAAGGCGACCCGCTCAAGGTCTCTGCCTCTGACGGTCTTATGTCTGGCGTTACGGATCCGGATGGCGAAAAGCCGGTGTCCGTCCAGCTGGTCCAAAAGCCGCGCAACGGTAAGATTAATCTGAACGAACGCGACGGTTCCTTCGAGTACGTCCCGAACAAGGGATTCTCCGGCCTCGATGAATTCTCCTTCAAGGTGAAGGACCCGGGTGGAGTCTACTCCAAGGTTGTGACAGCCGAGATCAACGTCACCTTCAAGATGAAGGACCTCCGTGGCAATTCTTCTCCGAAGCCTGAAGCCAAGAAGGACGAGCCGAAGGACGACGATGAAGACAAGGCTCCGGCCAAGGGTAAAAAGAAGAAAGGCAAGAAGGGCAAAAGGAGGTAGTCTCTAACGCCCCATGCTTGAATTTAAAATGCTCCCGCCATGGCGGGGGCGTTTTTTTTCGGGACTATTCGCCTCGAATTGCGGCTCTTGCGTTGAGATTTTTTCATCGCAAATTCCTTTGAAAAAGGGACTTTTTGAGATTTTTCGCTTTCCAGGATATACCTTTAAAGAAGTGATGGACCCTTGTGGGTCCTTTTAAAAGTGGGTGTTTATGGTTACAAAAATCCTTAAAGTTTTGACTTTGACCTCTTTGGGCATGGGGCTTTGCGGAACCGCGTTTGCGGCGACGGCAGAGTCCGAATTCTCCTGGAGCAACGTGTGCATGGGTGGCGGCGGTTTTGTATCGGCGGTCGTTGCGTCGCCTGCTGCCGAGAACCTCTTTTACGCGCGTACCGACGTAGGCGGCGCCTACCGTTGGGAAGAAACCTCCAAGTCCTGGGTCTCGATGATGGATTGGGTCGATGTGACGGAACGCGGGCTCTTGGGCATTGAAGCCATTGCCGCTGACCCGAAGGACGGCGACAAGGTCTACATGATGGCTGGCACCAGCTACTGGAACAACGGACGCTCGGCGTTTTTGCGTTCCGGTGATCGCGGCAAGTCGTGGGAAGTGCTTTACACTTGGGACTCGACTGGCGAAAAGGGCGGCGTGGTGACCCGCTTTGGCATGCACGGCAACGGCATGGGTCGCGGTAACGGCGAGGCCTTGGCCGTTGACCCGAATAATACCGACATCATGTTCTACGGCTCCAAGAACAAGGGCCTCTGGAAATCGACGGATAACGGTTCGAGCTGGAGCCATGTGGATGCGTGGACGACCGCTGCCGGGAGCGACACCACTTGGAACGGCTCGGGCTTTAGCTTTGTGACTTTTGCACCGGGATCTTCCAAGGTGCTTTACGCCGGTTTCCTCCGCGAAGGGACGACCAAAAACAAGACCTTTGAAAACGTATTCACTTCGACGGATGGCGGAGCCTCCTGGAAGGCGATTCCGATTCCCGATGCCTTGCGCACGACGGCGGGCGGCGGCATTGTTCGCCTGATGCCGCAACGCGCCGTAGTCTCGAAGGACGGCAACACCTTGACCATTACGTTTGCCGACGGTGCAGGGCCGCATGCCATGGCGTGGGACGAAGGCTGGGGCCCCATTTGGGATGGCTTTGGCCGCGGTGCGGTGCTCCAGTACGACGTGGCTGCCGCCACTTGGAAGGACGTTTCTCCCGAAGACTACATTGACGACGGCAACACGACTGTTTCTGAATTCGACCAGACCTCTTACGAGAACGCGGATAGCTCCTACAAGTTTATCGCCCCCTATGGCGGTATTACCATCAATCCGAACGACAGCAAGGAAATGGTCGTGACTACCGAGGGCTATCGCGGTCCGCAGTTCTGGTACGCGGATACGGACGACGGGAAAGGCAAGTGGAGCGACCAGTGGGGCTCCAACATTTTCCACACGACCGACGGCGGCGAAACCTGGGTGGCGAGCTTCAAGTACTATTGGATGGAAGGCGGCTTTTACCCGACTACGCAGCAGATGGATGCGAACGGCATCGGCTGGATGCACAACGGCTCCATTCACTGGGCGGGGAGCATTGTCATGGACCCCAATAACCATGAACGCGTCTTTGTGACTTCGGGTAACGGCATTTTCCGCACCGACAATTTAAGCGATTATGTGTATAAGGAAGCTGAAAATTCCTGGGAGGAGCCGACCCTGACCATGAACCAGGTGTGGCGTTTTAACGCCCACGGTGTCGAAGAGACGGTGCCCTTCGAGGTGGTGAGCATTCCGGGCGGTCCCATGATTTCGGTGATCGGCGACTACGACGGGTTCCGCCATGAAGACATTACCAAGTACCCCGCCAGCCGCCATGTGACGGAAGTTCCTGGTGTCTCGACCTCGCTGGGGACCACCACCGGCCTTGCCTACGCCCCCAAGAAAGGAACCTTGGTGAAGGTGACGGCGACGCGCGAGTACAAGGGCCAGTATAGCAACATTCCCATAGACCCAATCCAGATTTCCAACGACTCCGGCCGCACTTGGACGGTTTCGGCTTATGGAAAATTGTCTGCGGATTTCGCCGAAGGCACTGCTGCCATTTCTACCGATGGTTCTGTGGTGCTTTGGGTGCCGGGCAAGGGCTCGACTACCGTGTATCGTAACGAAAGCTCCAACTGGGACGAGGTCACGGGCATTACTGCAAGTGCGTTTGTGGTGGGCGACCCCGAGAATGCGGATGTGTTCTATGCCTACGACCGTACCACGGGCAAGTTCTACAAGAGTACGGACAAGGGTAAATCCTTTGCCGAGGTTTCGGCTCCTGGCGTAAGCAACTTCAAGAAGTTTCGCGCCATTCCTGGCTTTGAAGGCGACTTGTGGATCCCGGTTGCGGTGCAAGACGAAAATGGCAACCCGAAGGACGGTTCACTTTTGCATTCGACGGATGGCGGCAAGACCTGGAGCAAGGTCGAGGGCGTCGGTTACTGCGAAGCGGTGGGCTTTGGCGCTCCGAAGGCGAAGGGCGGCTACCCCGCGATCTACGCGTTCGGCAAGGTGGGTGAAACCGTAGGCGTTTTTGGTAGCGACGACAAGGGCGCCACCTGGGCCCGTGTGAACGATGACGGCCATGAATATGGCGGCCTTGCAAACGGCGAGTTCGTAATGGGCGACATGAACACCTACGGCGTGGTTTATATGAGTACGGCCGGTCGAGGCATTGCGGTTCGTGTCCCCAGTGACTGGAATATGGGATCGTCGAACTCTGGCGGGACAACGGTTGTCAAGGCGCAACCCAAGGGTACTTTCGCAAACCCCACGGCGAGCGTCAAGTATGTGGGTGGGAACCTGGAACTGCACTTGGAGAGCGCCAACGTCCGTGTGTCGGTATTCGACATGCACGGCCGCGAGATTTCTTCCAAGAGGTATAGCAGTTCTGTGACGCTTCCGCTCAAGCAGATTGTGCCTGCTCGCGGTAATTACCTTGTGCGCGTGGATGACGGAAAGCGTCTCCTGTTCAATAACCGCGTGATAGTGACGCGCTAAATGGCGCTTCCATAAAAGCTAACGCCTTGAGATTCAGGGCGTAAAAAAGGTCCCATCTAGGGACCTTTTTTGAATTACTTCTTTTTGGCTTTGGTCTTGGATTCGTGCCATTCGTCGAAGGTGATGGATCGGTCCACGACTCCGTCGGGAGTGAGTTCCAGCACGCGGTTCGCAACTGTCTGGGCGAATTCGTGGTCCTGCGTACAGAAGATAATCGGGCCCTGGAATGCGGTGAGGCCGTTGTTGAGGGCGGTGATGGCTTCCAGGTCGAGGTGTGCCGTCGGTTCATCGAGCAGCAGGCAGTTCGCGTTCGAAAGCATCATCTTGCTGAGCATACAGCGCACTTTTTCGCCACCGCTGAGCACATTGCAGCACTTGAGCGCTTCTTCGCCGGTAAAGAGCATGCGGCCCAGGAACCCGCGGATGAATGTCTCGTCCTGTTCCTTGCTATACTGGCGCAGCCAATCCACCAGCGAGAGGTCCGACTGGAAGTAGGCATCGTTGTTCTTGGGGAAGTAGTTGTAGCTGATGGTGTTACCCCACTTGAGTACGCCCTCGGGAGCCTTGGTTTCTTCGGCAATCAGCTGAAAAAATGCGGTCTTGAGTGTGTCGTACTCACCTACGAGGGCGACCTTGTCCTGGTTGCCCAGGCTAAAGTTGAGCCCCTTGACCACAATGCCGTCGCCACCGTCGATGGTTGCATCCTTGAGCTCGAGCACTATCTTGCCCGGCTCGCGGTCCATCTTGAAGTTGACCCACGGGAACTTGCGGCTCGATGCCGGCATTTCTTCGACGGTCATCTTGTCGAGGAGCTTTTTGCGGGAGGTTGCCTGCTTTGCCTTTGCCGCGTTAGAGGCGAAACGGCGGATGAACGCCTTGAGTTCTTCGATTTTTTCTTCGGCGCGGCGGTTCTGGTCCTTGCGCTGCTTCTGGGCGAGCTGGCTTGCCGCGTACCAGAATTCGTAATTGCCGCCGTAGATGTTGATCTTGCCGTAGTCGATGTCGCAGGTGTGCGTACAGACTGCATTCAAAAAGTGACGGTCGTGGCTCACCACGATCACGATGTTCTCGAATCGTTCGAGGTAGTCTTCGAGCCAGCTGACGGTTTCGAGGTCAAGGTGGTTCGTCGGTTCGTCGAGCAAAAGGATGTCGGGGTTGCCGAACAGCGCCTGGGCGAGGAGCACGCGGATTTTTAAGCCGCCATCGAGGTCGGCCATGAGGCTGTGGTGGAATTCCTCGGGGATGCCGAGGCCCTTGAGGAGCACTGCGGCATTCGAATCGGCCTCGTAGCCGCCGATTTCGCCGAAGCGGGTCTCAATTTCCATGGCCTGCATGCCCTGCTCTTCTGTCATCTCGGGCAACGCGTAGAGTTCGTCACGCTTTTTGCCGAGTTCATAGAGTTCGGGAAAGCCCATCATCACCGTTTCCATGACGGTGTTCTGCTCGTAGGCAAAGTGGTCCTGCTTGAGGACAGCAATGCGTTCGCCCGGGTCCTTGGTGACGTCGCCGGTATTGGGCTCGAGTTCGCCACTCAGAATCTTGAGGAATGTGGATTTGCCAGCGCCGTTGGCGCCAATGACGCCGTAGCAGTTGCCCTTTTTAAACGAGAGGTTTACCTCTTTGAAGAGGACTCGGCTACCGTATTGAAGACTTACATTAGAAACGTTTAGCATGTGTTTTTATTGTTTTGAGTGATTTTGTCATTCTGAGCGGAGCATCGTAGATGCGAAGTCGAAGAATCTAGGTTGAAAAATTTTTTAGATCCTTCGACGCGCTTCGCTTGCTCAGGATGACTCTTGAGGGTCGTTCCGAATTAATTTTGGTTCGCCTTCTCCAGTTCGCGGGCGTTGATGATGAGCATCTGCAGGCGGTTCTCGATGTTAGCAAAGCTGGTGTCGGGATCGTAGTCCAGACTCAAGATTTGGACATGCGGACAACGCTCCTTGACGGCCTTGGTGAGGCCACGGCCACTGATGTGGTTTGCAAGACAGGCGAACGGCTGCAAAATGATGTAGCTGTTGACGCCGTGTTTGGCGTTGTAGAGGATCTCGCCCGGGATAAGCCAACCTTCACCAGTGTTGTAGCTGGGGTCGATAATGTCGCGCACGTAGTCGACCAGCTCGTAGCAGTCAGCATGATGCTCGTAGAGCTTGAAGGAGTGCATCACGTCACGCACGGCCTTGGCTGCGCGGTCGAACGCCTTGGCGGTCACGCCGCCTTCGATGCGGTCGAAGAACGGGTTCGCCGAGAAGCCCCTGCGGAGCTTTTCGCTGCGTACCACTTCGTCCACGCGGAAGAAGTCCGTCATGCCCGGCAGGTAGACTTCCATGCCATTATCCATGAGGTAATTCTCCACAAAGCCGTTGGCGCTCGGGTGGTAGTTCATCAGAATTTCGCCAAGCACGGCCACGCGCGGCTTGCGGATTCCGTTCATGCGGTCTTCGGTGACGCTCACAGTGTTGAATGCCTCTACGCAGCAATGGAACATTTCGAGCATCTTCTTCGGCGTGACGAGTTCCGACTTTTTGAGAATGCCCACGAGGTTCATCATAAGCGGCATCCAGTGGTCGTAAACCTTTTGCGTGTCGCCTTTGTTCACCTCGTAGGGACGGAGCGCCCTGTACATGGTCTCGATGGCGTCCATCACTACAAGGCCCCACAGCATGTGGAGGCGGAAGTCGAGACCCACGCTAAAGCCTGGGTGGATTCCCTTGTAGTCGGCGCCGGTCGTGACGATGGCGACGTCTTTGAAGCCGGCTTCGTCGAGCGCCTTGCGGGCGAGCATCGGGTATTGCACTGCGCGGCAGTTTTCGCAGTTCTTGGCGAGGCACACCGAGATTTCGGTCTGCTTCACTTCGGGGTGGTCGTATAGCCACTTGAGCTGTTCGCCGATGTTCACCTGGGCCGGGAAGCAAATGTCGTTGTGTACAAACTTCTTGCCGAGTTCAATGGCCTTGCGGTCGGCTACGGGAAGGTATTCGGCCATGTAGCCCTTTGCCTTCATGTATTCGCTCGCGAGCACGGTAAAGGCGGGCGAGAGGTTCGGCGTCAAAATCTTGCGGCGGAACTTGTCTTCGGCCACGAACGGAGTGTGGTAAAGCGGTTCCTTGTTCTCGGGCTTGTCGGGGAGGTTTGCCGCACGGCGCGCCTTGACGGTCTCGATAAAGCTCTTGACGCGGATGCCCACCGGACCGCGGGCGTCGCCTTCGTCCAGCTTGAGCATGAGCATTTCCTTGTTGGATTCAAGGTGCAGCATGCGGATCATTTCGTCGGTCAAAATGGAATCGTGCCCGCAGCCGAAGCTCACGATCTGGGCGAGTTCCACGTTGGGGTCCTTGGCGGCGATCATGGTGGCGCCGAGCATGCGCAAGTGGAACGTGTTTTTGATTTCTACACGGGTATGGCTTGGCACATCTTGGTCGAACACACCTGGGAGCGATTCAGTGGTAAGCACTGGGATGCCCATGGCGGTAAAGTGGCTTGCGATGTTGTGGTTGATGAGCGTGTCCGCATGATAGGGACGCCCAGCGATCACCACAGCGAAGGAGTTCTTCGCATGGACTTCGTCCAAAATCTTTTGGCCTTCTTCCAGGAGCGTGGTGTGGTAATTGTTGAGGGCCTTTTCGCCTTCGTCCACGGCCTTGGCGAGAAGCTTCTTGTCGAGCTTCCAGTGCTCGTGGAACCATTCGATGGTCTGGTTCTTGCGGAGCTTGGTGTTGAACCAGTGGAACACCGGCTGGTCCAGCGGGATCCCGAAGTTGCGTTCGGGGTCGTCTGTGTTCTTGCAAATGTCGGGGTAGCCTTGCACCACAGGGCACACGGAGGTGGCCGTAAACTTGGTGTGGTCGCTGGGAAGAGCCACCATCATGGGGAAGAATATGCGGTCGACCTTCTTGTCGATGAGGGAGAGCACGTGACCATGTACGAGCTTGGCGGGGAAGCAAACCGTGTCGCTGGGCACGCTGTGGAGGCCCGCCTCGAACATCTTGTAGTCGCTCTGGCGGCTCACCACGACCGTGTAGCCGAGGCTCGTGAAGAACGCCTTCCAGTAGGGGAGGCTGTTCCAGAACTCGAGCACGCGCGGGATGCCGATGGTCTTCCCGTTGTTCGGGAGGAGTTTTGCTGGCGCGTAGTCCTTCACCAGGAGCTGGTTCGTGCGCTTAATCATGTCGGGCACGGACTGCATCTTCTTGTTGATTTCGGCGATGAGGGCCTTGGTCTTCGGGTCGTTCGGGTCGGCGGTGACTTCACCGCGTTCGCAACGGTTGCCCGTAACAAAGCTCTGGCCGTCACTGAAGGTGACGATGGTGCGGGAGCAATGGTTGGTGCAGTACTGGCAAAGTTGCCCAGGCTGGTTGTGCCAGCTGAAGGTCCTCATGGCTTCGAGGCCGATGAACGTAGACTTGAGGTCGGGGTTCTCTTTGCGCTTTTCTTCCATGAACTTCTTGGTCAAAAGCGCGATGCCGATGGCGCCCATTTCGCCCGGGCGTTCCGGACGGATGGGTTTGAGGCCCGTGTACTGCTCGAAGGCGCGGAGCACCGCGTCGTTCTTGAAGGTGCCGCCCTGGACCACGACCTTTTTGCCGAGCGTGGAGAGGTTACGGATACGGATCACCTTGGTAAAGACGTTGTTGATGATAGAACGGCAGATGCCCGCGATAATGTCTTCGGGCTGCTTGCCATCGCGCTGTTCCGTGATGATGGAACTGTTCATGAATACGGTGCAGCGGGACCCCAGCTGGGACGGACTCTTTGCCTTGAAGGCGAGTTCCGCGATTTTTTCCATGGGGATGCCGAGGCTGCGGGCGTAGGTCTCGATGAACGAACCGCAACCGGAAGAGCAGGCTTCGTTCAGGATAATACCCGTGACGACGCCGTCTTGCACGGAGATGGCCTTCATGTCCTGGCCACCGATGTCGAGGATAAAGCTTACGTCGGGGCAAATCTTCTGGGCGGCGTTGGCGTGGGCGACCGTTTCTACCGTGTGGAAGTCGGCGTGCACGGCCTTCGCAAAGAGCTGTTCGCCGTAACCGGTCGTACCGACACCGAGAATGTTGAGCTTGCAGCCGTATTCTTCGTAACGGTCGGTGAGTTCGTTCATGGCGCGCTTCAAGACGGCGAGTGGTTCGCCGTTGTTGCTCGCGTAAAAGCCGTCGACTACCTGGTCGTTCTCGTCCATGAGCACGAACTTTGTGGTGGTGGAACCGGCGTCAATGCCTAGGTACACGTTGAGGGTGGAACCGGAAGGCGGCTGCGGGTAGTTATTGCCCGCCATCTTGTGGTCTTCGAGGAACTGCTTGTATTCGGCGTCGTCCTTGAAGAAAAGGTCTGCGGCGGCCTTGGCCTTGTTCTCGGCTTGGCGCGTTTCGTTAAAGTGCACGAGGGAATCGAGGGAGCCCTCCATGCGGTAATGGCATTCCTGGCCCGCGAACATGGAACCGAGCGAAAGTGCGGCACCCATGGCAACAAGCACTTCGGAGTGCTCGGGGAGGATGGCCTGCTCGTCGGTAATGCCCAGGCGCTCCTTGAAGGCGCGCACGAGGGTCGGGTTGAAGGTAAGGGGGCCGCCTTCAAAAATCACGGGGGGCTTGATTTCCATGCCCTGGGCGAGGCCACCGATGGTCTGCTTGGCGATGGCATGGAAGCTGGAGAGGGCGATGTCCTCTTTGGCGATACCGCTGTTGAGCATCGGCTGAATGTCCGTCTTGGCGAACACGCCGCAACGTCCCGAGATCTCGTAGACTTTTTGGCCGCGCTTGGCGAACCCTTCGAAGGCCTCGGTCTTGATGCGGAGGAGTTCCGCCACCTGGTCAATGAAGGCTCCGGTGCCGCCGGCGCACACGCCGTTCATGCGCATGTCGCTCGCAATGAGCTTGCCCGTGGTGCGGTCCTTTTCAAAAAACACGACTTTGGCGTCCTGACCGCCCAGCTCGATGGCGACGCGGGTGTCGGGGTAGGTGGCGCGCACGGCGAGGGCGTTCGCCACCACTTCTTGCACAAAGAAGGCCTTGGTGGCTTCGGCAAAGGGTTGGCCACCCGAGCCGCAGAAGGCGACCCTGAAATTTTTGCCTGGGAAGAGTCCGTGGGCTTCTCTCAGCACCTCGTAGACTTTTTTTGCCTGCATGGCATTGTGGCGCTGGTAAGTATAGTGCAAAAGCTTAGATGTCTCGGGGTCGACTACGGCTATTTTGACAGTCGTCGAGCCAACGTCAACACCGACCCATAAATCGTTTGTGGTATTTGTCATAACGGGCGTAAAGATAGAAAAAATAAGGAAATTCTATATTGTACCGCATGAATTTCCTCGGTATTGATTACGGCGAACATCGTGTAGGCATCGCTTTTGCCGATTCCGAGTTCCGCATGGCTTTCTCGCGCGAGACAATCGACCAAAAAAAGACGAACTTGTGGGAACGCCTGGAACAGCTGGTGAAAGAAAACAAGGTCGACGAGCTGGTGGTCGGCATGCCGTACCGCCCCGACGGACGTACCGACGGCAAGAACGTGGTGGTGGAGTCGTTTGTGAAGGACTTGGCAATGCATTTTCCGGGCATGCCCATCCACACGCAGGACGAGGCGTATTCGAGCGTGCAGGCTCAAGAAAACACCGCCCACTTTAGCAAGAAAAAGAAGCAAAAGAACAAGGGCGTGATTGACCAGCTGGCCGCCGCTATCATCCTCCAGCGCTGGCTAGATGAAGAAGCTCCTGCGGAGCAAAAACCCTAAACGCGCGAGCCTTTCGATTTTTCGGTGAACAGTTCATTCGCGAGTTTTTTCAGGTTCGTGAAGTCCCACTTGCCGCTGCCGAGCTTGGGCAGGTTCTCTACGCGGAACACGCTTCCCGGAATCATGAGTGGCGGGATTCCCGACTTGCGGATTGCGCGGAGTAGGTCGTCGGGGTCGGTCTCGTCCCCGACATAGAGCAGTACGATGCGTTCGCCCTTGACCGAGTCGGGAACGGCGACCGTGATGAATTCGCAGTCCCCTAAAAGCTTGGTCTCGGTGAGACGCGCCTCCACGGCGGTGAGCGAAATCATTTCGCCGCCGAGTTTGGCAAAACGGCTGTAGCGGTCCAAAAGCACCAGGAACCCTTCGGAGGTGAGCTTGCCCTTGTCGCCGGTCTTGTACCAACGGTGGCCGTTTTTCTCGATAATGGCTGCCTTGTTGCGTTCGGGGTCGTCGAGGTAGCCGTGCATCACGTGTGGGCCTCCGACCAGAACCATGCCCTCTTCGCCTTGCGGCAAAGTTTCGTTGGTGTCGGGGTCGGCAATGAGGATGCGCGAACCCGGTACGGGGAGCCCGACGCTCGAGGTGTCGGAGCAGCGTTCCATGGTGAGGAAGTCGTCCAAAAGGACGTTCGGGGCGTTGATGGTCGCCACAGGCGATGTCTCGGTACAGCCGTAGCCCTCGAAGATTTCTTTGCCGAACTTGAGCCTGAATGCGTCGCGCATTTCTTGACGCAGTTTTTCGGCACCGGCGAGCACAAAGCGCACGTAGTCGAGGCACATGGGGTGTACCCAGCGGTTTACGCAGAACGCACGCAAGAATGTTGGCGTCCCCACCAGGATGGTGACTTTGAATTCGGCACAGGAGCGGGCGATGGTCTTGACATCTGTGGGGTCGGGGCAGAGCACCATGGGCACGGCGTCAAAGAGCGGCATGAGGATCGTCACCGTAAGCCCAAAGGAGTGGAACATAGGGAGCTCGGCGAGTACCACGTCGTTTTCGCGAAGGCGGATGACGGCGTCGGTCTGCTGGATGTTTGCGATGATGTTCTTTTGGGTAAGGACGATCCCTTTGGGCGAGCCTTCGGAACCCGAGCTGAACAAAATAACCGCGGGATCGTTAATTTTCCCGGTTTTAAACCACAGGATTTCCAAGAGCTTGCGGGGCAGGAACTTTGCCATGAGCATGGGGCAAATGTTCTGCCAAATGGCGTCCTTCCCAAAGATGTCGTCGATAAAGACGAGCTCCGTGAACTTGGTGAGGCCCTTGAACTTCTCGTTCTTTTGCGTTAGTTTGTCATAGAAAGCGTGGGTTGTCAGGGTGTAGCGAATGTGGGTGCGTTCCACACAACCCGCGACCACGTCGAATGGGGAGGTGTAATTCAGGTTGACGCTTGTTTTGCCTGCGGCAAAGATCGAGAGGATTGCGATGACCCCGTCACGGCTCGACGGGAGCAAGAGACCGACTCTTTGGTCTTTGCGGGCGATTTTGAGCAGGCGTTTGGAAATGCGCCTGACCAGCGAGACCATGTGGAGTCCCGAAACGTGGTCGCCTTGCGGGTCAAGCAAAATGGGCTTGAGCCCGCGGCGGCGCATGGCTACAAGCCATGTGGGCACAATGGTACGGTAATGTTTGATAGCCATATCCCAGGTGTCGATGGCGAGGTCGCGCAAGTGCATTCGGATTTCTTCTTCGGGCGTGGAACTGGGGATGGTGTGGCCAAAGCCCACGCTAATGATGCGAGTTGACGCAGGGCCCAGCATGATGCTGTCGGAGAAGTGACTGTAGGGGCCGCCCCAAAGCCCTTGGATGTAGAACGGGACGACGGTCGCCTCGATGCCTTCGAGCGCCTTGGAGTAGTCGATGGAGAACCGCGAGATGTGCGGAGTCTTGGAGACTTCGCCCTCGGGGAACACGACGACCGCCTCGCCGGCGAGGAGCGCCTTGCGGATCTTTTCCATGGCGGGCTCGGGATTGCGGCGGAAAATGGGGATGATGTAGCGCGTCTTTTGGAGGAAGGAGAGGAACCAGGAGTTTGCCTTGTCGCGGTTGCTCGCCATTTTTAGCGGGCGAGGGCTTGCCATTTGGAGCACAGCCCAGTCAATAAAGCTGTAGTGCGAACCCACGAGCAAAACAGGACCGCTGTCGGGGATGTTCTGCACGCCTACGACCTTGATGCGGTAGCGGAACACAAAGAAGAAGAGGAAACGGAGCCCCATGCGGAGCATCGCCTGCGGCGTATTTTTGAGGGTAATCCAAAAACAGATGGTAAAGAGGATGGCGATGAATAGGAAAATTTGGTAGACCTGGATGTTGGTAAACGTGAGGAGGAGGCATTGCGCAATGAGGAACACCGTGAGCATACTCATGAGGATCATCTCGCTCACAGCGTGGATGCGTCCCGAGGTGTCGGGCCTGGTAAAATGCTGGATGACGGTGCGCAAGACGACAAGGGAACTGCCTACGAGCCCGCCCAGCAGGGCGTAAAGCAAAATGCGTACCCATTCCACCGAGACCACGGGCAAGATGAACATCAAAAGGGCGGATCCGATTGCCGAGAGCGGTATGAGGCCTGTTTCGACGAACGGCTTGGACGCCTGTGCGGCGATGATGGTGCCGACAATGTAACCGAGAGCCGTGAGCAAGAGCTCTGGCTGGAAGAAACTCATTTGCTGTTCGCCGGTAAAGTCCTGCGAAAGCAAGAGGAACAGCTGCGTGACCGCCCAGTAAAAGGCGATGCCCAAAATGGAGAGCCTTATGATGGGGTGAGACCACGTGGCTGCAAAAATGCGGATGGGGGAACGGAACTTGAGGGTGGTGTTACGTCCGATTTTAATGAAGAAAGCCGAGATGGCGCCGAGGAGCGTGGCTCCGGTAAAAATGTAGGGGAGGGACCAGTACGGGATTGGCGATGCGCTGTCGGGGGTAAGGCCCATGCTAAGGCACGAGACGCCGGCAATGCCCATCACGTAGGTGGAAACCTGGACCGAGTTTGCCGCCGTGAGCATCCGCTCGCCAAAGATTTCCTTGATGGCACCGTACTTGGCGGGGTTGTAGAGGGCGTGGAAAATGCCGTACAGCATGGTGAGCCCAAAGGCGACCCAGGGAAAGCCCACTTGGAACAGGACGCTGATGGCGATGAGCGAGAGGAACATCCCGAGGGAGGTCCATGCCATGACTTTGCCCTTGGGGTAGCGTCCGGCGATAAACCCGGCGAGGGGCATCATGAACACAGCGGGGAGGAACAGCGCCAGCTGGAGCAGCATGCTGCGCCAAAAAAAGTCCTGGCCTTCGTACGAGAACGACAGCCAACGCAAGAAAAAGATGAACAAGCCCATCTGCACGAATGACGTGCAGAAAACCGAGAATAAGTATGGGAATGCTCCCGAGCACCTCAAAAGTTTCATAAAAAACCAAATAATTTGGTTAAATTTAGAATTTTAAATGGTGGGCAAATATGAAAATAATGTGACAAAAAACATTTATTTCTTGGGAATTGGCTTTTTTTGCGTTTTTTCCCAAAAAACGGGCTTTTTCCTACGTTCCGCCACCTGGAGCTTGGGGGCGACTTTTTCTTCATAGGATTTGGCAAAATCTGTCCAAAATTCGCTTGGATTGGTCGAAATCTGCTTGAGCGCCTGGTAAAAGTCGAACAGGTCGGGGATGTTCTTGCCGGATTCCCACTTGCCGATGGTTACTCGCGATACGTCGGAGTAGTCGCCGACGTAATCCTGCGTCTTTTGGGCCTTGTTGCGCCATTTTTTGAAGGTTATGCCCAGTTCCTTTGTGAAAATGACCCTATAGTCATCCTTTTTCTTGGTCATAAACCCTTTTTAGGAATTCTTATACCCCCTTTGTGATAACACCTGTTATCATTCTGAAAGCCCTTTTGTAAAAAACTGGTTGCAAACACGTGTTTGCATTGGCTTTCTTGAAAAAAGGGACGACAAACATGCTTGGACAGAGAATTTAGGTAAATATTTCTACATTTACGCTGTTCAAATTTTTTTAGGAAAAATGTATGATTGACATGAATGACCAGGTGCAAGCCCGTCTTGCAAAGTTAGAGAAGTTCAAAGAAATGGGTGTGGAAGCCTACCCCCACAAGTTCAACCGCACGCACGACAGCAAGATGCTCAAGGAGAACAAGGAAGCTCTTATGGCGAGTGGCGAGCCAATCGCCTTTGCGGGTCGCGTGGTGCGTTTCAACCGCAAGGGAAAAATGTGCTTTATGCACCTCAAGGACCGCTATGGTCGCCTTCAGGTGGTATGTGCCCGCGACGAAGTGGGCGAAGAAAACTACGAAATCGTCAAGATGACCGACCTTGGCGACTTCATTGGTGTGAACGGCTTCATGTTCGAAACGCAGACCGGTGAATACTCCGTGCACGTGAAGAAGGTGACGATGCTCAGTAAGGCCGTGCGCCCGCTCCCGGTCGCCAAGGAAAAGGTGGACGAGAACGGCAACAAGGTCGTGTTCAACGAATTTGCCGATGTGGACACCCGTTACCGCCAGCGTTACATCGATATGGCCTTGAACGACGACGTGAAGGAAGTTTTCATCAAGCGCTTCAAGATTCTGCAGGCTATCCGTGACTACCTGATCGAAAAGGGATTCATCGAGGTCGAGACCCCGACGCTCCAGCCGATTTACGGTGGTGCCAACGCCCGCCCGTTCACCACGCACCACAACGCCTGCGACATGACGCTCTACCTGCGCGTGGCTCCGGAACTCTATCTCAAGCGCTGCATTGTGGGCGGTATGGAAAAGGTGTTCGAATTCTCCAAGAACTTCCGCAATGAGGGCATGGACCGCACCCACAGCCCGGAATTTACGGGTCTTGAATTCTACGAAGCCTATGCCGACTACAACGACATGATGGTCCACTTCGAAAACATCTACGAACGTGCCTGCATTGCCGCAAACGGTACGACCAAGATCAACTACCAGGGCAAGGAAATCGACTTCAAGGCCCCGTGGCCCCGCTACAGCATGATCGAGGCCATCGAGAAGTTTGGCGGTTTGAAGGTCAATGAAATGAGCGACGACGAGATCAAGGCCAAGATGGAAGAACTCGGCGGACACCTGGATGGCGAATTCAGCCGCGGCCGCGGTATCCTCGAACTGTTCGAGCTCACCGTGGAAGACAAGCTCATTCAGCCGACGTTCATCAAGGACATGCCGACCGAGAGCACCCCGCTTTGCAAAAAGCATCGCAGCATCGAAGGGCTTATTGAACAGTTCGAGCCGTACTGCAACGGCTGGGAACTGGGCAACGCCTACACCGAGCTTAACGACCCAATCCGTCAGCGCGAACTCCTGGAAGACCAGGTGCGCCGTGGCCGTGGTGGTGAAGGCGAAACGCATCCGATGGACGAAAACTTCATGCACGCTATCGAAAGTGGCTTGCCTCCTACCGGTGGCGTAGGCTTCGGTATTGACCGCATGGTCATGCTCCTCACGAACCAACAGACCATCCGCGATGTTCAACTGTTCCCGCTGATGAAGCCGGAGACCTAATTATCGATGAATAAACTGGAATGGCTCATCGCCTGGCGTTACCTGGGGGCTCAGCGTAAGAGTCTCTTCGTTTCGCTGATTGGCATTTTCAGTATGCTTGGTGTCTCCATCGGCGTGTTCGCGCTGGTGGTCGCGCTCGCTGCGGTTAACGGTTTCGAGGAAGAGGTGACCGCCCAGATGATAGGGAAGGACGCCCACTTTGAACTCATGGCCTACAACGGCGAGAACATCTCCGCCTACGACAGTCTGATTACCGAAGTCAAAAAGCACGACTCCAGTGTGGTGAACGCTTCCCCGTTCATCATCTACAAGGTGGGCATCAGCAGCCGCAAGGTGAACGACGGCATTGTGATTTACGGTATTGATCAAGAAAACTCGAAGGGAGTGACCGACATTTACAAGTACATGAAGTTCGGCAACTACTCCGTTGACAGTCTCGAGGACATGAACGGCACCCGCCGTCCGGGAATTTTGCTCGGCTCGGGACTGGCGAACCGCCTCCGCGTGGTTGTGGGCGACAAGCTTGTGCTGCAGCTGTTCCAGAATCCCGACGAAATGGTCGGCAGCGCCGGTGGGCCGCGCATGATGATGGCCGTGGTGAGCGGCATCTTCGAGACGGGCACCTACGAGTACGACGGTAACCTCGCGTACATCGGCATTCCCGAACTGCAAAAACTCATGGGCATCGGCGATGCGGTATCCGGCATCCAGTTCCGCGTCAAGGACCACTGGAAGGCGGGCGAGTCCTGCGACAAGGCTGCCGAGTGGCTTACCTACCCGTACTACGTGCTCGACTGGAAGTCCAAGAACATCACGCTCCTCAAGTGGATGAACTATGAGAAGTTCATTGTGGCGGCGGTCATTTGCCTCATCATTTTGGTGGCGGCGTTCAACATCATCAGCTCCCTCATCATGGTCGTGATCGACAAGACCAAGGAAATCGGCATTTTGCGCAGCATGGGCCTAAGCAAGGGCGGTGTGATGCGCGTGTTCATGCTCATGGGTAGTTTTATTGGTGTGGGCGGAACCATTGTCGGCGGCACAATCGGCCTGGTGCTATGCAAGTTGCAGGAGGCTTACCATTTTGTAAAACTGCCGGGCGATGTTTACGTGATTCCGTACTTCCCGATTTCGGTGCATCTTTTGGATGTGGTTTTGATTTTTGTTATCGGCATCGCGCTTTGTGTGGCTGCAACCTTGCTCCCCGCATGGAAGGCGAGCAGGCTCGATCCCGTGGGGGCGATTAGGCATGAGTAGTTTATTGCAAACAGTCGACCTCAGGCGCGTGTTTTCCGAGACGGGCGAGGAGCTCGAGATTTTGAAAGGTGTGAACTTTTCGATGAACGAGGGCGAACTCGTCGCGCTGACGGGTTCCTCGGGCTCGGGAAAATCGACTTTCTTGAACCTAGTGGGCTTGCTTGACACGCCTACGAGCGGGGAAATCCTCTTTAAGGGCAAGCCGCTCTCCAAGTTCAACGACGTCGAGAAGGACTTGTACCACCGCGTGCAGGTGGGCTTTGTGTTCCAGTTCCACCATTTGCTCACCGAGTTTACGGCGCTCGAGAACGTTTGTGTGCCGGGCCGCATTTTGGGCACGACCGAGGCGGAATGCCGCGAACGGGCCGAGATGCTTTTGGAAACGGTGGGCCTCAAGGACCGCCTCAAGCATTTGCCCCGCGAGTTGAGCGGCGGCGAACGCCAGCGCATTGCCATTGCCCGCGCCCTTATGAACCACCCCGACCTGGTGCTGGCCGACGAGCCCAGCGGCAACCTGGACGAGGCAAATTCCGCAAAGTTGAACGAACTTTTTGGTGAATTGAACGATAAATTCAATCAGGCTTTTTTGATTGTCACCCACGACGAAAAGCTGGCGTCCTTTGCCAAGCGCCGCGTGGTGATGCACGGCGGCTTGATCCAGAGTATGGAATAGGAGTAATTATGTCGGACGGAAACGGAATCTTTTCGGCGAAAGCCAAGGCCGTGATGCAGGCTGCCCGCATGGCGGCTCGCAATCTCGGGAGCGACAGCATTACTGTGGAGCACTTGCTCCTTGGACTCGTGCGCGAGGACTCGGGCTTTGCTGCCGAGACTCTCAAGGCGCTCAAGGTTGACTTGAACGCCCTTGCCGAGATCGTCCAAAAGAATTTGACGAATGACGGTGGCCTCATGACCGTGGGCGGCGATGCCCGTGGAGGCTTGCTTTCATTCACGGCCCGCACCAAGGCGGTGCTTTTTAATGCGGCTAAAATTGCCAAGATGGAAGGCGACCAGTACATTGGCCCCGAGCACCTGATGCTCGCCATTTTGCAGCAGTCCGATTCCCCGGCGGCGGCGACGCTTTCCACGTTCAACGTGACCTTCGAAAACTTCCAGCAAATGCTGGACCAGCTCAAGCACGAGGGTTCCGAGAGCATGCCCGAAGGGGAGGGCGAACAGCAGAATCGTCCCTTCCAGGCGCAGCACGACGCACGTGCTTCGCGTTCCAAGACGCCGATTCTCGACCATTTCGGTCGCGACCTCACCGCGATGGCGCGTGCGGGCAAGCTTGACCCGATTATCGGGCGCGAATCCGAAATCGAGCGCCTCATCCAGATCCTGTGCCGCCGCAAGAAGAACAACCCGGCGCTCATCGGTGAACCCGGCGTGGGCAAGACCGCGATTATCGAGGGGCTCGCGCAGAAGATTGTGCAGAAGAAGATTCCCGACCTGCTCGTGAACAAGCGCGTCGTGACGCTAGACGTGGCGGCGATGGTTGCCGGCACCAAGTACCGCGGTCAGTTCGAGGAACGCATGAAGGGGCTCATCATGGAACTCCAGCGCGTGAGCAACTCCGTGATTCTCTTTATCGATGAACTCCACACCATCGTGGGGGCGGGCGGTTCTGAAGGAAGCCTCGATGCGAGCAACATTTTCAAGCCGGCATTGGCGCGTGGAGAACTCCAGTGCATTGGCGCTACGACGATTGACGAATACCGCAAGTACATCGAGAAGGATGCGGCTCTCGAACGCCGTTTCCAGACGATTCTTGTGAACCCGCCCAATTCCGAAGATTCCATCCAGATTTTGGAAGGACTCCGTCCGAAGTACGAGCAGCACCACAAGGTGCACTACACGCCCGAGGCCATCCGCGCCGCGGTGACGCTTGCCGAACGCTACATCAGCGAGCGCTTTTTGCCGGATAAGGCAATCGACGTGCTCGACGAGACGGGTGCCCGCGTGAAGCTCAATTCCATCAAGGTCCCGCAGGACCTGCTCGATATGGAATCGGAACTTGCCGAAGTCCTTTCGAAGAAGGAAGAGGCGGTCGCGAACCAGGATTATACGAATGCGGCCCAGTGCCGTGCCCGCGAAGAAGAACTCCAGAAAGCCATTGCCGAGCGCAAGAAGCAGCTGCAGGACGAAGGTTCGGAGACTCCGGTCGTGGACGAAAGCGATATCCGCGACTGCATCAGCAAGATGACGGGCATCCCCGTAAGCCGCCTCGGTGGCGAAGAGACGCAGAAGCTTTTGCATCTCGCCGATGAAATCAAGCAGCGCGTGATTGGCCAGGACCAGGCCGTCGACGCGATTGTCAAGTCCATACGCCGTACGCGTGCGGGCATCCGCAGCAGCAAGCGCCCGATGGGCAGCTTCCTCTTCCTCGGGCCTACGGGCGTGGGCAAGACGGAACTGGCGAAGGTGTTGAGCCTTACGCTTTTCGGCAGCGAAGATTCCATGATCCGCATCGACATGAGCGAGTACATGGAAAAGCACAGCGTCTCGCGCCTTATCGGCGCCCCTCCGGGATACGTGGGCTTCGAGGAAGGCGGCGGACAGCTTACCGAGAAGGTGCGCAAGCGCCCGTATTCCGTGGTGCTCCTCGACGAAATCGAGAAGGCGCATCCGGACATCTACAACATCTTGTTGCAGATTCTTGACGATGGCATCCTTACCGACAGTTACGGCCGCAAGATTAACTTCAAGAACACCATCATCATCATGACGAGCAACGCCGGCGCCCGCGAAGTGCGCCACAGCGGCGGCATGGGGTTCACCAAGGAAGGGGAGACCGACGACTACGAGCGCATGGAAAACGCCATCCGCGAAGAAGTCAAGCGCGTGTTCTCGCCGGAATTCCTGAACCGCATCGACGAGCAGATCGTGTTCCGCGCACTCAGCAAGAAGGACCTCGTTTCCGTCGTGGATA
>JAEEGF010400599.1_pt1 | contig 20737 bp, 12 predicted proteins | sample 9134171 | NCBI WGS metagenome assembly JAEEGF01 (sample SAMN16246542, study PRJNA631951) | gut metagenome | biome: gut microbiome; feature: rumen; material: AP-attached | host: Bos | place: Iran: Karaj | collected 2018-10
TCTGCGCAAAAGCAGGGTACGCCCCGGTCGAAGGCGGCCTTGGCGATCATCAGGCTCATGGACATCGTCTTCGCGATGGGTTTGAGCGCCATGGCCTTGTATCCCATATCCATCCGCTTCTCCGCATCCGCGACGGTGTGCGCGGACTCATCGGCCGCCAGGCGCAGCGGGATGTCGCTCACGTCGATGTCGGCCGCCTCGTCGAAGGGTTCCTCGATGATGGCAACCTGATCATAGGCGCCGATCGCCTTGAGGTGGTCGATGAATTTCAACAGTGTCTCTTTGCTTTCATAACGCCCGTTGGCGTCGAAGTAATACGGGATCTTGCCGTTGTCCGTGTAGGGCGTTCGGATGTCCTTGAGCGCCGCGTGGATCTCACTCACACGTGCCATATCCTTGGCCAGCATCTCTTCCTGCGTGCCGGCCTGCCCGATCTTGATCTTCATGAAGAAATAACCTTCCTCGGCGAGAGACTTGATCTCTTCCACCGGCACGGCGTAGGTGATCAGGGGAATGGCGGCGCAGTGGGCATGCTTTTCAGCCAGGGCCGGGCGATATTCCGGAGGGATCATCTCATCGAAGTTGGTGAACCCGTTCTCCTTGGCATAGAGCACCCAGGCCGCATTGTCCACCGACACCAGGGCATTCAGGGCGAAAGTGGCGCGAAGGTCAGGATTGGCACTGACCTGCCTGCCATATTCCCAAACTTGGGGGAAAAGCCACTCCATCAGCTCGATAGGCGTGCGGAAACTCTTGCCCCGGGCCAGTTTCAGGGCATACTGCGTCATCGAATACATGATCGCGCTGCCGCCGGTCTCACAGTTCGCAAAGAAAACGGAAGCGTCGCTCCACAGGATGCTCTGGAGTCCGAGGCCGATGGCATGCTGGCCGAAGGTCGAACTCATGTAGGCCGACACGTTCCATATCTCGGAGACATAGCCGCCCTTGAAGCCGAAGGGCCGCAGCAGCGGCTCGCGGTCGAAGTCGCAGCAGGTCTTGTCGATGGTGATGACCTTGAGCGTCGTGTCGGGACTCAAGACCGGTTCCGCCGGGAAGGATTGCGTACATTCGCGGCTCTTGCAGCCGGCAAGGACGGAAAGACTGATAATAAGGAGCGCCGCAGCATGCAAATGTCTCATATTCATAGGGTTCATGTTTTATTGCCAGCCAAACTCGCCGCTGCCGTGGCCTTCGCCGTAAGACTCGGAGTTGCCACCGTTTTCACCGCCCCAGCTGCGCCAGAGCTTGGTGTCATAGCGGCATCCGGCACCGCCGGTGACGGAAAGGTCTGTGGGCAGCCAGCCGGCCGGGGCATCAAACTGGGAGAAGGGCGGCAGGCCGAAGGTGAATCGGTTCTGCGACGGAACGGCGAAGCGTGCCTTCAGCGCATCCCCGTTTACAAAGTCGACACCGCTGATAAAGGCACCGCTGTTGTTGCTGTAATTGCCTCCGACAGATGAATTCTCCGGTGAAAGCTGGGAGTAGGGATAATAGATGTTGAGCAAATAGACAGCCGCCGTTAGTTTCGATTCCAACGCGTTATTTTCCAGGACGATGGACTTCGGATTGCAGCAGGCAAGGACGATCCCGCTGCCCTTGTAGCCCAGCACGGAGTTGCTCCGGAAACAGAACTCCAGGGACGTATCCTTGGCATCGCTGTCCGTACTGAGGGTGAAGAGGTTCGAGGTGCAGAGTTCCTTGCCCAGGATGTCGCTCGTATAGACCAGGGCGTTGTTTTCAATCACGAAATCCTTGTACGGGATGGTCCCGTACGCGCTGCTGCGGAAAAGGGCATGGTTGTAGTCGTTGCGGCGCACGACCACACTGTTCTTCAGGGAGAAGGATCCCAGTGGAGTCGTTCCCTTGCTGTCATAGACCAGGCTGCCCGCGGCGTTTTCATTGGGAGCGATGAAGAAAGAACAGTCTTCGAAGTCGAGCCGTGAGTCCGACACGGTCATTGCGGCCGTAGTGAAGGCGTTCGTGTTGGTCCGGACGCAAATGTTCCTCAAAGCCAGGGAGCCTGTGGGCGTAGTACTCCGGCCCTGGAATACCAGCTCCGGCTGGTGGATGGCATAGCGTCCCACGAGGGCGACGCCGTCCGCGGTTGTGAGGTTCGCGTCCGAGACCACCAGACGGTCCACACCGGCGTCGGCAGGGAGCACATAATCCAGGAAGACGATGTCATAGCTTCCGTCGAGATAAGCCGCCAAGCCGCTCCCGGAGGACAACTGGCTCAGGCGGACCAGGGCGCTGGAAGGATGGGAGGCTTTGTTGAAGGTCCGGCCGCCGATGACGATGTCCTGCCCAGACTGATAGATGCCGTACCAGTCGATGCCTTCCGGACTGTCCCCGTGGAACGTAGGCGTCCAGGTGAAAGGATGGATGTGGCCGGAACGGAAGGTCGCAGCATTACCCCGGTTCACGAGGGTGGCCGTCGCGCCGTCGCTGGCGGTGGCTGTAACGGTGAGTTCTCCGAGCGGCACCGTGACGGCCGGGATGCCGATGTAAAAGCGGGTCCCTTCCGCAGTCAGGGCCACGCCACTGCCACAGTCAAGCGTCACACTGTTGTACGTGGAAGGCAGCAGCGTCACCGGATCGACCAGGCCGGAAATGGGCGTCTCTTTCGTCCGCACCGAAATGCTTTTCAGGGTCTTGTCGCCCTTGATGGTCAGTTCCAGCAGGCCCAGGGCGTTCTGGAATGAGAAGGTCTGGCTGTCCGTCGCCGCGAACATCACGTTCATGCCCTTGAGACTCCCCTGGGAATGGTATTGCTGCGTAGCGGGTACGGTGATCTGCGGCACGCCTCCGGCCAAAGAAACCAGACCGGAAGGATAGAGGGCGGCGTAGCGTCCGATCCCATAGTCTTCCGGCAGCGGGATGGGTTCGGGGTCGGAAGGATTCTTCTTGGAGAACGTGGCCTTGCGCGCATCGGACGCGTCGGGCGTAGCCACATAGGTCACGACACCGGAGCCGCTGAGGATGTCCAACTCGTCTCCGGCCTCCCAGAGGATACGGACACCGTCCAGGGTGGTCCGTGTGAGGACGCCTATCTCGGCTTCGAAAGTGACGGAAGCCTGAGCTTCGGGCCGTTCAATCTCCTGTCGGCATCCTGCCGGCAGGAAGGAAAGCGCCAGGGCGGCGAATAAGATAGTGATTCTTCTCATCATCCGTCCTCCTATTCGTTGAACCAATCCACATCCTCGTCCCGGACGAGGTCATCGGTACCTCCGCTCTGGCAGAGCAGGCCCTGCGGGCGGAAATCGATCGTCTCCATCCGGGGAGATTCGTAAACGGGAGGAATGCTGTTCTTCTTCATTTCCGAAACCATTAATAGATGGAGATATTCGAGTCCGTGACTTTTGTCGTCACGTTCCCATTCAGGTTGAGCGTCACCCGGGCGGGGCCGGAGGCACCTTCGGGCAGGAAGTTGACATGGTCGAATTCAACCTTGCAGGGGTTTTCGACCGAAATGGGGAAATAAACGACGTAGGTCCGCACCGGCGAGTTGGTCTTGTAGACATAATTGAGATCCTTCACCTTGATGCTGGAGACATGTCCGAGCGGATCCGGGTACTTCTGCATGTCGGAAAGATGGAAGAGGGAGAACGAGGACGCGCCGACGATCAGATGGACCGTCATCCCGTCGACTTCCAGGTTGGGCCAGTTTTTCTTGACCAGTTCCGGACGCGGGTTAATCTTGGCATCCACCTTGCCTATGTTGACCAAGGCATGCTGGCTGCCGGCATATAACTCACAGTTCTTCAATACGATGTCGAAGGGTGTGAAAGCGTTGTATTCCGTGCGCATGCTGTAGGTGAAACAGTCGTTGAAGGTGACATTCTCACACAAAATGGTGCCGAAGATCGAGGAGCAGGGCAGACCCTTCCCCGTCAGGGTCGAATTCCTTATCGTGATATTCCGCCCGTAACAGTGGATGTCGAAACGCTCCACGTCGCTGTCTTCCAGGTAGGAGTCCTGCATGTTGTTGCAGCCGAAAGCCGCCCATCGGTTGTGGGAGTGGATCCGGCGGAACGTGGCATTCCAGGTGTTGTTAAGGCTGAGGCCGTAACCGGACTCGTGGTCATCGCAATAGAGGCCATCGAAGGTTATATCCTCGCAAAGGATATTGGTGCAGTGGCGGATGTCGACCGCCGTGTCGCCGAAGATACCGGTACCCGAAGGCGTCTCGACACGGATGTTGCTGAGGTACAGGTTGTTGATACCCCGTACGGACAGGAGGTTGACGTTCTGCGTCGATGCCGCATCGCGGATCAACGTGACGTTGCAGACCGATTTCTGCACTTCGTCCGCCGCACAGTATTCCGCATTGATGCGCGTGGCGGGCGTGTCGTAGGAGGCGACCGGCCCGTTGGACCCGACGCCGTCACGCACCAGCACCACGTCTGCGCGATCCGCGGGATGGTCGAAGCCTTCGCGGTCGTCCACCCAGTGCACGTCATCCTGGATGCGAAGCAGGTGCAGCCCGCTCGCAAGCGCCGGCACGGAGGAATAGTCTGCCGCATCGATCTGGGCGCCGCTGACCGCTACCCGGGAGAACACTTTCTCCAGGGAGAACAAGAAGCATTTCTTGGCGTTGTTGCGTACCTTGAAGACGGTTCCCTTGAAGTCTGTCTGCGGCGGCAGGGGGATGGCTTTCGATGCGGATGAAACGGTCAGCTCGACCGTCCCGACACCGCTGTATTCGAGCGGAAGCCCGAGGGCGACTGCCGCACAATGGGCATTGTAGAGAGCCTCGTAGCGCGCCTCGCCCGTCGTCGCCTCGACCAGTCCGTAGTCGAGGGGAGAGATGCTGCCAGACGGGAGTTCGTTCGGGACCGGGTCATATTCGAGATGCAGACTTTGGAAGTTGAGGAAGGCGGACGACGCGTTCATAATCCGATAGGCTCGTCCCCGCTCGGAGGCATACAGGGTCCAGGAAAGGGATTCCCCCTTTGCGGTCGCGGTACGAATGATATCACCTCCGGTCACGCTCTTTCCTTCATCGGTAGCAATGCAGGCAGCGGCTATCTGGCCACCCGCAACCAGCGTGATACGTTTCAGGCACAGTCCCGGAATGGCGGGACATTCGAAATAGTCGCCCGAACTTTGTCCGATCAAAAGGCCGGATCCGGAACGCGCGATGCCCTTGGAACCGTAGGCTGCGCAGGTGTAGCCGCCCTGTGCGGCGGGAAGGATGAACTCCGCACGGGTCCCCGGATAGGAAGGGTTGCCCGTCGAAGTCGAGAGCCGCATCAGGTCCGGGCTCTCGAAGGGATTGACAAAAGCCGTCCCGGTGGAAAAAACAATACCCAGGGTAACCGGCTCGAAATCAGAGCTCTCCACCCATGAAGACGGGGTAAGCAGCCCCATGTCGCTGGAAGTCGAGCGCTCGAAAGTGCCGCTGAAGGCGCTGGTCATGCGGCCGGTCTGTGTGGCCTTCTTGAAAGTCAGGGTCAGGCCGCTGTGGCTGCCGGGCAGGACGACGAAGCAGTACTCCCCTGCCTCGAAACGGCCCTGGAGCGTCACCTCGTCACTGCCTTCAATCACGGACGGAACCGGAACGCCCGTCGCCAGGGAGAAGCCGGCCTTGCCGGAAAGCGGCGTACCCGCCGTGCTTTTCAAGGTCACGGCGACCAGGTCCCGGGCCGTCTCCGCATTGATGGAGAAACGCACCAGGGCCCCGGCATTCTTGAATACCATCGCGTCCCCTGCCTTGTCGGCACGGGATACAGCCAGGGCGGCCGTGGGATCGAAACCGCCCGCAACCGCCCGTTGGACGGTCGGTAGGACAGCAGAGATAATACCATCGTTGCAAGTCGCTTCTGCGCTGTAGGGATAGAGGGCGTACACGGGCCCTTCTTCCCCGGACAGGAGTCCGGTGAAGGTGCAGGAAGCGCCTTCAATCTCCGAAGCCGTGAACGCCGCGGCGCTTTCCGCCGAGAACACGGCCGCACGGTCTCCTTCCGTCCAGAACACGGCATTCCCGTGGAGGGACGTGCGTGTGGCGGGTTCTCCCGTGGCACGGAAAGAGAAGGTCCGGACCGGGGATTCGACCCGGTCCGGAAGCTGCGTGCAAGAGAATAACAGCCCTGCAGCGCAGAGAAGACTTGCGACTTTTCTCATCAGACTTTAGGCATCCAGCCCTTTTCGTATTTGCGGGTCCAGTACTTCATCGCATCGTTATCACCGAGGATCTTGCCGGTCTTCGGATCGATGTGCAGGGAGTGTCCGACACGCTGGGCGATGTTGCCGTACTGCATCAGCTGGGTGCTCTTGCAGCCCTCGATGAGCGGGGCGTTGAGCGGGGTCCCGAGACGGATGCCGTCGAGGAAGTTCTTGAGGTGGATGGTGTCCAGCGCCTCGCAAGGATTGAAGGTGTCGTTGACGCGTACCGGCAGGCTGCCGACGGCTTCCTTGACCACGTTGCCCTTCATGTCCTTGATGATGTAGGAATCGCGGAAGTCGAACCACATGCAACTGTCTTCTCCGTAGAAGGTCACGCCGTGCGTGAGACCGTCGGTGGGGAAATGGTTGCGGCTGCGGCCTTCCCAGTTGACGGAAAAACGGTCGCCGTACTGGAGGGTGATGAGCTGATAGTCAGGCGTCTGCCAATCGTCATCGACGAAGCGATATTTGCCGCCGACGGAATTGACAAGGGTCGGATAGTCATTCAGGTTCAGACCCCAGCGGATCACATCGATGAAGTGGCTGCCGTTGTTGAGCGCCTCTCCGGTGCCCCAATCCCAGTACCAGTGCCAGTTGTAGTGGAGACAGTTGGCCTTGAACTCCTTCTTGTGCGGAGCGGGGCCCTGCCAGAGCTCCCAATCGAGGTTCTCAGGGACCGGAGAAGGATCGAACTTGCCGATGGACGGACGCGGATGGGAATACCAGCTCTTGGCCACGGACACGGTGCCGAGACCGTATTCGCCGTTGTGGAGAATCTCTATGCCCTCGCGGACGGTCGGCCAGGAACGACGCTGGGTGCCGATCTGCACGACTTTATTGTACTTCTTCTGGGCTTTGAGGACCATCTCGTTCTCCGCCGGCGTGTGCGTGGCGGGTTTCTCAAGATAGACGTGCTTGCCGTTCTCCATCGCCATGATGGCGGCGGCGGCATGCCAGTGGTCCGGCATCGCGACGACGATGGCGTCGATGTCGGGCATCTTGACCAGTTCGCGGTAGTCGCGCACATACTTGGGCTCGATGCCGGAAGCGGCCTTGCAGGCCTCCTGGGCGAGGGGCACGACGGCCGAGTCACAGTCGCAGATGTACACGACTTCGCAGTCGGAGGTCATCTGGGCGAAGTTCATGGCCAGGGCGCGGCCCCGGTTGTGGACACCGGCGACAGCCACACGTACCTTGTCGTTCGCGCCGAGCACGCGGCTGGGAGCGACCTTGGGCATCCGTTTGTCCATGGCGTCCAGTTTGTCACCGATGGCAAGCGCGGCGCTCGCGACGGCGACCTGTTTGATGAATTCTCTTCTTGTTGACATATAAACTATTACGTTAGAATTTGCTTAGAATCCGTAGGTGTAGCCGGGCAGCAAGTCCCAGTACCCCCGGGTGAAATCCGGTACGGCGACCGGGGCGCTGCCATTCTCGATGGAGAGATGGCTGAGTTCGACCAGCGAGCACCACTCAGCGGCGTCATAGACGTCCTGGTCGAGGGGCAGGCCATGCTGCAGACAGTAAATCAGCCGATAATCCATGATGTAGTCCATCCCGCCGTGGCCGCCGACCTTTTTGGCCGTCTCCTTAATCTCAGAAACGAAGGCCGGCTCATAGAGGGCCATCAGGGCCTCGTATTCCTTCTGGGGAAGGAACTTCTCGCTGCCCAGGTCGTCATAGGCGATGCGCTCAGGCATCTTCTCCGGTTTGAGGCAGATGCGGGGCTCAGGGTACTTCACGGCATAGCCGTCCGTGCCCGTCAGGGCATGGAGGCGGCTGTAGGGCCGGGAAGCGTACACGTTGTGCTGGATCTGGATCAGTTTGCCATTGGCGGTGCGGATCATCGTCACGGTATGGTCTCCCTCCGCAAAGTCTGTCGCACCCACCAGTTCGCGGCCCTTCTCGGCCGAGTGGATGGGTTTGGAGTCCATCGACACCAGGGTGACCAGCCGGTCGCCGCGGTGGATGTCGAAGACCTGGCAGAGCGGACCGAGGCCGTGGGTGGGATAATTGTCCCCGCGGTGCTCGCGGTTGAACTTGATGCGCCACTTGTCCCAGTAGCGCGTCCAGACGGCGTCCAGGTTGTGGATGTAGCCGCCTTCGCCGAAATATAGTTCGCCGAACAGGCCCTTCTTGGCCATGGCGAGGGTCGTGACTTCGAAGAAATCGTACACGCAGTTCTCCAACATCATGCAGTGGCGCCGGGTCCGCTCGCAAGTGTTGACGAGCTGCCAACATTCGGCGATGCTCATCGCCGCGGGAACCTCCACCGCCACATGTTTCCCGTGTTCCATCGCATAGACGGCCATGGGGGTATGGTGGACCCAGTCGGTGCAGATATAGATGAGATCGATGTCCTCGCGCTCGCAGACCTGCTTCCAAGTATCTTCGCCGACATAGGAATCAACTTTGGAAGGATAGGCCGCCTGGGCGAGCCGGTCCTGGACCTTGTCGATATTCTCCTGCACGAGGTCACAGACGGCGACGATCCGGGCGCCTTCGATGTGGAGGTATCGGCCCACGGCACCGGTCCCGCGGCTGCCCACGCCGATGAATCCGACGCGGACGACGGGGATTGGCTCCGCGGTCATCTTCAGCGCATGCTGCTGTCCCGCTGGACGCTTCGGTGTCTTCAGGACGATCGTCCCGTCCTTGCGGGCGGCCGGAACGGAGGAATGGATCTTCGCAGAGACCCCCGTCCCCACAAGCAGGAGGACGGCAGCCAGGGCGATATGGAGTCTGCGCAGGTTCATCGGATCAGAGGGCGGGATAGACGTGTTTCCAGATGAGGTCCATCAGTTTCTGACCCGCCGTATTGTAGGAAGTGACCACGATGACCGCATCCTTGTCCGGGATGACGATCACCCATTGGCCGAAGGCGCCGCTCATCCGGTAAGCCCCGTGCGTGCAGGTCCAGAACTGGTATCCATAACCCTGGTAGAAGTCGCTGGTGGGGATTGTCGCCTCCACTTCCGGCTTCAGGGTCCCGGGAATGAACTGCTCGATCTGCTTGGAAGTGGCCTCTTCGATGAAGGCGGCATCCAGCAGTTGCTTACCCTTCCACTGTCCTTCCTGGAGGAGGAACTGTCCGGCCTTGGCGAGGGACTCAGGGCTCAGGAAGAGGCCCCAGCCTCCGAAGCAATAGCCTTCCGCGCTCTTCTCCCAGTACCAGTCCTTGATCCCGATGGGCTTGAAAAGTTTCCGGGCGAGGTACTGGTCCAGGCTCTGGCCGGTCAGGTCGCTGACGATGACGCCCAGCAGGTAGGTGTTGGTGCTGTTGTACTCGTAGCGGCTGCCCGGGTCGAACTTGAAAGGCTGGGTGAAAAGCGTCGCGGCGACGTCCTTCATCCCGGCGCGCAGCTCGCCGATGTAGTCCTTTCCGAAACCGGAGGCCATGATGGCGAGGTCACGGACGCTCACCTGCGCCAGGCGGGGATCCGCCCCGGCCGGAACGGCCTCGGGGAAGAAATCCACCACCTTGTCGTCGAGGCTCAGCAATCCATCTTGGACCGCAAATCCGAGGGCCAGAGCGGTGAAGGACTTGCTGGCGCTCCACAGGACGTGGCGCTGCTTCATCGAATGGGCCGGGTCGTGATACTCGTAGATCAGTTCCCCGCCCTTCAGGACCACCAGGGAGTGCAACTGGTCCGTGCTGCGGTTCAGCGCAATCTCCGTGGCGACCTTGTCAAATCCGGCGTCATAACGCCCGTAGGCCGCACCCTTTTTCAGCCCCCCTGCGGACAGGGAGGCTGAAAGGGCGAATACGGCCAAAAGCGCTGAGACAACTCTTCTCATGGGCTACCAGGTCTGCCAGAGCTTGGTCGCGTAGGTGGCACCGGCACCGTTGGTCACAACGGCGGTGTTGACCGGGAAGTAAAGCTTATCCACGTCGCAGGTCCCGAAGACGGTATTCTCGGTCGCATCTTCCTTGACGTTGTTGTCGGCAATCTTATACCAGGAGTCCTCTCCGCCCCATTGTGCGCCCCAATGCGTATTGGTCGTGAAGGGGGTGAAATGGAAGGTATTGCCACTGATGGAAGAATTGGACGCATTCGGATAAACCCAGTCGGGAGCCGGCGCAACATTACTCGCAGAATTACCGGCAAGAGCAAAAATCTTAACCGGATAAATGCCCGAGTCCGTTCCTCCGGTATACGTCCCAAACAGGACATTGTCGTCAATCACCACAGACTTGGCATTACTGGTGTTGAGAATGGCCCGGGGAGCGAAACCGTACATCGAGTTGTTCTTGAAGGTAAATTCGAGATTCTCATGGTTTCCGAAAGCCGAAGGATAAGCGGCGCTCAGGTTGGAGAACACGAAGCAGCGGAAAGTGACCGCCTTGGTGCCGGACATCCGATTGTAGAAAACCGTATTCGTAACGGAGAACTTCTTGTACATCGGACACAGTTCAGGGGTCTTTGCCGCATTCTCGATGAAGTAGCAGGCACGGTCGCTGATATACGAATGGGCGATGATCGAATTGTCGATGATATAGCTGGTCACGGCCGCGGCTTCCTGGGCCTGGTCATAATAGAGGAAATGCGGGGAATCGATGGTACAGTCGATGATGTTCAGGCAGTTGTTCACCGTCGAACCGGCGTCATAGAACAAGCCGTGACTGCTATCGGTGCTGGACATCCTTATGTTCAACAGAGACATTCCACCTCCCTTAATCTGCCAGAACTTGCCTCTCATGTCGATGAAGGGCTGGCCCTTTCCGATCTTGTAGCGACCGACGATGGCAGTAGGACGGACACGGGTCAGCACGATACCGGCCGCGTTGTCACCGGTAATCGTGACGGAATTGTCAATGAACAGGATATCACATTTCCGCACAGTATCCTTGAACGCCTTGTAATCACCATCCTCAATCAGGCCGTATACGATGTCGTCGTCCTTGATGTTGTAGGTCTGGTTGCCGATGACGATGTCCTTACCGTCCATGAAATCCTGGTAATAGTCGCCTTCCACCGGCAAGGGCTGCGTATTGCCCGTGAACAGGACGATGCGGGACACCAGGGCGTGGACGTGCTTGGCACATTCGCCGAACTTGATTGTCAGTCCCGTCATGTCGCCGCTCGTCACCGCTTCCGGACAAGGGATGTCGATGATGCCGCCGGCGGTATAACCCTTGGAGGGATTGTAGTCCAGCATGGCGCAGTTGTCGTATGACGCGACGATATCCTCCCCATTGTACACCTCGAACGGGAAATCACGGGTCTCCGCGTACGAAATGGGAGCGAGGTACAGACGTACTTTCGTGATAGGATTGCCTTCCGCCACGGCCGGGATCTTGATCGAAGCTCCCTGGCTCTCGGGGAAGCCCAGAGCGTTCGGAAGCGTACTTCCGCCGTCCATCTTGGCGGCCGTCCAGTTGTATGCCTTCATCTCCCAGTCGCGCGCCACGCCGTCCGTAGCCGTCAGGGAGACCGTCTTCTCGGTCGCAGCTGTGGTGATCGCCGCCGCATCAGGCATTCCGTTGTTGAAGAAGTCCTGGCTGATGGCAGGAACGCTCGTATAACCGTCCCCCTTGATGTTGAAGGTCAGTTTGTGGAGCTTGTCCGCCTCGAAGGCGCACTCATTGATGGTGGCAGAGCGCGTGTAGCAGGCGTTGGCCGTGAACACGGTGACGGTCACCTTGCTGTTCGCCGGAAGGGTACCTGGCAGAACGCTGAACCAGACCGGCCAGCAGCCACCCTCCTCAACGAGACCCTCCTTATAGACGGCGCTCAGGTCATTCGACCGCGTGTAGGCCATCTGGATCGCATCGTAGGTGAAGTTGTCCGGCTCCGCGCCGATGTTGTAGAAGGCGACGCCGGCCAGCAGGTTGCCGAACGCTGACGACGCCTTCTTGCTCACGGCAAAGGTCGCGGCATAGATCTTCTCGCCGGCATCCAGACCGGTGATTTCAAGCTTGAAGGGTGCCGTGAGGCGCTTGAAGGCATCAATCGTCGCGGTCTTTGCACCGGCGGCGTCGATGGTGAACGGCTTGGCCACCAGGACATCCGTCTGCGGGTCGAAGGTGTTCTGGCCCGGGAACTGGATACTAGGGAAGGTGATCATCATCCGTTGGTTGGTGTTAATCTTCGCCCGTGACATCCAATAGCTGTAGGGCACGATGGCATACCAGGTCTTGTCCAGACCCTCCTCCGGGGCCGTGAAGCTATAGCTGCCACCACCCTGGGGAGAAGCGACGATGCCGAAGGAATTGTTACCAACGAGCAGGGAGCCGTTGTCATAGAACAGGGCGATCTTCTCGTCTTTGGTCATTTTGACACCCTCGCCGGGCGTGTAGGCCGAACGGGTGGATACCCACGCCTCGTCAGAGACGGTCAAGGAAACGCGCGCTCCGTTCTCGGGGAGAACGACCGCACCTTCATCAAGTTCTTTTACGCAGGAAACGCCGGTCAGACAGAGAGCAGCGATCGCGAAGAATGCAAAAATCTTTTTCATAGCTCTCTTCCTTTAAAGCGTTCCAAAATCACTGAAATCCCCATCGGGGATGTTTCCGTCCGTCCAGGACGCACAGAGGATGGAATCGGTCTCCATCTCTTCGATCAAAAGATCGGGGGCCTCATAGGGCACCCTTGCCGTTTTTGTAATCATAGGCCTTGATTTGATAGTTGATAGTGATTATCCATATATGGTGTTTTCAGTCTTTGTCTTTGATCGTGAATTCCAGGGACTTGCTGGTCCGGGTCATCCCGAGGTGGCTGGCATTGGTCGCCTCGAAGGTCACGGTGTAGGTGCCCGGCTGGTTGTAGATATACGTGTAATTCGTTTTGTGCTCCATCAGGTTCTTGATGTTGAAACCCGTATCGGGATTGACACCGTTGAGGAATACGGGAGAGGTGAAGGCGGCGATTTCACACTCATAGACGTCACCCGTGTTGCCGGCAAAGCAACCACCCTGGAAGACGATTTCAGATTTCTGCGCGAAATCATAGAGGAAACCTCCAGTATAGACACTCCACGTCGTCACCGCATACGGATCGATGACCCTGGGGTTGACGGCCATGAAGAAATGTTTCCAATCCAGGGTCCTGAAATTGTACTTCTGGATCGGAACGTCCTTCATTTCGACATAGATATCTCCCGCCATGAAGATTTTCTTCCGGAGGGTAAGGTTTCTGGATATGGGATGGAACCAGATGAAGAAACTCAGGTTGGTCACCTCCTCCGGCTCGATGACGAATTCCTTTTCCGCCCAATACATCTGGCGGCTGGGAGAATCATTGAACTGGGCATTCGGGATGGTATCGATCAGTTTCCAGTCCTTCAGGCCTTCCGCAAGGATTTTCCGGGTATAGAGAGAATCCGACTGAAAATCGGTACCGGTGACGACACCGTCGTATGTATTGGACTTGTACAGGGACAGGGCCGCACCGGGAGCGCCGATATAGCTGTACTGCACCAGGACATTCATGACCAGACGGGCGGAAATGACATCCTCGACCGGTACTTCAAAACGGTCCTTGAAGCGGAACTGGTGACCGACTTCCCCGCTGAAGAAGGTGATGTTCTCAGCATTGCCCGTGAAATTGAAACGTATGGGGCTGCCCACCTCGTACACGTTGGACGGGTCCAGGGCCGCGTCGAACACGACGGGCGCGCTGATGTCACTCTGGTCGCAGCCGGCCAGGAGAAGCACGGCGGCGCAAAAGGCTGCAACGGCCGGGAAAAACGCCTTTACCATAGCTTGTTCTGTTTTAATTCGGTGTTGACACCCAGTTCAATGTTGGGGATGGGGAAGAGGATGTGCCGCTCCTTGACATTGGCGGGAATGTGGGCCGCGTAGGTGGATGCGGTCGTCACGCCGGCGCAGCGGACATCGGTGAAATAAGCGTTGTAGGTCGTCCGCATCACGCCGGCGAAGTTGCCCCAGCGAATCAGGTCGAAGCGGCGGATGCCGGCCTCGCCCACCAGTTCGCGGGCCCGCTCGTTGCGGACCAGCTGACGGAATGCGGCCTGGTCATATTCCGCGAAATCGCGGGTCTTGACCTTTGCGCGGTCGCGGATCAGTTTCACACAGTCGTAGGCCTCCTGGCTGGGCGTGCCGTTGTACTCGTTGTCCGCCTCGGCGAACATCAGGAGGACGTCCGGGTAGCGCAGCAGGGGCATGTTGACGCAGGTGCGGGTGCTCTTGAAGGTCTTCTGTCCCTCCCATTCCACATAACGGCGATACTTGCAGAGATAGCGGTTGCCGGCGTGGTAGGTAAAATCGGACAGGGAACTGTTGGGCACGGAACCACCGTAAGGGCATTTTTCCTTGCCGGATATGATGAGATGGATATCGGAAGGATCCCCGTCGAACGGATAGAGCTGGACAGCGTTGGCCGAGTATTGCCCGCCATAATGATAGGGCGGCATGTTCCAGATCTGGCGCTCATCGGTCTGACGGTCCAGGTTGTATTCGTCGGAGGTGCGGTCGTCATTCATATACAGGTCCCAGAGTTTGATGGAACCCAGATACCAGGCGTTGGCGTAATTGACCACCCAGTTCGAGAAGTCGGAATTGTTGTTCTCGATCGCCAGGATGCCGATCAGGTTGCCCCACTGGCCGTTGGACCAGTCGCTTGCCGAAATCTGGTCGCCTTTGAACTCGACTTCCCACATCGACTCGTAGTAGTCGGTATCGTATTCGTCACAGACCAGACGCTTATAGATATCCACGACATCGGGGTTCAGCCGGTGCTTGCGGCTGTCGATGACGGTCTTGCAAAGGTCACGGGCCTTGCCGATATACTCGTGCTTGACATTATCCGGGCAGTCGACGGTATCGCCGGCCATGAAGAGGTAGAAGCGGGCGAGGATGGCGCGGGCGGTATTGGCAACCACCTTGGACGGGGCGCCGTCCAGGCTTTCGCTCAGCTGGGGAAGGACGCTCTCGATTTCCTCCACGCACCATTTCATCACCTCGTACTGCGGTGTCGCGGGGCAGGACGCCCCCTCGTAGGTGAACACCGGATCCTTGTGAAGGGGTACATCGCCCCAAGTCTGGGCAAGGACGAAATGGTAATAGGCCCGCAGGAACTTTGCCTGGGCCACAAATTCTCCGGTAGGGTCGAGCTCTTCGGCGCAGGGCGCAATGGCGGTGATGAATTCGTTGGCATTCTTGACACCCGCATAGATGCGCGTCCACGCAAGATAAAGATTATTGGTCGTGGCGTCGTGGTTGAACCAGCACTCCTTGTTGGAGTCAGACTCGGCCCGACACCAAAGCAGGTCGTCGGTCATTACCATCTGCAGACCGTAAATGCGGCCGTAGAAAGCGTCACCACTCATCGCGCCGTAGACGCCGTTCAGGCCATACTGGACGTCCTTGTCACTCTGGTAGAAGTTGGTGCTGGTAATGACGGTGGGGTCCAAATCCAGGAAACGGTCACAGGAAACAGCCAGCAGCAGGCAAGCGAGAGAGAGTATGCTGAATATCTTTTTCATGTCCCTGCTTGTTTAAAATTTCAGATTGATACCGGCCGTGAGGCTCCGGGCCCGCGGGTAAGGCGACCAGTCGAAGCCGGGCGTGAGGACGGTCGGACGGGTGGAGACCTCGGGGTCATTGCCGCTGTAGCGGGTCAGGGTCCAGAGGTTTTCTCCGGAGACGTAGATACGGGCGTCGCGGATGCGGAGTCTGGAGAGCCATTTCGTCGGGACGTTGTAGCCCAGCGAGCAGGTCTTCAGGCGCAGGTAGGAGCCGTCTTCGATCACCCGGGAGGAGAAATTGTCGATGGCCTCGGCGTAGGCGACGGGGATGTCGGAAGTGGTGTTCGTAGCCGAGTAGCGATCCTCAACCGTAATGAACTGATTGAGGTTGGTGCGGCGCGGATTCTCGAAGACCAGGCGGTTGGCATTGAGGAGGTGGTTACCGTAGCTCCACTGGAAGAAGAAGTTCAGGTCGAAATCCCAGATCCGGAAGACGCTGGAGAAGCCGCCCGTCGCCAGGGGCTGCCCGCAGCCGATGACGGTGCGGTCGCTGTCGTCGATGATGCCGTCCCCGTTGATGTCCTTGTACTTGGGATAGCCGGCCTGCGTCTTTTCCTTGCCGACGGTTTCCACGTATGCGACGCCCCGCTTGAGGCCGGTCTCATCGAAGTCATCCGGCTTGTAGGTACCCTCATACAGGTATCCGTACATCATGCCGGCCGGTTTGCCGATCTGGGTGACGTATGCATATTGGCCGCTGAACTGCCCGTCGAAACTCACCTGGGACATCAATACGTCCTGGGAGCCGGAGAGGGCGACCACAGTGTTGCGGTTGAAAGCGACGTTGGCGTTGAGGTCCCATTCGAAATGGCGTTTCCGGAAGGGAACCAGGTCCACGGTGAGCTCCAGGCCGCGGTTGCGCAGCGATCCGATATTGATCATCGCCTGCGTGTAGCCGCTGGAGGCGGGCAGGGTCGCGTTGAGCAAGAGGTCACGGGTGTATTTGAGGTACACGTCGGCCGTCAGCTTGATCCGGCTGTCCAGGAAGGCCAGGTCGAGACCAAGGTCGGTCTGCTCGGTCGTCTCCCATTTCAACTTGGGGTTCTCCATGTTGGACTGGTAGTAGCCAGGGACGATCTGGCCGCCGGAGACATAATCGAAGGTCTGGGTCGAACCGGGCGAGGTCTGCATGATGGCGTAGAAGTCGTACGGAGTATTGGTCCGGTTGTTCCCGGTAAAGCCCCAGGATGCGCGAATCTTACCGTTGCTGAGCCACTTGAGATTCTTCAGCCAGGGTTCCCGGTTGAAGTTCCAGGCCACGGAGGCCGAAGGGAAATAGCCCCAGCGGTTCTCCACGGGGAACTTGGACGAGCCGTCGGCGCGGAACGAGGCCGTCAGGTAATAGCGGAAGTCGTAGGAATAATTGAACCGCGCCAGATAGGACATCAGGGTCCAGTCCCGTTCCCAGGGGACGACGGTCTGGTAGACGCCGGTGTGGAGGCCGTTCAGCCCAAGGGACTCGTTGGTCATCTGGTAGGCCACCGTACCGTTGTATTTATAATTGTCTCCCTGGAAGGTGATGCCGCCCAGGAGATTGATACGGTGCTTGTCGGCAAAGGTCTTGTCCCAGGTCAGGGTGTTCTCGTTGAGCCAGTTGCGACGTTCGTACCAGTAGATGGCGCCGTTGACGCCGCGGCCGGTCAGGGAGTAGGGGTTGCCGGTCGTGGTCGCACTGCCGTTGAACTCCTCGTTTTTCATCGTATACTCCAGATAGCCGCCGGAGATGCGTAGCTTCAGGCCGTCGGTGAAGGCGAAGGTGAAGGCTCCGTTGGCGGAGAAGTTGCTCTCCAGGCGCTTGCGGTACTCGTTCTCGATGGACTTGAGGGGGTTGAAGCGGGAGTCGAGGACCTTGCCGTCCTCGATGTCCAGCATCGCGTCGATGATCTCATCCACGTCGCGCCCATAGAGGAGGGGCTTGGTCGGGCGGTAGCCCCAGACAGAATAGAAGAAATAGGACGAACCGTTGGTCGGTGACAAGCCGTTCTTGACGGAACGGGCGTAGTTGACACGCAGGTCGAGCTGGCCCCGCTTGCCAACCTCCTGGATGAGGGAAACCTTGCCCTGATAGCGCTGGAAGTCGGAATTCTTGATGATACCCTGCTGATCGAGGGTGGAGAGGTTGACGTTGTAGCGCGTCCCGGTCTTGCGGCTGCCGCCGGACACGGAGACGTTGTAGTTCTGGGTGAGGGCGGTCCGGTACACCAGGTCCTGCCAGTCGATGCTCGGGGCGTCGCGGTAGTCTTCGACCGTATAGATGTCGGGCTTGGGGATGCCGTCCGGGCCGTAGGCGTAGGTGTACATGTGGGTCGTGCCGCGGACCTTGTAGATCTCGTCCTGCAGGCGGACGAACTCGTAGGCGCCCATCAGTTCCATCGTATTCGTCACCTTGCCGGCGGTCAGGGAGGCCGTCAGGTTGACGACGGGCACACCCTCGCTGCCGCTCTTGGTCGTGATGACGATGACGCCGTTGGCGCCGCGCGCACCGTAGATGGCGGTCGCGGAGGCATCCTTGAGGATGTCGATGCTCTCGATGTCGGCCGGGTTGATGGTGGTCGCGTTGGAGGTCTCGGAGGGGAATCCGTCGATGACGTAGAGAGGCTCGTTGCTCTGGGTGATGGAGTTGTTGCCGCGGATGGTGATGGTGGCGGTTGAGCCGACCTCGCCGTCGCTGCTGCTGACCACGACGCCGGCGACGCGGCCCGCGATGGCGTTGTCGAAGGACGTGACCGGCGCCTTCATGATCTCGTCCATGTCCACCTTCGCGACGGAACCGGTCAGGTCACGCTTGGAGAGAGTGCCGTAACCGACACTGACGACTTCGGCGGCCTCAAGCGCTTCGCGGTCTTCCTGCATTGTGATGTCCACGGTGCTTTCGGAAGTGACCTTCTTCCGGGCGTCGAGGTAGCCCAAGGAGGAGAAAACGATGACGGCGCCTTTCGGGACGTTGATGCTGTACCGGCCGTTCTCATCGGTAACGGTGCCGTTGGACAGGCGCCCGTCCTCATAGACGGTGATGGCCTGCAAGGCCTCCCCTTCCGCGTCGGTCACACGGCCCCGGACGGTCAGGCGGCCGCTCTGCGCCCACGCCGGCAGCAAGAGCAGCAGCGTCAGAAGGACCGTTATGGCTTTACGAAACATAAGATAATCTGGTTATTGCAACTAAAATTATCCTATGGATATTATACCTGCAACAGCGAGTCTTTCATTATTCGTTTTTGCACATAACGATATTCGTTATTGCATAATCTCGGGAAAGGTCAGCGTTTGGAATGACGCCAGGAAACGGGAGAACATCCTTTGACTTTCTTGAAGACGTGGAATAGGTAATTGATGTCGAAGATTCCAGAGCGGGCGGCACATTCGGTGAGCGACAGGTCCGTGGTCTCAAGCAGAGAGCACAGATGATCTATTCGTCTATCTATCAAATATTTGTATACCGTTGTACCAGTGGTTTTCTTGAAACGGATTTCCGCTGCACGGCGGCACAGGAATGCCTGCTCGAAAATCTCGGACGTCGAGATTTCGCGGGTGAAGTTCTGGTCGATGAATTCCAGCATTTTCGCCACCTCCTTGTCCTCCACATTGTGCTGCTGGGTCGATCCTCGCTGGACGATCAGACCGGGCTTGATGGAAATGACGAAGATCGGCCGATTCCCTGAGAGTTCCTGCTCCTGCTCGTGCAACATGCGTCCCAGCTCGTAACCACCCTTCTCGGCATCTTGGACGATGGAGGAGAGAGGCGGGTCGGAGATGTTGCAGAGTAATTCATCATTGTCCACGCCCAGGATGGCGACCTCCTGGGGGACGCGGATTCGGGCAAGCCGGCAGTATTCGGAGGCCGCGAGGGCATATTCATCGTCGCTACAGAACAGGGCGACAGGCTTAGGCAGGGCGGCAAGCCAGCGTATGATTTCGCTGCTTTCGCTCTCCGGGGCATTTCGAACCGTATATTCCTGATAATGAAAGCCGCTCCGCTTGATGGTATTGCGGAAACCCTGGGCGCGCTCCTCGGACCAGATGATGTCTTGGACACCGAAGAAGGCAAAGTTGACAAAACGTCTACGGATGAAGAAATCGGCGGCCAATTCGCCGGTCTTCACATATTCGCCGGTGATGGTGGAAAAACCTGTCTGACGGGAGGTCATGTTCTGGATGACGACCGTGCAGTCCAGGTTTGAAAGGGGAAGAAGGTCGTCATAGGGCCAACGGCCGATGATGGCATCCGCTTTCCAGTCCCGGGCCCACTGCGCAATCCGATAGCCCCGTTTCGACTCCACGCTCAGGCTGGAAGGTACGCGGGACAGGAGCAGGCAATTGCCATGCTCCTGCGAATACTGAATCAGCCCCCGGACAAGGGATCGGTCATATTCGCTGGAATTGTCTATGCAAAGCAGCGTGCGGACCATGAGCGTTATTTCCGACCATATTGCAACTAAAATTATCGTCTTCCCGTTATTCTTGCAACAACGGTACGCCCAATTGTTCGCTAACTCACACAACCAGATTCGTTATTGCATAGTCCCTGCGAAACTTGCTCACTTTCGCAAACTTATGCAATTTTGGAAATAATTACAAATGAGTATTCTCGGATTCTCGCTTTCCTGGTTTCCCAGTTATTCAAGAAGAAAAACTGAAATCGTCTTCCCGGACAAAGACTTTAATCGAAGTCAGTAAACAGCATAAAAGGCCTCCCAGATCCAAAAGTGTCGTTTTCCCCCAGGTTGAAACCCACCCTGAACGGCATTATATGCTTTATAGGGCAGGAAGTGCTTTCGGCTGACTTCGGTTTAATCCCCTAGTTGTTATCTTCCCAACTCACGGTCCGGGAAAGGTCGGGATTGACATCGATCCGGACGCGGAGAGTCTCCTCGGGGAGGATGGACTCGATGTTTTCGGGCCATTCCATAAGACAGAGATAACCGCTGTCTATATAGTCGTAGAATCCCAGGTCGAGAGCCTCTTCGATTTTTTCGATCCGGTAGAAATCGAAATGATAGATGGGCTCGCCGTCCCGGGTGCGGTACTCGTTGACAATAGCGAAGGTCGGGGAGCTGACGGCGTCATCCCTGACGCCGAGGGCGCG
>JAEEGF011889953.1_pt1 | contig 20733 bp, 17 predicted proteins | sample 9134171 | NCBI WGS metagenome assembly JAEEGF01 (sample SAMN16246542, study PRJNA631951) | gut metagenome | biome: gut microbiome; feature: rumen; material: AP-attached | host: Bos | place: Iran: Karaj | collected 2018-10
AACTGTAGCCATGGGTGATAATCCTGCGTAGTATACGAGCAGCCCCAAGGGCAATCTACCAGCGGAGCGTTCTACCATCCCGAAGGGCAATCTACCAGCGTAGCGTTCTACCAGCCCGAAGGGCGGTCTTTAATTAGAACGGCAGGTCATCGCCTTCGCCTTGCTGGCTGAAGTCGGGTTGCGGGGCAACGGCAGGATTGGCAACAGGTGCTGGGCCTGTGGGCGCTGGACCGGTAGGTGCCTGACTAGCAGGAACTGCCATGTTGGGATCATTAGCGGCTGCAATGGCGTTCGGGTCAACTTTATCGGCCTTCCAACCACGAATGCTGGTGTACCAGCGACCATTGTATTCGCGGCTCTCGATGTCAAAGCTCAAGTCAATCAAGTCGCCCACCTCGAGCGGGTACTGGTTGGCACGCTCGCCGAAGAAGTCGAAATGAACTCTTTTGGGGTAGGCCTCCATGGTCTCAAGCACATATTCCTGCTTGCTCCACGGGTTGCCCGCCTTCGAAGTACCACTCTGCAGCGGCAACTTCACGATGATTTTTCCTCTGATTTCCATATATGCTATTTTTAAATTGATTTTTCGGACTGCAAAGGTACAATTTTTTGACCACTCGGCAACGATTTGTCACATTAAATATTTTTAATCGGAACTTTTTCGCTTGCAAATTTTTCGGAACGAACTTTTATCATTAACTTTGCCGTTTCAATTAAAACATTTATCAAACAAGCAATTTGTGAATGAAGAATCAAATCATTGATAACCAAACACTGGTCGATGCCATTGTCGAGGGAGCGCAGGAGAAGAAGGCTCGCTCAATTGTTACCGTCGACCTTTCGAGCATCGAGTATGCACCCACACAGGGATTCGTTATAGCCAACGGGAACACGCCCATACAGGTCGACGCTATCGCCGACAGTATCCGTGAGTATGTCGAGAAAAAGATTGGTGTAAGGCCCTATAACTATGACGGATACCAGAACTCGCAATGGATTGTGCTGGACTATGGCACCATCTATGCGCACATCTTTCTGCCTGAGTTCCGCAACAGGTACAACTTGGAGCAATTGTGGAACGACGCACCCATTACCACTATACCCGACCTAGACTGAAATTATGGCAGACAATAACAAGAAAAAAACACCCAAGAAGTTTGCATTCAACATCTACTGGATGTACATGCTCGTCTTCGCTGGACTGTTGGCGGCATTCTGGATGAATGACAATGCGGTGGCCAAGGAGGTCAGTCAGTCACAGTTCGAGACCATGGTTGCGAGCGGAGGTGTCCAGAGCATTGTGGTCTATAATAAAGAGGAGGCCGAGGCTGTTATCAACGACTCGTTGGCAAATGTCGTCTTTGGTAACCAATACAAGTCGCGCCAAGGAAAGCCCAAGGTTAGGGCGAAGATCGGCTCGGTCGACACCTTTGAGAAAAAAGTTGACGAGTGGAAAGCGACAGGCAAGTTCAAGGGAGAACTGTCTTATGATACCACTAGCGATCTGTCGACCATCTTTTGGTACTTCGGTCCCGTGCTGTTGCTCATTGGCTTCTGGTTCTTCTTCATGAAGCGCATGGGCGGCGGTGGCATGGGCGGCGGAGGCATCTTCAACGTGGGCAAGTCCAAGGCAATGCTCTTTGACAAGGACAACGCCAGCAAGGTGACATTTGAGGATGTCGCCGGACTCGCCGAGGCCAAGGTTGAGATTGCCGAGATTGTCGACTTCCTCAAGAGCCCTGAGCACTACACCGAGTTGGGTGGAAAAATTCCCAAGGGTGCACTATTGGTTGGTCCCCCGGGAACGGGTAAAACTTTGCTTGCCAAGGCTGTTGCTGGCGAGGCCAATGTACCGTTCTTCTCAATGTCGGGTAGCGACTTCGTCGAGATGTTTGTCGGTGTAGGCGCGAGCCGTGTCCGTGACCTCTTCCGCCAAGCCAAGGAGAAAGCTCCTTGCATCGTTTTCATCGATGAGATCGACGCTGTAGGACGTGCCCGTGGTCGCAATGCCAACATGGGTGGCAACGACGAGCGCGAGAGCACCCTCAACCAGCTCCTTACCGAGATGGACGGATTTGGCAGCAACAGTGGCGTTATCATTCTGGCGGCAACAAACCGTGCCGATATCCTCGATAAGGCGTTGCTGCGCGCAGGACGATTTGACCGACAGATTTATGTCGAGCTGCCTGAGCTCACCGACCGCAAAGAGATATTTCTCGTGCACCTGCGCAATGTCAAGACCGACGGAAGTGTTGACATCGACCAGCTTGCGCGGCAGACACCGGGCTTCTCGGGAGCCGACATCGCCAACGTGTGCAATGAGGCAGCGCTCATCGCCGCTCGACGCAAGAAACAGGCTGTGCAGCGTCAGGACTTCATGGATGCAATTGATCGAATTATCGGTGGACTGGAAAAGAAATCCAAGGTCATCACCGACGATGAGCGTAAGTCTATCGCCTATCACGAGGCTGGGCATGCAACCGTTAGTTGGCACTTGCAATATGGCGACCCGCTCATCAAGGTCACCATCGTGCCTCGCGGAAAGGCCCTTGGCGCTGCTTGGTATATGCCCGAAGAACGACAAATCGAGCCCAAGCAGGCGTTGCTTGACGAGATCTGCTCGCTCATGGCTGGCAGGGTTGCCGAGGACATCTTCCTTGGATTTATCGACACCGGAGCGCTTAACGACCTGGAGCGTGCTACCAAGATGGCGTATGCCATGGTTACCTTCTACGGCATGAGCGACAAGATGCCCAATATCTCCTATTACGATTCCAGTGGTCAGGAGTACGGTTTCACCAAGCCCTATAGCGAGACACGCGCGCAGACCATCGATGCCGAGGTGCAAAGCATTATTGACAGCCAGTATGAGCGAGCACGACAAATACTGCTGCAGTATGTCGAAGGTCACCATCAGCTAGCTGAGTTGTTGCTCGAACGCGAGGTCATCTATACCGAGGATGCTGAGCGCATCTTCGGTAAGCGTCAGTGGCTGTCACGCACTGAGGAAATCATGCGGGCTAGCGAGAAGGAAAAAGAAGAAAAAGAAAAAGAACAAAAACAAGAACAAGAGGTTCAGGCCGATGACAACACATCGGTGACGCCCCCACCATTCATCCGCAAGGATTAAAACCAACGCAACTATGAGCCATTTTGTTTTCACCGACATCGAGAAACAGGCTATTGTCAGTCTCATTATCGAGATGATCAACGTCGACAAGGTCATCACCATCGAGGAGATGTATGCCTCTAATGCCATCAATGCCGAACTGGGCATCAACGAGGAGATATTCAAGGCAGGCATGGCGCTGAACTTTGACTATGCTGTGCAGGTGGTGAAGAAAATGGATACACAGCGCAAGTGCTATGTTGCGCAGCAACTGGTGCGTATCATGGATGCTGATGGAGCCGATGAGGCCGAACACGACCTGCTTGAGCACATCGGTAGGCTCATCGATTTGGACAAAGAATTGGGTTGTGGCTGATTGGCCGCAGTGAAAAGGTCAAAAACGAGCAGTCGCTGCATTTCCGTTTTTTGGTAAATGTTGTGATTGCTCGTTTTTTTTGTTGTTGTTTAGCGACAATTGGCGTGTTTTTTTTGACATTTTGCTTATTCTCGGGCCGTTTTATGTCAGTTTACATCTGTTTGTGTGAATTTACCTTAAATAGATAACACAAATCTTTGCCGACTGTTGGAGTTGATACCTTATTTTATAATTTTGTCGCAAAATGTTACAAAATGATAACTGAAATTATTAGACTAAAAACAATCAGTGACTTTTGCGAACGATATGGTGCAAAGGTGCAACATCCGCTCATCACTGTTATTGAGGGCAAGGACTTAGTCGATATGAAGCATGAGCTCAGAAGTTGTGGCTTCTACTGCGTCATGCTTAAGGCTCAGACCGGGACGATGACCTATGGACTCAGCAGGTATGAGTATAGTGATGGCACAATGGCCTTTATTGCTCCAGACCAGATCTTCGGAAAGTCAACCGACAAGGACGAGCCTACCAACAACAAGCTCTTGCTTTTTCACCCGAGCCTAATTCATGATTCTGAGCTTTCACAGAAGTTTAAGTATTATTCGTTTTTCTCCTATGAGTCTAACCAGGCTCTGCACTTGATGCCCGAGGATAAGATGATTGTCGACTCGCTCTTCGAGGGGCTGTCAATGGAGCTGGAACATAGCATCGATGGTTGCAGCCGCAGCATTATCTTGTCATTCCTTGAGCTCTTGTTCAACTATTGCATGAGATTCTATGAACGACAATTCAGGCTTGAGGAAAAGGGGAACAATCAGCTCATTGACCGATTTAACAAGGTGCTTGATGAGTACTTCGCAAGCAATCTGCCGCAAGAACAAGGACTGCCATCGGTGGCTTATTGCGCACAAAGATTGTCATTGTCGCCCAACTACTTTGGCGACCTCGTCAAGCGTACGACAGGCCATACCGCCAAGGAGCATATACACATGGCGGTTGTCGAGCGAGTGAAGGAACTCATTATTTCCACAAAGCAGTCGATTAGCGAGATTGCTTATGCCGTTGGATTCAAGTATCCACATCACTTAAGCAGGGTCTTCAGGCATGTTACGGGAATCACTCCCATCGAGTTCCGAACACGGCGATGAGATGCAAATCAGTGAAGTCACTGAACTTGTTGTTGAAGGCTAGAGGATGCTGAAATGCTTTGACCCTAAAAGCATCCCGTTGCACCACACCTCCAGGCGATAGGCGCCACTGCGCCAATTGCCTGGAGTTTCGCTTCCCCAGCCCTTTAGGTTCAAAACCTTGCTTTCCTCATAGATGTAACACTTCACACGCTGTGAGTATCCAGCTGGAGATGTGTCGCCAACACGCAATTTTCCGTCGGGGCCATACCACTTGACATATAACTCCACTTCGCCATGAAGGATGCCACGATAGTGAAGCCTAGGCTGTAAGTACTGTGTCTCGCTACTGTGAATTGGGCTGCCAAATGGGGCCAGTGCCTGCTGGATGCGGTTCACGTTGCCTATCTCAATAGAATCAATGATAAATGGATAATGACGACCCACCATCAACTGAAAGTCGGTCAGGCGATGGTCGGCACTGCACTTCTGGGCCTCCAACTGATAAAATGCCTTCTGCAGTGAATCTAGACGCTGGTCATAACGACGGGAAACGGCCTGAGTCAAGGTGTCGCGAGCAGCTAGGTTGCTGCGGGCTTGACGCAGCGAAAGCCATGTGCCAAGCCACAACCCGCTGAGAGCGATGGCGCACATCCCCAGTACCCATACCCACGCACGGCTCACACTACTGTTGCCTAGGCGATGTCCGCATACGTTGCAATATTTTGCGTCATTCGAGTTCTGCGACCCGCAAGCATTACATTCCTTCATCGATATCTCTTTGCATTAACCACCATCAACGATGCAAATCACGTGCCAACTTACACCCCCACTATAATCTATTAACTCTCCTCTCTCCACAGCTGCTGCATGCGTGCTGCCAGCTTTGCCTCAGCAGGACTGTCTTGGGGATGCCATATTTGTGGGTGATGCAGTTCTTCGGGCATATACTCCTGGCGCACGAAGTGGCCAGGGAAGTCGTGAGCATACTGATAGTCTTTGCCATAGCCTAGTTCCTTCATCAATTTGGTGGGGGCATTGCGCAGGTGCAGCGGCACGGGTGCATTGCCAGTCTGATCGACTAGCGCCAACGCATCGTCAATGGCAAGGTATGCACTGTTGCTCTTGGGAGATGTGGCAAGGTAGATGGCGCACTCGCTGAGCGGGATGCGCCCCTCGGGCCAGCCTATCTTATTGATTACGTCAAACGTGGCATTGGCGAGCAGCAACGCGTTAGGGTTCGCTAGACCGATGTCCTCGGCAGCACTGATGCACAGGCGGCGTGCGATGAATTTGGGGTCCTCGCCACCAGCAATGAGGCGGGCCAGCCAATAAACGGCTGCGTCAGGATCGCTGCCACGGATGCTCTTGATGAATGCCGAGATGATGTCATAGTGCATCTCTCCGCCCTTGTCAAATGCGACGGGGTTCTGCTGCAGACGGTCGGTGACAATCTGGTCATTGATGACAAACGGTTCCAGTGGACCCAGCGACTGCATGACCAGGTCGAGGATATTCAGCAACTTGCGGGCATCACCTCCGGCATAACGAAGCATCGCCTCGGTCTGTTCGATGCGCACTTCGCGGTCAGCAAACATTTTGTCGGTCTTCAGCGCACGGTCAAGCAGCTCAAGCAGGTCGTCACGGTCAAGCGGTTGAAGCACATAGACCTGAGCGCGGGAGAGTAGGGGACGTATGACCTCAAATGAAGGGTTCTCGGTCGTGGCACCGATAAGTGTCACTGTACCATTCTCAACAGCACCTAACAATGAGTCTTGTTGAGACTTGTTAAATCGGTGAATCTCGTCGATAAAAAGCACAGGGCGCCCTTTGCTGAACATACTGCGAGTGTCGGCCTTGCAGCGGTCAAGCACCTCACGAACCTCCTTGACGCCACTAGTCACTGCCGATAAGGTGTAGAACGGCACTTGGGTCTGTTCGGCGATAATACGAGCGAGTGTGGTCTTGCCAACACCTGGAGGGCCCCACAGGATGAACGACGAGATGTTACCGCTCTCTATCATGCGACGAATGACGGCACCCTCACCCACGAGGTGTTTTTGTCCGATATACTCGTCCAGTGACTTGGGGCGCATTCGTTCTGCCAAAGGTTCGTACATGCTATTTATGTTTTTTGAACAATGAGTAATGCTTTGAGGTCAACCGCACGTTGCAGTAATGCGAGCCTCAGGATCGAAAAAAAACTCTAGTTTCACAACCCCTTGATCACCTTGAATTTCTTCCAGTTCTTGGCGCCTTGATAGGAACTCACCGACTGAGCAGGCACATAGAGTTCAATTTTGCTATTGCTCTCACCGCTCAATTCGGGTGGGGCGATGGCGTGGCACTCGATGCGCTGCAGTTGTGAGCACTTTTCGGCGACTTTCTTACCAAGCTTGGTCACGGTCGATGGTATTACGAGATACCTGATGGCGGTCTCGCGCAATGCGTTATCGCCCAGCGTGAGCAGACCTTCGTTCAGTGTAATTTCATTCAAAGAGGTGCACTCGCGGAAGGCTTCCTTATCGATTGCCGATACAGTTGAGGGCAGTGCAAACTGCATCAGCGACTGGCAACGACGAAAAGCTTCCTTGCCAATGCGTGTGAGCTGGTCGCTCAATTGAACACTGCGCAGCGACTTGCACTCATAGCACGTCTTCTCCTCTATCACGATGACATTGCTCAGGTCCAGCGTGGTCAAGGCATAGCAACGGTCAAAGGCCTGCTTATCAACCTGACGCAACTGGCCTGGGTCGCACAACAGGGTGCGCAATGAGTTGCACTCGTGGAACGCGCGCTCCTCAATGCGTGTCACGCTTGCAGGCAGCTCAATCTCCTCCAGGCTCTTGCAGTCTTCAAATGCAGCGACAGGTATTTTAGACAATGAACCTTGCAGAACGATGGAACGCATTGAGCTGCTGCCAGAAAACGCCGAATGGCCCAGACGCGTCAACGACTCGGGCAACTCCACATCACTCACCTTGCTGTTGTAGAACGCGAGTGCGACAATCTCTTCCACACCCTCCGGTACGCGGCAACGGCCAGTGCGGGCAGCAGGATACTGCAACAGCACGCGGCAATCACGGTCATATAGCGTGCCGTCGACCGAGCAATAAGCGTTGTTGCGGTCGTCCACCTCAAAACGCCTTAAATGCGGCAGACGTCCAGGCTGGTCATTATCAATCTCACAACGTGCTGGGATGTACAGCTCAGTCAGATACGTGCCATCGAATGCTTCTTTGCCAACGCTTAACAGTCCAGACGGAAGGTCAAGGCGCGTCAGGCTGCTGCATCCCTTGAAACACTGCTCGCCGATGCGCTCCAGACGTGCTGGAAGCGTGATGTATTTCAGGTCATCGCAACCCTCAAAGGCGTGGTCGCCAAGTTCGGTCACACGGGAGGGCATCAGTACTTCCTCTAGGTCATAGCAACTGCCAAAAGCACGATCGCCAATCGACTTCAGACGATCTGGCAGAACGATTGAACGCAAGCGGCTGGCATACTCAAATGCACGCCGAGGAAGAACATCGTGGTTGATGCGAGAGCCATATCTCTCCATTACGCTGGCATATTCCAAATCCACGTCTAGGTAGTTGCTAATGCTCTTGCCGTCCTCGTCATACACTTTGCTGCGCTTCGCCAACTTGGTAATGTAGGCCAGGTCGCGCTCGTTCAAAGGACCCTCCACACACAGCATGCGCACACGGTCGTACATGCCTTTGGGCATACTCTCTTCCAGCGTTCCTGGTTCGCGTAAACTCACCTCTACAAGGTCGGCATAACTGCGTCCACGACTGTAGCTGTGATGTCGATTCATACCACGGCTATACTGAGCCTCAGCAGGTTGTAACGCAGCTACAATTACCAGAGATAATAGGATAAGAAATTTCTTCATAATGGCTCGTTGTGATAAATCCCCCTCCCCTTACTGAAAAGGGGAGGGGCAAGGAATGGGGTATAATTCAAATCACTGTGCACGGAACGACTCGAGGTCTTCGGCACGGAAGTTCTTGATATAGGTGAAGTGTCCGTTGACATTGGCCTCTGCCATTCGGACATACACTTGTGCGCTCTTGCCGAAGAGTTCGGGCGAGCGGGTGGCATCCAGGATGATGAGCAACGACATCATCGTCTCGGCCGTCATGTCATAGAGGCGACGGGCAACAAAGTCATGCATGTCTTGGTTCGCGGCCTCTTTGACAATGGCGATGGCTTGCTCTAGCAGGGCCACCATCTCCTCAACACGGGCCTTCAGTGGCTGGAATGCCTCGGCAACCTCGTCTTGCAGCATCTCACGCAAGTAGTTCAAGTAACTGCCGTTGGTGATATAACGGATGGCAGCCACCACTTGAAGTTGGGTCGTGCCCTCATAAATGCTGAAGATGCGTGCGTCACGGTACAGGCGTTGGCATTTGTACTCCATGATGAAGCCACTGCCGCCGTGCACCGAGATGGCATCGTAGGCGTTCTGGTTGGCATACTCCGAGTTCATACCTTTGGCGAGCGGTGTGAAGGCATCGGCCATACGCTGGTACTTTTTCATTTCCTGACGCTCTTCGGGAGTGAGCGTGCGGTCGCGTCCAATGTCCTCAAGTGCCTTGTAGACATCTACCAGACGAGCAGTCTGGTAGAGGAGCGAACGACCAGCGTCGAGCTTGGCCTTCATGCGGCTAAGCATGTCGTAGACGGCGGGGAACTCGATAATCTTCTTACCAAATTGTGCGCGCTCGCGTGCGTAAGCTAACGCCTCGTTGTAGGCCTCCTGCTCCACACCGACGCTCTGTGCGGCAATGCCCAGACGTGCACCGTTCATCAGAGCCATCACATACTTGATGAGACCCAAGCGGGTGTCACCACAAAGCTGTGCCTTAGCGTTCTTGTATACCAACTCGCATGTGGGTGAACCATGGATACCCAACTTGTGCTCAATGTGGCGAACGTTCACGCCGCCATCACGCTTATCATAAATGAACATCGACAGGCCACGGCCATCGGTTGTGCCTTCCTCGCTGCGTGCCAGTACCAGGTGGATGTCGCTGTCGCCGTTGGTGATGAAGCGCTTCACGCCGTTCAGGCGCCAGCAACCATTTGCCTCGTCGCGGGTAGCCTTGAGCATCACGCGCTGAAGGTCGCTACCAGCATCGGGCTCGGTAAGGTCCATCGACATGCTCTCGCCAGCGCACACGCGGGGAATGAAGGCCTGACGCTGCTCTTCGCTGCCAAACTCATATAAGGTGTCGATGCAGCTTTGCAATGACCAGATGTTCTGGAATCCGGCATCGGCTGCCGAAATCATCTCGCTGAGCATCGAGAATACCACATTGGGAATGTTCAGGCCACCATAGCGACGGGGCATCGACACACCATGTAGGCCCGCCTTGCGTGTGGCGTCAAGGTTCTCAAATGTCTTGCTCGCATAGATCATGCGGCCGTTTTCCAGATGTGGACCTTCCTGGTCAACGCTTTCGCTGTTGGGCTCCAGAATTGTCTCGGCAACCTCGCCGCAAATCTCCAGAAGGCGACGATAGTTCTCAATCGCATCCTCATGGTCCACAGGTGCATCGGGATACACAGCGGCGTCGGCGAAGCCTTTCTCCTTCAACTCTACAATACGCTTCATCAGCGGGTGACTCAACTGGAACTCTATCTCAGGAGTGTTATATTTTGCTGCCATAGGTTATTTGCTATTTTGCTTATAATACTTGATCAACTTGGGAATCACTTCCTCGCAAGTGCCAACGATGACATAGTCGGCAATCTTGTTGATGGGGGCATCGGGGTCACTGTTGACCGAGATGATGATGCCTGCATCCTGCATACCGGCGATATGCTGGATTTGGCCACTGATGCCACAGGCAATATACACCTTGGGATGAACGGTCACGCCCGTCTGGCCCACCTGGCGGTCATGGTCAACCCAACCGGCATCGACTGCGGCACGGCTGGCACCGACCTCGCCATGAAGTTCCTTGGCAAGTTGGAACAACAGGTCAAATCCCTCCTTGCTGCCCACGCCATAGCCACCAGCTACGACAATCGAAGCACCTTTGAGGTTGTGTTTTGCAGCCTCAACATGGCGGTCAAGCACCTTGACGACATACGCAGTCTGAGGCACATACTTGTCCACATCGGGATAGACGACCTCGCCACGAGCCTTGCCGTCGTAGAGCGCCTTCTGCATCACACCACTGCGAACGGTAGCCATCTGAGGACGATGCTCGGGGTTGACAATGGTGGCGACTATGTTGCCGCCAAATGCGGGACGAATCTGGTAAAGCAAGTTCTCATAGTGAGCGCCAGTCTTGGGGTCATCAAATTCGCCAATCTCGAGCTGAGTGCAGTCGGCGGTCAAGCCGCTGGTCAGTGAGGATGACACACGGGGACCTAGGTCACGGCCAATCACGGTGGCACCCATCAGGCAAATCTGAGGTTGCTCCTGCTTGAACAGGTTGACCATCAGGTCGGTGTGTGGTGCCGAGGTGTAGGGGAACAGTCCTTCACCATCAAACACAAACAACTTGTCCACACCGTAAGGCAGAATTTGTTCCTCGACCTTGCCTTTGATGCCACTGCCAGCGACCACGGCATGCAATTCCACGCCAAGCTCACTAGCAAGCTTACGACCCTTGGTCAGCAACTCCTGTGAAACCTCGGCAACGGTAGTTCCTTCTATTTCGCAATATACAAATACAGGTGCGGCCATATTATCCAATGATTTTTTCGTCCAACAATTCCTTGATTACACTCTCAACATCGGCGTCGCTGGCGGTGAGTGTCTTGCTCTCCTTAGCCTGAAACACGATGTTTTGCACGGTCTTCACCTTTGTCGGCGAGCCACTCAAGCCACACTGTTCGGGGTCACCATCCACATCGGCGACGCTCCATTGGTTCAGTGTCAGGTAAGGGCGCTCGTCATACAGCGCTTTCCACGGCTCGTCGCCAGTACGCTCCATCGGGCAAGTGGCACGCTTGTATTGCATTACCAACTTGGCGTTAGCAGGACGGCAAGGGGCGGCACTGCCATTCACCGTGATGACCACGGGAAGCGGGGCTTCAACAGTTTCGACACCACCATCGATATGGCGACGGATTGTGGCTTTCCCATTCTCGACCTTGATGATTTCCTCGGCATAGGTCACCTGGTTCAGCCCTAACTTTTGTGCTACCTGCGGACCCACTTGTGCCGTATCACCGTCAATGGCCTGACGGCCGCCAATGACGATATCAACAGGACCTATTTTCTTAATGCCCATTGCCAGTGCATAGCTGGTGGCGAGCGTGTCGGCTCCGGCAAACAAGCGGTCGGTCAACAACCAACCCGTGTCGGCGCCACGGTATAAGCCTTGGCGGATAATTTCTCCGGCACGCGGAGGACCCATCGTCAGGATACCAACGGTGCTGCCTGGATGCTGCTCCTTCAGCCGAAGGGCCTGCTCAAGAGCGTTTAAGTCTTCGGGGTTAAAGATGGCGGGAAGGGCGGCGCGGTTGATGGTGCCGTCCTCCTTCATTGCGTCCTTACCCACGTTGCGGGTGTCTGGCACTTGCTTGGCCAAAACAACGATTTTTAAACTCATGTCAGTTCTTATTTAGTTTATTTTTTGTTCACAGAAAGTTTTCAAACTGCAAAAGTACTTAAAATTGGGAACAGGGCAAACTCTTTTGGGTTCATTAAACCTTTTTAATAATGTGCACATTCTGATATGAACCAATAACGTAACCAGCAGGGTGCTCCACATATGTGGCATCCCGCTGGTTGCATTTATTGCATCAAAGCCTGCAATAAGTCAGAGTAGTGCGAGTTTTTGGCTCCTATGGCTAGTTCTCCAAGTTCTGGTAGAACTCGGCGCGGCCATGGCGTAGCATGTTGATGGCGCGCGGGACGATGTCCTTCATCTCGGGAGTCGTGTCGGCAAGAATTTCGAATGCTGCCCACACCGAGCGCTCGTGCACAATGTAAAGTTTGATGACCTTCATGTCAAAGTTCGTCTTGTCGATGGCCTCCAGCACATCATACTTGTTGTCCTCGTTCACATCATAGATGGCGGGGAGCATCAGACGAAAGTATTGGTCATCGTTCTCATCGGGAAAGAACGAGTAGGTCAGGCCCTCGCTCTTGAAAGTAATCTCGCCGTCGTTTGGATCAACCTGGGGACGGTAGCCCTCTTCTTGTAGGAAGTCTAGCAATAACTCATTCAGTTTCATAATCTATAATTTTATCAATTTCTATTAACTATTAACTCTCAACTCTCAACTAGTCCTAAACCCCACCTTCGGCATTGAGTTGCGGCGCTCGTTGCCTTCCATCTTATCGCGGATGCGGTCATACTCCTTCAGCGCATCTCCCTTCACGCTGGGCTTGATACCGCCGATGGTTGTCTCCATCAACTCCTGCGTGATGTTCGACCCATTGAACGCAGCAATCATCGCAGCCTCGTTCACTACATAGGTGATGTCGCTCGCCACATAGCCATCGCTCAATGTCGCCAGCTTCTCGTAGTCAAGCTCGTCGCACGGGCGGCCCTTGAGGTGAATCTTCAGCATCTCTCGCCGTGCAACCTGGTCGGGGAGGGGAACATACACCATCTTGTCGATGCGGCCTGTACGCAACACAGCCGGGTCAATCTTGTCCGGGCGGTTGCTTGTCGCGATAACAAAGATACCGCGCTCTGAACAGTTGTTCAGCTGCGTCAGGAACTCGTTTACCTCGCCACTGTGGTGGTTGCCAATGTCGTCGCTGCGGTTGGGCACAAACGCGTCAAACTCGTCGAAACAGAGCACTGTCGGGGCATTCTTCTCGGCCTTCTTGAACAGTTCGGCTATCTTGCCCTGCGTGCCATGGATATACACCGAACCCAGGTCACTGGCTTTCACCAGCATGAAGTTGAAGCCAGTCTCTTCGGCAAATTTTTCGGCAAAGAAGCTCTTGCCGCAGCCCGGAGGGCCATAGAGCAACATGCCGTTGGGCGGTGTAAGGCGGTACTTCTGAGCCAACTCCTTGTCGCGCAGGATGAAAATTACACGTTTGTTCAGCATGTCCTTCATGTCGTCCATGCCAGCGATGTCGTCAAAGCCGTTGCCTTTGCCCTTCTGCACCTCGATGTCGACAGAGGTCTCACGGGTCTGGGCATCTTCCTCATCGTCGCGGTCGCGGCTCGACCTGGCACTGCGGCTCCCCTTGCTAGGCTGGGCGGGCTCCACGTCAGTCGGGTCATCCAGGTCGTGCAGCAATTGGCTGGCGGTCTTGTAGCGGTCCTCGGCATTTGACGATAGGCCACGGCTCACAATGCCGCGCATCTCTTTGGGAATACCTTCAAGGTTTAATTCCTCCTTGCGCAACTTCTTCACCTCACGGATGGCATCTCGACGTGTCAGTGCCGAGTCAACAGGCCACGGACTGTGTCCAACTAGCATCGCATACAGCACCGCCACCACCGAAAACAGGTCGCTCGAGTCGTCATACATTCCTGCAAATGTAGAGTTTGCGCAGTATTGTACCTCAAGGTCGGCAGTGTCAAAATCAGGCACACCGCTCGTTGTGCGCGACACGTGTCCCATGTCGATCAACTCGGGCTCACCGTCGGTCTTTGCGCTAAGCATAATATTGCGTGGCGTGATGTCGTTGTGCAGTAAGTCTTTTTCATGCATGTATTTCACAGCATGAAGCACGCCTGTGATGATGCGTTTTGCCTCGTCGATGGGCAATGCGCCCTCTCGCTCAATCTTCTCAACCAGCAACTCCCCGCTGAAGTAAACTGTCACCATATAGTGACACACACCTTCGGGAATCATCAACGTGCCGCTGGTGATGTACGAGATGATATTCTGATGCATCAGTTGTTTGCAGTGCTCAATCTCTTTGACATGGCCGGCCTTGGTCATCAACTTTTCAGGCATGTTCTTGATGATAAATAGCTTCAGGAAGAACGGATGACCGTCGGCATCAGCAACGCGGTAGGTCTCGCTGTATGCATTCGCCTTGATCAAGTATTCAACCTTGTAGTCATTAACCTCTTGTCCTTGTGTCAGTATACTCATATCAGCAAATAATTCAATTATCAAGATTGCAAAGTTAATACTTTTCCCCGATATTTTCCACCGACGCTACAAAAAATCTTCTGAAATCGCTCTAATGTAAATGTAGGCCTTCCGCATCCTTCTTTTTATAGAAAATGTTTTATGCACAGTGAAATAGATAATAATTGTAGCCCTCTGAATATTAATGGCGACGCGAAACGTGAGAAAATCGAAATACTTTTGTGTGCATTTGGGATTTTTTTCGTATATTTGCGAGTTATTTGGGAAGATGTGCACATCTGGCACTCGTCAACCCCATTGTAAATTGTTGAAGATTATGAGCTTTAAACAGGTTAATGAACTGAGGAAGAATGGCCAACTGCCCGAAGCATATGAAATGGCCATGGAAGATTTGAATCAGGCACCTAATGATCCATGGGCTGCCAGAGCTTTGTTTTGGACATTACACGACATGGCGCACAACCAACTGCGACATGGCCAAGCAGACGAAGTTGGAGTGTTGGCCGATCGCATGAAGCAGTTGATGCCCCTCATGGGGGAAGAGGAAATAGAAGATGAGGAGACCAAGCGCTTGCCCGAGCGAGCTTTGGAGCGACTCATCCGCCACATGCAGCCCTTTTATGCCGATGTGAAGGCAGCATACCGTGAGGCACGCACAGGCTCGACGATAGCACCTTATGATTATGTGGCGCAGCTAATTGCTAATGGGCAACTTACTGAGCCATTGCATGAGCGTGCAGGATGGATCATTTGGCTTCACTTGTGGCACCAGCAGCAGCGCATGCCCAGCCTCGAGGCAAGACAGGCACTGTCTCATTATCTGAGTCTGACAGGCATCGAGATTCCGTCGATGCTTCACTCACGCATCGTCTTTATCGCCATACGCCTGGCCAAGCGCTTCTCAAAAGACTTTGATTTTGCGAAGTTCCTCGACATGTGGGGAGAATCGAATTTCCTGCCCGAAGACTGGGAGCGAAATCAGAAAAAGAAAGGCCATCCAGGGCAATACCCTTCGGTCGTTGAACAGGCCATTGCCCAATATATAACTTTCAAGAAACTAAGCCGTGACATGGAGTACAGCGATGAGTTCTTGGCGCTGCTCAATAAGGCGGTGGAGCGATATCCCGATAGGTATGAACTGAAGCGTTACCTGTCGTTGGCACTAGCCAACCGTGGTGATAAGGAGCGCGCTTTGGAACTGCATCGCGAGCTGGCTCAGAACATCGACAAGTTTTACGTTTGGCATGAGATAGCCGGATTGTTTACCCATGATCTGGACATGAAGACATCGGCGCTGTGCTACACGCTTTCGTTACGCATCCCCGAGAATTTTACCTGCGATATCCATCGTGAACTGGGATGGGAACTAGCACGCGAGGGCAATATGCCTGCAGCGTTGTACGAGTTGGAGACCTATCGTGCCATCCGCGAGCGTTGTGGATGGCCCAAGTCATGGCGGTACGAGCAATTGCGCAAGCGCATTCCCGCCGACACCGTTGTGGCAACCAACAACCATCAGCTTTATATCGATCGCTCACAACCCATTATCAACTGGGTTTATGCTGAAACGCCACAGCAACCTGCCATTGTCGTGGCACGATTCCGCGACAAGATGGGCAAGGATGTAGCACGTGTGGCTCTGCCAGGCGGCAAGGCTCTCTTTGTCAAGCCTGGCAAGTTGCCCGAAGCAAAGTACCTGATGGTGCGTGTAAAGGAGGACGAGAACGGCCGACTGAAGCTGCTTACTGCCGACCCGGCCGAGCGCAATGACATTGTGCCTGCCTTCGGCGATTCGGTCACTGGCAACATCAAGGTGCTGCAAGGCCAGGGTGGCAAGCAGTATGGTTTCTGTGAGGGATGCTTTGTGCCCGGACAGTTGCTGCAAGGTGTGGCCGATGGTGACACCATCACCATTCTCACCGAGATGCAGCCCGACGGCCGCCGCCGTGCAACGGCGATCGTGTGAGATGTGCTGTATTCTGCGTGTAAATAATTGTCTTAATTCAGAATGATATGAAACGAATAACCTTCTCCCTGTTAATCGCCTTAGTGGCGTTGGCATCAATGAATTGCGTGGCCAAGAAGTCAAAGGCCACTGTTGCAGAGACTCCTGCGGCTGAGCAAGCTACATCAGCTGCCGAGGAAATCCCCTTTGAGAAACTGGTCGACCTGATTGCGACATCTGGTCACTTTGACGAGAACAAGCTTGTCGAGGAACTGGGACTGAAACAACTCATCAGCACCGAAGAGAGTTTCGCCGATGAAGGTGATGAAGGCCTCGAAGGTGCTGTGGAGGGCGATGTCAGCTCGATGTATTATTTTGTCTATGCCCAGAATGCGACGGCAAAGCTTGTCGAGGGCGAGTATGGCGATGAACTGCGCCTGACATCAACTGGTCCGCATGCCTATGGCATTGAAGTGCACCTTGACACCGACAATGGTACCAAACTTTACTTCAAGGAGAAAGCCGATCACGACGCTTTTCTCCAATGCTTGAGAAAGTCGAGCAAGTATTCAACATTTGAGCATTCAGGCGGTGTGAATGAATACATCGGTGAAGGACTGCTCCAGGATGAAGAATTTCTCAACGACTGGTACATCCTAGATTTCCATCATTAATCATTAGCAACAAACACTAGAACATCATGACACGACGTGACATGCTCAAGGCAGCGGGGGGTGCTGCGGCCGCAACCATCCTAGGCGGTGTACCGCTCGCCATGCAAGCACAGGACAAGGCCGCGAACAAAGGTGGTAAACGCAAAATACTGGTGATCGGCGCCCATCCCGATGACCCTGAGACGAGTGCAGGTGGCACAATGGCATTGCTCAAGCAGGCTGGACACGATGTGGTGTGCGTCTACCTTACACGTGGTGAGGCGGGCATTGCCGGCAAAAGCCATGCCGAGGCGGCAGCCATTCGTGTGAAGGAGTGCGAGGCGGCCAATGCCGTCATAGGCACAAGACACATTTTTATGAACCAGGTGGACGGCAATACCGAGATTAATCTGGACCGATATCGTGAGATGCGAGAATTGCTCGAACAGGAGAGACCCGATGTGGTGTTGACCCATTGGCCCATCGATAGCCATCGCGACCATGCTATCTGCGGTTTGCTGGTGCTGGATGCTTGGCGCAGGGTGGGGCGCACGTTTGACCTTTATTATATGGAGGCGATGACCGGCACGCAGTCGCAGATGTTCCACCCCACCGACTGGGTCAATATTGAGAGCGTGATAGATTTGAAGCATCGTGCATGCGACTGCCACGTGAGTCAAGGCATGGACGCCCTTATGGAGGGCTGGCACGGGCCTATGGAGCGTTTCCGTGGCATTGAGTGCCGATGCAAATATGCCGAGGCTTTTGCCCATCACGCCGAGCCAACAATGATATAGTTCACACTATTCCCTGTTTTCCCAGTCTTCCTGTTTGATGACTATGAAAAAAACTCTAATACTTCTTGCTGCCTTGGCAGTGAGCATGAGCGCTAGCGCGCTCGACATCCAGGACTTTGTTTTAGGCGGTGCCCGTCCACGCGGCATCGGAGCCGTCACACCAGCTATTGACGGCAAGTATTATTATCAACTCGCCGATCGTGGCAAGACCATCGTGCGCTGTGAGTACAAGACGGGCCGCCAGGTGGCCACTGTGCTCGACTCGCTGACCATGCAGCAAGCGCAAGTACGCAGCTGGGAGGGTTACGAGATGAGCCAAAGCGAGGGGTCCATCTTACTGTGGGCCGACAGCGAGCCCATCTACCGCCACTCCTATACCGCCAACCACTTTGTCTATGACCGCAAGTCGGGCACACTCACTCCCGTGACCGAAGAGGGCGGCGAACAAATTGCGACTCTGTCGCCCGATGGCACAATGGTGGCCTTTGTGCGCGGCAACAATGTGTTTGTCAAGCACTTGTCAACAGGCGAGATTATTCAGGTCACCACCGACGGTCGCAAGAACCATATCATCAATGCAGTCCCCGACTGGGTCTATGAGGAGGAATTTGCCATGCTCAACTCGTTTGCTTGGTCCAGCGATAGCCGCACCCTTTCGTTCATTCGCTGGGACGAGAGCCAAGTGCCCATGGCATCGATGACGATGTACCAGGGCGACTGCAAGGCCAACGACGACTATGCCCTCTATCCAGGCAAGTTTGACTTCAAGTACCCTGTCGCAGGCGAGAAGAACTCGGTGGTAAGCGTCCATAGTTATGACGTCGTTCAAGGCCGCTTGAGCAAGATGAATCTGCCCATCAGCGACGAGGATTATATCCCCCACATTGGCTATGCAGGCCCTGCCGACGCGTTGATGGTGATGACACTGAACCGCACGCAGAACGACATGCACATCTATCGTGTGAACCCTGCTACGGGTGATGCACGCGACATCTACCACGAGACTTCGGCAAGCTGGATTGACAGTGAGATGTCACGCAACGTGGCCTACTACGACGACTTCTTTGTCATTCCCAACGAGACCACGGGCTACTGCCAACTCTATCAGTATGACCTTGATGGCAAGCTCTTGCGCCAGCTCACCACCGGCCAGGAACCCGTCACCGACTATTATGGCTTCGACAAGAAAAATCGCCAGTTCTACTACCAGGCCACCGATGGGCCGCTCAACCGCGTGGTAAAGCGCGTTGATGCCAAGGGGCGCGTGCAGGACGTGGAGGTTGCCAAGGGTACCAACTCGGCGCGCTTCAATAGCGACTTCACCTATTATATCCACACCTTCAGCAATGTTGACACGCCCACGCAGTATCGCATCAAGCAAGTAGGCAAGAAGGGCAGTGTGCGCGACCTGCAGCTCAACGAGGAGTACTGTGCCAAGTACTTGACCCCACAGGTGCCGCGACGCGAGTTCGTGACCTTTGAGAACGACGGTTACACCCTTAACGGATTTATCATCAAGCCAGTTGACTTTGACCCAAATAAGAAGTATCCCGTCATCATGTCGCAGTACAGTGGCCCGGGCTCGCAGCAAGTACGCAACAACTGGAAGCTTGATTGGGAGGAATACTTCGCCACCCAGGGATACATCATCGCTTGCTTTGACGGTCGTGGCACAGGTGCCCGTGGCAAGGCCTTCGAATCGCTCATCTATCAGAACCTGGGCCACTACGAGACCATCGACCAAGTGGCTGCAGCACGCTACATGGCCAGCCAGCCGTGGGTCGATGCCGACCGCATTGGCATTTGGGGATGGAGTTTCGGCGGATATGAGGTGCTCATGGCAATGTCGCACCCCGACAGCCACTACGCTGCCGGCGTTTCTATCGCACCAGTGACCAGTTGGCGCTTCTACGACACCATCTATGCCGAGCGCTTCATGCGCACCCCGCAGGAGAATCCTGAGGGTTATGCCAACAGCGCACCGCTCGACAAGGTCAAGGACCTCAAGGGCGACCTGCTTATCATGTTCGGTAGCGCCGACGACAATGTGCACATTGTCAACTCGATGCAGTACATCGCCAAGCTCCATGGCCAGAAGCGCCAGTTCGACATGATGCTTTATCCCAACATGAACCACAGCATCAATGGCTGTGGCGTGCGTGAGCCCCTCTACCAACGCGTGCTCAACTACTTCGACCGCACCCTCAAGAAATAGGAAGTCTATTCTCTAGAACCCCTAGTGCCTCTAGTACATCTAGAATCTCTAGAATCTCTAGAATAAACTAACTCTAAAGACTAAAGTCTAACGTTTAAATTCTCAAAACTATGCGTACAATAACGATAATCCTGCTCACTGTCCTGTCGTGCGTCACCGCATGGGCAGGCGACAAGAACACGACCATTGTGGTGCGGCCCATCACTGAGAAACAACGTAGCGAGATTCCCGACAAGACCTTGACAGTCAAGTTGCAGCGTTACACCATCAACGATACGCCGCTGGGCAAAGCTGTCGTTGACCTGGTCAGCGATGTACGTAAAGATGACTTATATTACAATTTCTATGTGTTGAAGTTCCACACAACACAAGATGGCGTACTTGAGGTGGGTGTCATAGGTGAAAACCGGATTTCACCAGCCATCCAGAAGAAAGCTTGGGGTGTCATGTTCTTTGACTCGGTATGCTTTGTCCTG
>JAEEGF010841141.1_pt1 | contig 20729 bp, 15 predicted proteins | sample 9134171 | NCBI WGS metagenome assembly JAEEGF01 (sample SAMN16246542, study PRJNA631951) | gut metagenome | biome: gut microbiome; feature: rumen; material: AP-attached | host: Bos | place: Iran: Karaj | collected 2018-10
GTACAGGAACGTATTGTGTTTTGTGGTGAGCGTCTATCTGCTTGACTTGCCTGATTTGTGGAGAAAGGTCGGTTGATGAAGGCGAAATCGTTGTACAAGAGGTTGCTGTAAAGTCCTCAGAAAAAAACGACAAATTTGGACTTTTTAAATCATTGATTTTTAGTTTATTACTTGTTGTATAAAGTCAAAAAAACAAAAAAATGAGGTCAAAAAAAGACAAATTGTCCTAACGGATTATGGCTTTTTTCCTAATCTGATGATTGGTTTGGCGGTAATTTTGCATCGTCCTGAAGGGACCAGACCCTCGAGAAAGTAATTACTGGATAACTTGGAAGCGATACCTCCAAAATGAAAATAAAAATATATCCCAAAGGCAGCCTGCCGCGATCTTATTCGTGGTGGGCTTATTATTTTATATGTGAAAGCGTTATATTCATAGACTGACTGAGCGCTTTACTGGGTCGTCGTGAGTTTTTTGTCAGGTGATTTCGTTGAACAGCTACCAAATGTGTGGTTATTGTGAAAAAATGTTGCTGTTGATAGTTTTTTGCATCGAGGCGTTGTTAGGTTTGAGGGTTTTGTAGTAATTTAGCAGTTTAAATGATGACCAAAATGGTCACTGGTATTTGAAAATGAGACCTATTTTATTATTAATCACCACATTGGCGCTAATGAGTGTGACCTGTCACGCTCAGGGACAGCTTGCTGATCAACAACCAGGCACGCTGTTCGCCTATCCGTTGGCGCCAGACACTTGCTCCACGCTTGAGAGCCGTTGTAACTACATCATTAGCCATTTTTGGGACAATTTTGACATCAGCAAGCCCATCAGCGACGATGTGGCGTTCGAAACAACCTTTCGTGACTTTGTGGACTTCTTCCGTTTTGGCCACCGTAATGTAGTCCTTGGTGCCGTTCGTAGCCTTGTCAACAAGGCTCAGTCCAACACCTCCAACCTGCAGAAGTTGGGTGAGATTGCCGAGCGGGCACTCTATGGTACCGAGGCAGAGTACTGGAGTGACGAGGTGTATGCAGCGTTTGCCAAGCCCCTTGCAGGTAGCAAGCAGTTGCCGCGTGCCTTGCGTGACCACTATGCTGAACAGTTGACCCGCATCAATGCTGTCCAGATCGGTTCTGTGCTTGATTTTGAGTATTTTGGCGTTGATGGTTTAAAGCATCGCTTGAGTGAATTGGAGGCTGAGACTTTTATACTGTTATTTGTTGATGATAGTACCGACAGCATGATCGGTCGCTTGCGATTGAGCACCGATGTGGCCTTAAATGCTCTGCTCAATGAGGGACAAGCCAAACTGGTTTGCCTATCCATGAACAAATACAGTTCAGACTGGTCAAGTTCAGTTGCGGGCTATGCCGACAACTGGACCTTCGGTTGCGGTGAAAATTTGTCTCGTGACCTTGACCTGCGTGTTTTCCCGTGTTGTTATATCCTTGACGCACAGCGAACCATCGTCAATAAGAGCTTGTCGGTCGAAAGATTGATGCAAGCTGTTAATCCTAATTGATTGAGTTAAAAAAGCTATAGTTATAGATATAGATAGACAAAAAAAGATGTGATACAGTTATGACCAGTTTTTTCAAGAACCTATTTCTCTATAGCGTGGGTCACACCTACAGCAACTTGTCGCGTCTGTTTTTGCGCTTGTTCACAGGAATCATGTTCCTGCAGCTGTGCATCCGTCAGATGTTGAACTTTGAAGCTATCGTACCCACCTTCGACGGTTTCTTGGGCCTCTCACCCGAGGTATCGATGACGTTGCTGGTGGCGATAGAACTGCTATGTGCCGTATGCATTATGTTGGGTTTCCTGACGCGTCTTGCCGTATTGTTCCCCTTGTGCCTAATGCTTTTCGCCGAGAATCTCATCATGTCATCCCCTGACACGGCGACAAATCAGTTTTTCAATTTTCAGCCAGGTTATCCCTTGATGTTCATCGGCATTTTCATCTATATGTTGCTGGCTGGTCCAGGCAAGATTTCGCTGGACTATATCATCGGGGCTCATTTCACCGAGAATGCTGATGATGAGCAAGTGATAGATAATGCGTAGTTAGGCTTCAGGGTTTTATACGTTTGGTTTCGGTTTTTAGGCGTTAGAGTTTAATTTTCAGAGGATTAGAAGTTGAGTATCGCAGTATTGATATCGGGCGGCGTTGACAGCGCAGTGGTGGTCCACCGGCTCAAAGAGCAGGGCGAAGACCTGCACCTGTTCTACATCCGCATCGGCATGGACAATGACGAAGGCGACTGCAGTGCCGAGGAAGACATTGAGATGTGCACCCTCATTGCGCATCGCTACGGCCTGCCCCTTGAGGTCGTGTCGTTGCATGAGGAGTATTGGGACCATGTGATGGAATATGCCCTGCGTACCGTTAAGGCAGGCTTGACGCCCAATCCTGATATGATGTGCAACAGGATGATCAAGTTCGGCTTCTTTGAGGAGCGGTGGGGCAAGGATTTTGATCTGACTGCTACGGGCCATTATGCGACCACCGATGTCATCGACGGCGTGAAATACCTCGCTACTGCGGTGGATCCTGTCAAGGACCAGACCGACTTCCTGGCACAGATTACCTACGACCAACTGAAGCATGTCATCTTCCCCATCGGCAATCTTCCCAAGGAGGAGGTGCGCCGCATCGCCGAGGAAGCCAAGCTGCCCAATGCCTATCGTCGTGACAGCCAGGGCATCTGCTTCCTAGGCCAAATCGATTATAACGACTTCATCCGCCGCCACTTGGGTGAGCGTCCAGGCCCTATCATTGAACTGGAGACGGGCCGCAAGCTGGGTGAGCACCGCGGATATTGGTTCCACACCATTGGCCAGCGCAAAGGATTGGGCCTGAGCGGCGGACCATGGTATGTCGTGCGTAAGAACGTCGATGAGAACGTCATCTACGTTTCCAACGGCTACGGCACTGCTAAACAGTATGGACGCACGCTCAACCTTGACGAAATGCACTTCATTTCGGGCAACCCCTGGGAAGGCATCGAGGGCCCTGTGGACATTATGTTCAAGAACCGCCACACGCCCCATATCATGCGTGGTAAGTTCACCCACATTGACGGTCGCCGATGGGTCATCGAGAGCGAGGAGGATGTACAAGGCATCGCTCCTGGCCAGTTCGCTGTCGTGTATGACTCGCAGGGTCACCTGTGCTATGGTAGCGGAATCATTTCTGGGTGAGGAGTTAGGAGTTAGAAGTAAAGAGATAGATATTAATGGAGAATAACGAAGAATTGATAGAGTTGAAGGTGCTGGGCATCACGCGCAGTGAGGTGCAGCCTGGGGCTTACGCGCTGCTGCTGGAGAATGCCGACAGTACGCCCGACGAGGCGCGTCGCATCCCCATCGTGGTGGGTGCAGCCGAGGCTCAGTCCATCGCCGTCAACTTGGAGCAAGTGATGCCGTCCCGTCCCTTGACCCACGACTTGTTCGTAACGATGTTTCATGTCTATGGCATTGAGTTGCAGCGGGTAAAGATCTACAGTTTCAAGGATGGCGTGTTTGCCGCGATGCTATATGTGAGCAACGGTACGGTGTCTGCCGAGGTTGATGCCCGCACGAGCGATGCTATCGCTATCGCGCTGCGTACTGGAGCCCCAATCTATACCACCCCCGAGGTAATGAAACTCACGAGCTATGAGTGGCGGCGCGACGGCAATTACAAGCCGCAAAAGCCCGTGCGACTTGAGGATCTGCCGTTGGACAAATTGGAGCGGCGCATGCAGCACTACGTTGATAAGGAAGAGTATGAGAAGGCCGCCCTAGTGCAGAAAATCATCGCTCAGAAAACAAATCCTGCCCAAAGTGAGGAGTAATCGGCGTTTTTTATTACTTTTGTAGGTTGAAAATATCAATTAATCAAATAAAAAGATTCTTATGAAAAATCTGAAGTTGAGACTCATTGTGATGAATTTCCTGGAGTTTGCCGTGTGGGGCGCTTACTTGACCTGCATGGGCAATTACCTGGGACGTGCCGGCATGGGAGCCGAGATCTCGTGGTTCTATGCCATCCAAGGTATCGTGTCGATCTTTATGCCCACGTTGATGGGTATTGTCGCCGACAAGTACATTCAGCCACAGCGTCTGCTGGGCATTTGCCACCTGATTGCCGGTATGGCCATGATTGCGTTGGCCTACATGGGCATGAGCAACCCCACTCCTGACAAGGCTGCTTTTATTGCTATCTACACGCTGAGTGTGGCCTTCTACATGCCGACTCTGGCGCTGTCCAACACGGTGGCCTTCACTATCTTGAAGGACAATGGCATGGACACCGAGAAGGACTTCCCGCCCATCCGCGTATTCGGCACCATCGGCTTTATCGCCACGATGTGGTTTGTCAACTGCGCTGTGCTTGACAATGGCTCCTTCGGGTTTACGCTGGGTGAGAATGCTAACAAGTTCCAGTACACCTTCATGCAGTTCATCGTGTCGGGCTTGCTGAGCATCGTTTTATTCCTGTATTGCATGACGTTGCCCGAATGTAAATTGGTGAAGAAAGAGTCCAAGTCGCTTGCCGAGCAGTTGGGCTTGAGCGCCTTTAAACTGTTCAAGACTAAGAAGATGGCGATGTTCTTCATCTTCTCGGCCATGCTGGGTATGTCGCTGCAAGTGACCAACGGCTTTGCTACCCCCTACTTGACCCATTTCAAGAGCGATCCCGCGATGGCCGACACCTTCGGTGCCAACAACGCCACTATGCTCGTGTCGCTCTCGCAGATTGCCGAGGCCCTTTGCATCCTGCTGATTCCTTTCTTCCTGAAGCGCTACGGCATCAAGGTCGTGATGCTGATTGCCATGTTTGCTTGGGTGCTGAGGTTCGGTTTCTTCGGTGCCGGCAATCCTGCATTCCCTGGTGTCATTCTCATCGTGATGTCGTGTCTTGTCTATGGCGTTGCCTTTGACTTCTTTAATGTCTCGGGTGGTATATTTGTTGACAAGGAGTGCGCCCCCGATGTCAAGGCCTCTGCCCAGGGTCTGTTCATGCTGATGACCAATGGCTTAGGTGCTACCATCGGCACGCTTGCTGCCGGTGCCATAGTCAACAGCCTGTGCCACTGGACCGAGGACGGCTTCCTCGTGGGCAATACCGCGTCGAGCTGGAGTACGGCATGGTATATCTTTGCTACCTTTGCTCTGGTAGTTGCCGTGTCGTTCATGTTCCTGTTCAAGTACAAGCACGTGAGAGAGGGCCAGAAGTAAGTTAAGTTTTCAGTTTTCAGTTTTCAGTTGGCATAGTCTTTGTAGGTGCTTGAAACCGTAGTTTGATATGCACTGAAATTGAACATCTAAGGACTGACACCCTACAACTTGAACAAATGCACCGTTTCTATTGTCCTGATATTGCCGACACATTGACGCTGGGCGAGGAGGATTCCAAGCACTGCGTCAAAGTGTTGCGCATGGCCGAGGGCGACACCATCGAGGTGGTGGACGGAAACGGAAACCTATACACTTGCCGCATCACGATGGCGCACCCCAAACGGTGTGCCGTCGAGGTGTTGGACAAGCAATCGCAGCCCCCACACTGGGGCTGTCGCATCGTGTTGGGAATCGCTCCGACCAAGAATCTGGACCGCATGGAGTGGCTCGTGGAGAAATGCGTGGAGATGGGCGTGGACCGCATCATCCCACTGCGTTGCCACAACAGTGAGCGCACGGTGCTGAAAATCGAGCGGCTGAGGAAAATTATGGTCTCGGCCATGAAGCAGTCGCTCAAGGCAACCTTGCCGCAATTGGACGAGATGACGCCAGTGGAACAGGTGCTGGCCGAGCCGATGAGCGGCACGCGTTGCATCGCTTACTGTGATGAACTGTTGCCTCGTGAGCAGCGTCAGACCCTTGCCGGTGTGTATCAACCGGGCAATGACGTGCTGGTGCTCATCGGTCCGGAGGGAGACTTTAGCCCCGAGGAGGTGCGGGCCGCTACAACAGCGGGATTCATTCCCGTGACGTTGGGCGAGAGCCGACTGCGCACCGAGACAGCCGGTATGATGTCGGTAGCGTGGATTCACGCTATGCTCGCTACGCTCGCAGTTTAGGGCTTAGAGTTTAGAGTTTAGAGATTTGACTGTTAATAGCTTAAATCATTAAGTAATATGTTGAAAGAATTATTGTCATCAGATAACTTCTTCCTGCTCGCTGGTCCCTGTGTGATTGAGGGCGAGGAGATGGCGATGGATATTGCCGAGAAAGCGATGAAAATCACCCAGTCGCTGGGTATCCCATACGTGTTCAAGGGTAGTTACCGCAAGGCTAACCGCTCCCGCATCGACTCGTTTACCGGCATCGGTGACGAGAAGGCCCTGCGCATCCTGCGCAAGGTGGGAGAGACCTTCAAAATTCCCGTGGTGACCGATATCCATGAACCCGTCGAGGCCGATATTGCCGCTGAGTATGTCGATGTGCTGCAGATTCCCGCCTTCCTGTGCCGCCAGACCGAACTGCTGGTTGCCGCAGCAAACACGGGTCGCTTGGTGAACATCAAGAAGGGACAGTTCCTGGCACCCGAATCGATGCGCTTTGCTGTGCAAAAGGTGCGTGATGCTGGCAACGACCAGGTGACGATTACCGAGCGCGGCACTACCTTCGGCTACCAGGATTTGGTGGTGGATTTCCGTGGTGTGCCCGTGATGCAGGCCTTTGCACCTGTTATCGTCGATATTACCCACTCGCTGCAACAGCCCAACCAGGGTGGGGGAGTGACCGGTGGCCGTCCCGAACTCATCGAGACCATGGCGCGTGCCGCCATCGCTGCCGGGGCCGATGGCCTGTTCTTGGAGACTCACCAGGATCCCTCTGTGGCCAAGAGCGACGGCGCCAATATGCTGCGCCTTGACCTGCTGGAGGGCCTGTTGACCCGCTTGACGCGCCTGCGTGCTGTCGTCAATGAAATTGACAATAAATGCTAAAAATATATGAACATGAAAAGAACCGTCATCTTTCTTGCCCTCGTTGCAGTCATGTTGTCTGTAGCGGGGCAGAGTAGCGATGCTGTAGTCCGGGACAAGGTCACCAGCGCAGTGATGAATGTCTATGATGATCATCTCGCTAAGAATCCCAATGATTATAACGTGATGTTTGCCCGCGCCCACCAGCATTTCTACAACGGAGACTATACTTCGGCCCTTGCCGATGTGAACCAGGCCCTACTGCTCACGCCCAAGACCGATAAGGAGCTGCGGTTTGACGAGTATATCCTGCGTGCCCGCATCAGTGACGCACGTCAGGATTATGCCGGAGAGCTAGCTGACTTGCGCCTCGCTCAGGAACTGCAGCCCAAGTCACTGCCTTGTACCGACCTGATTGCCAAGGCAAACCTCAAGGCTGGAAACCTTGATGCTGCTGCCAAGGCTTTCAAGACCATCCTGCGTGCCGAGTCTAAGAACTATGATGCGATGTATGGCCTTGCCCAGGTAGAACAAGCTCGTGGTAACAACAAGTCCGCTCTGGAACAGGTAAACAAGGCCGTAGAGCTTTTCCGTGCTGAGCCTCAGGTGTATGTGAACCGCTCGGATATCCATGCTCGCCAGGGTAATATTACTGCTGCTGTGCAAGATCTGTTGATCGGTATGGGAGTGGGTGACGGCGGCACGTCAGTCCAGCAACTGTTTGACCTGAGTGACAAGAACTATAACGGAGTGATAGACGCTCTTGCAACCATCGCTGACAAGAATGCCGCCAATAGCGGTCTGTACCGCTACCTGCGTGCCAATATCGCCGTTGACCATTGTCACTATTCCCAGGCCTTGCAAGATCTGAATTATATCAAGCGCAACCACCTCTACGATAGTCCCAACGTGGATTACCATATCGCGAAGTGCTGTCTGGAGCTGGCGCGATATGACGAGGCGCTCAGCCATGTGGATCAGGCGATTGCTGCCGATCCTCTGCAGCCTGAGTTCTTCCTGCTGAAGTCCCTTGCCGAGTATTATGTTGGTGAAGGCGGGAATGCTGGCGAAGCGATGGAGACGCTGAACCGTTGTTCTCTCCTCAATCCGCAGTACGTGCCCATGCTGCTGAGTAAAGCGGCTCTGCTGGTGAACCAGGGACAGGAAAAGTCTGCGCTGGGTTACCTCAATGCTGCTGTCGCCAATGAACCAGGCGATGCCCAGGTGTTGCTCTCCCGTGCCTTGGTGCTGAAGAGCCTCGGCTATGACAAACTGGCTACTCGTGACTTGAACACTGTGGCACTGATGGGCGATGAACCGTATGACCTCAAAGGTCTTGCCCTGAACATGGTGGGACGTGACAACGAAGCCTTCCGCTGGCTGAACAAGATCACTTCATCGACGGTGCCTGGAGGCGAGAATTATTACTATGCAGCTCTGTTTATGGCTCAGCGTGGTGACAATTACAGGGCTATGGATTACCTGCGTAAGGCCGTTGCTGACGGCTTCGGTAGCCTGCACCGCTTGCAGTATGACGTGCTGTCACCGCTCAACTTGAAGTCACTGCGCTCTGAACCGGGCTTTGACCTTATCGTCAAGGAGTTAGGCGTTAGGAATTAGGTTTTAGCTGTTAGGTGTGAGGGGGCTCTGTTGTCCTTAACCAGATTGCTGTGACTGTGAACCGCTTGATGTCAAGGATATTGATGCTTATTGTCGTGGGCTTGATACTCATGGCTGCAGTGTCATGTTCCTCGACCAAGCATGTGCCACAGGGCGAGTTGCTGCTTGATAAAGTAAACATCAACATCGCTGACCCCCAAAGAGACATCAAGGCATCACAGCTTGCCAACTACTTGCGCCAGAATGCCAACCATCGCGTGTTGGGCGGCTTGAAGCTGCAGCTGGCCTTCTATAACATGGCCGGCCGCGACACCTCCAAGTGGTATAACCGCTGGATTCAGCGTGTGGGTACGCCGCCAGTGCTGTATGACAGCCTGTTGACGCTGGCGAGCCGTGACCAGTTACACACAGCCTTGAGCAACAAGGGTTTCATGAACAATCGTGTGGAATACCGTGTGAAGACCGACAGCGTGAAACGCAAGGCTTGGGTCAATTATGACATAACACTTGGCGAGCCTTACTACATCCGTTCCATCGACTATGAGATTCCTGACGAGGCCCTGCATGAGCTGATTCTTGCCGATTCGTCTCACTTCACCGTTCACACAGGCGACCTGCTGGATTATGGCCATCTGGACGAGTGGCGCCAGAGCATCACCGAATCACTGCGCAACAAGGGTTACTATGCCTTCAACAAGGAGTATATCACCTTCATTGCCGATACTGCGGCCGACTCCAAAGGGGTGGACCTGACACTGAATACACGTGACCCCTATCACAATGACCGAATGCCCTACTATACGGAGCACGAGCCGTTCTATGTGCGGGATGTGGTGTATGTGACCGACTATGACCCCGTCGCCATGCGTGACGGCTTCATGGGCGAGGATACAGTGGTATTGAAAAGCGGCGTGAAGGTCTTTGAGGGAGAGGAACGTTACTTGAGGCTTGACATCCTTGAAGACTGCAACTACATTTTGCCCGGTTCTCTCTACAGCACCGAAGCAGTGAACCGCACCTATCGTGCATTGGGACGCCTGAATGTGCTCAAACAGGTGAATATCGACATTAAGCCGGTGGGCGAAGTGGACGGAGTGCTCATGGTGGACGCTTGGGTGCTGCTGCAGCATGACAAGACCCAAAGCGTGTCGGTGTCGCTAGAGGGTACCAACAGCGAGGGTGACCTGGGATTCGGCGTCGGTGTGGACTATGAGCACCGCAACATCTTCAAGGGGGCCGAGGTGCTGAGTGCCAAGGCCAAAGTGTCCTATGAGAGCATCTCGGGCGACCTGGGTGGCCTGATTAACAACAACTATAGCGAGTATTCCACCGAGTTGGGTGTGACCTTCCCCAAGTTCATGTTCCCGCTGCTGCGTCAATCCTTTAAGCGCAAGATCCAGGCCTCAACGACCTTCACCGTCAACTTTGACTACCAGGCACGTCCAGAGTACACGCGCGTCATTGCCGGTGGAGGGTGGCGCTACCAGTGGACCGAGCGTAGCCGCCGCCTGTCGCACACGTTGACACTGTTTGACGTGAGCGTCATCAGTGTGCCCAAGTTCAATGACGAGTTCAAACAGCGCTTTGACTCCATTGCCAATCCGTTGTTGTTCTATAGTTATCAGGACCACTTGATTATGAGGATGGGCTACAACTTCTATCGTACCAACAAGGCCGAGATGAGCGTGCAGCAGATGGGCCATTTCCAGCGTGACGTCTTTACCATCCGTGCCAATGTCGAGACAGCTGGAAACTTATTATACGGACTGTCTCATTTGACAAAGCAGAAGGCTGACGAGAATGGCAGCTATAAGGCCTTGGGCATCCGCTACTCGCAGTATGTGAAGGCCGATGCTGACTATGCCTTTACCCATTATCTGGACCGTCGCCAAAGCATCGCCTTCCACATCGGAGCGGGTGTGGCAGTCCCCTATGGCAACAGCGACGTGTTGCCCTTTGAGAAACGATTCTATAGCGGTGGAGCCAACAGCGTGCGCGGTTGGGGCGTGCGCACCCTGGGTCCTGGCAGTTATAACAGCAACAACAAACTTTCCAACTTCATCAACCAGTGTGGTGACATCCGCTTTGATGTCAACCTGGAGTATCGTGCCAAGTTGTTCTGGATCATTGAGTTGGGCCTGTTCCTTGATGCCGGTAACATCTGGACCATCAGGAGCTATGAAAACCAACCTGGCGGTGTGTTCAAGTTCAACAAGTTCTATGAGCAGATTGCAGCAGCCTATGGTGCCGGTATCCGCTTGGATTTCAAGTATTTCCTTGTGCGCGTTGATATGGGTATGAAGGCTCACAATCCCGCCAGCGGTCAGGAGCATTGGCCCCTGCTGCATCCTAAGTTCAAGCGCGACAGCGAATTCCATTTTTCGGTGGGTTATCCGTTCTAGTGTTAGAAAGGATAGCATCCCATTGGCGGGTACCCGCAGCATTTCCTAATTGTTTTGGGTGAAAGATGCTATTTTCCTATTATTTTCGTTAAAAAATAGCGGATTTTTTTTGTTTTTGTAAAAAATGTAATAAATTTGTGGCTTAAATAAAAAGGATTGAATTATTTATTTTTTGTTTAACTTTTAATTTTATAAGCTTATGAAGAAATTTTTATTCATTCTGTTGGCAGCAGCAATGACGCTGCCCGTAATGGCCCAAGTAACCCCCGCTCTGAGGAACAGAGCTGCTAAGGTTGACCGCGAGCTTGACACGAGAGTACTCAAGTCAATGAAGGGCTTAGACGGCACTTTCAGCATGCCCACGAGGGGTATGACCGACTATGTATGGGACTTCGAGACTGAAGAAGACTTTGAAGGTTGGGCAACCTATGATGCTGACGGTGATGGCTATTGCTGGGAAATCGATGACTACTATGCATATAGTGGCTATCAGAGCCTTACCTCCCGTAGCTACTATGGTGGTACGGTATTGTATCCCGACAACTGGCTGATTTCGCCCAATGTTCCCCTGGGTGGTGAGTTGAAGTTCTTTGCAGAGAACTACTCATACACCTATCCTGACAACTTCCAGGTATTCTTGATTCTTGGTGATGAGTTGACCGTTGAGGCAATTGAGGCAGCTGTGCCCATTAGCGACATGATCACTCCTCCCACCGAGTGGACCGAGTACACCGTTGACCTGAGCGCTTATAGTGGCAATGGTTACTTCGCTATCCGTCACTATGACTGCTATGACCAGTTGCGCGTCCTGATTGACTACATCACTCTCTCGGCTCCTGCTGCAGCAATGCCCGAGAACGTTACCGCTACCCCCGCTGCTACCAGCGCTGTTGTAGAGTGGGAGGATGCTGAGAATGTAGCATGGAACGTGCGCTACAGAGAGGCTGTAGATATTGAGTCTATCGAATGGGACTTCGAGAATGAGGAGCAGATGGCTCTCTGGGAGCTTGTTGATGCTGATGGTGACGGCTACAACTGGCAGTACTTCAACAATACCGGTCTGACTTCTGGTCGCATGACTGCTCACGGTGGTGAAGGCCTCATTGCATCTGCAAGTTATGACAATGATCTGAGTATTGCTCTGAATCCTGACAACTGGCTGATTTCGCCGATGGTTAAGCTCGATGGCATCCTGTCATTCTGGGCTGCTGGCCAGGATCCCAGCTATGCAGCTGAGGTATTCGGTGTATTTGTTTCGACCGACAAGGTTAACTGGACTCAGATTGGCGAGGACATTACTGCTACCGGTACTTATAAGGAATACAGCTTCGACCTGAGCTCACGCGCAGGTGAGGAAGGCTACTTCGCTATCCGTCACTACAACGTGACCGACCAGTTCTGGCTGAACATCGACGACATCAGTCTGACCATTGGCAAGCCCAATGAGTGGATCGTTGTTGAGGGCGTTACCAGCCCCTACACCATCGATGGTCTGAATCCTGAGACCAACTATGAGGTTGAGGTACAGGGTGTTAACGCCGAGGGCCTCACCAGTGGTTGGACCGAGACCATTGCCTTCACCACGCTGGCCGATGATGTTCCTCCCGTTGATCCCACCGAGAAGACTGGTGCTCCCACCTTCCATGGTTATACCGAGGATGGCATCCACGCTTACTTCGTTGAGATCATCGAGACCGAGCCCAGTACCATCTACTATCGCGTACAATTCCCCGATGGCACTTGGACTGAATGGGCTGAGTATGAGGAGATCCTGAGCTTCGAGGGTGACGGTAAGTACCGCGTAGAGGCTTATGCCGTAGCCGATGGCAAGCTGCCGAGTGAGGAGATTGCTTATGAGTTCGTTGTAGCTCCCGTTACTGGCATCGTTGAGATGGTAGAGGGCAAGACCGTTGCTGGCGTACGCTACTTCAACATGGCTGGCCAGGAGATGCAGCAGGCTAACGGCCTGACCATCGTGGTTGTGACCTACACCGATGGCACTACCAGTGCAACCAAGGTTGTGAAGTAAGCTATCAGACTTTAGCTATTAGCTGTTAGGCTTTAGCTTTATTGCAACAGAAAAAACAGGCGTCCTGTAGCGGGACGCCTGCTTTTTTTGTGATATAGACGGAGTTGTATTGAACAGCTCGGAATTACTTGCTCAGGATGATGTCGATGATGTAGTTGACGTCGGCAATAGTAACCTCGTTGTCATGGTTGACGTCTCCGTCGAGTGGACCGTCATTGTGGCCCAGGTCCTTCTCGATGATTTCTGTGAACTTGTGCCAATAGTTGGTGGACTGGTAGCTGGCAGTAGCACCGATAGGAATATAGAGCTTAGCCTTACCATAGACCGTGAAGCAACTTTCGTTACCCATCTCGGGAGCCGTCTCGTTACAGGAGGTAATGCTCTTGAGCTCATTGCAATCGTAGAACGCAAACGCACCAAGGCTTCTGATATTGCTGCCAAGGGTCAGTTCCTCCAACTCAGCGCATTTTTCAAAGGAACGGTAGCCAATTGTTCTGACAGTGTTAGGTATAACGACTCTGGCCAATCTCACGCAGGAACTGAAAGCGTTGCCGCCGATTGTTAGAACACCCTCGTCGATGGTGAGTTGCGTGAGGTGTGTGCAATTGTAGAAAGCAGCCTCATTGATGGTCTCGACATTGCCAGGGATTGTTACTTTAGTCACAGGGGTTTCGGCGAAAGCGTGTGAAGGGATGGCTTTGAGTCCCGTTCCGATGGTGACGTTCTTGAGGTTGTCGCAATAGGCAAAGACATAATTGTCCATTTCTTCAGTACTGTTAGGGATGGAGACTGCTTGAAGCGCGTCACAGTTCTGGAAGGCGTATGCGCCGAAGGTCTTGACCTTGTTGCCAAGGGTGAGTTGTTCCATCTCGATGCAGTTCTCGAATGAGCGGTAGCCGATGGTCTTGACAGTGTTGGGAATCACGACCTTGGCCAGCGTTGAGCATCCACTGAAAGCATTGCTGTTGATGTTGACCAGACCCTCGTTCAAGGTGAGTTGCGTGAGGTGTGTGCAATTGTAGAAAGCAGCCTCATCGATGGTCTCGACATTGCCAGGGATAGTTACTGTAGTCACAGGGATTTCGGCGAAAGCGTGTGAAGGGATGGTTTTGAGTCCCGTTCCGATGATGACGTTCTTGAGGTTGTCGCAATAGGCAAAGACATAATTGCCAATCTCTTCAGTACTGTTTGGGATGGAGACTGCTTGTAGCGCGTCACAGTTCTGGAAGGCGTATGCGCCGATGGTCTTGACCTTGCTGCCGATGATGATGGATTCCATTTCATTGCAACTATCAAAGGCGCGGTAACTGATGGCGGTGACGTTGTAGGTCTTACCGTCATTGGTGACGGTGGCGGGGATGGTGATGTTGCCGCTGTAGCGGAAACCGTTGTCACCAGTGGTGACGGTTACTGAGTTGCCCCCGGTGTTGATGCTGTAATAGATACCTCCGGCCTGGAAGTCATAGGCGTTAGCGGCAGCGGCTCCGAGGAGCAGACATGCCATCGTCAGGAATGAAGTGAAAACATTTTTCATAAAGCGAACTTTTTTAAATATGTAATTATTAGTTAGTTATCAAGTGATGGATTAGCGATTATCAATCATCAATAGTCAATGTAACTATTGTCAAAGGCTCTCATATCGGTGGCGAACTTGTTTTCGTAATCCATGGTGATGGTAATATTGCCTAACTCGAACATGTAGATCTCGTAATCGGCTTCAGGGTCAGGAGCAATGTATTTAGCTCCATCGATAGCGGCTAATTTCTGGCGGCTCATGCCCACGTGTGCGCCCTGTTGGGTTTTGAAGTCGGGTGAGTATACGGTGACACTGTAGATGATGTTTTTGCCATCTTTTTCTATGGTTTCGGCGACAAACAGTTTTTTGCCATCCTTGTCATAGAAGTACCAACCATCGATATCGTCCATTGCCAACTCTTCTTCGTCACTGCCTTCAAACTGGATGTACTTTTTGCTGGCATACAAGCCCTCGACAGACTCGGGCAGAACATCTGCATCGGTTCCGATCAGGACAGGCGCAATACCTTGCTCGGTGAAAACGGGTACTGCAGGAGCTACCTGCTCGGAGGCATTGGCTGAAGCATCGCTTTCAGCTTCGTTCTGGTTACTCGTGTTGGTAGCACATGCCGGGAAAAGGAATGCGGCCACGGCTACCGTCAAAATTTGGAATAATAATTTCATAATAATTTTGTTTTAAAAGGGTTATTTCTCGTTTGTGAGGCAAAGGTAATAGCATGTCCATTATGCAACCAAGAGATTTGTTGCATAATGGACAAAATGGTGGGATTAATGTATGAAATGTGTTTTTTACTGAAGCCTGAGTCATGATATAAACCTTAGGCTACGGCAAAGATGATGATCAATTCGGCGATGAGGACTCGCATGAACATTGTCAAGGGATAGACGGTGGCATAGGCGACGGCAGGCGCGTCGTTGCCGGCGGTGGTGTTGGCGTAGCCCAGAGCGGGGGGATCGGTGGTGGCACCTGCAACGAGGCCCATGATGGTGCAGTAGTTGAGGTGCAGCTTGCCACGAGCCACGACGACGGCGATGAGCAGCGGGATGATGGTGATCAGGAAGCCGTAGAGTACCCACAAGGCACCGTTGGCGCTCAGGATGGTGGAGACGAATTTGCCGCCTGCCGCGATGCCCACCGAGGCGAGGAAGAGACTCAGCCCTAACTCACGCAGCATGAGGCTGGCAGCAGTGCTGGTATAAGTCACCAGGCGAGCTTTGTAACCATAGCGGCCGATGAGGATGGCCACGATGAGCGGTCCACCGGCAAGACCAAGCTTCATGGGCACCGACATGCCGGGGAGCATGATGGGAATGGAGCCGACAATGATACCGAGGAAGATGCCGATGAACATGGTGAACAGGTTGGGGTGCTCCAGACGCTTGTAAGAGTCGCCCATGCGTTTGCCCAGGCGGTCCACATCCTCTTCGCGTCCCACGACGGTGAGGCGGTCGCCCACTTGCAGCGACAGGTTGGGGCTCGCCAGCAGTTCGACGCCCGCACGATAGACGCGGGTGACATTGACCTTGTAGCCCTCGTGGAGACGGATGGAGCCGATTTTGCGGCCATTGATTTCGCTATTGGTGATGACGATGCGCTTGCTGACGATGCCCTTGGGCGACGTCTCGATCTGCCAGTCAAGGTCCACCTGAGGGCCGATGATGGCGTCGAAAATGTCCTGGTCGTGTGCACTCATGACGATGCGCAACACGTCATCCTGATGGATGACAGTCTCGCCCTGCGGAATCTCGATGGTGCCGTCGGCGCGCTTGAGTCGCGAGATGGTGAAGTTGCGGTCGATGATGGAATGCAGGCGCGTCACTGCTTTGTCAAAGATGAGCTTGTTGGTCACCTGATAGGTGATGACGTGGGGCTTGAGCTGGCTGTCTTCTTTTTCACGCTCAATCTCATTGATTTCCTTATCGACGTTGATTTTGAAGAAGGTCTTCAACAGCACCATCGACAGGATGATGCCGATGACGCCGAGAGGATAGGCTGCGGCATAGCCCAGTGACATGGACTCGTTGAGATCGCTGGCACGATCGCCGACGGTCTCGATGAGTGCCTGCTGGGCGGCACCAAGTCCAGGTGTGTTGGTCACAGCACCGCTCATAACGCCCACCAGATCTGTCATGCTGATGTTGCCGGCAATGAAGTAGATGGCAAGAGCCACCACCACGTTGAGGCCCACGATGAGCATGGCGATACCGTTAAGCTGGATGCCCTCCTGCTTGAACGAGGAGAAGAAACTGGGACCCACCTGCAGACCAATGGAGAAGATGAACAGGATGAGGCCGAATTCCTGGATGAACTTGAGGGTGGCAGGATCCACCTCAACGCCTAGATGGCCGATGAGGATACCACAGAACAACACAAACGTCGCGCCCAGTGAAATGCCGAAGATTTTCACTTTCCCCAGCAGGACGCCGATGGCTATGACGATGGCATAGATGAGTAGCGTGTGAGCCACTCCGTTGCCTATCCATAATTCAGTGAACCAGTTCATGATTTAGTTTAATGTTTTGAGGTCAATGATGTGTCCTTTATGAAATGCGGATGCCGTTCTCGACAATGTCGAGGATGTCCAGCGGGTTGTTGACGATAGCATCGGCATGGTACTCAACGAGTTCCTTCTTGCTGCGGAAGCCCCAGGTCACGCCCACCGAGTCGATGCAGGCACGACGTGCCGTCTCCATGTCCACACCGCTGTCACCCACGTAGAGGGTGTCGGCCTTGGCGACCTTGGCTTGGGACAGGATGGCAAATACCACGCTGGGGTCGGGCTTGACGTTGACGCCCTCTCGGTGCCCCTCAATGGCCACAAAGGGGATATCGGGGAAGAAGTGAGGGATGATTCTATCGACGGCCTTCTGGTACTTGTTGCTGGCGACAGCGATACTCACGCCCAGGTCGCGCAGGTCCTGCAGGAGCTCTGGCATGCCGTTATAGGGCTTGGTGTAGTCGGTGCAGTGCACGTCGTAGTACTCCAGAAAGTCGCCCAGCACGCGATCCACCGTCTCGTCGTCGCGGGCGTCCTCGGGCAGCACACGAGTCATCAGGCGGCGCACACCGTTGCCTACAAAGTAGGGGTAACTCGCCATGCTATGGGTAGCATAGCCGTTGCGCTCAAGTGCGTAGTTGGCTGCCTGCCCCAAGTCCTCGATGGTGTAGAGCAGCGTGCCGTCCAAGTCAAAAATCACCAGCTTCTTCATGTCGTTGTCTGCAATTTTTGGCAAAGGTAGTAAAAAGAGTTTAGACTGTAGACATTTGGTTGTAGTTTTATTTGGCATCTGCTCTCCTTGATTATCAACGCTGATAAAACTGATGATAGGCTATGGTGTTCTTTTCGATCTTATATTTTTACGAATTAAACTGATTGACGTGGCGCGTTATTGGGTTCGCACTGAAGATCTGTATCTTTTGTATGGAATTGATTTGGATAAGTAATAAGTGTTTTGGGTGACGAAAACAGTAAAAATGACTCTCAAAAGATGAATTGAGAGTAAATAATTGCGTTTTGAGAGTTGCTTAATGTATTTTTTTATAAATTTGTGCATTTAATTAAGATTAGGCGTTGCTTTTCCCCAAGTACCTCACGTTGATTAATCTTTACCTATATACAATATATTAATTTTTAACTGTAATGCTTATGAAAAAATTATTATTTCTCTTAGTAACGATGCTGGCAACCTCAATGGGATTGCAGGCACAAGGCACTTCGTGGCAAACCGCCACGCTCATCACTAGTGGGTCAACCAAGACTGGCACGCTTGACAGCTCCACGACCGAAGCCTGGTACAAGATCAATGTGACCCAAGAGGGTAAAATTGACCTGATTGCCACTGCTAGCGGGGATCTGAGGTTCTATCCCTATAACTGCGCCGTTTATGGCTTCAAGGACAATAACACTTACTATCTTGGCACTATCTTCACCGGCAACATGGGCAATACATCCACTGCTGATACCATTACCTACCATGCCTCCAATGTGGGTAAAGGTACCTATTACGTGAGGATTACCCGTCAATCAGGCAGCGGAACGTTCAAGCTGAAATACACATTCACGCCTTGTCCGCTGGCCAATGATCCGGAGCCCAACGATGATTACCAGCACGCCAGCCTGCTGCAAAGTGGCGAGACGGTGGAATGCCGATTGGGCTACCATACTTCGGATGACTATACCGACAAGGAAGACTATTTCAAAATCGTTGTTCCTGAAGAAGGACACGTCGATATGATTGCCACTGCAACCGAGGATCTGAGGTTCTATCCGTATTACTGCGCCCTTTATGGCTTCAAGGACAATAACACTTACTATCTTGGCACTATCTTCACCGGCAACATGGGCAACACATCCACTGCTGATACCATTACCTACCATGCCAGCAATGTGGGTAAAGGTACCTATTACGTGAGGATTACCCGTCAGAATGGCAGCGGCGGCTACAAGCTCAAATACACGTTCACGCCTTGTCCGCTGGCCAATGACGTAGAGCCCAACGGCGATTATCAAACTGCTGCCTGGCTGCCTAGCGGAAAGACCAAGCAAGGACGCTTGGGCTACCACACCTCGGATGACATCACTGACACAGAGGACTGGTACCGAATCTCTGTTACCAAGGCAGGACCTATCGAGATAACAGCTACCGCAACCGAGAACCTGAGGTTCTATCCGTATAACAGCGCCATTTATGGCATCAATAACAATGGAGGCACCTACTATATTAAAACCTTCACCGGCAACTTGGGCAACTCGTCCACTGCTGATGTCATCACATTACAAGCTGAAGAATTCGACGCGGGCACCTATTACGTCAGGATTTCCCGACAGAATGGCAGCGGCGGCTACAGGATTACCTATAACGGTCCCACTCTGACCGGCGATGTGGACGGTGATCACAAAGTCGTCATCAGTGATGTTACCGACATCATCAGCTATCTATTGGGAATACATGGCCCATCGTTTGCCACTGCTGATGCTGACGTGGACGGTGATGGCAGAATTACCATTAATGACGTGACCGAGTTAATTAGTATGCTGCTCTCAAATGATTAAATCCCTGCGTTGACAGAGATTGAAAATTAATAGCTGATTCTCAACTCCTCCCTTGAATTTGGGGAGGAGTTTTTATGCGGAGGACAACGGAAACGTAATCTTTAGTATTCGGTGATGGTCTCGAAGTGGTGTCGCCATAGCAGCGATGACTGATAGCGTGCCGCAGTACCCATGGGGACGTGCAGTATGCGTCCTGTGCCGTCCTCCTTTTCCATGTCAAAGGCATCGTTTGCCACTTTGATCATCAAGGGATCGGGGACATGGCAGATCGATGATTTCTTCCCCATTCAGGAACAGGCGATGGGCGTAATAGCAGGGGTTGGCAGGAGCTGACTCGAACACAATGCTGCATCAACACTCCAGGTCGCTGATCTCAACACTATCGAGCCCTGTGCATCCTGCAAAGGAATGCTCGCCCACGGCAGTTATTGTGCGTGGAATGGTAATACTGCTGAGTGATGTGCGTGTTATTTTCAGGTTAATTCTTGCAAGGGTGATAAATGGTGCTGATGTGCAATCGTTTGCGTTGAAATTTTGAAACTGATGAAGTGACATTATAAAGTGATGTGGGAGGAAATCAGTAATTTTGGAGACATCAAAAAGAAAAGGGTATCAAGCCCATCACCATCGGAATAACCAAATTATCTATTCAAAACTCAATAATACAGTTCAATATGAAAAAAACGACTACACTATTTCTCTCGTTTGTGGTGTCATTGCTGACGCTACAGGCTGGTGCCCAGATGTATATCGTGGGCGGCGCTCCGTTCGGCGATTGGAACCCTGCCGGCGGTGTCAGAATGAATGCCAAGGCCGATGGGACTTACAATTACACGACCACCATCAGTGGCGAGGTGTATTTTGTGTTTGCCGATGGACTGGCTTCGTCCTCCACTGATTGGACGACGTTCAACAACAACTACCGCTATGGTCCTTCCGCTGGTGACCAGCTGGTGCCTGTTAATGGCACATGGACGGCTACGCAGAAGGCCGGTGACCACGGCGCCTACTATTTCACGGGCGACGGTTCGGAATATGTTTTCACGTTTGATACTATCAACAAGCGCTTCAAGGTAGCCAAAGAGGGTGGTAGCGGTCGTGTCGATCCCATGACGGATCATCTCTACATCCTGGGTGAGGCCGACGGCAACGGTTGGGACCCCAGCCACGGTG
>JAEEGF011178749.1_pt1 | contig 20729 bp, 16 predicted proteins | sample 9134171 | NCBI WGS metagenome assembly JAEEGF01 (sample SAMN16246542, study PRJNA631951) | gut metagenome | biome: gut microbiome; feature: rumen; material: AP-attached | host: Bos | place: Iran: Karaj | collected 2018-10
GAAGGGCAGCATCGACTGCAGGTAGATTTTTGTTCGAGGACTGCGTGTCTTGATGAGCACAATGAGTTTCTCCATAGCACGCGCTATGCTGTCGCCCGACACGTCGTGAGACACGTCGTTGACGCCGCCCAGGATGAAGATTTTCTTCGGCTGGCCTTTCAGGATGGGCTCCATGCGTTCGTAGTAACCTTGGATGATATCACCCACGATGCCACGGTTCTTGACGTGGTTGTTACGCATCAGTTCGTTCCACTCTGCCCCGTCGGTGAGGCTGTTACCCAGCATGATGATGTCCTTCTTACCCACTGGCAGCTGCTCGAACAAGGTCGCACGCCGCACATAGTACACATCCTGGTTGGCCTGAGCAAAGGTGGTGAGAACCATAAAGGCACTGAGTAGAAAGATGCACGGCCTTATCCCCACACCCCCTTTTTTCCCTGGTATGAGGAGTGTGCAACAAACTAGAGGCACTAGAATTCCTAGAGTCACTAGAAAAACAAGAATGCTAATCATCCTTCAATTTTAATTATTAGTTGTTGCGGTAGGCTTCTTCAGCTTTTTTTACCGAGCCGTGGAGGAGAAGTAGACGCTTGGCATCGTCGTATGGTAGGCCGAGCGACTCGACCAGCCAACGCGTGCCTCGGTCGATGAGTTTCTGATTGGTGAGCTGCATGTTGACCATCTTGTTGCCCTTGACACGTCCCATCTGAATCATGACACTGGTTGATATCATGTTGCAGATGAGTTTTTGGCCTGTGCCGCTCTTCATGCGCGAACTGCCGGTGACATACTCGGGCCCGACAATCATCTCGATGGCAATCTCGGCCGCCTGGCTGATGGGCGCATCGGGGTTGCTGGTGATGGCAGCTGTGAGGCATCCATGAGCACGAGCGTCGCGCAGTGCACCGATAACATAGGGGGTAGTACCCGATGCAGCGATACCGATGATGGTGTCACGCTCGTTGACGTTATACTGCTGGAGGTCTTTCCATCCTTGCTGAGTGTCGTCCTCGGCATTCTCGACGGCATTGCGCAATGCTGTGTCGCCACCTGCGATGAGCCCGATGATCCACCCCGGATCCATGCCGAACGTGGGTGGTATCTCGCTTGCGTCGAGCACACCCAATCGTCCCGAGGTGCCTGCCCCCATATAGAAGATGCGGCCGCCCTGTCGCATGCGCGGGACGATGCGCGTGACCAGTTCCTCGATTTGCGGTATTGCCTTCTGAACCGCATCGGCCACCTTGTGGTCCTCCTGGTTGATCTCGGTGAGCAACTCGTGCACCGATTTCTTTTCCAGGTCGTTATAGAGCGAATCTTGTTCGCTGATTTTCACAAAAGCCATTGTTCTTCAACCTTTATACCGAGTGATACTTAACCAACCCTTCCATGGGGTTCTTGATGATGTTGCCGATGGTGATGCCCAGGGCTTGAGCCGCCTCGCGCAACACTGGCTCAAAGTAGTGAGCCACCGAGCCGACAAAGTTGCATGGGAGTTCCTTGTAACCCTTGTAGCTTGCCACATTGCGCACAAAGAAATCGGTGAATGAGCTAAGAACCAAGTTGTGGATGGCAGGCTCGTTGATGTGCTTGGCAAGGAAGGGTCCAAACTGTGCCAGGAATCGGTTGGCCGCTGGCTGGCGATAGACGGCAGTGATGATCTTGGTTCGGTCCAGATCATAGGTCTTGAGGAACTCGTCGCAGAGTGGTTCGGGGAGCTGTTTCTTGAGCACATCGCCCACCAAGCGCTTGCCCAGTACGGCTCCGCTGCCTTCATCGCCCAGGATATAGCCCAGCGGCGACACATTGTCGACGACGCGCTCGCCGTCGTAGTAGCACGAGTTGCTGCCTGTGCCCATGATACATGCCACTCCTGGCTTGCGCTGGCACAATGCGCGCGCAGCGGCGAGCAAGTCACTGTCTACCTCGATGTGCTTTGCACTGGGCAGATTGGCCTTCAAGGCGTTGACCACATGGCCCTTGATCTCGTCATTGATGATTCCTGCACCATAGTAGAAGATCTCGTCGACGGTGTAGCCCGCCAGGTGCGGTATCAATTCGTTGTGAATGCGCTCGGTCATCTCCTCCTGCGTGAGCATGAGTGCGTTCATACCCGTCGTGAAGATTTGCGCGACTTTTTCTTTCCCGTTTAGCAGACACCAATCAATCTTGGTCGATCCGCAGTCAGCAATTAGAATCATATTATTCAGACTTTAGTTTTTAGACTTTAGCACGTTATATCTTGATGTAGATTTTCTTCTTGTAGAGGATGTAGCCGAAGCACCAGGTAATGAGCACGAAGATGATGGCATAGAGGCAGGATGCCGCCTCGGGCGAAGTGGTCACCGCCTTACACCCGTCGTGGATGAGCGAGTGGATGGTGATGTTGTCCCCGTCGGCGTTCTGTCCGAAACGCACGGCACCAAAGATGATGCTCAACAGAGTGCCCACCAGGTAACAAAATAGCGGATTCACACCAAAGACCTGGAAAAAACGACACCAGCGCTTCTTGCCGCGGATATCGATGACATGGATGAGCATGCCCAGGATACACGCCGCCATGCCACAAGTGATGAGCACATAGGAACTGGTCCACACCTTCTTGCAGCAAGGGATGCCATACTGCGCCAGCCAGCCGATGAGCAACATCACACTGCCCCACAGCAGCGCCTTACCCATGCGGATGTGGTTGTCGCGGATGTCGACCAGCATCTTGCCCACCAAGAAACCGATGAGCACATGCGCGATACACGGCAGGGTGCTCAGGATACCTTCGGGATCAAGGGCAAGCTTCTCGCCGAAGGCGTGCTCGTGATACATGTGGTCTTCGCCCAGGACGGCGAGGTCAACGCGACTGACAATGTTGTCGAGCGAAAAGTCATATCCGTTACCCGTTCCCAAGATAATGGCATAGACCACCAAGATGAGTCCTATGAGCCAGGGTATCCACCGCGTCTTGAGCAAGATGGCTACCATCGAGCCAAAGAAGTAAACCAGTGCCAGACGCTGGAACACACCTAGGATGCGCAGATCGCCAAACATGCGGGTAAAGAAGTGACTCTCGGGGTTATAAAGCCCACGTAACCACATGCCGAACCATTGCACAGCCCACCCGATGAGGAAGAGGACAATGGTGCGACGGCAAATCTTCCAGATGAGAGCGCCGCTGGGACGGAAGTCATACTTGCGCAGCGAGAAGAACATTGCCACGCCCATAACGAACACAAAGAAGGGGAACACCAGGTCGGTAGGAGTGAGTCCAATCCATTCGGCATGAGTCAATGGTGCATACTTGTGACTCCATGTGCCGGGGTTGTTGACAAGTAACATGCCGGCGATGGTAATGCCTCGCAAGATGTCGACTGCAAGCAGTCGTTTGTTGTCGGTTTTTTTCATTATTGTTTTGAACTAGAGGGGCTAGAAACACTAGATTATCTAGAGGTTTATCTTGTGACCTCGTCGATGAGGTAGATGAGTGACTGGTAGGGGATGCCACTATGGGTGGTGAGGCCAATCTCACAGGTTCGGCTATTGCTGAAGCCACGCTTTACGCCCGCTTCCTCAATGGCCTGTCGCAAGTGTCGCAGGGCATAGGCATTGAGCTCGGGATGCGTGAAGCCCTTGTCTCCGGCAAAGCCGCAGCACCCCACTCCATCGGGCACAACCACACGGGTTGAGCATCGACGTGCCAGGTCTAACAACTTGTTGTCGATGCCCATCAGGCGTGAGCTACAGGTGATGTGCAGTGCAATGGGTTCGTCAGTGGGATGGAAGGTCAACGAGGGTGCGACCTGATCGTGGATGAACTCCATCAGCTCCAGTGGCTTAACCGCCCTCATGACGCGACGCATGCGATGCAAGCATGGGCTTTGATCACACACGACTGGCCACAGCCCGCCATCACACGCCTCAAATAGGGCCGCCTCAAGATCATATAGCTTGCGGTCGGCGACGTCGGGCATACCCTTGCTCTCCCAGATCATGCCACAGCACAATTCCTTCATGTCGTTGGGTAGGATGACTTCCCATCCCGCACGGTTCAGAAACGCCACCACCGTGTCAACAAGGTCATGCTCCACACCTTTGCCTCTACCCATGGTCTGGTTCAAGCAGCTGGGGAAATAGACGACCTTTCGCTCGTCGTCGGCATAAGTGGGGGTTACAGGACCTACGTATGCCTGCAGTTTACTGTTCTTCTTCGGCTTGGGCAATGCGGGTGTCCACAGGGGCACTCCGATGCTATGGAGTGTCTTGCCCATTGCGGTCACACCCTTGTCTCCGAGCACCGCATGAGCGGCATCAGCAACATAAAGCAATGACTTCACGCCTGTCTTCACGCCAGCGAAGTAATTGGCGCAGAAATTGCCCACACTGCGCGTCAACATGCCTGTGGCCTGTCCACGCAGGTCGTGGGTGAGGTCGCCCACATTAATCTTCATCGGGCACGATGTGCTGCACAGGCCATCGGCGGCACAAGTCTGCTCGCCGTAGTATCGGTATTGCTTCTCAAGCCGTGCCAGTCGCTTTGAATCCTCGCCAGTGGCCCGCAGGCGTGCTATCTCGCGCTGCACAATGATGCGCTGGCGACTCGACAACGTCATGCCATGGCTCACACAGTTGACCTCGCAGAAGCCGCACTCGATGCAACGGTCCACATGGTCGTTGGTCAAGGGCATGGGCTTGATGTCCTTGACAAAGCAGTCGGGGTCGTCGTTAAAGATGACGCCTGGATTAAGGATTCCCTCAGGGTCGAAGATGCGTTTGACCTCACACATGATGTCGTAGGCCTTGTCGCCCCACTCCTTGCGCACAAAGGGTGCCATGTTGCGTCCGGTGCCGTGCTCGGCCTTGAGCGAGCCGTCATATTTGTCAACAACCAGTTTTACAACCTGATCCATGAGGTTGCGGTATCGAGCTACCTCCTGGGGTGTGTCGAACGACTGCGAGATGATGAAGTGATAGTTGCCCTCGAGGGCATGACCATAGATGCAACTGTCGTCATATCCGTGCTCATTGAGCATATTCGCCAGGTCGACAGTGGCCTGCGGCAGATCCTCGATATGGAACGCAACATCCTCGATGATGACCGTAGTGCCCAAGGGCCGTGTACCGCCCACACTGGGGAATATGCCCGAGCGAATGGCCCAGTACTTGCCATACTCTGCGGGGTCGCTGGTAAAGCGCGCCGGCACATAGAGGGTGAACGGCTCAAGGATGCGGTTGATCTCGGCAATATGGCTTTCCAACTCTTCTTGCGAGTCGGCAAAGGTCTGCACAAGTACTGCCGTGAGGTTCTCGCCGGTGTTGTCGTCAACGCTGGCCAGCGACTTGCGGTCGAACAGCTCGGCGCAGTGCACCGGGCCTTGTTTCATTGCCACTACAGCCTCGCAAGCCTTGCGCATATCCTGGAAGTAGAGCAACGCGCTGGCGCGATACGGCGACAGATGGCCCGTGGCCATGGTAAACTCGCTCGCGAAGGCTAAGGTGCCCTCGCTGCCCACCATCAGATGGGTGATGATATCGAAGGGATCGGTGAATCGTACAAAAGGCGCAAGGTTCAGACCCGTGACATTCTTGATAGCATACTTGCGGCGGATGCGGTCGACAAGCTCGGTGTCGTCTAGCACACGATCACGCAATTGCTCAATGGCAGCGACAAACTCAGGGTGTGTCTGACGGAACTGTTCGCGGCTTTCCTCATTCCCCGTGTCGAGGATGGTGCCATCGGTGAAGACGATGCGCATCGATTGAAGGACGCGGTCGCTGTTGGCATGGGTGCCACAGCTCATTCCCGAGGCATTGTTGATCACAATGCCGCCTACCATCGCCGAGTTTTTAGAAGCGGGATCGGGAGTGAAGGTTCGCCCCAGCGGTGCCAGGATCTCATCCACCTTGTGTCCCACCAGACCAGGCTGCATGGTGATGGTCGAAGCATCGGGCGCGATGGAATAACGCTCCCAATTCTTGCCCGCGACGATGAGGATGGAGTCGGTTACCGTCTGTCCGCTAAGACTGGTTCCAGCGGCACGGAAGGTCACCGGCAAGTGCAGTTCTCGAGCAATGGCGAGCAGTCGGCTCACCTCTTGTTCATCACGGCTGCGCACCACCACCTGGGGGACATGGCGGTAAAAACCCGCATCGGTGCCCCATGCCAACCTGCGCAGGTCATCGGTGTAGATACGATCACGGGAAATGAACGACGTGATGCGCTGGATGTATTGTTGATACCTTGAATTCATTGTGTAGATGAGTTAGAGTATCTAAAGGCGCTTGACTAGTTATACAGATAATACCTTGAAGAGCGAGCCTTGAAAGCCTCGGTGTCCTTGTTGAAATATTCGACGATGTCATCGACACGATAACGCTTGCAGAAGCGCTCACGGATTTCCTTGGTGCCGCACACCTTGTCAAACATGTTGTAACGCTTGGTGTTCTGCTCGAATAACTGCTTGTCGGGGTACATCTCGTGAATTACCTGTAAGAAATAGAATTGCGTGAGCACCAGGTTGGCCTTGTCGAGGTCAGTGATGTAGGTCTGCACGCCATGCACCTCTTGCAGCGTTTTGTCAACTGCGACGCTCAAGGCGAAGAAGGGCTTGTAGTTGATGGGCCGGAAACGCATGCCTGGCAGATTCAACGCATTCATGCGCTTACTCAATTCCTCGGCATCAATCCACGAGGCCGCAAAACACTCAAAAGGCAGTGTGTAGCCAATGCCCGTGTTGAAGATGTAGAGTTCGCCCAGGATGCCGCTCACAGGATAGAAGAATGCATTCTCGGGTGCAGGAATCTGGGGTGAGGGGGCCACCCATGGCATACCGGTGTCGCGGAATTTCATGTTGCGTGTCCAGCCCTCCATGGGGATGACAGTGAGCTTGGCGTGGCCCTTGATCAGTCCTTCCTCGTTAAGGAAACGAGCCAGCTCGCCTGGTGTAAGTCCATAGAGATAAGGGATGGCATACTTGCTCACGAACGAGAAATAGCCGTCCTCGACGAGGTTACCCTCCACCTTGTTACCTCCCAACGGATTGGGGCGGTCAAGCACCATGAATTCCTTGCCCTGCTCGGCACATGCCTCCATGCACACGCCCATGGTGGCATAGAAGGTGTAACTGCGGCAACCGATGTCCTGGATGTCGTAGACCAGCACGTCGATATCGCGCAGCATCTCGGCAGTGGGCTTGTGTGTCTTGCCGTAGAGCGAGTACATCTTGATGCCCGTGGCGGGGTCAATGGCATCGCCCACCGCATCACCCGCATGTGCGTTGCCGCGCACACCATGCTCGGGGCCGAATAGCGCCACCAGCTTCACACCCGGTGCCTCATGCAAGATGTCGACGGTACTCTTGAGGTTGTTGTCGATGCCACTGGGATTGGTCACCAGTCCTACGCGCTTGCCTTGCAACTGCTTGAAGCCGCCGTCACGCAACACCTCGATGCCTGGTTTAACAATGGCGCTCATCGCCATCGCCACCAATGCGAATGCTATTGCTAAAATGTTTCGTTTCATATTTGTTGTCTTATTTATTTGTGGCCGTAGTCGGGGTCGATTTTGCGGTCAGCTAGGTAGGTAACAATCAGGGTTGCAATGCAGCAGGCAATCACCATCCAGAAGAAGTTGGCATATCCCAGCGCCTCCTGGATGTAACCGGCAAACATGCCCGGAATCATCATACTCAGCGCCATGAAAGCAGTGCAAATGGCGTAGTGCGATGTCTTGAACTCACCCTCACTGAAATAAATCATATAGAGCATGTAGGCCGTGAAGCCGAAGCCGTAACCAAATTGTTCAATCGCAATGGCAATGCTAATCGACACCAGGTTGGTGGGCAACAACTCGGCCAGATAGCAGAAAGTGAGGCAAGGCAATGTCATGCATGCCGCCATGACCCATAGTGACTTTTTCAACCCAACCTTGGAGGCATAGATACCACCGAGGATACCGCCAATGGTGAGGAAAAGCACGCCGATGGTGCCATAAGCCAGACCGACGTTCTCGGTCGAGAGCCCCAAACCACCTACCTCACGGCCAGCGACAAGGAAGGGGGTACACATTTTGATCAGGAATGCCTCGGGCAAGCGGTATAGCAGCATGAACACGATGGCGAGCCACAAACCAGGCTTCTTGAAGAAGGTGGCAAATGACTGTCCGAACTCGCGTACAATCTGTGCTGCAGATGCCTTTTCGCCCTCTATGTGCGACCTGTCGGCCGCCGGCTTGGGCACGGCAAAAGTGTGATAGAGCGTTACCAAGCAGAAGATGACTGCCGACACACCCATAGTCACTTGCCATGAGAGAGGGATGTTGTCATACTTGGTCTCAATGGCTCCGGCAATGTAGACCAGCACGCCCTGTCCGAAGATGGATGACAGGCGGTAGAAGGTCGATCGGATGCCCACGAAGGCCGCCTGGTTCTTCTGTGTGAGAGCAAGCATATAGAACCCGTCGGCAGCAATGTCGTGCGTGGCACTTGCAAAGGCCGTGATGACAAAGAGCATCAAGGTGATGTAAAACATGCTGATGGGAGTCTGACCGCTGGCAATGACATCAGGCGTGGGCTTGGGCATGGCCAATGTCAGCAGCACAAATGCTACCGACATGATGACCTGCATGGCAATTACCCACCAACGCTTGGTCTTAATGATATCGACAAACGGGCTCCAAAACGGCTTGATGGTCCAGGGCAGATAGAGCATACTGGTGAACAGAGCCATCTGTCCGTTGGGAACACCCATCTTGGCGAGCATGAGCACCGAGATGTTATTAACGATAAAGTAAGGAATGCCCTCGGCAAAGTAGAGCGTCGGAATCCACAACCACGGGTTGCGCTTGGTTTCTTGAGTTTTGGTGTTCATATGATCTTTCATTCTTCATTCAATATTGTTTCTCTATGTTGGCTCCAGCGAAGTAGTGGAGAAGAATCTGGCGGTAGCTGTAACCATGAGCACCCATGACGGCAGCGCCAATTTGGCACAGGCCCACGCCATGGCCCCAGCCCGCGCCACGCAGGACAAACTTGCGCGGATAGCCATCGGCATCGATGTCATGACGCTCGACGACAAATGCCGAACTATAAAGGGCGGTCTCGCTGAGGGCATAACGAATGGTGAGCTCCTTGCCGATGACGCGCGACAGCTTCTCGCCCACAATCTTCATCTTATAGAGGCGTCCGCTAGTGCCACGCGCCACGGGCTGCAGGTCGCGGATGCGGCCATAGTCAACGCCGGTGCGACGCTTGATGAGGTCGGCGAGTTGTTCTTGGGTATATTCGACCTTCCAGCGATAGAAGTCGGTGGTCTCCTGGTCATAGTCGTTGAGCACCTGACTCAGGATGGCTGGGTCATGGGTGTTGCAGAATGCCTTGGGGCTGGTGAGAATCCACTCCTCGGCAGCCGACTCGCGGGTGAGATTGGGGAAGTCGTTCTCGTCCTCGCCGTCTCGTCGGGCCACCAGATAATCATGGTGCTCGTCTTGCCAGCAATTCTCAAACTCCTCCATCACACCACCGCACGACTTGCTGAAGCGTGCATCACACAGCTGTCCACCATGCATGAGCACCTCGCCCCAGGTGGCACGGATGGCCTGCTCGACTGTGGGCGTCGAGGCGCGCGTGATGCCTTGATAGCGCTGGCAATGATCGTCGGCGCAGACATCATAGTTGACATGGTCATCGCGATCCCACCACTTGATGGTCTCCTCATCGTCACCATTGCCACCCAAGTCGGGCTGCAGGTCGCTCATCACCGAATCGCTCGTGGCTTTCTCTGCGGGTTTGCTTTGGATTTGCGCCAACAGCCAACTGCGCGAAATCACAGCATGTGCCTTGAGAAGTTCGATTGAGGCTTTTGCGCTCATCTCGCTAGAGATGACACTAGTCAGATAATCCTCAACGGGCACCACGTTGATGGCAGTCACACTACCATTCTCAACGATGAACTTGAGAGCACCCTTAAAGGTCTGGTCTTCCTTGCGTCTCCAGTGGAAACTGACCCCAATGGTCACATCGTGCAACGTGAATGAGCCATCGGCGACAGGTTGAAATACAATTTCATCAGTTAGTCTGCCATTCCACAGTAGCTTCCCGTTTTGAGCCACAATCAGATGGTCGCCAGAGTAGACACCTTCGTTTGAGCTATATTCAGCGTTCAGTGTAAAACGAACTTCAGGTTCGTTCATGATACCTACGCTCACTGTTGGTTGTTGCTTATTCATACTTTCTTTTAGTTATCGTTTCAAGTTTTATGAAAGTTGTCGATAATGCGGACGATGGTGGCATTGTCGGCACAAAGTTCGTTGATGATATCCTGCAGGTGGGTCGCTGTGAGGGTGTCATAGTCGCGCTGAACAGCGATAGTCCATACTCCTCCCATATCGACCGAGGCAGGGCTGAGCAAAAACCGTCCCTCTCCCTCGCCATAGCAGTCGGGTCGATGCTTGCGGCGAGGAAACACCACCACATTGTAATAGTCACCCTCGTGCCAACAAAGCACATTCTGCATGGGTTCGTCAGCACTGCCCGTCGCCAACATCATCGCCACTTGCAGCCGTGCGAGGTAAAAGCTCGCCAGGGGGCGGCTCTCCGTGCGGATGAAGAACAAAGGTCGGTCGAGACGCTGAGTAAAACCGATGAACCCATCGTTGGAGGCCTCAATCAGCTCATCATCGGGCCATAGGGCTGGGTCAACTACCTCGTCACACAACGGCAAGAAACCCTTGCAGCCTGCTTGAAAGTGCATGTGATCGGGTGCCGATGCACCACACCGTGGACCATTGTAGAACAACACCCAGTCGGGCAACTCCAGCGCCAACTGCAGCATCTGGTCGATGCGGCGCGGCTCCAAGCGCTGCGGCACATGGTCGAGCGAGGCAATGGTCAAATGAGCCGGAAAGATGGGATAAGGATTGACCTGAATCTTGTAGGCTCCGCCCCACTCTACCATCTCCTGTTCGACGGGTTGATGCTCACGGCACAAGAAACATGGCCGTGCCGCCAACGAGGCAGCATCCACCCGTGCGCCGCTCGAACGACGGCGCACGGGGTTATACTGCAGGATAACCTCGCTGTGAGCCAAAGACACACTGCGCATGGGCAGCTGCTGAAGCGCGGCATAGTTGTCACGCGCCACAGGCCACGAACTCAACTGGCGTTGGAGCAGCGCATCTATTTGCTCACTCAAGTACATTCTTTAATTCTTATTAAGTTTGATGCGGGCCTGGAGTTCCCAAGTGCGGATGCGGTCCTTGTAGAGGTTGTTGCGGTTCATTTTCTCGACATCAAGGCTTGCATCACTATTGTCATCCCAACGACGGCACAGATAGACGGGTTCATAGACACGACCAATCTGATAGGTACGCGAGATGTTCAAACCAAGTGCATAGTCCTCGCCATAACTGGTGTTGGGAATCTTGACGGCGCGCAGCACCGGGGTGTAGAAGGCGCGAGGAGCTCCCAGGCCATTAATGCGCAGGGCGTTGTTGCGGCCGTTCTCGGGAGTCCACTCCTTGTGGTCAATCACGCCGGGAGGAATGGGATTGCAATTGATGTCGGTCATCAGGTAGGTGCCCACGACCATCGCCACGTTTTGCTCATAGAAGGCGTTGACCATAGTCTGCAGCGTGTTTTCGTCCTTGTACATGTCATCACTGTCGAGCTGAACGACAAACTTGCCTGCCTTCTCGTGATGTGCCGCCAGGTTCCAGTAACCGCCGATGCCCATGTCATAGTAGTCGGCGATGATATGAATCAAGCGTGGATCGTCATACTCGGCAATAGCCTCACGCGTGCCGTCGGTTGAGAAGTTGTCCACCACCATGAGGTTAAACTTGAAGTTGGTCTTCTGACGCAGGACACTATCAATCGCGTCGCGGATGGTGCGGATGCGGTTGCGGACGGGAATCATCACCGTCGCCTCGACCTCAAAGTTTCCTTGGTCAAACTCAATGTGCTTGAAGTTGGGCTTGCCGTCAATCTCGGGAGCGAGGTAGCCACCGATTTCCTTGAGGTGCTCGGTGCAGGCGGCCTCCATCTCAATCTGGCGGCCACGGTTGCGCGGGTCGACGTAGTCGAAAATCTTTTCGCCGCTCTTGCGAGTATCGAGCTCGACATCGCTGTAAAGAAACTCATTGATGTGGCAGATGTCGGCAAATTGCGACAGTTTCAGACGCAGGTCATAAAGTCCAGCATGTTCATAGTCAGCCTTCATCATGCCAGCGGCCTTCTTCAGACAGCAGCTGCAGAACAACAGCACCGAGCCGAAGTCGAAATCATCGCGCAGCGAACCGAACTGGTAGTCAATCACCGGTGCCTTGGCAGCACCTTTCTCGGTGACGTTATAGTGGTCGGCATAGAGCATACCGGCACCGCTATCGTCAGCTAGCTTGACAAAACGCTCGACGGCAAAGGGGGCAAACTTAAGCGTGTCGTGCTTGGTGTAAAGCATGGCATAGTCGCTCTGCACATGTCCAGCGATGACGCGCATGGTCTCGCTGCAGGTCAGGTTCTTCACCTTGAGCACATAGCAGCCTTCGATCGCAGCCTCGGCGTTCTCGCCAGCCAGCAAAAAGATGTTGTTCACCAGGCCCTCGGCCTTTAAGTTCGCAATAGTTTGTCCAGCCTGCTCGGCATTGACAAATGGGATAAAACAATCAATTCTTTTCATTGTTTATAGTGTTTATTGTATTTCTCTTGAGGATTATTTAGCGAAAAAGTTCAGCACTGTCTGCATCAAGTGGTTGCGTTGTGCACGATCGGTCATCACCTCGAAGGGGAAACCCATCACAACGGTGCGGTAACCATAGCGATCGCTAACGATGCCTGCGGGGATGTTGTTCTCGCTGTAGCGCATGAAGGTGTATCCACGGTCGTCGCTAGCCTTGATGGCATCGGGCGACTCAACAGCATAGAGCTTGTCATTAAGCTGGTTGCAGAACTGGAAGGTATCGCCATCGGTCATAAGGTTGCCAGGCGTGGGCACGGTGTATACCTCGCCACGCAAGGTAGCCGAGCGGTCGACCCACTGGAAGCCCAGCACATTCTTGGCAAAGCTGGTTTCCACCTGGTTGACACTGTCCTTGTCCCAAATGTCGGTGCCGACATAGGCACCACTGACCAACACCGAGCCACCCCGCTCGGTAAACGAGCGCACGGCATCCATCAATGCCGGTGTGAATGCCTTGAAGCGCGAGGGTTTCGCACCGCGTCCGGTAGGAATTTCCTTTTGCTTGCCCAGGATAAGGTCAAGTGCCTTGTAGCCAGTGAGCAATGACGGATGTTCTTCGACAGCCTGCACACTGCTCGAGACAAACGAGTAACCAGCCGCCATAATGGCCTCGCCGTGAACGGCAGGATAGTCAAAGGTGTTGCCAGCGATGACCTCGGTCTCATGGTTGCTGCGGCATGCTCCAAAGCCTGGTGCATCATCGTCACGCCAATCGAGGTGACGACGGAACTCATGCTGTGAGCCGAGGTAGTTAATTTGCTGCATATAGGGCACACCGTGGTCCTTCTCGTCGTAGAACCCGGCTATTTTCTCACCATCGAACCAGTCAGGGCCGCTCACACGGGTGAAGCCATTGACCACCATGACGGTGCCCTTGCTATTGGGCGCTATACCCAAGGACAGGGTCTCGCTGGTGAAACTGCGACCGCCATCGTTCATGGCAATTATTTTGTAAGAGTGAATCTTGTTGTCATTGATGCGCGCCAGATACTGCGGATCGGGCGTCACGGCAACCTCCTTGAACCCTACGTCACGACCCACCTGCTCGAGCACCACATACTGTGTGGGGTCGGCATCCTGCGACAACTCGTCGTGGGTAGGTTTCCAGGTGAGCAAGAAAGTGCCAGGCGATGATGCCTCGCTGATTTCAAATGAATTGACAGGGAGAGGCTGCACGACATAATCACGGTGATCGCGACGGGCAATGAACTTGAGAATGCCTTTGTAGATGGCACGGCTCACATCAAAGCGGAAACCAGGGTCAAGGCCATATTTCATGTCGGCGAAATTCTGGTGCGAGAGCAGCTCCATGAGCAGAGCGGGCACCTCGGGCACGCGAGCCTCATAGTAGGACTTGTCCCACATGCCGCGACGGGTCCAATTGGGCTCCCACTTGGCTCGGATGTCACCTACCACCTCGCTCGAGACAATATCGGCAAACTGGCGCGACAGTTCGCGCGGCGTACCGTCCTCATATTTGCCAAAGCGCTTGCCATCCTTGGTAGTGCAATAGATGAGCAGGGTGCCGATGATGTCGTCGTTGGGCGTTGTGCCAGCATCGGTGTGCAAGCAGAACGACACGTCAACGGGAATGTTCAGACCGGGTTGCTTGGGCAAAACACTGCTGCCACCAGCCAGGTAGTTAACCCACTCGCCACGGCTGCGGTAGTCGTCAACGTAGTCGTTGATGCCTTCGCTGGTCGAGTAGACCTCGTGGGGGAAGCCCGCCCACTGCAGGTAATAACGTGACCCTATGTGGAACCAGGGGTGGTCGCCACTGCCCACATACTTGTAGTCCATGCCTTCCTTGCCCAGGTACTTCTCGTCCTTGTTCTTGGCGGCGATGGCCTTGTTCTCCTCGGTAGGCAACGCCACGCGGCGCACGATATTGCCCTTGCCTCCACCCACGCGAATGGCGTCGGCGGTAATGATGCCGTCCTTGTCCTCACTGTAGTTACTCAGCACGACCAAGTCCCTGTTCAAACCCTGAGCCAACTGGAACGAACCCAGGTAGACCCACACGCCGCCACCCATGGTCTGGTCGACCTTGAAGGTGCGGACGCCCTCAAGCGAATTGATGGTGTATTGTGCGTCCTTGACGCTCTTGGGAAGGGTTTTGTAGCTGATATATAGGGCATAGGTGCCAGCCTCGGCCATGTCGACACTCCACGAAGCTGTCGACACCTTTTTCTTGTCCTTAATGGCCTTGACCTGACGGAAGGTGCCTTCGGCGAAGGGGTTCTCAAAATCCTTGTATGTGGCACGTGCGAATGAGAAGCCCGCACCCTGGCCAGTCTCCCACTTCTGCTTGCCGTTGTGCTCGCTGTAACCCGTCTGCGCCTGTCCACCATCGTTGTCGACCACGGCGCCATGGTTGTGAGTGTCACGCTCACGAGCGTCCCACACGTATGCACCAGCATTCTCGAGCATGGGCATGATGAAAGGAATCATATAGCTGTGGGTGTACATATCCTCGACCGTCTGGAACATTCGGGCACGCTGCCACTCCCATCGGTTGAGGTAAGGCTCGAAGTACCAGCCATGGCTGGGCCACACGGCGACAATGTTGCCGTCGAGGGCTTTTTTATAATGACGGTGCTGGTCTAGCTCGGTGATAAACGGCGTGTGGCGACGCTTGTAGTCGGTGTCAAACTCGGCAAAGTAGTTATCAATATCGTTGCCAGTGATGGTCAAGCGCACATCCTTGCCAGCATACTCGCCACCCAATGCGGATTTGATATCTTTCTTAAACAAGTCAATTGAGGCCTTGGTGAACGGCACATCACCGAAGTTCTCACTCAGGTCGACCACCACCTCATCACCATCGAGTGTGACCGAGCGGGCCTTGAGTTCGCCAATACCCATGTTGCTAGGCAAGAACGCCTTCACCACTTGCTGGACGTTTGCCAGCTGTGCATCACTGATGCTCTGGGCGTGCATAGTGCCCCACCCCATCATCACGGCCACTGCTACAGTGGCCAACGACTTTGTTTTAACGCTTATCTTCATTGCAGTAAATTTTGTCATTCTAACCAGTAGAACCGCAGTCCACCTTTCAACCTACAAAAATACAACAATCTCCCCGAAACAGAAAAACAAACACCTTATTAAATGCTAGATTTAAACATTATTTATGATTTAACTACATATTTTCAATAATAATCACTAGATTAAAATTCAAGCGGGGAAAGCCATTGCGCTCAACCCCGCTTTATGAAACTACTCCTTTCCCAGCATCAAATTAATGACCTTGTTCACATCAGCGATGTCTACATTGCCATTGCCAGTCACATCGCAAATACCAGATCAATATTCCCATCATCGTTTACATCATATTGACTGAAGTCAACCGTTGCATTAATCGTACGGGCCACATACTTAAAGATATTATAGAATTGTGCCCCGAACTGATTGGCTGTGTAGTTAACTTTCACGGGACCAACCACATCAAAGACAGGCTTGAAGATTCCCATTGAATTGTCTTCATAATAGTCCCGAACCGAGCCAGTACAATCGACCCACTCCTGATGGAGATACCAGTCAGTCCCCTTGGGATGATGATAGCCCGTGAACCCCTCGGTGTTGATCATATCGTCATAAAACGCAACAGGATCCTCACTCAAAAACGCCACATCGCTAGGTTCGACTAGCACGATCAAACCTCGGAATTTAGAATAATCAATCACACGATGAGAGTTCAATGCGTCATGTTTTGAACGCAACGCACGGCCTTGCTCACACTGCTGGCGATTGAACACATTGCGTGGTTGCGCTTCCAGGAAACGCTGTTCAGGTTCGGCACGTAGTCCTCGATCATGCGCCAAGATACCCGATGGGACAAGCACACCATCGCGCAACGACGCATACTCATACGTCCCCCTGTCCGTTCGCAAAACGGTATATCCGTCGCTTGTGCGCACATAATTGAAAAATTCATCACCTACAATCTGCAGAGTCACTTGGCTACCATCGGGTTGAAGGACTCGCTGCAAACCTGGCCACGCTGGAACAGCATCGGCTACACAGCAACACAACAAAGCGACAAAATCTAAAAGCAAATGGTTCCCCTTCTTCATATCACTTATTCTCAATAATGCCATCATTTACAAACCACCGCAAAAAAACAACGAGAGGCAAGTCGTTATTACACTTGCCCCCCGCTGAAAGAGATTTTACTGTGCCGTGGAATGGTAGGTGACCAAGCCTGGCATCGAACTTCGGATAATCTTCTGTACGCGAACGCCGTAGCGCGACGCAACATCGAGCAGCAATTCGCTATAGGTTGTTGCTACCGCGCCCACAAATGCTACTGGCAACTTGTCGTAGTCCTCGTACTGGCAGATGTTGCGTTCAAAGAAACGTGTGAACTCCCGATCGATGAGCGACACGACATAGTCATTGTCGAGATGCTCGCTCAAGAAGAATGAATAAGAACTGAGGTTGCGATTGGCCGAGGGGTTGCTGTAGACGGCATCCATGATGTCGTCGGGCGTAACCTTGAACTTGTCGAAAAACGTCTGGGTCAGGTCGGCAGGCGCAACCCCCTTGAGCGCATCGCCCAAAAAGATTCGTCCCAAGGCGGATCCGCTGCCCTCGTCACCCAGGATGAAGCCCAGCGAACGCACATTGCGCTGAATGTCCTGGCCATTATACAAACATGAGTTACTACCTGTGCCCAAGATGCAAGCCAGGCCAGGCTCGTGCACCAACAAACCTCGAGCGGCGCCCAGCAAGTCGCTCATGACAGTGACAGGCGTCTTGAACTGCGCCACCAGCGATGACTCGACCACCTTTATTTTCTCGGCATTGGAGCAGCCAGCACCATAATAATAAACATGATTCCAACGGCGCTTGAAAAATGCCTCGGGCAACTCCAAGCGAATGCTATGACTGATTTCGCGGCGCGTCTGGAAATAAGGGTTCAGACCCACAGTAAATGCATGTTCCACTATCTCACCACCATCGACGAGCGTCCACTCGGTGCGCGTACTGCTGCTCTCGGCGATGACGGTCAAGTTTCGACTATTGTTTGCTACGGCCATACAATGTTAACAAAGCAAATCAAAGGTTAACAGAAATTAGAATTCAATCAAAACCTATTGGTTTCGACCACAAAATTACAACTATTTCACCACAGCAAAACTACTAATTCACAGGAAACCCCTAGAAATAAACATTATTTAATATACAACCATATTTTTTAGCACAAATTATACCTTCGTTTAACTATGGCAATACTCAAAGTGTGGTATTGGCTTGAGTTTAAACAGGTTTTTCACATGCTTGTCGTCGATGAGGGCCTTTGTCTTGGGATCATCGCATTCGCCTGTGCGGATGTAGCGGTCGAGTACAGCATAGGTAAATCCGAGGTTGTCCTCATCGGTCTTTCCACAGAGGCCGTCGGACGGCGTTTTTTCTACCAGATCGATGGGCAACCCAAGTTCTTTGCCAACAGCAATCACCTCGGCCACGGTAAGACCACCCAGCGGCGCAAAGTCGCCAGCGGCATCGCCATATCGAGTTGAATAACCCACCCAGTCCTCCGAGAGGTTGCAGGTATTGGCCACACGGCCGTTCATCGACTGCGAGACGGCGTAGAGCGTTGTCATGCGCAGGCGCGGAGGCATATTGATGGTTGTTTGTGCGCTCACCTCAACCCCCAGTGTGCCCAATTGCTCCTTCACAGCGGCCATCAGTGCTTGATAGGTGTCACCGATGTTCACATTGCAATGGCGTATTCCCAGGTGATTGATTAGGCGCATACTGTCGTCAATATCCGGCTGCACACCGTTGGGCATCGTTACCCCAATGACACGATCACGGCCCAGTGCCTCGGCACACAACGCAGCAACTACACTGCTATCCTTGCCACCCGACACGCCCAACACGGCATTGCAGCCCTTACCATTCACTTCAAACCAGTCACGAATCCACTGGACCACCTGGTCTTTTACTTCTTTAGCATTAAATTTTTCCATATTATAATTATCTATATTTTCCTAATAATGTTCAAACAGGTTTGCCAAAGAGGGCAGCAAGCTCCTGGAAACGGTCGAGGGTGCCGGGACCAAACTTGGCCAGCGACTGGCGCACACGCTCGAGAGTACGGGCGCCCTCGCCCAAATGGGTCTTGCTGAAGAACTTGTCGGCATAGCAGATTACCTTTTCCTCGAGGGTGACGGGGAGCATCTGACGATGCGGCAAGGGCAGGTTTTGGCTCACAATGTCATCGAGCGAGAGACCTGCGCCAGTGTGGTGCTCGCACACCAGTGCATGGCGCGGCAAACCGTGTTCACGCAACATCGCGGCCCCGAGGATGCCGTGGCAAATATAGGGCTCGGTGCCGTGGCAGTGGATGCCAGGCGCATCGGTGCGGCACATGCCGATGTCGTGCAACATCGCCGCCTCGCGAACAAAGTCAACGTCGAGTGGCTCGACGGCAGGATGCAGGTCATTATAGCGCACAGCCAGCCGCACGGCCAAGTTGGCCACCTGCTGGCTGTGAATCACCAGGGTTTCGTACAGTGGTGTCCCCGGCGTGTAATACTGCTCAATGATTTGGTTATAGTCTAACATTGGGGCAAAGATAAGCATAAATTGAGAATTAAGAATTAAGAATTAAGAATTATTTCTTACCTTTGCACCTCAAAAGACTACTTTGTACTACAAAACTATTGTGCATTTATTAAGACCATGCCAAATCATAGCAAAGAAGAGAAACTGAAGGCGTTTGAGCGTTTGCTCGACGTGATGGATACCCTGCGGGAGAAATGTCCGTGGGACCGTGAGCAGACCAACGAAAGCCTGCGCGAAAACACCATCGAGGAGACAATGGAACTATCAGAGGCCATCTTTAATGACGTGCCTGCCGAAATACGCAAGGAGCTGGGCGACGTGCTGCTGCACATCGTGTTCTATGCCAAGATTGGCGACGAGAAGGGGCAGTTTGACATCGCTGATGTGTGTAATTCGTTGTGCGACAAGCTCATCTTCCGCCATCCTCACGTCTATGGCGAAAAAGTCGCCAAGGATGCCGCTGAGGTGCTGCAGAACTGGGAAATTATCAAGACTAAAGAAAAGGACGGCAACAAGACCGTGCTCAGCGGCGTGCCCCGCACCCTGCCCTCGCTCATCAAGGCCGAGCGCATCCAGGAGAAGGCCGCCAATGTGGGCTTTGACTGGGAAAAGCGAGAGGATGTGTGGGACAAGGTGAAGGAGGAACTCACTGAGGTCGAGGCCGAGCTGCGCCGTGGCGACCGTGTCGACGAGGAGAAGGAATTTGGCGACTTGCTATTCAGCATCGTCAACGCCGCCCGCCTCTATGGCGTGCGCCCCGACAACGCCCTGGAACGCACCAACCGCAAGTTCATCGCCCGCTTCAACTACATCGAGGCGCGCGCCAAGGAGCAGGGCCGCCACCTGCGCGAGATGACCTTGCAAGAAATGGACGCCCTGTGGAACGAAGCGAAAAGAGTTAATAGTTAATAGTTTAGAGTTGATAGATAAGAGATATTGATGAAACCTAAAACGATCATTTGCCTGGTTGCTATGATGGCATGTTTCAGCGCCATGGCACAGTACAGCCACCTGTGGTGCTCAAAGCGCCCTTCCACAACACGACTGGTTCAAGTGGATCAACTGGACAACAGCACCGTGTTTTACTTTGAGATGCAAAACGATGGTAAGCCGTTTATGAATGTGTTTGAAGACATCGTGGTGCGCGACACGCTCAACCATGTCTACCGACTGCTCAACAGTTATAACATGCCCCTGAGCGACGAAGACCACAGCAACCAACTCGTGCTCAAGCCCGACCAGGAACACCGATTCGCATTGGAGTTCGAGAAGGTACCCCTCAACCAGGAACTCGACATAGTTGAGAGCGAGACCAACCCACGCGCGCTCAACTTCTATGAGGTCGAAACCGACACCTGCGAGAAAAGCGACCCGATTGACTACGACGCATGGATCAAGGATTACCCCGCCAAGGAGCATGGTTTCTGGGTCGA
>JAEEGF011008140.1_pt1 | contig 20722 bp, 25 predicted proteins | sample 9134171 | NCBI WGS metagenome assembly JAEEGF01 (sample SAMN16246542, study PRJNA631951) | gut metagenome | biome: gut microbiome; feature: rumen; material: AP-attached | host: Bos | place: Iran: Karaj | collected 2018-10
CAAAAGCAGTCGGTATAGATGTCTTTTGCCACTCTTCTGTTTTCCTACATTGAAACCGCTTCAGAAGAAAATTGAAACAAACAAAATTCCAAGGACTCTGAGTATGTATCAACCACCCCTAGCCCCTCCTTTCTAAGGAGGGGGACAGGAGGGGTATTTTTTGTAGCTTCATTGCTATCTGCTCCCCTCCATTTAGGGAGGGGAGCAGGGGGGAGGGCCTTTTCCTTTCTGAGGAGGGGGAGTAGAATGATTGGTGTCAGATTTTTGAAGATTTTTGTCTTAACCTCTGTACCTCTGTGTTGAAAAACAGAAAGTGCACCATAGGCGGTGCACTTCTTTCGTTGCTAATATTCGGATAATTCCTAAAACTGACTTAGGACGGATGAATCATGTCGAGGAAGTAGCGGTGGAACCTGTAGTCGTCGGTAGGCTGTCCTGAGCCTGCAAACATATCAGGCGTGCTTTGCTGGTCGCCAAGTTCCGGATGGAAGGATGTGGCCAGCTGGTTCCCCTGGCGTGCCGCAACTATATGCCCGTCGACGGTGGCGATGGCCCTGCACCGGGGCGACAATACGGTCTCGATATAGGGTGCGCGGATGAAGGTCATGGGCACGTCGTTGCCAATGCCCTCTACGCTGCCCGTGGTGAAGAAACTGCCTAACTGACGGCCGTATGCGTTACGGCGCACCCGTATGTCCATTGTGCCCAGATGGTCCTCGGAAAGCAGAATCATGCCGGCACAGGTGCCAAAAACTGGCAGACCGCTGGCGACAGCCTGACGGATGGGTTCGAGCAGTCCCAGTTTTGAGAGCAGGCGCATCTGTACCGTGCTCTCGCCTCCCGGAAGAATCAGTCCGTCTTTCGGCTGCTGCCAATCTTTGAGCTGCCTCACCTGAAAGGTCTCGGCTCCAAGGCGTTGCAGCACTTGTTCGTGCTCGATGAATGCCCCCTGCAGGGCTAAAACTGCAATTCTCATTTTCCGCGCTCGGCCATTAAGAGTTCAATTTCCTGCTCGTTAATACCTACCATGGCCTCGCCAAGGTCTTCGCTGAGTTCTGCCAGCAGTTTGGCGTCGCTGTAGTTGGTGACTGCCTGGACAATGGCTGCGGCACGCTTGGCTGGGTTTCCGCTCTTGAAGATGCCGCTGCCCACAAACACGCCTTCGGCACCAAGTTGCATCATCAGCGCTGCATCGGCAGGGGTTGCCACACCACCGGCTGCAAAGTTCACCACGGGCAGTTTGCCGTTCTCGTGGACAAATCGCACCAGCTCGTATGGTGCCTGCAACTGCTTGGCTGCTTCGTACAGCTCGTCTTCGCTCATCGATACCAGGCGGCGTATCTCGCTCTGCATCAGTCGCATGTGGCTAACGGCCTGCACCACATCGCCTGTGCCTGGCTCGCCTTTGGTGCGGATCATGGTGGCACCTTCGGCAATGCGTCGCAAGGCCTCTCCCAGGTTTTTGGCACCGCATACGAAGGGCACGTCGAACTTGGTCTTGTCGATGTGGTAGATATTGTCGGCAGGCGACAGCACCTCGCTCTCGTCGATGTAGTCGATTTCTATGGCCTGCAGTATCTGTGCTTCGGCAATGTGTCCGATGCGGCATTTTGCCATGACGGGAATGGTGACGGCCTCTTGTATGCCGCGTATCATCTTGGGGTCGCTCATGCGCGAGACGCCGCCAGCTGCACGTATGTCGGCTGGGATGCGCTCAAGAGCCATTACTGCACAAGCTCCTGCCTCTTCGGCAATACGGGCCTGTTCGGGAGTAGTCACGTCCATGATAACACCGCCCTTCAGCATCTGAGCCAACTGGCGGTTTAGGTTTTGTCTTTCGTTCATTGCTTGATTATTTTCTGTTGTGTTTGTATTCGCTTGGAGAAAAGCCTCTCTGTTTTTTGAAGAATCGCGACAGGTGAGCCTGCGATGAGAAGCCGAGGCGCTGGGCAATGTCCTTCAGCGGACGGTTGGTAGATGACAGGAGCGAGGCGATTTCGGTAGTAATGCGCTCATCGATGATGGCCTTGGGCGAACGGTCGGCTATACGGCGGGTGACCTGTCCCAGATAGCGCGGGCTGACGTTGAGTTGCTCGGCATAGAAAGCCACGTCGGCATAGCGGTTGAAATAGTGCTCTACGGCATCAAGAAACTTGTTGTAGAGTTCTTCGCTCCGGCTGTTGCCTTCGGCGTAGTCGGCAGGCAGCTGTTTCAGATAGGCCTGTGCGTGGCGCATGGCATTGCCCACCTCTTCTTCGAGACTCAGATAATAGGCCAGGGCCGACCCCAGCTGGTTGGCGTGACCGTGGCGGCGAGGACCGATGGGAAGGTCGGAAGGAGCCAGCACGATGGTGCACAGGGGTATCAGCTCGCGCTGGATGGTCTCGTACACCTTCTGGCTGACCAGCTGCTCGCCCTTGGTAGAGTTGAGCACGGGCGCATAGATGATGTGTCGCGGTTTGTAGCGGCGCAGCACATCGGCCAGTGCCTCCACCACATCGATGCGTCGCAACAGTCCAATCTTGACGATTTGCGGCTGAAGGTCGTTGATGATGGCCTCCACCTGCTGGCGTACCACCGATGCCGGCAGGTCGTGGAACTCTTGAATGCCCAGGGTGTTCTGCACGGTGATAGAGGTGATAACCGATGCAGCCATGCCCCCCAGCTCATGGATGAGCCGGATGTCGGCCTGCACACCCGAGATGCCGGTACCGTCGCTACCTGTTATGGTGAGTATTGTCTGATTCATTACGGATGCAAAGGAACAAAAAAATGTGGAAACTGCCAAGCAATGTTCCGCTTATGATAAAAGAAAACGCAGTTTGGCAAAACATTGGCAAGTAAGCATGGTAATGGATTTCGTCTTAGAAATTCGTTTAATTTCCAAAATAATCCTATCTTTGCATTTTCTGTAGAATATGGTAAGTGTAGAATTAGATATGATACAAACTGCCGGCATAGGCGCCTTGGCTCTCGTTGTCGGTATGGTTTTAACACGAAGGGTTGCTTTCCTCTAGAAATTCTGTGTTCCGTCGCCGGTAAGTGGAGGTATCATCTTTTCGCTGGTTACGCTGCTGCTGTATGGCTGGTTCCATATCGGCGTGTCTTTCGATGGCACGCTGAAGGATGTCTTCATGCTGGCATTCTTTACCAGCGTTGGATTCCAGAGTGACCTTAAAGTGTTAAAGCAAGGTGGCAGACAGTAAAGCCGTGATTGGGTGGCAATGATATTGTTTTGATTGTTGGGTGACGACTTTATAATTTTGTTATTCTTGCTAAGTAATCGTAATGCTTACCTTCAGCAACAACCTCTACATGATAGTCGTTCTTCGCAGCTTTCTCTTTCAGGGTGTCTGCGTCGATATAGAGCCAGCCGAAGGGTTCGCCTATGGTGTCCTTATACTGCATCTGGAAACTCTGCTCGCCGTAATAATCCATCTCGTCCGGAATGTCCATCATGCCGTTTTCATCCTCGAACACATAGCTGATGTCCGATGAGTCACACAGCACCTGACCGCCTGGGGCTAATATCTTGTCGAGTTGGAGGAAGAACTTTGGCAGACGTTCCAAGGTTCCGACAATGCCAATGCCGTTCATCAGCATGAGGATGGTATCGTACTGTTGCCCCGCTAGTGTGAAGAAGTCATGTTCGATGACCTTCTGGACTCCACGATTCTTCATCGTCTCAACGGCTAATGGGGAAATGTCTATGGCAGTTACGTCGATGCCTTTCTTCTGAAGTACAAGTGAATGACAACCAGAGGCGGCTCCGACATCGAGTGTCCTGCCGGTTGCCATGTCGAGTGCCTTACGTTCAATCTCCGGCATGTTCTCGTATGTTCGGAAAAGTGTAGTTAAGGGTATCTCGTCCTCCTCGAACATCGGGGAGAACACCCTGAGCCTGTCTGCCTTCTTGTTCTTCCAGTAGTCGGCAATGGCTCTGCCCATCGCATCCTTCTTGCTATTCATAGGCTTCTTGTAATGTCATAACAAAAATCTCCGTAAGTGTTGACTTACAGAGATTTGGGAGGGTGCCCGGACGGACTCGAACCGTCGACATTCAGAACCACAATCTGACGCTCTAACCAACTGAACTACGGGCACCATGTCGGTTTTGCGGTTGCAAAGGTACGGCAATTATTTGAGACTGCCAAATAATTGCCGTGATTTTTTTCTATTAATTTTACCGAATAGTTATTTTGCAGGGGCTTTCGGGGCTGCGGGAGCTGCAGGTGCGGCTGGTGCCTCGGCTGCGGGAGCCTTTTCGGCGGGAGCTGCGCTCTTTGCGCCTTCGGCTGCTGCAGGTGCGGCCTGGTCAGCATTCTGACTTGCACCGAAACCGGGCAGGGTGTTGGGGTTGGTCTGCTGCTGCTCGGTGGCTGCATTCTCGAGCACGCTCTGCTCGGTGGCAGCGGTGGGAGCAACATAGGCGCAGAGCACGCTCAGCACTACCATAGCGATGGCGAGTCCCCATGTGGCCTTTTCTACGAAGTCGGTGGTCTTCCTTACACCCATGATGGCGTTGGAAGATGAGAAGTTGGATGACAGACCGCCACCCTTAGATTCCTGGATGAGCACGATGCCAATCATGAGCAGTGCTGCAAGTACGATTAAAATTACGAAAAATGTGTACATTTCTTTACTTATTTTTTATTATTGTTTATAATCAATTTCTCTAAAAATCGAATTTGGTCTGCAAAGTAAGCATTTTTTTTTGGATAATTCAAATTTAAACGCTTAATTATTTCCAAAGCCTTTGAATATCGGCCTTGTTTTATGTAAATTCGGGCCAAAGTTTCGGTAAAATAGCCTTCTTCGCCTCCGTTTTCGTCGGATTTTTCGTTTTCTTCGAGTTGCGGAAGGAATTCGGGGACTTCTTTCAGATCGAAATTTCCGCCTTCTTTGTTTATGAAATTATCTATCAAATTCTGTCCTCTCATCTGGGGCTGGTCTTCGTCCTTGAAGGCCTCGCCTTCGGTCTCGATGAGATACGAAACGTAGTCAACGGCGGCATCGCTTGGTGTGGGCTTGCGCTTGCCTTTGCGCTCTTCTTTCTCAACGGGTATGTTGTCGAGGAACTGGTTGATGAGGGTGGCTGTGCGCGAGTCTTGTCCGGCGGTGGCGGGAGCCTGTTTGGTGCCCTGGGCGGTCTGGTTGATGCTGCTGAGGCGGTAGTGGGCTGCCTCGACGAGGTTGAACACCACTTTGCGGTCGGTGATGTAGATGGCTGCTCGGCGCAGTTCTTCGTCGAAGGTGGGGTCGTGCAGCAGGTAGAGGTTTTGCAGCATCAGCAGGCGGGCTGTCTGGAAATAGGGATACAGGGCCAGCAGGGAACGCAGTTCGTAGAGCGTTTCCTTGTCCATCATCTCGGGATGTTTTATCAGGTTCTGTAAATCCATATTCTTTTTCTGATGCGGGCGGTTGCTGATTACCAGTTGGCCACGGTGGCGTTGAATATCTGGTCGACGATGTCTTTCGTCATCTGTGTGACGAGGTCGTCTTGCACGGAACTGAGGCTGAGCTTGGAGTCGTAGGTCTTTGACGAGGTGAACTGGCGCTCGAAGTCTTCCTCGTGGTTCACGTTGTTGGTGAACATCACGTTGACGGTCATGGTGAGCTCGATGAGGGCTGATGTGCCTTCGGCCGAGACCGACTTGTTGCGCTGCTGGTACTGGGTGATCTGTCCTTCAATCTTCAGGTCGCCGTTTCGCTTGACGAGCTGCAGCTTGGTGTGGTTGACAAACTTGTCTTTCAGCTCACCGTTGAAGATAGCTGCCATGGGGCCCCACACGTAGCTGGCGCGGATGGGGAAGTCGGCTATCTGGATGGTCTTGGTCTTGGTGTAGTCGATGCTGGAGCCGTTGAAGGTGTAGCTCACGGAGCATCCGGCGGCGAGAATGGCGAACGCGAAAAGTGCCACGAAGCGCAGGGCTGCCTGGCTGGCGGTTTTCGGGTTCAGGTATTTTTTCAGCATTTTCATTTCTCGGTTTCACCTTAATATTTATACTACTCTAATCCGTACTGCTTAATCCTGCGGTAGAGGGTGCGGTCGGATATGCCGAGTTCCTGGGCGGCCTTCTTGCGGTTGCCGCCGTTGCGCTCGAGTGCTTTCTCTATCATCTGGCGCCCCAGGTTCTCCAGGTTGAGCGTCTCGGGTTCCTTGATTTCCTCGGCCACTGCATCCTGTATGCCCGTGGGCGGGGTGATGGCCGGGTTGTTACCGTCGCCAAACACGGTGGGTATCTGCTGCGTGGGCGTGGTGCGGGCCAGTATGTTGCTGTTCAGCTCGTTGGCATCGTCGAGCTGCTTGCGCAGGGCTGATATCTCGCGTCGCATGTCGGCCAGGCTGTTGCGGGTGTCGTAGATGACCTTGAACAGCATCTCGCGCTCATTCTCGTAGGAGTGCTCGCTGCTGCCGCTGTTGATAGTGGCGAGCATGGTGCTCTCGGGGTCTTCGGGGATGAAGTGGCGCAGGTCCTGTGCCGTGATTTCGCGTTGTTCGGAGAGTACCGACATCTGCTCGGTGATGTTCTTCAGCTGGCGCACGTTGCCGGGCCATTTGTATTTCAGCAGCACCTGCTTGGCGTCTTCGGTCAGGGTGATTTTGGGCAGCCTGTATTTCTCGGCCATCTGCAGGGCAAAGAGCTTGAAGAGCAGGATGATGTCGTTGCCCCGGTCGCGTAGCGAGGGCATCTGGATGGGTATGGTGTTCAGACGGTAGTAGAGGTCTTCGCGGAACCGGTTCTCGCTGATGGCCTTCTGTATGTTCACGTTGGTGGCGGCCACGATGCGCACGTCGGTCTTCATCACCTTGGTACCGCCCACGCGGATGTATTCGCCGGTTTCGAGCACGCGCAGCAGTCGGGCCTGTGTGGCCATGGGCAGCTCGCCCACTTCGTCGAGGAAGATGGTGCCCTTGTTGGCCACGCCGAAGTAGCCTTCGCTCTCGCCGATGGCTCCGGTGAACGAGCCTTTCTCGTGTCCGAAGAGCTCGCTGTCGATGGTTCCCTCGGGGATGGAGCCGCAGTTGATGGCGAAGTATTTCTCGCGCCGGCGGGGCGAATTGTCGTGAATCAGGCGGGGTATGATTTCCTTACCCACGCCGCTCTCGCCTACGATGAGCACGCTGAGGTCGGTGGGTGCCACCTGAAGGGCGACATCCAGCGCATGGTTCAGCGCGTCGCAGTTTCCCACGATGTTGTAGCGCTGCTTTATCCTCTGCAATTCGTTCGTGTTCATAATTGGGTGACAAAATTACGCATATTTTTTCAGAATGCTGCAATTTTGGCAGTTTTTTTACTGATTTTAATGAAAAGTAGGCCGCGCGGTGCTGCCGCTATGTTCTATTGTTTCTTTTCTTTCTCGGCGCTGTCCTTGGCCTTGGGGATGTTGAAGCGCACCTTTTCGCTCTCGTCGCGCTTCTCGTGGTAGAGTTTCTTGAGCGGGTTCTTCAACGGCTCGTCGTAGTTCTGGCGGTTGCGGAAAATGTCGATGGCCAGATAGACGGCATGCCGCATGGAGCACTCGTCTGACAGGTTCTTGCCGGCATTCCTGAAGGCGTCGGAAGCGAGCGGGGCCGTCTGCACCAGGTCCTGACCGGCGGCAAAGCTCACGCCCTCGCCATAGTCGAGTGTCTTGAACGGGGCCAGCGCCTGGTTGTCGTAGAGTGCCAGCACGGCATCGAAGGCGTTGAAGTTGCCCTCGCCGAAGAACGTGTCGGCAGGGTAGGGACCGAAGGCGTTCACCCGCTGTTCGCCTAGGGCCTCGATGGCCGGCTTCAGTATTTGCTCTTCTTCCTCGCCCGGGCTGGTGTTCAGGGCCAGTATGGCGATGCGAGGTTTCGAGATGCGGAAGTCGCGCCGGAGCGTCTGGTGCAGCAATAATGCCTTCTGCTCGATAAGCTCTTTGGTGATGACCTTGGGAACTTCCTTGAGCGGGAGTCCGGCCGTGGCCATCGCAATGCGCAGCTGGTCGTTGACCAGCATGGTCAGGGGGGCAGCCGGAGCGGCTTCGGCCGATGGACCGGCAACCAGCACGTCGAAGAGTCCGTTGGCGGCATCCTCGGCGGCTTTGGTCATGGCCTTGGCTGCGGCCGACCTCGATTCGGCATTGGCGATGCCGAAATCGACTTTCGTCTCTTCTTCGATGACGGCCAGCAGGTTCAGTCGTCCGTCCTTGGCATCCTCAGCTTTGTGGATGATGGTGTAGGGCGTCTGCAGGCCGAGCGTGTTGCGATGGAAGGCAGCCACCTTGGGCGACCCGTACACCACGGGAGTGCACAGCTCGAGCATCTCGCTGGCTTCGAAGGTTTTAAAAATCAGTTCGTATCCGATACCATTGGTATCTCCGTGCGTGATAGCAACGTGAATCATTTGCTCATTCATATTTTGTGTGTTATAAAAATGTTTACATTCCTATTGTCATTCGGCGGGGCGGAGGGTGAATAGTATTTCCTCGAGCCGCTTCATGGCGGTGGCTTTGTCGCGGTCGGGGGCGAAGACGAATGCCTCGGCCACGATGACCCGGCGGTTCTGCGGGTCGTAGATGCTGTGGCAGACGAACGGTCCGCCCATCATGTCGCCCTTCATCTCCCAGGTGCCTTCGGTGCGGAGCCGTCCCTCGGGAGTGAGCGTATGTCTGACGGGCATCCGGCTGTCGGTTTCCACATACATGCCGTCGGTCTCGCCGGGTATGTTCAGCCGCATCACGCTATCGCGCCTGGATACGACGACCGCTGAGTCGAGCCGCTCGGCAGGATAGCTGTAGAGGCAGATGTTGCGCATGATGCCGGCCCCGTTGTCGGTAATCCAGGTGAAGTCGTGTCCCTCTTTTGTCGTGTTCATTTCGGCGGGGATGTCCATCTGGTAGTGAATCGACGTGAGGAACCTCGAGCTTGCGCCGGCTTTTGCGGTCGGCTCGTGGGGCTCCGGCTTGTGCAGATAGAAAGCTGTCAGGGCAATCAGCACCACCGTCAGCCCGATGATTCTTATGCTGTTTCTCTTCATCTACTGGTTCAGCTTTTTCCGGTCGGTCGACAACAGTCCGCAGGCCGCATAGATGTCTTGTCCGCGCGAGGCCCTGATGGTTGTCGTGATGCCGTGCTTGTTCAGGTAGTCGCGCATCTGCTCCATCCGTTTTTCGTCGGCTCCCTTCAGGGGAACGTCGGGAATCTGGTGGAAACGGATGAGGTTCACCCGGCATTGGCTGTCCCATTTCCCGCCAACGGCTTTGTCGAGCGGTTGCAGCAGGTCGACAATGGCCTGGGCGTGGGCGAGGGTGTCGTTGGTGCCGCCGAACACGATGTACTCGAACGAGATGCGGCGCTGGTGGGTGAAGTCGTATTTGCTCAGCAGCTCAATGATTTCCTTGATGCTCATGGCGCGCTCGGCAGGCATCAGCTGTGAGCGCTGGTCGGGGTAGGGCGAGTGCAGGCTGATGGCCATGTGGCATTCGCTTTCCTCGAGAAACCGCTTCAGCTTGCTCTTGATGCCCACGGAACTCACGGTGATCCGCTTGGGGCTCCATGCCCAGCCGTAGGGTGCGGTGAGTATTTCGGTAGATGCGAGCACGGCATCCAGGTTGTCCATCGGCTCGCCTTGTCCCATGAAGACGATGTTCGTCAGCTTGTCGGCTTCAGGCAGTGAATACACCTGGTTCAGGATGTCGGCAACCGTCAGGTTTCCCTCGAATCCCTGCTTGCCCGTCTGGCAGAACAGGCAGTTCATCTTGCAGCCCACCTGGCACGAGACGCAGAGCGTGGCCCGGTTGCCGTCGGGTATGTAGACCGTCTCAACGAAGAGTTTTCCTTTGCCGTTGCCTTTGTTGGTGGTGCTGACGGGGAACAGGTATTTAATCGTGCCGTCGGCCGAATGCTGGCTGTCGATGGGCTGCATGCAGCCGATGACGTATTTCTCGGCCAGCTTTTCGCGGTTGGCCTTCGAAATGTTTGTCATCTCGTCGATGCTCCTGACGCGCTGGCCGTAGATCCATTTGGCCATCTGCGCACCCGTGAAGGCAGGCATTCCCAGCGAACTGGCTACTTCCTTGAGCTCGTCGAGGCGCAATCCTAACAATGGCATTTTCTCATTCATGGTGCAAAGGTACGAAAAATAAGGAGCAGAATGCGATTTTAGATTGTTAATCTAATGAAAAACTGCAAAAATGGGACGGTTTTCCGGTCACTCCTTGTATATCCACGTGAGTATCCGGTTGAGCGGGGGGAAGGTGAAATAGAACCAGCGGTAGGCGCTCACTTCCTTGCCTCCGTAGCTCAGGATGAAGTCGCGGTATTTGCTTTTCTTGAACGGCAGTCCGACGTCCATGAAGAATATGTGGCGGAATTTGTGCTCGTAGGCGTGGCTGATGGCTCCCCATACGGTGGCCGTGGCGGGCTGAAGGGTGGGGTGGCTCTTGCGTTTCGAGGCCAGGTACCATAGGTATATGTTAGGACCCGAACAGATGCAGGCGCATCCGCCGATTACCTTGTTATGCCAGCGCGTCACGAACAGCCGGCAGTTCGGGCTTTGTCCCATCTCCCAGAACATGCGCTCGGGCGGGCGATAGCGCCTCACCTTGAGCGTCAGGAACCGATGCAGCATGCGGTAGAAGGCGCGGAACTCGTCGTAGTCGGCCACTTCCTTGAACTCCACGCCCTGCTCCTTGGCGTGGGCAATGCGGGCCTTCATCTTCTCGTCGAGCCTTTTCTCGGGCGGCATGGAGTGGAGCGAGTTGTGTACTTCCATCCAATGGACGGGGAAGTAACTGAGCTGGCGGAGGTGCTTGTAGCCAAACATTTTCTGCGAGAGGTCGCTCAGCTCGATATAGAGGCAGCGCTTGCGCCTCATGCATTTCGTGATACGGGAAAACATCATGAAGAAGACTTCCTCCTTGTTCACGCCCGGAGCGTATTCTCCCTCTCCGTAGATGCGGCCCTGGGTGAACAGATAGGGGGGCACCAGCGAACCTCGGCGGCGGAGTGTGCCCAGCATGTGGGCCACGATGGTGCCGTTCTCTTCGGCAACGGCCATGAAGGGAGTGAGGCCCGACGTCATTTCGCAGATGCGGAAGAGCTCGGGACTATGGAAGAAATTGCTGCACGTCATGGGGGGCAATTCTTCGCTATGGGTGATGATGCGGACCTTGATCACCCCGCGAAAATAATAAATCTTTTTAAAATGTGCAATTTCTTTGCACTTTTTTAGTGAAATTTCTTACCTTTGCTAAACAATTTGAACAAAACAGCAAGAAATAGTATGAAAGATTTCAAAGATTTGGTGAGATTACGCCGTTCGCACAGGAAGTTTACCGATGAGGAAATTTCGGCCGAAGACGTTCAGTTGATACTCAGGGCAGCACTTATGTCGCCCACGTCGAAAAGCCAGCGCGGGTGGCAGTTCGTGGTATGCGACGACCCTGCTGACATAGAGAAGCTAGCAGATGCCAAGGACATGGGCAGCCAGTTCCTGAAAGAGGCCAAACTGGTGGTTGTGGTTCTGGGCGACCCCGTGAAGAACGACTGCTGGATTGAGGACGGTTCTATTGCCGCCATCTCGATGCAGTATCAGGCCGAAGACCTGGGACTGGGCTCGTGCTGGGCGCAGATGAGGGGCCGCGGACTGAGCGACGGCACAAGTGCCGATACCGTGATTCGCGGCATTCTGGACATTCCCGAGAATCTCAGCTGCTTATGCGTCATCGGATTCGGACATAAGGCCGACGAGCGCAAGCCCCAGAACGAAGACCGGCTGAAGTGGGAAAACGTACATGTAGGCAAGTTCTGAAAAGCTCGCTGTATATGATGAACGTAACCCTGATAGGTGCAGGAAATTTGATGACAAATCTCGCACCGGCCCTGGCGGCTGTAGATGATGTTTGCATCAGACAGGTGTGGAGCAGAACCGAGGCTTCGGCAAAGGCTTTGGCCGAGATGTTGGGCGTTGGTTTTACAACCGACCTGACGGCTGTGGCCGATGCCGACGTGTTCATCATAGCCGTGAAGGATTCTGCGCTTGAGACACTTGTTCCGGTCCTGACCAGCCGGCATCCCGAAGCCGTGTTCCTGCATACTGCAGGCTCGATGCCAATGTCGCTCTTCGATGGTTTTGCCCGTCATTACGGGGTGCTTTATCCAATGCAGACTTTCACGAAGGGCAAAAGCGTTGATTTCAAGGAAATACCAGTTTTCGTTGAAGCGAACAATGAAAGGGCTTTGGACGTGGTAAAGCGGCTGTCGAAGGGCGTTAGCGACAACGTGTATGAGTTGTCGTCAGACAAGCGCCGCTATCTTCATCTGGCGGCTGTTTTCGCCTGCAACTTTGTGAACCATTGCTACCATCTGTCGGCCTGTGTGCTCGAGCAGCAGGGCATCCCGTTTAAGGTGATGCTGCCGCTTATAGATGAAACCGCAAGGAAGGTTCACCAGCTGCATCCGCACGATGCCCAGACGGGACCGGCCGTACGCTATGACCTGAATGTAATAGAGTGCCAGATGGCTATGATTGATGATGAAAAAACAAGACAAATTTACGAACTTCTAAGCAAGAGCATACATGATAAACTATGATTTGAAAAAGATAAAGGCTATTGTCTTCGACGTGGATGGAGTGCTCTCGGCCGAGACGATTCCCCTGCCGGCCGTGAACCCTATGGACAGCGACGACGGGCAGCCTATGCGTACCGTGAACATCAAGGACGGCTATGCCATTCAGCTGGCCATGAAACTGGGCGTGAGGATAGCGCTCATCACGGGCGGAACCACCCAGAGCGTCAGGCTTCGCTACGAACGGCTGGGCATGGAAGACATTTTCATGGGGGCTGCCGTGAAGACGAAGGCCTACGAAAAGTTCAAGGCCAAATATTCGCTGAGCGACGATGAAATCATCTATATGGGCGACGACATCCCCGACCTGCCTGTGATGCAGCAAGTGGGATGCCCCTGCTGCCCGGCCGATGCTTGTGCCGAAATCAAGGACATCAGCGTCTATATCAGTCAGAAGAACGGCGGATACGGATGTGCGCGTGATGTCATCGAACAGGTGCTGAAGGCGCAGGGCAAATGGATGGCCGATGCGAAGGCCTTCGGTTGGTGATGAAACAGACGAAGATTATGAAAGCAAAGAAAATCATTCTCGCTTCGAATAGTCCCCGCCGGCGTGAATTGCTCGCGGGGCTTGACATCAGTTTTGAGGTAAAGGTCATCCCCGGCATCGACGAAAGCTATCCCGAGGATTTGCCGGCCGTGGAGGTTCCCCAGTATATTTCGAAGGCAAAGGCCGATGCCTATCTGGGCATGATTGATGACGACACGATGGTCATCACGGCCGATACAGTTGTTGTGCTCGACGATGAGATACTCGGGAAACCGGTTGATGACGATGATGCCCGCCGGATTCTGCATAAGCTGAGCGGAAAGACACACCAGGTCATCACGGGCGTTTGCCTCACCTCGCTTGACAAACAACGCGTGTTTGCCGTAACTACCGGCGTTACCTTCAAGCTGTTTACCGAGCAGGAAATCGACTACTATGTGTCGCACTACCATCCGCTCGACAAGGCGGGAGCCTACGGCATCCAGGAATGGATAGGGCACATCGGGGTGACGGCCCTGAACGGCAGCTATTTTAATGTGATGGGACTTCCCGTTCAGTGCATATACATGGAAATGCAAGACTTCTGACGGGTTTTGTTTGAAGGTTTTAACGCTTTTAACTGAAATATGTTATAAAACATCAATACTTATTTGGGTGTGATGTAAAAAGTGAGTACCTTTGCACCCGTTATCCTGAATACAATCTTTTTACCTTAAAAAAGGCTAATACCTATTGAGATTAAATGTCTCGCGCTGTGAAGTGCCAGGCATTTTTTTTTGCCCTCATTTTTCTTTCTCCATCCCATGAAGGGTAGGGGAGCCATGCATTACAAAAAAACGCCCGACGATTAAAGTGATTCATCGTCGGGGCGCTGTATATTCCGTTTCACAACATGCTTCTTCTTCTGAAGCCATGCTGCCTTACGCTTCTCGTATTCCTGCTGGTGAGATTCCAGATAACCGTCGGCCATAATATTTGCTATTGGTCGGAGAACTTACTGTAGATGACGCTCAGCTTCAGGTCGGCATGCGGATTCTCGCTTCCGCCAACCAGCTTGGTGCTTGTCAGCGACATGTCGTGGCTGACCTTGATGATGGTCGTGGTGTTGTTGGACGTACGCGTAGAGGTGGTCACGGGGATGAGCACCACCTTGTCCCAGTTGGCAGAGGCCTTGCCGTTCATCTTCTGATTGAACATCAGGCGAATCAGGTTCGAGATGTTGTTGAAGATGTAGTTGTTGCCGGTCATCGTGGCAATATACGAATCCTTGTTGTTGGGAATCTTGTTGCTGTTGAAGAACGAGTCGATGCTGTCCTTGTGAATCATCAGCACGGAGGTGGGCGTCTTCATCTGGTTGTTGTTCTTTACCGTGTTGTTGATGCGTGTAAGGATGATTTTAGCCGTGTTGAGCGTGTCGTTGACATGATTGGCCATGATCTTCTCTACGGGTATCGTCATCTCGGTAAAGATGCCGGCGGGCGTCTTCAGGTAGGTGCACGTGTTGTCGCTCACCAGGTTCTTGATGGCCTCGTCGTCGTTCTCCACCTTTGTCATCTGCAGCACTTCCTCGGTACCCGAAATGGGTATGGTGTGTACTATGGTGCTGTCGTTTCGCTTCACGTGGCAGAAGATGTTCAGCTCGGTGAATTTCACGTTGGCCATGCTGCCAATGCCCGACTCGGTCTTGAGATAGAATCCCGGGCAGACGTTGTAGATGAACTTCTGCGCGTTCTTGAAATACTCGGGATGGTCGAAATATGTACGGAGCACGTAGGTTCCGTAGTTATCGTAAGTGACGCCGTTCTTGTCGGTATAGGGGTCGTTCATCTTAATGCCGATATAGGCGGTAAGATTCTTCGAGGCATCGTGCAGCGAATAGGTCTTCTGCTTCTTCACGGCACCTGCTGCGGTACGGATGTAGCCTTTCTCTATGGGATCGAAGTCGGAATAATACACCTTGCCTTCTTCCACGGGCTTTTCAAGTTCGTAGAGCGTGGCCTTCATGGTGGCCAGCGAGTCGCCCAGGTAGCTGGTGAAATGGAATCTCATTTCGCACGAGTCGGCATGTATCTGTCCGTCGGTAGAAGCCTTGAGGAGCGAGTCCTTGGAGACCAGCTTGAAACCTTCCTGGACATGCAGCTGGGTCATCATGTTACCCGTGACATAGGCGCCCGTCTCGGGGTCTTTGATTCTTCCTATCAGTCCGTTTGTGGTCTTTGAAATGACGGGACCAGCCTCGATAGACTTGGTAGAGACGGTAAACGTGTCCGTCGATATCTGCACATGGTCCAGGTTATCCGTGAGTGATTGTCCGATGGTATCGGTATTGTCGCTACAAGCGATGAACACCATAGAGAGGAGCAGCACCAGGGCTGCAATACTTTTCAGTTTCATTTCCTTTTTGATGATTTTTCTAAAAAATGACGGTTGCACGGGGCTATTCGGCATCGCCCAGAATCTGCTGGTAGAACTGGTTGTAAGCCTCGCCGAAGTTGTCTTCTCCGGGATAGCTCAGCAGAGGCTTCTGGTTGTCAGTTGCATACTTCAGCAACTCGGGATTCACCTCGGCTCCTGCCTCCACAATTCCGTCACTATAGTCGATTGCTAATTTGCCAAGTTCAGTAAAATCGAACTTTTCATTATACTTTCCGAATAATTCCATCTTGGCGTCTTTGTACTCAACGCCTTTCTTGAAGCCTTCGCCCAGCTCGCTCTTCAGCTGCTTGCTGAACAGCGAAGTGATGACCTTGGTGTTGGCAAACGAAGGCTCGTCGTGGTAGGCCGTCTTCACATACAGGGGGATGATGGCGCTCATCCAGCCCTGGCAATGGATGATGTCGGGCGTCCAGCGGAGCTTCTTCACGGTCTCCAGCACGCCACGTGCGAAGAACACGGCGCGCTCACCATTGTCGGCATATTCATTGCCGTTCTCGTCGACCTCCATCTGGCGCTTGGTGAAATAGTCGTCGTTGTCGATGAAATACACCTGTATGCGCGTCTGCGGGATAGAGGCCACCTTGATGATGAGCGGATGGTCGGTCTCGTCAATAATAAGCATCATTCTCGACAGGCGTATAACCTCATGCAGCTGTCCGCGACGCTCATTGATGATGCCCCACTTGGGCATGAACGTGCGGATTTCGTATCCTTTCTCCTGAATAGCCTGTGGCAGTTTCCTGCCGAGCAGCGACAGTTCACTATCGGGTACGTACGGAGATATTTCCTGATTGATGAATAATATTTTCTTTGCGGCCATGTGATTAAGTTTTGATGTGCAAAGGTACAAAAAAAATCCGAAAAAGAGATGCCTTTTTGTTTTATTAAGATGATAATTGTCATATTTTAAAAATATTCTTTGCATATTTCACAAATTCTTTGTTACTTTGCACACGATTTACAGAATCATATAGACAGAAATGAAAGTTTTTCAAACAATTGTTGAACTTCAGAACGAACTTTTCCGAGTTCGAAAGGAAGGTAAAGAGATTGGACTGGTGCCCACGATGGGGGCATTACATGAAGGACACGCTTCGCTTGTGGAGCGAAGTGTAAAGGAAAACGGCGTTACCGTTGTAAGTGTTTTCCTTAACCCAACGCAATTTAACGATCAGGGAGACTTGGAACGATATCCGCGCACGCTGGAGGCCGACTGCCAGCTGCTGGAGAAGGTGGGGGCCGACTATGTGTTTGCTCCTTCCGTGGAAGAGATGTATCCCATTCCCGACACGCGCCACTTTGAATATCCTCCTGTGACGACCGTGATGGAAGGCGCCAAGCGCCCCGGCCATTTCAACGGCGTTTGCCAGGTGGTGAGCCGCCTGTTCTACATCACCCGCCCCACACGCGCCTATTTCGGCGAGAAAGACTGGCAGCAGATAGCTGTTATCAAGGCAATGGTGAAGAGCCTGGGGCTTGGCGTGCAGATTGTGGAGTGCCCGATTATACGCGAGAAGGACGGACTGGCCAAATCGTCGCGCAACACGCTGCTGGCGGCCGACGAGCGGGCCATCGCTCCCAAGATATATGAAGTGCTGAAAGAGAGCGTTGACTATTCAAAGAGCCACACGCTGAAGGAGACCCACGAGATGGTGGTCAGCAAGATCAATGCCGTGAGCGGTCTCGAAGTGGAATATTTCTCTATCGTAGACGGCAACACGCTGCTCGATGTGGAGAACTGGGACGACTCTCCCTACGTGGTGGGATGCATCACGGTATATTGCGGAAAGACTCCCATTCGCCTGATTGATCATATTAAGTATAAGTCGTAAATTCACAAATCACCAAATCCTGTAAGAAAGATGATGATAGAAGTGCTGAAGTCGAAACTTCATTGTGCAACGATTACCGAGGCCAATCTGCGCTACATGGGCAGCATAACCATCGACGAAGACCTGATGGACGCTGCCGGACTGATAGCCGGCGAGAAGGTTCAGGTTGTGAACAACAATAATGGGGAGCGGCTGGAGACCTATATTATAAAAGGTGAGCGCGGCTCGGGGTGCATCTGCCTCAATGGTGCTGCCGCCCGCAAGTGTGTGGTTGGCGACACGGTCATTATTATCTCTTATGCCCTGATGGATTTCGAAGAGGCCAAGACTTTCAAGCCGAAAGTGGTCTTCCCAAAGCCAGGCAACAAGCTGTAGGACAACGTAAGAAAAGACAAATAAAAAAGCCCGCTTCAAGAAGAGCGGGCCTTTTTGTTATTCTATCACCACGAGCGGCGTGTCTTCCATCACGCTGTCGCCTTCTTTCACCAGCACGGCGGTCACCTTGCCGTCGTTCTCGGCTTCAAGGTTGTTGGCCATCTTCATGGCTTCGAGCACGACAACGGTGTCGCCGGCCTTCACTTCGTCGCCTACGGCAACCTTCACTTCGGTCACCACGCCCGGAAGCGGAGCCTTCACGGCATTGTTGACATTCACTTTCGCGGGAGCATCGGATGCGGGAGCTGAGGCCTGTGCGGCGGCGGGCTTCACCACCACCTTCTTCTTCTCGGGTTCGGGCTCCTTCTCCATCTCTACCTTGTACTCTTCACCATTTACCGTGACGGTCACGATGTTCTCCTCGATGTCTCCAATGGCTACTTCGTACTTGTTGCCATTGATGGTATATTTGTATTCTTTCATATACTTTCAGATTTGCTTTAAAGGTTGGTCACAATTGTGTTAAGGATGCGGAGTCATTGTCAGAATATGCGAATCCCATTGCGTCTGGTGACTCTTGATGGTAATGATGCCCGTCTCCTTGTCGTGTACATTGTTGCCCTGGAACTCGTGGAGCGCCAAAGCGATGGCAGCATATACTTCGTTGTTCATAATAATTAGTTGTTTAAGTTTGTTCAAGTTCTTGAGTTTTCAAGCTTACGGCATCGGCCATAAACTCAAAAACCCAAGTGACTTATAAACTTCGCTTACATGGGGATGTTACCATGCTTCTTGGCGGGCAGGGCATCGCGCTTGGTCTGGAGCTGGGCCAGGGCGCGGCAGATGCGGAAGCGCGTGTTGCGCGGCTCAATCACGTCGTCGATGTAGCCATACTTGGCTGCCTGATACGGATTGGCAAAGAGCTCGCTGTATTCGTCTTCCTTCTCGGCCAGGAATGCCTTGACGTCTTCGCCGGCTTCCTTCTTGGCCTTGGCTTCCTTGGCGCAGAGCACGGCCACGGCACCCGAGGCACCCATCACGGCAATCTCGGCGTTAGGCCATGCGTAGTTGATGTCGGTATGCAGCTGCTTGCATCCCATCACGATATGGCTGCCGCCATACGACTTGCGCAGGGTAACGGTAATCTTGGGAACGGTAGCCTCGCCGTAGGCATAGAGCAGCTGGGCTCCGTGCAGGATGACGGCGTTGTACTCCTGACCTGTTCCGGGCAGGAATCCGGGCACGTCGACAAGGCTGATGATAGGAATGTTGAAGGCGTCGCAGAAGCGCACGAAACGGGCACCCTTGCGCGAAGCATTCACGTCGAGCACACCAGCATAGCACGAAGGCTGGTTGGCCACGATACCTACGCTCTGTCCGTTGAAGCGAGCGAAGCCCACGATGATGTTCTTGGCGAACTTGGGCTGCACCTCAAAGAACTCTCCGCCGTCGGTGATGGCTGTGATCACCTGATACATGTCGTATGCCTTGTTGGGATCGTCGGGAAGAATCTCGTTCAGCGAATCCTCCATGCGGTTGATGGGGTCGGTGCACTCGCGGCGCGGAGCCTCTTCCATGTTGTTCTGCGGGATATAGCTGAGCAGCGTCTTGATCATCTCGATGGCCTCTTCCTCGGTCTTGGCCGTGAAGTGGGTCACACCGCTCTTCGTTGAGTGTACGCTTGCTCCGCCCAGGCTCTCCTGGTCGACATCTTCGCCGGTTACGCTCTTCACCACCTTCGGGCCTGTGAGGAACATATAGGAGGTGTTCTCCATCATCAGCGTGAAGTCGGTGAGGGCAGGTGAGTATACGGCACCGCCGGCGCAGGGGCCGAAGATACCTGAAATCTGCGGAATCACACCGCTGGCCAGAATGTTACGCTCGAAAATCTCGGCATAGCCTGCCAGCGCGTTGATGCCTTCCTGGATACGGGCACCGCCCGAGTCGTTGATGCCGATGACGGGAGCACCCATCTTCATGCCGAGGTCCATCACCTTGCAAATCTTCTCGGCCATCGTCTCCGAAAGCGAGCCTCCGTTCACGGTGAAGTCCTGTGCGAACACATAGACCAGGCGTCCGTCGATGGTACCGCTACCGGCCACCACGCCGTCGCCCAGATATTGCTTCTTCTCCATGCCGAAGTTGGTGCAGCGGTGGAGCTTGAACATGTCTACTTCCTCGAAGCTACCCTCGTCGAGCAGCATGTCGATACGCTCGCGGGCAGTATATTTGCCGCGTTGGTGCTGTTTCTCGATGGCTTTCTCGCCGCCACCCAGACGAGCCTTCTCGCGCTTGGCAATCAGCTCCTTAATCTTCTCTAATTGTTTTGACATCTTTAGTTAATATACTGGATTAAAACTTATTGACTGTTTACTCGGGATGCTCGCAGAGCTCGGTAAGAATTCCACAAGTAGATTTCGGGTGCAGGAAGGCGATGTTCAGCTGCTCGGCTCCCTTGCGGGGTGCCTTGTCGATCAGGCGAACGCCCAGGCCGTCGCATTCGGCAAGTGCGTTGGCCACGCCGTCTTCGATGCAGAAGGCCACGTGATGAACACCATGGTTACCTTTGTCGAGCCATTTCTGGATGGTGCTTTCGGGTGATGTGGGCTCAAGCAGCTCAAGCTTCACCTCGCCACACTTCAGGAAGGCTGTCTTCACTTTCTGGTCTTCCACCACTTCAATGTTGTAACACTTCAAGCCGAGCACGTTCTCGAAGAACGGCAGACTCTCCTCGATGCTCTGGACAGCAATGCCCAAATGTTCAATGTGTGAAATCTTCATATTGGTTGAATATTAAATGAATAATGCTGCAAAGGTAATAAAAATTTGTGGCTTTGCCAAATGTTTTCCTCTTTTTATTTAGTCAGATTCCGCCCGTTTTTAGAGCATTAAGTTTCCTTTAACTTATTTAGGATTACGCATACTTGAATGGGCCTTGTAGAGAAGAGGCTGATGGCTGGGGCAGAGCGTCTCAGTCTCAGCGTCTCAGTT
>JAEEGF012252984.1_pt1 | contig 20720 bp, 20 predicted proteins | sample 9134171 | NCBI WGS metagenome assembly JAEEGF01 (sample SAMN16246542, study PRJNA631951) | gut metagenome | biome: gut microbiome; feature: rumen; material: AP-attached | host: Bos | place: Iran: Karaj | collected 2018-10
AAAATACTGCGATCCTCTCGGGATCACCGCAAAAATGCTTGAGGCGGCCGATGAATGCAGGGGCCATCAGGTCAAAAAGGATGCAAACGAGGCAGGGATACAGCGTTTGAACGAAGAGGCGGACGCGCTCGAAGGGCATGAAGGGCGTGCCGGAGAGATACTTAAGCTAAGGGCAGGAGCGGCTCTGCTCGTGGCGGAGAATGCCGTGCTGGACACAAAGCTCATGATATCGAAGGCGAAGTACGGTATAGCGGAAAACGAGCTTAATAAGCTTATAACCGGCTGCAGCAAAGCGATCGACAGCGCGCTCGGGCACATAAAAGAGGTCAGGCAGCGTCAGGATGAAGTAAAGCCTTCGGTCCACGGTTTTATTGATGCGCTTGGCGGTGCGGCGGAATGGCTTGACGCGGATATGCTTGAAGGATTGCTTGAGAATGCGGGGCTTTTTGAGGAATACATCGGAGAGAAACCTCCGACGACGGACAGGATCCCGGATCTTGCAACCATGGAAAAGACGCTTAAGGCAGATAAAGAGGTACTTACGAGGGCCGGGTATATCCTTGCTTCTTCAGATGCTCTTACTTTTGGGCAGACGGATAAACAGGACGCGGACGCATTGTTCGGTGAATACAGCTTTGAGGGACTGCTGTTCGATTATACCGGCATGAAGCTTAAAGCCGGGGGACCGAATCCGCTTGACACGATATCAAGTCTGATAAAGAGCGGAATCTCGGGACTTGTGATATCGGAGGATGCAGAGATCTCAGGCAGGTCATATTCCGGAGAGGATTTCCCAAGCCTGTTGGCGGGCTGTGGTTCGGATGATGCCTCTTTTGATCCCGGTGGCGGGATCGGCGCGATGTTTTCATCCTCGCCGTTAAACGGGCTTGCGGAAGTTCTTAAAAACGGTGTATCGGAGCTTGCAGAGGACGCGCTCTATATCTCTTATCTCTTTGACAATTTCGGGTATTACGGGAAACCTTCGGGACACGACGCTGTTTGCGAATATGAGCTTGAGTATATATTGTCGGGGAAGCTTTGCGACCGTGACAACTTAAACAGCGTGATAACAAAGATAGTGGCTGTAAGGACTGTGATGTGTTTTCTGCATATCATGTCGCGTTCCGAAAAGCGCGCGGAGGCAGGAGCCTTTGCGGCGACAGTGCTGGGGTTTACCGGCATGCCGGTCCTGGTGGAAATATTAAAGTACACACTGATCCTGCTTTGGAGCTTTGAAGAGGCGCTGATCGAGGTGTCCGCGCTCTTAAAAGGGAAAAAGGTTCCCGCAGTGCCGGATGACAGAAGCTTTGTCCTTACATTTCCCGAGGTCTTTATGGTAAACAGGGCTTTGATCGCCTCAAAGAGCGATAGTTTTGAGGGGATGGCGGGCCTTGATTACAGGGCATATCTGATCCTGTTCCTTCTTTTGCAGGACGAGGGCACACAGAACCGGCGGACAATGGATATTGCACAGGAGAATATCCGCCTGACCTTTGACAGCTTCAGGATGCAGACACTTCTGTACGGGTTTAATCTTGAAGCCTCGATAAAGTACAGTTCGCTGTTCCCGGGGCTTGCGGGACATTCGGGATATGTCATCAGATACAGCGGCGGCGGGAAATACTAAGCCTTGTACGGATGCTTTTCCGTTGCCTTTCAAATCTGTTCTTACCAACCAATCCTATTGTTATTTCTCCCGGAGTACAATTCGTTACGGAGCTCTGGTTGAGGCTCCGCCAAACCTTCGTTTTTTCAGGTATAAGAACAGATTTGCAATGCAACGGAAAGCAGGGGAAGGAGATCATGAAGAAACAAAAGGCTTTGCTCACAGTGGAAGCGGCACTTGTGCTTCCGCTGTTTACCTGCACCGTGCTGGTGCTGTGTTTCATCCTTAAGATCTTTATGCTTGAGTTAAGGGTCCAGAACGCTATTTCAAGGGCGTGTGAGGATATCGCTTCCTGCGGTTATCTCCTCAATAAAGCAGAGTCTTCCATGGATGAAAAACGCGAAAAGATCCTTGAAAATGTACTGCTTGGGAATGCTCTGTTCGGTCTGTTTTCCGACCATGCCGAGGACTATGCTCTTAAGCTGTTTGTTCTCGGGTATCTCGATAAAGATATCTTCGAAAAAGGCCGGGTAAGAGGCGGGTACAGCGGTGTAAGCTTTCTCGGTTCCGGGTTAAGGGACGGGGACAACTGTACCTGTATCCGCGTAAAGTATTATGTTGACGTTCCTTTTGTGGGGGATCTCATTCCCGACATTGAGATAGTCCAGTCTGCGGCAGCGGGCATCTTTTCGGGGAAAACGATAGCGCCAAAGGATCCGGATGAGAGCGGGAGCGGTGAAACCGTCTTTGTCACGAAAAATGCCGCAGTTTACCACACCAGCAGGGATTGTACGCATCTTAAGCTGACCGTGATGAAGGTCACAAAAGAGGAACTGCCGGGGAAACGCAGTTCGGACGGGCATAAATACTATGCCTGTGAGTTTTGTGTGAGGAAAAAGGCAGTACCGGACGAGGTCTACATTTCGCCTGAGGGAGACCGATACCACACAGACAGGAACTGCATAGGCTTAAGGCGCTATGTGAGCGAGGTCAGCCTCGATTCGATCGATCTTCCGAAATGCTCGAGGTGTGCGGCAAGAGATGAAAAAGAAAAGGAGGAAGCACAGGATGCAGGTGATCGATAATGTTTTCATCATATGTTTTCTTACGGTTTGCTGCGTGTCCGACATACGTAAGAAGAGGATCGGAACGGGATTTCTTTTGGCAGGAGGCGGGATCGGAGCGGTTTTGCTGGTGATATCGCTGTGTCTTGGCACGATCGGTCTTCTGACTGTTGTTTCGGGGCTCCTTGTAGGTGCCGGAGCCGCGCTGATATCAAAGCTCACAGGGGAAAAGCTCGGAATGGGAGACGCCATTGTGATCCTGATATGCTGCCCCTTCGTGGGGGCTATGGAGGGTCTTCTTGCCCTTCTTGCAGCATTTCTTACGGCAGCGGTGTTTGCCTTGGGACTTCTTGCGGTAAAGCATTGCGGCTTAAAGCACGAGCTCCCGTTTATCCCGTTTATGCTCGCGGGAGCGGCTTTCATGGTGGTGGCGGGATGAAGAAAACGAAGATCTGCAAGGGGACCGCGACTGTGGAAGCAGCTTTTATCATGCCTGTTGTAATAGGTGTGATGCTGCTTTTGCTCGAATATGCGCTGATGCTTCATGATGAGGCGGTACTTACGGCTGCTGCTGCAGAGGAGGTAATAAGCTGTACGGAATATTTAGAGGGGAAAAATGCCGGAAAATACGATTTTGCGGCACTTTCGCGCAGACGTCTTTTTTTCAGGGACAGCGACACCGCTGTAAACACGGCGAAGGAAGAGATAACAAGACGCCTTCGGACAGCTCTGCTTTTTTCCGAAATACAGGATGTTGAAGTCAAAAGAAAAGGAACGGACGTATTTGTCAACATAAAGATCAGGTTCAGGCGTGCCGTCCCGTTTCTGGGAGGCGCGGAAAAGACTGCCCAAATGAGGCATTCCCTGTTTGACAGGGAGACCAGGACAAGGCTTGCATCCGTGATCACGGATACTGTAAATATCATTAAAGACGCAATTTTTGGCGGGGAAGACACAAGATCTGACCCGGGGGAGAATGATCATGGCATTGATTAAAGAATATCGCAGCGATATGCAGAAAAAAGAGCTTTTGCTCACTTTTACGGATGACGGAAGAGCGCCCGAATACTATGAGAAAATGGTGCGTTTCAATGACATCGCGGGTGTGCTGAAGTTCAGGACGGATATAAACGACGGGACAAAGCAGTATGTTTATGCCGCCGACGGGATGCGCCCGCTGGTGCTTGAATACGAGGACTGCAAGCCGGGTTTTGCCGAGCTTAAGAATGTTCTGTACGACATCATTGAATCCGTTGAAGACGGCAGGCGTTTTCTGCTGAGCGAGGACGATTTTGTCATATGCGATGACTGTGTCTTCCTCGACGAGGAAAAACATGCGTATACGGTGTGCCTGCCGGGGTACGGAAAACCGCTGAAGAACCAGCTTTCCGCACTTTTTGAGTTCTATATGGACAAGATAGATTACAAGGATAAGGCTGCTGTAGTGGCGCTTTATGAGATCTACAGAAAAAGCAGGGAGCCGGATTTTGGCTTTGAGCATATACGGAAGGCTTTTGGGGAACGCCCGGCGGGGGAAAGAAGACAAGCCGGAACCCGTCCCGAAAGCAGGGGAACAGAAAAAGGTCTTTTAATAGACGCTGAAACCGGCATAGAAAACAGCGCGGGAAACAGCCGTTTATCAGACACGGAAAACCGTTCCTTAAGCAACGCCGGAAACGGTGCGGATTATTGCGGGTCGTGCAAAGAAATAGATTCCGGAACGGAAATGCGGGAAATACTCCCTTCGGAAAACCTGCACGAGCAGGAAAAGGAATTCGGAGCGATAACCGGGGAATATTCAAAAAATGCGAAGAAAAAGCGCCGGAGCCTCTTAAGCTTCCTTTCCAAAAACGAAGGGACAAAACTTCTCTACAACAGCAGAGAGGGGGAAATGCGGCTCGAATCTGCCGATGAGAGCGAGAGTATAAGCATTACCCGGTGGCCTTTTGTGATAGGCAAGGGAGATCCCTCACATAAGCCGGATTATGCCCTGCAGTACCCGCAGATCTCCAGGGTGCATGCAAGGCTTTCAAAGGATGAAAACGGGGAGATCCGGATAGAGGACATGCGCTCACTTAACGGGACCTATGTTAACGGAAAGGAAGTCTCCCCTGGAAAGCCGGTAAGACTAAACCCCGGGGATGCCGTATGCTTTGCAAATCGCAGGTTTATCCTTCGCGCAGCGATCTGACACTGTTGCCGGCTGACCAAAACTGTGATAAAATAACGTTGTCTGCAAGGGGTGACAATGAAAACAGACTTAAAAGGATGTCCGTTCGAATACCCTGCGTGTTATTTGGAACGCAGGGAGTACGTAAAAAAAAGCCCCGACGGGCTTGCGAAAGTTCTTCGCTTCCTTGATACACCGGGGCTTAATTCTTCGGATGTTGTAAAGTTTATTATGGATCAGCCTGACTTTCATGAATATGGCGCAAGCATGAAGGAAATGGTGGTTTGATCTTTACCGGAAATGAGAAGACCGGGGGTATTGTTTACCCCCATTTTCCGAGGTTAAAGCCTTTGAATACCGGCTCTCCGGTATAGGTGTTTGCGGTATCTTCGCCGCGCAAAACGCGCAGTACCGCATCGGCCATGGCTTCCTGCTCCACTTCTCCGGGATAGAGGTCTATCGGAGCAATGAAGCTGCATCTTTCCCTGATAAAATCAACGAGATCCGCAAAACGGACAAGACCTCCGGTAAGCAGGATCGCGTCAACTTTGCCCTTAAGCACGGTGCTCATGGCACCGATCTCTTTACAGATCTGGTAGCACATTGTCTCCCAGATGAGCTTTGCGTATGCGTCGCCTTCTTCTATCTCTTTGTGTATGGTGTCGGAGTTTGATGTTCCGAAGTGGTTTACAAAGCCGCCTGCGCGGGAGAGCATGATCCTGAGTTCGCTGACGGTGTGCCCGGATTCGAGGTAATCGCATATCTCAAGGATGGGGATGCTTCCGAGCCTTGTGGGCGTAAAAGGACCGTCTCCGCCCGCACCTTCGGTGCTGTCGATCATTTTGCCGTTTTCATGTGCCGTTATCGTTATGCCGCCGTCGATATGACAGATGATGAAGCGGCATTCTTCATAGCTTTTTCCAAGTTTTTTCGCGTGTATGGCGGCAATGCCCTTCTGGTTTAAGACATGGGTCTGGGCTTTGCGGTAAACACCTTTGATGCCGGTTGGTCTTGCGTAATCGCAGAGCTCGTCAACATTTGTGGGGTTTAAGGTGAACATCTTTCCGCCATATTCCGCGCAGAGCTCGTAAGCGATCATTACCCCGAGCTTTGCGGGATGATTGTTGCCGCCGACAGCTGCTTTTGTATCCCTGTAAAGATGCTCGTCAATCACCGTCACGCCGGCGCGCTGCGTCTGCGCGCTTCCGCCGCGCCCCACGAAAACATCTATTTCGGAGGGGTCTGTTCCGTGCGCCTTTAAGAAATCCAGGATGACCTGCTTCCTGAAGGACGTCTGGTCGTTCACGTGGGGGAACTTCAAAAGCTCCGGCGCGTCGTGAAAAAGGCTTTCTGTATAAAGGTTTTTATCGTCTTCGAAAAGACTGATCTTTGTTGAAGTAGAGCCGGGATTGATGACTAATATTCTGTACATGGATTTTTCCTTCGTTCTTTTCTGCCGCATACAGGGCTTTTGATATGTGCGCATTCCTTCCGGGACGCCGCATGTGTGGCGGGAATTCTTTCCGGGACGCCGCATGCTTTGCCGGCATTTCTTCCGGAACGCCGCATGCGTGGCGGGAATTCCTTCCGGGATGCCGTATGCCGGGCGGGCATTCCGTATCGGCGGTATTATGCCCTGATGACCGCGGTAAGGATGGAGTTGTATTTGTTCTCGGGCGTATCCGAGCGCGATGTCATGACAACCGGCACGAGAGTCCCTATGATATTACTTGACGACACGGTATTCATCATGTAGATGACGGCCTTTAGCATGAGGTTTCCTGAGTCGAGGTCGGGAAGGAGCAGGATATCGGCCGACCCCGCAACGTCACTCACTATCCCCTTGTGTGCCGCGGACTCTGCGGAGATCGCATTATCAAGCGCAAGCGGACCGTCAACGATACAGTTCTTTATCTGTCCGCGCCTGTTTGCGACCGCAAGCATTGCGGCATCAACGGTTGACGGTATCTTCGGGTTGACTATCTCGACCGGAGTGATCACCGCAACCTTCGGCATTTCCGCGCCAAGAGCCTTTACAAAGGTCACGGCGTTATTTATTATCTTGATCTTTTCATCATACTCGGGAGCGATGACAACAGCGCAGTCCGTAGCGGTTATCAGCCTGTTGTCGTACTCGAACACGGTGGCTTCGGTAAGCATGCCCTTTTCCGGCAGGAACCCGTAGGATTTGTCAAGGATCCCGCGGAGGTAGTCTCCGGACTGCATAAGTCCTTTCATCGGCATGTCCGCTTCCCCGCTCTTTACGCGCTCACAGGCTATCTTCATGGCCTTCACGGGGTCGGGCTCATCCGTGATGTAGTAATCTTTTGGGTTCTCGCCAAGATCTGCAAGGAGTTTTGCTGTCTTTTCCGCATCTCCCACAAGCTGTGCGTCAACGATCCCGTTTCTCTGTGCCCTGACAACCGACTCAAGGGCCACATCATCGGCGCTTGCCGCAAGGACAAGCTTTTTCAGTGTCTTTCTTTCAAGTACCGCTTTTTCGATTTCCTTAAACGATCTGTACATAATACCTCCGTGCGAAGCGTGTCAGCCATAATGCGTCCAAACGGATGGCGGTCCGGATGGATGCTTTTGCCTTCGTTTTATATCTTTTTTGTTTAGCGCTTTAATGTGATAAAGATTTTTTGAGATTATAGCATATACTTTTTTTTTGCACAAGAGAAACCCGCGTGAAAAGTAAAAAAAACTTGAAAAAACGGCATTTTTGGGGTACTATAGTATAAGGCTTTTTGTGACGTTTGGGCACATCCGGACAAGCTTTAGGCATGTTTTGGAAGAAGGAGAAGCGATAGTGAGAATAGCGCAGTTAGGGATGAAAAAAGTCCCTTCCAGAGAAGGCGGCATTGAGATCGTTGTCGAGGAGCTCGCTACAAGGATGGCGGCGCTCGGACATGCCGTGACCTGTTATAACAGGAATACGCATCATGTCAGCGGAAAGAGATACGATTCCGATAAAATCAAAGAATACAAGGGCGTTCGGATAAAATACGTTCCGACGATAGACAAAAAGGGCCTTGCGGCGGTTTCTTCCGCATTTTTTGCCACTGTTGCGGCCGCATTCGGAAGATACGACGTGGTCCATATACACGCCGAAGGGCCTGCGTTTATGTGTTGGCTTCCGAAGCTGTTTGGGAAAAGAGTGATCGTGACCGTTCACGGGCTTGATCATCAGCGCGCAAAGTGGGGGAAGTTCGCGAGCCGTTTTATCATGATGGGTGAAAAAAACGCTGTGCGCCATGCCCATGAGATAATTGTCTTAAGCCATGGTGTGCAGGATTATTTCGAGAAGACATACGGCAGAAAGACTGTTTTCATCCCAAACGGCGTAAATAAACCCGCCCTGCGTGAAGCAAAAGAGATCACCGAAAGGTTTGGCCTGAAAAAAGACGGATATATACTGTTCCTTGGAAGGCTTGTGCCTGAAAAAGGGTTAAGATATCTTGTCGAAGCCTATAAAAAGGTCAATACGGAAAAGCGCTTGGTCATTGCCGGGGGAAGTTCGGATTCCTCGGGGTTTGTGGAGGAGCTTCACGGGCTTGCGAAAGGAGACGACAGGGTCGTCTTTACCGGTTTTGTGCAGGGGGCGCCGTTAGAGGAGCTGTACAGCAACGCGTATCTTTATGTGCTTCCTTCGGACCTTGAAGGGATGCCGCTTAGTCTTCTTGAAGCCATGAGCTACGGAAACGCATGTCTTACCTCAGATATTGAAGAATGTGCAGGCGTTGTGGAAGACAAGGGAGTTACCTTCAGAAAAGGCGATATTGCCGATCTTGCGGAAAAGCTGCAGTATCTCTGCGATACACCGGCTGCCGTTGAAAAACTGAAGAGCGAAGCAGCAGATTACATCTGCAATAAATACAGCTGGGACGAGGTCGTTGATAAAACCCTCGGCCTGTACGGGAAATAAACTGACGGGGCTGCCGGGAACCCGGCATGAAACGGGAATATTGAAGAAACAAGAGCGTAGGAAAGGGGAGCGGACGAAAAAAGGTCGTCCGCAGCAAAAAATGAGCAAACGACAGTATGTAATGGCGCTTGACCAGGGAACTACAAGTTCGCGCTGCATCATCTTTAACAAACAGGGGGAGATCTGCAGCATAGCGCAAAAGGAGTTTACACAGATATATCCGCAGCCGGGCTGGGTAGAGCACGACCCGAACGAAATATGGGCTTCGCAGATAAGTGTTGCGGCGGAGGCAATGGCAAAAATCGGGCTTGAGGCAGAAAACATCAGTGCCATCGGCATTACGAACCAGCGCGAGACAACGATCGTTTGGGACAAGAACACGGGAAGACCTGTGTATAATGCGATAGTCTGGCAGTGCAGGCGTACCGCCGACATGATCGAGAAGCTGCGCGGGACCGCGCTTTGGGACTCGATCACCGAAAAGACAGGCCTTATCCCGGATGCGTATTTTTCCGCTTCGAAGATAGCATGGATACTGGACAATGTCCCGAACGTAAGGAAGGCTGCGGAAACCGGCAATCTGCTGTTCGGCACGGTGGACACATGGCTTATCTGGAAGCTTACCGAAGGAAAGGTGCATGTTACCGATTACACGAATGCATCGAGAACGATGCTCTTTGATATACACAAACTGGCATGGGATGACGAGATCCTTGACTATTTCAACATCCCGCGGTCCATGCTTCCTAAGGTGATGCCGTCAAGCTGCATTTACGGCTACACGGCGGACGGGCTCCTCGGGGCAAAGATCCCGATCGCCGGAGCCGCAGGAGACCAGCAGGCCGCACTTTTCGGGCAGTGCTGTTTTGAGCCCGGGGATGTAAAGAACACATATGGTACGGGATGTTTCCTGCTCATGAACACAGGGCACGAGGCGTATAAGTCGAGCAACGGTCTGCTTACGACAATTGCGGCAAGCGTGTCGGACAAGCCGGAATATGCTCTTGAAGGCAGCGTCTTTATTGCCGGGGCAGCGGTACAGTGGCTGCGTGACGAGCTCAGGATGGTCTCGAAGGCTTCACAGACGGAAGAGTACGCGAAGGCAGTCGAAGACACCAACGGAGTGTACGTTGTGCCTGCGTTTGCCGGGCTTGGCGCTCCTTACTGGGATTCCTATGCAAGAGGCATAATCGTTGGTCTTACAAGGGGAGCTAAGAAGGAACACCTGATCCGTGCGACCTTAGAGTCTATCGCGTTCCAGACTGCGGATGTGCTCCGCGCGATGGAGCAGGATGCCGGAAAGAAGCTTACTTCGCTAAAGATCGACGGCGGTGCTTCGCAGAACGGCTTCCTTGCGCAGTTCCAGGCGGATCTGCTCGGAGTTGAAGTGGACAGGCCGGCATGTGTTGAGACAACGGCCCTTGGAGCCGCGTATCTTGCGGGACTTGCCACGGGCTACTGGAGCGGCAAGGATGAGATAAAGGAAAACTGGCAGCTCGGAAGGCGCTTCGAGCCGGATGATACTGCGTTTGACCGCGAAAAACTGCTTAAAGGCTGGCATAAAGCCGTAAAGTGCGCGCGCATTTTCGGAGAGGATTAAAGTGCAGGCAGAAACAAGATATAAAATCAAAAGATTCCTGGCATCGGCAAATCACTGGATCATTATCGTGAACATCATAGTCTTCCTGCTGACGGACATGCTGCTGAGTCCGGACGCCGCAGCCTTTGTTGTCAGCAAGGGCTCGCTCGGGTACAGGACTTTTCTTGCGGGGGAATATTACAGGATCATCACCTGTATGTTCCTGCACGCAGGCATTTCCCACATCATCGGAAATGCCCTTATGATCTTCACGATAGGCGATACGCTCGAGGACCAGCTTGGGACCGTAAGATACCTCATTCTCTATTTTTTGACCGGAGTTGTTGCAGGGATAACTTCTATGGGGTATAATATGATGATGGCGACAAACTCGTCGAGCATAGGCGCATCCGGAGCGGGCTTCGGCCTTCTCGGCGCGCTGGTTGCCATTCTGCTCATGAACCGCGGCTTTGCGCAGAGTCTTACGCTCAGAAGGATTTGGATGTACATCCTGTTCAGCGTTATCGTGGGGGTGACAAGCGGAACTACGGACGTTGCAGCGCATATCGGCGGTCTTGTCGCGGGCATGGTGATCTGCCCGATCCTGATCATATCCAGACGCAAAAGGGGGATCGCAAGATGAAGGTGAATATTTACTACGGCGGACGCGGTATTATCGACGACCCGACCATATTTGTGATAGATAAGATGACAGAGGTCTTAGAGGAGCTTCGCGTATCTGTAAACAGATATAACCTCTATGAGCAGAAAAACGAGCTTACGCGCCTGCCCGGGACTTTGAAGGAGGCTGATGCGGCAGTGCTTGCCGCAAGCGTCGAGTGGCTCGGTATCGGGGGTTTCCTTCATCAGTTCCTTGATTCCTGCTGGCTCTACGGCGACAAGGAGCACATTTCGAAGATGTACATGATGCCTGTCGTCATATCCGGGACTGTCGGCGAAAGAGCCGCATACGACGAGCTTATCAGGGCCTGGACGCTGCTTGGCGGCGTTACCGTGGACGGTGTGTGCGCATATGCCGAGAACAGGTCGGACCTGGAATCCGTACAGGATTATGTGGGCTATATCGACAATTCCGCCGAGATGCTCTACAGATATGTTAACCAGAAGAGACGCACGCTTCCGAGCAGTGCGGGCAATGTGAGCGCAGCAACGCTGCATTACAGCTCGATCGCGGCATCCCCGCAGGAGAGCGAGCAGCTTTCTGCCTATGTTTCTGACGACAATTATGTCAAGAAGCAGAAGGCTGATATCGAAGAGCTCACAAACATCTTCAGCGGCATGCTTTCCGGGGACGACAACGACAGACAGGAATACCAGCGCAGGCTGCGCGAGAATTTCAGGCCTCAGGGCAAGGATTTCTCCATTTCCTATGCCATCGAGATAGAGGATCTCGAGAAAACGCTTATAATCGATATCAAATCGAACAATCTCAACGTTTACTACGGCGAAAAGCCGGATGCGGATATCACGGCGACCACGAACCGCGCGACTTTTGACAGGATCGTCCACGGAAGGTCAACATTCCAGGGCGCGTTCATGCTCGGAGAGATCAGGACGAAGGGCAACCTTAACGAGATAAGGACCTTTGATATCGTATTCCGTTTCAACACGATCTAGGATCCGGGAGAAAAAGATGTTCAGAATGTGGGCGAGGATGTACGCGAACGGGCGCTGCATCAGGGACACCGTTATCGCGGACCCCGGGGAAAAGACCCGTACGGCAAAGGTTTTTGCGGCAGTTGAGGAAATATGCAGGGAGTTTGACCTTGCAAAGCCGCTATGGCTTGAAAAAAACATTAAAGAATTCAAGAAAATGGGTAAAACGTCCTTTAACCAGGACAGTTTTATAGAGACTGTCTCTTTTGACACTTTAAAGATCGAGATAATCGAAGAGGATGAGCCTTAAAGCCGGAAAGAGCAGTTGGGGAGGAAAGAACAATGAATAGCGGGAAAGTGCGGATGATGGGGGCTGCGGTCGTATGCTGTGTGCTCTTGCTTACGGCCTGCGGCAAGCCGGGTCCCATCATGCCGTCTTTTGTCAATACACCTACACCGACGCAGACAGGGAATACACCCATTACAGGCGGGCCGGACGCAACACCTACAAATACGGGTGTGCCGGCAACACCGACACCTTCGTATCCGCCGGTCACCCCTGTACCTGCCGGTACCGTGGCTGACGGAAAGGATTTCTTTGAGATCATGAGGCTCCTTGCCCAGGGAACAAGGGTGGATATAACGGGTGCTTCAAAGAACGATATTGACAGATGTTTTTATGCTGAGATGCCAAATGCCGCGGAAGCGGAAGCGCTTATGGGCTTAGGCTTTACCGAGGCCGAAGCAAAGGCGCTTTACAAGATCCGTTCCCTGTACTTAAGGACCGACGGAAATATCTGCATAGGCGAGATATACGTCCGTCCGGAGTGCGCTGCGGAGCTTGTGTATCTGCTGAAAACCGCCTACGAAGCCGGGGAAAAGTTTGTCGATATGTCGGCCGGATTTGCAGACGCCTTCTTTGAAAAGGCGGGATTCAAGCTTACCGGTGTCATGAGCGGCAGGCGCGAGTTTCTCTACGCTAAATAAAGATTTATCGGTTAAAGGATTCTAAAGTATGGCCTATACTGCGCTTTACAGAAAATTCAGGCCCGACAACTTCGATGAAGTCAAAGGGCAGGATCATATAGTTACGGTGCTCAAGAACCAGATAGTGTCCGACCGTATCGGACATGCCTATCTGTTCTGCGGGACAAGGGGAACGGGTAAGACCTCTGTGGCAAAGGTGCTTGCAAAGGCCGTAAACTGCGAGCATCCCGTAAACGGCAACCCCTGCAACGAGTGTGCCATGTGCCGGTCCATAAAGGCCGGAACGTCCATGAACGTTATAGAGATCGATGCCGCTTCAAACAACGGTGTCGAGAATATCCGTGATATCGTTGAAGAAGTGAAGTACATGCCCACCGAGGGCCGGTACCGTGTGTATATCATCGACGAGGTCCATATGCTTTCGGTAAGCGCATTCAACGCGCTCCTGAAAACACTTGAGGAGCCGCCGTCCTATGTCTGTTTTATCCTTGCGACAACGGAGGCCCACAAGATCCCCGTTACGATCATGTCGCGCTGCCAGCGCTATGATTTCAAGAGGATACCGAACGAGCTCATCACCTCGCATCTTGAAGGCCTTTGTAAGGCAGAAGGGATAGATGCCGACGAAAAGGCATTGAGGTACATAGCCGGCAAGGCGGACGGAGCCTTCCGTGACGCCATCAGCCTGCTTGACCAGTGCATTTCCTTCTGCTTCGGCGAAAAGCTTACCTACGAGCGTGTGCTTGAGATACTCGGCGCGGTGGATATCGAGATTTTCGCAAGGCTTCTGCGGTACATCCGCAAAAGTTCCGTGGCGGAATGCATAGAGGTGCTTGATTCCGTGGTAAACAACGGACGCGACATGGCGAGGTTCGTTGTGGATTTTATCTGGTACATGCGAAATCTCCTGATGTTAAAGACCGCAGAGAACGAGATAGAGATCTTTGATGTTTCGGCGGGGCAGCTCGAGCTTCTTAAGAACGAGGCGAAGGTTACGGAAGTATCCACGCTGATGCGGAATATCACCATTTTCTCGGAGCTGTCCAATATCGTCCGCCAGTCGACGCAGAAGAGGATACTTACCGAGCTTGCTCTGATAAGGAGCTGCATGCCGCAGACGGAAACGGATACGGCTGCACTTGAGGAGCGGATCCGCCGCCTTGAGGATTGTTTAGAAAAGGGCATCGCCTTTGAAAAGCAGGAAGAAGGCGGGGAAGAGGAAAACGATCTTGAAGAGGTCTTCGCAGAGGCGCTTCCCGAGGATATAAAGGTCTTTGCGGCAAGCTGGGGCACGCTTTCAAAAGATTCCTCGCTTCCGCAGATAGTGATACCTTCCTTTGCGGGTGCAGTACCGTCTGCAGAAGGAAACAAGCTTGTCATCTATCTTTCGGACGACATGGATATGTCTATCTGCACAGAATACAAGGACGATATCCTAAAGGTCTTTTCCGGCAGGCTCAAGAAGAACTACGATATAGAGTTCCGTGTAAGGAAGCTTGCGAAAAAAGACCGCGATAAAGTGGATATATCCATGAAAGTCAAGGGTCTGTCCATAACTTATGTAGATTAAAATTTTTGGAGGAAATATGGCAAAACACGGTGGATTTCCCGGCGGAATGCCCGGGAACATGAACAATCTCATGAAGCAGGCGCAGAGAATGCAGCGCCAGATGGAAGAGCAGCAGAAAGAGCTTGAGACAAAAGAGTTTGAGGCTACCGCGGGAGGCGGCGCTGTTACGGTAAAGATCTCCGGAAAACGCGAGCTCACCGCAGTAAAGCTCGCTCCGGAAGCAGTCGATCCCGATGATATCGAGATGCTCGAGGATCTTATCGTTGCAGCGGTAAACGAGGCGCTCCGCAAGGTTGACGAGGAAAGCCAGTCGGCAATGAACTCGCTCACAGGCGGCCTTGGCGGTCTTGGTGGACTCGGCGGCTTCGGGCTCTGATAACAGGGAGCGATGACAGGATTCAGCTATGGAATATTACAGTGCAAAAATAGGAGCTCTTATAGATGAGCTTGCAAGGCTTCCCGGTATCGGGACAAAATCTGCGCAGCGCATGGCCTTTCATATTGTCGGACTGCCGGAGACACAGGTTAAGCACCTTGCGGATGTACTGGTCGATGCAAGGAAAAATGTGAAGTACTGCAAGTGTTGCTGTACACTTACGGACGCCGATATCTGTCCGATATGCGACAACCCGAAGCGGGATCACAAGACCATAATGGTCGTCGAGACCACAAGGGATCTTGCCGCGTATGAGAAAACGGGAAAGTACGATGGGGTCTATCACGTGCTGCACGGTGCGATATCGCCGATGCTTGGGATAGGGCCGAACGATATAAGGCTGAAAGAGCTTATGGTGAGGCTTGCGGATGTGGATGAGGTTATCGTTGCGACAAACCCGAGTCTTGAGGGCGAAGCCACGGCCATGTATATCAGCAAGCTGATAAAACCTTCCGGGATAAAGGTTACAAGGATAGCCAGCGGCGTGCCCGTTGGCGGAGATCTTGAGTGTATCGACGAGGTTACGCTTCTTCGCGCACTCGAAGGCAGAACAGAGCTTTAAGGCGACGGGGCTCGCCCAAAATATAGAAGGTAAGCCGGGAATACCGGTAAAGATCAATGGAGGTAAGTATGGCAGAGAATGTATTGAACGGCGGACTTGAAGTCTGCAAACAGATCCGGGACAGGCTCAGGGATTTTACAGAGGCGCGTAAAGGCGCGGAAGAAGCAAAAAATGCTGCCGCAAACGGCGACAAGACCGTAAAAGCCAAGGAAAAGGCCGTAAAGGACGAGATCGCCGCCACCATCAAAAAGAGAAAAGAAGAGATTGAGCAGTCCTATGACAAAGAGATTGACCTGTTGAAAGAGCGCACACGCGCCGTAAAGGACGAAAAGGGCAAGGAGCGCGGCGAGCAGCAGGCCAAGAGGATCGAGAACGAGACTGCGGGCAACCGCGAAAAAGAGCGCGAGCTCCTGCTCGAGATAAGGGATATCTACAAGAGAGACGGCATTCCGTCGATCTTCAATACAAACCTGTTCTACGCGCTTTTCATGCCGAGAACATTCATCGAACTGCTTATCCTTGCGGGGGCCGCACTTTTGGCACTGCTTGCGATACCTATGTTCATCGTGTTCGTGCTGATGAAGAGTCCGTCCACAATGCAGGCCATGCTTGTTTATGGCGCATGCGTACTGGTATTTGTCGGGCTCTACATGCTTATCGCTTACTTTACAAAGGATAAGTTCCGCACTTCGTTCCGCGAGATTTTAAAGATCCGCAAAGAGATCCGTGCGAACCGCAGGGATATGAAGTCTGTTTCCAACCGCGTTCAGCGCGACAAGGATGACAGCAAGTACGACCTTAGCCATTTTGACGCAGAGATGGAGCGCATCAGCGCTGAAATAGACCGCGTCAGCGAAAAGAAGAAGGAAGCCTTAAAGGGCTTTGAAAATGAGACAAAGCAGGCCATCTCCGACCAGATCGAAGAGAAGAACAAGGTTGAGATCGAGGAATTAAAGGCTTTTGTGGATGCAAGGATAAAGGAAGAGAAAGAGCTTGCGGAACGCGCAAAAGAGCTCGGTCTCTTTATCGCAGGAAACTATGAGTCGTTTGTGGGCAAACAGGATCTGCAGCTTGAGCTGTTCAACAAGGCAGTTGAGATAATGGAAGCTGAGAAGGCCGCAACGGTTGCCGAAGCGCTTGAAAAGGCCAAGGATCCCGACTTCTCCTTAGCACCAGAACCTGTACCGGAAGAGGCTGCTGAACCTGCCGAAGGGGCGGAAGCAGAAGTTGCAGGAGAAGTTACGGAAGCGTCAGCGGAGCCTGCACCGGAGGGTGCCGAAGCAGCAACAGAAGCGGGAACAGAAGCATCCGCGGCTCCGGAAGGATCTGTTGAAACCTTCTGATCGCGAAAATCCCGAAAGACCGGAAACGGCATGACAGGACAACGTCAACCCCGGAAAGAGCGGTAACGGCGCGACATGACAACGTCAATCCCGGAAAACAGAGGAAATATGACAAAAACAGAGAAAAGGGCCAAAGGTATGCCTTTTGAAAACGGCACGGAAGAGGAAAACAACGAAACCGTCCGCATAGTAAAAAAGCATGCCGATAAGCCTCCGTTTCGAAAACTGTATATTGTTATAGGCGCGGTGGTGCTTGCCGCCGCGCTTCTTGTGATAGCGGGCGTGCTGATCTATAACCGCATTACTGCGCCGTATATCGCCTATAAGGTAGTCTATACCGAGGACCTGGTGACCGGCGAAGGGATAGACTTTGTGCCCTACGCGGACGGCTATATCAGGGTGACACGGGATGGCGCGGAAGCTGTTGACAGCGACGGCTTAAGGCTCTGGAACGTTTCATATTCCATGAACAACCCGTATGTTGTCGTAAGCGGAAAGTACGCATCCATAGCCGATATAGGCGGGACCTTCTGCTATGTGACGGACGGGAGCGGAACGCTGTCAAAGGTGGAACTGCCCTGCAGGGTCGAGGAGATAGAGTGCTCTCTTGCGGGCGTTACGGCCATCCGCATGAACGACGGCTCCGACGATTACATCCGTCTTGTTGCGGTTGACGGCACAAGAGTTGCGGAGATCAAGACGGTAGAGGCTAAGGACGGCTTCCCTGTGGACATTTCCCTGTCTGCGGACGGGAAAAAGCTTGTCACATCATATCTTGTTATAAACGGCGACAAGAGCGAGGGCTGGATCACCTTCTACAACTTCGGAAATGTCGGAAAGAACCATGTAAACAACATCACCGGGATCTTCAAGTACGAGACTGTGGTCCCCGCGGTGAAGTTCATCGGGAAAAACAATGTCTGCGCCTTTTTTGATCAGGAGCTTAAGTTCTTTTCTGTATCGGAAGTTCCCGAAGAGAAGGTGACAAGGACTTTTGATACATACCTTATTGGCGTGTATCCTTCGGATACGGGCGTGATCGCGATGCAGAGCAGCAAGACGGACGGGATACTTTCCCACACGACGGCTTTTGACGCCGCGGGAAACGTGATATTCGAGGGAAGCTCCGGAAACGAGCTTAAAGGGGCCATGTTCTTCGGAAAGAACCTTATGTTCTATAATGAATATGCCTGCCAGATATTAGACAGGAACGGCGGCGTTGTCTTTAACGGTAATTTCAACGGCGCACGGGTGTTTAAGATAGTTCCCTCGGGCGGCAGGGACAAGATGCTTTTGTTTGAAGACGGCAAAATTTCAACAATCCGGTTGACAAAAGATAATAAATAATAGTACAATCTCAAGAAAAGGAAAGCGCTTACATGAACATTTTACTGATAGTTGTCTTAGCGATCCTCATCATCGGCGTTATAGTCGGATGGTTCCGCGGGTTCACAAACATCATTTTTGAAACGGCAACGACCCTTGTTGCCATAATCCTTGCGATCGTCCTGTGCGGGCCGGTGGCGAAGGCCATAATCAAAAACGAAAACCTTATGGGCAAGCTTGAAACAAAGGTCTCAAGCGCTTTGAAGCTTGACGAAGCCGCAAACAAGGTTCCGTCAGCGGAAGAGCTGTTTAAGAATGTGAGCCTGCCTTCGGTCATCACGGACAAGATAGCGTCGGGGCTTGATGCAAAGACCCAGAACACTGCAAAGGCTGCGGCAAAGGCTACGGCGCAGTTTGTGTCGAGGCTGATTATTTACGTTGCCTGCTTTATCGTAGTGTTTATCGTGGCTATCATCGCGATCCATCTGCTTGACAAGTTCTTTGACCTTATCAACAAACTGCCTGTGATAAAAGAGGTCAACTCGCTTGTGGGGGCAGCGGTAGGCTTATTGCTTGCCCTGTTCGTTGTATGGCTGTTCTTTGCGGTTGTCACACTGCTCGGTTCCACGGGCTTTGGCGCAAGCATGCTGTCGCAGATATCGTCCAGTAAGTTCTTGAATTTCCTTTATACAAACAACATCCCTATGCAGTTTATCACAAATAAGGTAAACAGCCTGCTGTGATACGCGTGAACCGCGTTTTAAGGCGCTTCGCACCGGCAGAAAACTTATTCCAGGAGGATCATCCATGAATGACGTATTGACAAGATTCCAGAAACTCGGCATTATCCCCGTTGTCAAGATAGACAACGCTAAGGATGCAGTTCCGCTTGCAAAAGCGCTGTGTGAAGGCGGCCTTCCCGTTGCGGAAGTGACTTTCAGGACAGAAGCCGCAGAAGAGGCCATCAGAGCCATGTCTGAAGCGTTTCCCGACATGTTTGTGGGAGCAGGCACCGTTCTTACAACAGAACAGGTTGACAGAGCTGTTGCCGCAGGCGCAAAGTTCATTGTATCCCCCGGCTTTAATCCTGTTGTTGTTAAGTACTGTGTGGATAAGAATATCCCCATCACACCCGGTACATCAAGCCCCTCGGAGATAGAACAGGCTATAGGCTTTGGCCTTGAAGCAGTCAAGTTCTTCCCTGCAGAGGCATCAGGCGGCATTGCAAAGATCAAGGCAATGGCCGGCCCTTATACCCAGATGAAGTTCATGCCCACAGGCGGCATCAATGCAGACAATCTCTGCTCATATCTTGATTTCCCGAAGATCCTTGCATGCGGCGGAAGCTGGATGGTTAGCGACAAGCTCATCAATGCCGGTGAGTTTGACAAGATCCGCGAGCTTACAGCACAGGCCGTTAATACAATGCTTGGCTTCGAAGTGGCCCATGTCGGGATCAACAGCGCGGACGAAAACGAGGCAGACGCTACAGCAAGCTTCTTCGGCAAAGCTTTCGGTTTTGAGAAGAAGCCCGGCAATTCCTCGATATTTGCGGGGACAGGCGTGGAAGTGATGAAGAGCATGTACCTTGGCGCAAAGGGGCACATCGGCATCCGTACCAATTATATAGAGAGAGCTGTATATCACCTTGAGTGCAGAGGGTTCGAGTTCGATCCCGAGACCGCAAAGAGAGATGCAAAGGGCAATCTCAAGGCTATCTACCTTAAGGGTGAGGTTGGCGGATTTGCCGTTCATCTGGTACAGAAATAAACGAAACCTGCGTATTATGCGGATGATAAGGGCTTCCGGCTTGCCGGGAGTCCTTTTATGTTGAGCGCATGTGTTAATAATAAATAATAAGAAGTTCAATTGTTTATCAAATATATGCAGGCAGAAAATTATACACAATTCACACAATTTACTTTACAAATACAAAAGAATGGCTTAAATACTGGGGTTTCAAAAGTTGAAAAAATTTAAAAAATTTTTTAAAAAAAGTGTTGACAAACTAAAAGGCAGGTGTTATTATAATCGAGCTGACCGCAAAACGGCAACGATTTACGGAAAGCGGTGCTGAATACAAGATGTTGGTGATAACGCTTGTTACAACACAAGAACCTTGATAATCAAATAATGAAACAACCTTGAAAATTCCAAAATTTCATCCGGTCGAAAGACCGGAGCAGAGAAATCTGCAAGTTGAACGAACCAAAGTGCATAAAGTACTTAGGTTCCCTAAAAGACAGTAAACGGAAACATGACCACAAACAAGAGGTCAGCGTGTTCTGAACAGTCAAACAAACCAAATTTTAATTTGAGAGTTTGATCCTGGCTCAGGATGAACGCTGGCGGCGTGCCTAACACATGCAAGTCGAACGGAGTTAAAGCGGAGCTTGCTTTGCTTTAACTTAGTGGCGGACGGGTGAGTAACGCGTGGGTAACCTGCCTCATACAGGGGGATAACAGTTGGAAACGACTGCTAACACCGCATAAGATCGTAGTACCGCATGATACAGCGATCAAATATTTATA
>JAEEGF011711716.1_pt1 | contig 20714 bp, 20 predicted proteins | sample 9134171 | NCBI WGS metagenome assembly JAEEGF01 (sample SAMN16246542, study PRJNA631951) | gut metagenome | biome: gut microbiome; feature: rumen; material: AP-attached | host: Bos | place: Iran: Karaj | collected 2018-10
TCTCAATCTCTCATGTCATCAAGATCCTTCATACATTCTTCATAAATTGCCTCACGTTGGGTATCTGACATTTCTGAAAGAGGCATGAACGTGGTGAATAAACTCAGCTTAACAGTGTCATCACTACCCTTGATCGCTTCCTCAGCAGACAGCATAAAACAAAAGCCGTCGTGAACCATATAACCAAGACCTGCATATTCACCATATTCCTTGATATGTTTATTTATCCGTTCATCTACCCCCACAGGTTGCATAGCTCCATTTCTACAGAAATAGTTGACGGCAACCTCATTGGCAGACAGCTCTGGTCTTTTCAGGCACCGCTCATTGTATCTCTGAAGGAAGTGGCTAGTCAGAACAATGATATGGGGATCCTCTGAGTCAGCCCACTTGACTACGTATCGTTTGTTGTCCTTGTAGAACATAATAAAGAGGAACCCACCATTAATTTTAGCAAATGGATGCTCTTTATAGAAATAGATGACAAATGGATTATGCGTCATCGGTGATTTGTAGTCATACAACTTCCAGACAGGATATGAGTAGTTCCGTCTGAATTCATTTGCAGTCTTGGGGAACAAGGCATCACGCTTCCATTCTAGTTTGGGAAGTTCTTTAGCAATGTTTTCCCAAACCTCATGCAGATTCATATTGTTTACTATCATCCCTAATTTATCGTTTCGTTTTCAAATCCAATAGGCACACTTTCCAATACCTCTCTATGAGGATTGGACATGCACTGCTGATATGATCTTTCCATTACGTCTACGAAATTCTTCCTGTAGTTTTCGGTATAGCCTGAATATGACTCCATTTGTTGAAGGATATGACCAGCTTCAATAGCAAGGGCACCCATCATTATTGCGGCATTTGAAACCTCTGGATGGTTCTGCATAATAGCGTGAAAAGCCTGATCCATTTCAGTTGCAATAGTACCTACATTCTTATTCCACAATTCTATAAAGTTATCCTTTTTCATCTTTTTACCAATTATATCCACTGCAAAATTAGCAAATACATTTTATAAAAAGGACGTCGGATGCCTAAAGAAAAGTCAGAAACCGTCTAAAATTGATTTGAGTCAGTCGTTAATGAAGTTCTTGGTGGTCATGTCATAATACAGAGCCTCCAGTTCTGCCAATGTCAGTTTCTCCACAGAATGCTCTATGATTCTGATTAGTTCATCACGCCGTCCTTCGTCGGACTGGCTAAAACGGTTCATGTATGCCATATCTTACAACAATTTGATTGTACTTTCGAGCCGGGGAAGGAGGTTGTTCCTACCATATTCAAAAGCGTCATTCATATCTTTCACCAGTTTATACAAGTTTTCCGCTTGATTTGCCATGTAAGATATAGGCACTTCGATACGGTTCTCCTTAAAGACATCTTCCACGTTCTCAGGGAAGTTGTCTGCAAACAGAGCGTTCAGGGAGATATGTAGCGAATACAAATCCAGTAACTTCATCAACGTCGAGGAACTGACACTATCCCCACGCTCCATCCTAGAAATCGTCAAGAAGCCAACTCCAACCTTCTCCGCAACCTCTGACTGTGTCAAGCCAAGCTTATGCCTGACAGCCTGTAGCCTTCTGCCAAATTCTTTCTGTTCCATAACCTATAATACTAAATGTTTCATCGGATGACCTCCCCACTGGCTATCCCCCTCATATTGGAAACCTACGGAGCTATAGAAAGCCTCGCCCTCTGGATTTTCCTTGTCAACCAGGAGTCCAACACAGGGCAGGTGCATCCGTTCAGCTCTCTTCTTAGTGGCCATCACCAGTTTCTTGGCTATTCCCAAACGGCGATATTCAGGGAGAACGGCCAGAGAGTCAAGATATAGCTCTCCTGCCTGTGTTTCATCGTCTATGCCTGTGTGATCCTTTCCCAGATACTCTTTAGCCGCCGCTATGAATGCTCGACGCAATCTCTTCAAACGACCACCATCATAGTTGACTGCAACACCAACGACTTTGCCAGGGATCATAGCAACAAAGGTATTCTTATAGCTGTACTGTGACACATCAGCTTCCACCAAAGAAATCATCATCTTCCTGAAATCCTCCAGTCCATGACCCTCACCACAGAAGTATAGGCAACATTCGTCAGTCATGGCCATCATTATCAGGTCTGCTATTTCGGGAGCCTGATCCTTGGTTGCCCATTGTATCTTTGGTTTGGGGAAAGTATATCGCCCTGTCAACAGACTTTTCAAGTAAGCCCAAAACAGAGGTTCGCCAGGGCGTTGCTTGTTCTCAATGTACTCAGGGTATTCAGAACACTTCATCACATCCATATCATAGGTATCATCGGGAAACTTCACCATAACCACAACCTGCTCGTTCATGTGGCTTGGTTTTGGATCTTGTTCGCCTACCTTATGCCAGAATGAACTCTTGCCAAACTTCACACCAGCGTCATAGGCTTTAGCCAAATCATTCTCAGTCAATGGCAACTTGGCTTTCTTCATATACTCCTGGGCGTACTGTTTGGCAGGTCTCTCACGATGGGTAAGCTGGTTCTTGGTTTCCCACGTCCAATATTGTCGTAGCTCTGCCACGATGTCATCCCAGGACTGCATCGTAAATGTGCCAGTTCCCATCTGGAGGATAGTGTACTCGATGCCCGACCAACCACGGAATAGGTTTGTCTCACAGAAGCCATTCCTGAGATAGAAATCCTGTCTGCGTCGCCTAATTTCCCTATTGTCGGCAGACTCCTGTCTCGTTGACTCTATATCCATCACCAACGACTGTCCTCGATATTTTCCTACTACAAGCGGAAGAATTTGTTGACCATAGCCTTGACCTCTTAGATCTTCCCTCACTGCAAAGTACCAAAACCAACTGAAGGAGGGTCTGGGATAGACGATAGTGAACCCAATGAAGTCCTCCCTCTCATAGTAGGCAGTGAAATCAAGCCCCATTTCACCTATGAGCCGTAACAGGTCATCCCAGGGGATTTGCTCTTCCTCTGGAAATGCAGTCTGATAGAGTTGCTTTATCTGTTCGTCAGCGTTGACCGCTGTTATTTGTTTCGTTGTCATTCTGTCACTATTGGTTTGCCCGCATCCTTCCAAGCAATTATACCGCCTTTGAGGTTTACACACTTATAACCAATGTCTGCCAGTTTTCCTGCTGCATTAGCGGAACGACGGCCACTTCTACAATAGACGGCTATTTTCTTTTCGATGGGGAGTGTGGACTTTGCTTTCTCAATGAAGTCGCTCTGACCTTGGTCAATGAGTATTGCCCTCTCGATGTGCCCTTCAGTAAATTCAGCAACCGTGCGCACATCCAGTACAACGACGTTTGAATCTGCAACGAGTTCGGAAAAACCTTGTACGTCGGTGTTCTCAAAATTCTGTTGGCCACAAGCTGTTGTCAGGCCAAGCGTAGCCAGTAGGCATGTAAGGATCTTCTTCATATTATAATTCGATAAATTGTGGAACGTGGTCACTTAACATTTTATCCCATTCCCCAAGCTCATAAGACTTGATAGGGATGTTGGTAAACGTATAGTCAATAAAGAACGGTTGACTTTCCTTGAATTGATGATAATAGGTGGCCTTGGTCTCGTTACCTAATGCCTCACCTGTTCTGTCATGGTAGGAACTTACAAGTCCCATTTCTTCAAGGAAACTTAGTATGGCCTGTATGCTGTATTGCTTGGTTTCTCCAGACTGCCCTTTATAGCAATTCATGTCGCCAGTGATAACAGTTGGGTACTCTTTGATATAAGGAGCATATTCTTGTAATGCTGCCATTGCTATCTGAGGGTATTTCATTGGTTTATTCTGCTCAGTTGTAGTAGGCCATGCTGCTATTATCAGTTTGTCATTTATTAGCAGGGGTAGGAAATACTGGTGTTTGGGATTGAACCAATCAGGAACCTCAGTCTTGATGTTTGATTTCCAAATAACGCCCAAACCTTTGTGTGGAAAATCGCCCATCCATTCCATCTGATAGCCATTGGGCAACTTGATTTGTGCCTGACATGCCACCTCTGGCAGAATATAAACGTCTGCCTCAAACCCAAGAACCTTGTCTATTTTCTCCTGGGATGACAGATTGATGTTATATGTTAGTATCTTCATTTTATTTGAGTTTGATCACGTCTGACCACCGCGTTGTTGGTGATGGACTCTTGAAATCATGTTTAATGGCATTGGCGAATACATCAGCTTTACCTTTGCCGTTCTTCTGGGTGTACTGTTGCGAACCAAGTACAATCGTTTCGCTTCCATGCAGTCGGTTAATCCTGTCTATCACCTCGTCGAGCCGCTTCATCTTCTGGAACTGCTCGGCATTGATGTCGAAGAGGTCTTGTTGTATAGGCGAGTCTGCACCGATGCCCATGACGATGACACCGGCTTTTTTGTACTGGTAGCCCTGACGAAAGATGTTCTGCAGGACTTGGTTGGCGGTCTGCACAATGGTTACAGTGGAACTGGTAGGGGTGATTAGCCGCTGCTCCTGGAAGTTCCAATACTGAGGCAGATCCTCCCTAAAGTAATTGGTATTCAAGAACACGCCCACTATAGAGGCCACCGTATTCTGCATCCTCAGTTTCTCAGCACATCTAGCAGCATAGTTTGAGACATGGGTACGGATAGTTTCTATATCCCCTATCATGCCATTAAATGAGCGACTGGTGCAGATACTTTTCTTTTTTGCCAGTTCTTCGTTTGGCACAACATCCTCGCCATTCAGCTCCTGCCAGGTTCTTTGGATATTGATATTATTGAATGTGAGTCTAACCCAATCGCCGTGATGTTGAGCAAAGTCATAAGCCGTCCTTACACCAAGGGCTTGAAGTTTGGCAGCATACCTCCGACCGATGCCCCACACATCTTCGATGGGGTAGAGTTTAAGAGCCTTGATCCGTTTTTCATCGGTATCTATCATGCAGCAATGCTTATAGCCTTGGTACTTCTTAGCAAAGTGTGAGGCCATCTTCGCTAAAGTCTTATTGGGAGCTATACCTATACTAATAGGCATACCCACATACTGCTTAACCTTCTTATGCAAGTTCTCGCCCCACTGCTTCAAGTCTACGTTCTCCATGCCATCAAGGTACACAAAGCACTCGTCGATGGAATAACGGAAGTATGCCGGGGCTTCTTTCCTAATCAGACTAACCACACGGCCAGTAAGTTCGCCGTAAAGCTCATAGTTGGAAGAAAAAACAGCAATCTTGTTATCTGGGAACTGCTGGGCTAACTGAAAATACGGTGTACCTGCTTTGATACCTAATGCTTTTGCCTCATTGCTTCGGGCTACTACGCAACCGTCATTATTCGACAAAACCACAACAGGCTTGTCATTCAGATCAGGCCGAAAGACACGCTGGCATGAAACATAGCAGTTGTCACAATCGCAGATTCCGTAATACTTCATTCCTCTAATGTTTCTTCTTTTTCTTCGTCATCATCACCCACGAGGGTAGAGTTATATTCGTCAACCATCTTCTTGAAGAGTTCAGCATCATCAGGATTATCCTCGAATCGCTTTGCCACAATATACTTGACGGTCTGATTCTTGACTTTCTTATGAGCCGTTTTAAACCACGAAATGAAGGCTCTTATGTCATGTTCGTCTGTAAGGTCATAAGTCTGATTTATCTTGCCATTTGGATTGATCACAAGCCTCCTGATTTTCTTTATGAGTGCGTTGCATTCCTTGACCTTGGCCTTACTTTTTTTAGCCAATACATGCTGTTCCTCTTGATGTTTCTTATTCCGTTCGGTAATTTCTTTCTTATGTTTCTTCTTCTGTTCTTCCAATTCGACCTGATGCTTCCTGTTCAGCTCCTTAATTTGCTTTTCGTACTTTTTGACTTGTTCCTCGTCAACAGGCCAAGCATTACTCTCTATCTTTCCCTGAATAAAGCTATTGTAGAAATGGCAGTATGATTCGAGATAGTCCCCAGCTTCTTCATCGACCGTTATGGAAAGAATAGCATTCTTCATTGAATTGCTGATGGGTATTCTATATGAAGCGAAGCTCCAGAACACTTGCATCATAGCCCGAATACTAGAGATTTTCTTGAAGCCTATCTTCTTTAGTACCTTTACATCTTCCTCAGTGACATCTAAGCCCTCAGACAATTCTCCCATTTCAAGTTCTTCTTTCGGACTCTCTTCAAGGAAAGGCACAATCTCTTCGTCAGCATAATAAGAGAAAGTACAGTCAAGCCATTCCTTTTTCCGCTCTATCCATGAATATATTGAATTGATGTATCCTTCAGCTTCTGGTTTCCCTTGGCAGAACTCTTCAACGTAAGCGGTCTCTAACTCGAAAACAGCCCGATGGAACAATAAACTCAGCTCGTCATCATCAAGTTCAGGGTTCTTGATTTTCGGACTCCTTTTGTTAAGCTCATTCCAAGGAAATTCAATCTCGGTTGCTGTCAGTTGTCGCCTAACGAATGTTTTCGCCATCACTTCCACTTCTTCACCGTCCTGCTTAATCTTAACGATAATAGGACGATGGCCATAGATCCGAAGAAGCTCTATGAGGTATAACTTTGCATTCTCAAATCTACTTTCCATTGCCATCAAAAATTAATATGCGTCTCACCATCCCAAGTAGTATCACACGTTATTGTTATACGGAACGAGGCAGATTTAATGTTTGCCTGGATCTTCGGGTACAATGAATGTTCCTTAGATTCGGGGTACTCAGTAGTATAGACATTAACCTTTGTGGAAAACAACTTCACGCTATCTATAGTCACGGCAGGGAGGCCACATGATTCGATATAGAAGCCTTCCATTTCAGGGTAGCCCTCACCAATCGCTTCTTTCTCACAACCAACTGCCATAAAGCAAATGGCGAACAAGAATAGTATCTTCTTCATATTTTCTCAAAGGTTCTTATCAGGTGAACAACTACGCCCCAGACTTGGAACTGTTCAGGGTCATCAATACGGAATACAGGATAATCGGGGTTTGCAGGGCGTAATTCGATATAACCGTCTTTTCTATGGGTCAGATCGAGGTACTTCATTGTAAACCCCTCACCGCCCCACCATGCAATAACTATGCTTCCATCGTGAGGTTCTACAGCCCTGTCAATAATAACACGATCGCCGTCAAAGATACCAGCATCTTTCATACTATCCCCCTCGACATCACCATAGAAAGAAGCCTCTGGATGCCGGATATAATCACGGTTGAAGTCCAAAGTCTCATGCGTATAATCGTCCGCAGGGGAAGGAAAGCCAGCCACTACGCTAGCGTGTTCCAGTTCAAGTTTGGTGTCAAATACACCTTGTCGTATCTTAATGTTTCCCATATCAATTTTTCCTTTTGTTATTTACTTTTCTCCTATTGGGGAATGTAATATCTAACAAAGAATGCTTACGTAAATAGTTATATAGCGTCATGTCTTTTTCTGCTATCTCCGTAACATTTCTATACTTCTTACTCTCATTTATTGCAAATTCATCATTAAAAATGCGATGTTGAACAGTAACAAAATGACCAAATAGTTGAGTTGAAAGATTGTGTGTCCTAATATATTCGTACAAATTATGGTGAGCTTTATTAAATTCAGCCAGAGAACTATAATTTATCGTTATGCTATGCAAATACTCTATTGAATAAAAGGGTTCTTTTTCTTTTACTGGTAACATCTTTTTGATTTGAACAAGTAATCCCAATTTATTTGCAGCATTATATGTTGCCTGATCTTTTGTAAAGTCAGTATAAGTTTCAAATTCACCTTCTTTTATCCGAGACAAAATACTATCTTTTGTATGAGCTAATAATCTTTTCGGCGGCATGTGTTTTGTGATTTCATCATAAATGCCCAATTCAACTGCTGCCCTTGCAGCCGCGTCATAGTTGGTGTAAAACTCATGGTGAGTTTTACACTTTGATGCAATTTCTTTAATAATCTCAGGATGATCAACCCATTTCGTTATTTTTATTTGTGGTTCTATAATTTCTTTAATCTTCAACAATATTCCTAATCTACGTGCAGCATTATATACACTGCCATATTTCATTCTGAAATCTGTATATGATTCGCAAGACGAAACAATATTGTAAATATATTGCTCTGACAATTTCCTAATTGAAGAACCTAATCCTCCTGTTTTTGCACGATTTAAGATTTTCCATCCTTCACTACTATATTTGTCTTTATATTCACCTTCCAATACCTTTGCAATTTCCTTTGGCACATAATCATGTACCATTTTGAATGATGGCTTTAGAGACATCTTTTGAGAGTGAATATAAACCGCGCTTCTTTTATCTTTCAAATGCTTTTCCCATCTATCCTCCAAATCATAAGAAAGGCCAACATAAACACTACCATCAGAAAACTCTGCTGCATAAATAGCTCTAAACTCCCTTGATTTAGAAGGAGGCATATGCTCACATACAGAATCTAGTATTTTCATTACACAAGCCTTGCGATAATGCTTCGGAAATTTTTTTCTGAAAATCTTTCTTTCTGTACAAAATCTCGCTTTCTTCCTTATGTTTTCTTCTGTTATAATAGCACAATTTGATAGTATATTTTTTGCATACTGAGTGTTGAATATTTCTAAGCCTTTTCCTTCTGCCAACTTAGTAAGCCTCTCGTCCTCAGAAACAAACCACCCCCTTTGATAAGCGACGTTAGACAAATACTTATTATTTTGTCTCCATGACCTCAAACTTTTAGCTCTACCAAGGGTCTTTCTAAAGTAAACGATTGAATATGGTGCTTTATTTTTTCTTCGATTAGGAAACACAATGTCTAACCAACCTCTTTCACGCAATGTCCAGTATGCACCGCTATAACGTTTACGAAACACCTTCATCTCCATACCACATTCTTGTGCCTTGGCAATTATTGCTTCTAACGTCCAAATTTTACGCCCCCAATGGGAGAAATGTGCATATGCCCTTTCTTCTAATCCTCTTCTATGAATGGTATCATACAAGGAACGATTCTCCTTATGCAATGTCGCATAATCAGAATAACCACGAGCCATTTCAATTAGTTCTTCATCACTATATTTCTGTCGAAATTTCATATCGCTTCATCTAATCTTAAAATGGCAAATCATCTGACGAACCTTCACTTGGCGTTGGGTCTGGCATAGGGGGAGGTGGGAATGGCACAGCAAAACCACGAATAGGATTATGCTTTGCTACTGGAGCTTGTGTGCCATAGCTAAACACTGTTCGTGGTGCTCTATGTAAAGGGTGAATAGTTGTATTTCTTCTTTGTTCCCTCATTGTCTCTATGTCTTTTGCTGTTGTGTTGGCTTGTATCAGAGTACCTGGGTGTTCATGTTCACCGAATTTTCTTTCAAAATAATCACAACCGCCATCATGGTTAGAACACGCATATACTGTATAGGGATTCCCATTACTTGCTACGCCTTGTTTCTGAATAATGACTTTTCCTTCCATACAAGCAGGGCAGAGATAGTCACCTTCTTCTAACCTTGGCTGGAACTCAGAAATAAAGGGTGATGGTCTCTGTTTGTCATATAATACATAAGCCATTTTTTTAGCTCTGGTTAATGCAACATAGAACAAACGACGTTCCTCTGCGTATGGATATGGTTCTGATTGGCTCAAAACAAAATCAAGTATCGGGTCATCCTCTATTAGTGAGGGGAAACCATAAGCACCTTGATTACAGTTTATGAGAATAACATGATCTGCCTCTAGTCCTTTTGCAGAGTGTACGGATAGAAACTTTATCTGCCTGCCTTCAAGATTTACTGATACCGTATTTTCATTGTTTCCGATTTGGTCTTTATAACCTACAGAGTAGGCATCATAGTTATATCGACCCATCAAAAGTACTGTATCTGTTGCGGGAATAATACTTACTATCTTCTTTACCTGTTCCAATACATCATCTTTATCTTCACAGGTCACAAATGCCAACTTTGTAGATTTGGTGTCGCCTGAAGGTGTTGTTATCGTCTTGGGCTTCTGTTGTGGGTTCTTCTGTATGAACTCAGATGACTTGTCGATAAGTGGCTGATGGAAACGGTATGTAGTTTCTATCTTACATTGCTCCGTAAAACCAAAATACTTCTCAAACTCATAGAACAAAGACATATCGCTGCCAGCAAAACGGAAAATTGATTGCCAATCATCACCTACACAGAATAGTTTTGTAAGTGGAGTTTCCGTTCTGAGGGCTTGCAAAAACTTATAGCGATCAATAGATATATCCTGAAATTCATCGACAAGGATATACTCATAGTCTCGCCATAGCTTTTTCCTACAAATTTCAGTCGCTTTAATGATGCAATCTGTGAAGTCCATTTCTCCCCTGGCATTAAGAGCTTCTTGATATTTATTGAAGAATGGCCTCATTATGTTGCATAGGATAGCATGGCTTCGCTCGTCCTCTATGACAATATTTGGATTTGCAGGGTCTGGCTTTTTTGTTTCCTCTATCAGACTATCCAAACTCTTTTCATTAGCTTTTAACAAAGTGATGAACGAGAGTATTAACGTGAAGACTGTTTTTTCAACTTTCTTACTTCGTTTTACCAACAGAGAATAGATTTCCTTATCCGTTCTTTCATAAATGGGTACGCCATATCGTCTTAATTGTTCAAGAAGCACTTGCTCAACATTACCATTATGGAAGTCAGAACTCTTAGTTTCTATCAGCGTAGTACCATATTGGGCGTGGGTTTGTCGTTTCCATGAAATACCTTCAGTATATATGCGATTCGCTTTGTACCAACCGCCATCACGTCCTTCACCAAACCATTTTGGAACTTGCCCCATTCGATCAATGGCAAAGTGTTCAAGGTAAATGTGACGTTCTTCTTCCCCTACAGTCCAATATATAGTGAAGTCAGGTTTGTATTGCCGATACTCGTTTGTGAAAGTTTCATGCTCGTAAGGTTGCTCATATCTAAAATTCACGCCATATCTGGTAAGGATAGAGCATAGACGTTTTTCTTCTTCACTTCGTGTATAGATGATGTTGCCATCCATATCAGGAAATAAAGCCTGTATGCCGTATTTCTTGCGGTCATCAAAGTAACTGAAAGCATCGTCGTAGTCATGTTCCAATTTTTGTAATGACTGTAGATTGAGAATATAGTCATTGATTGACTTTAAGAAATCTTTATCCGTCTGCATTAAACGGTAGAATACGGCCTGCGGTAATGATGCTTCACAAATAGATGGTGCCTGATTGTTGACTTTTGAGAGAATCTTGTATGCAAGTCCATGAAATGTACCACATTCAAGACCGTTAATCTTCATGCGGTCTTTCAACTCGTCGGCTGCTTTCCTTGTATAAGTCAACAAAAGAATATTGCCAGGATCAATACCTCGACGTTCAACAAGATACTTTGCCTTGGCTAAAATAGTCGAGGTTTTACCTGAACCTGCTGATGCTATCACTAAACAGTTGTCCTCCAGTTTAACTATAGAATTACGCTGTTGACCATCGAGAGGGTATTTCCCTAAGACTTTATCGAAGTATTCTTTATTGTGAATAAGTTGATAATCTACAAATTGCTTATTATGCTCTAATCGCTTTGGCTCTATAGTACGGATGGTTTCATTTAAGCTATTATAGAAATCAAGGGCATTTCCTTCTGCAATAAACTGGTTGTATTTGGGATAAACTACATTAAAAGCCTCTAATAATTCAGCACTGGCAACCTTAACAGCTTCAAACTCAGAATGAGCAAAGTAATGGTCAGCGTCAAACAGGTAGGTCAGAGTTGCGTTAATTTCTTGTGCCTTGGCTTTGATGGTTTGGATGCTATTATAGATGTGGTTATTATGAGCTTGTTTATTGGGAGCATCGTTCAGTTCCGCAAGAAAAGTGTCAAGCCCCTTTTCATCAAGAAAATTATCTGAGATAAAGTAATTAGCATATAGGGATTCTACTCTGTCCTTTAGTTCCTGATTTGATGATTGGAAGGATACCAGTTCTTCATCAGTAAAGAATCTATTGGGAATTGATAGCTTATTTAATTCATCAAGAACCTTACTTGCTTGCTCAGAATAACTTGATGATTTTGAACGAAGGTATAGATGATATGCGGCAATGGCCAAAATGACCACCACGACTATAACTATCACTAATATTTGGTACTGAGCCAAACTCGCCATCAACTAATATCTATTACTCTGTTATTAACTCTCTTTTCTCACACCCTAACAGTTCCGCTATCCGATCCAATGTTGGCAGGGTTGGTTGAGTGACGTTATTACACCACTTAGATACCGTTACAGTTGTTACTCCTAACTGTTCTGAAAGCCAAACACCAGTCTTGTCTTTTTCAACTAATACAAGTTTTAGGCGATTTAATTTCTTCTTGGTCATATTTAATATATTAAATTTGAGGTTAAAGTTCGGAATAATTTCTGATATAACAATGCTTGCATACCTATTTATATATATTTTTAACTAAAAAACGGCTCTCAGAGGGAAAATCCCGCCTAAAGAATAGGGAAATCTACCATCACATATAGGAATAATCCCAGACCTTTCGCCCCCTCTATTACGTCATAATAGTGAAAACAAGAAACAAAAATGTCTAACTCTTTAACGAATAGGAGATACAGTTATGAAGAAGATGATGATTATGGCAATGATGATGGTAATGACTATCACGGCCAATGCAATGAGTTATACGGCAGCAAAGAATGAAGCCCTCTTCCTTTCCGACAAAATGGCCTACGAACTGAACCTGACAGCAGCACAGTATGATGCTGTCTACGAGATCAATCTGGACTATCTGATGAGCATCAACGGAAATGGTGACGTGTTTGGCATTTGGTGGGATCGTCGTAACGCAGACCTCCGCTATGTCCTGACAGCCTGGCAGTACGACAAGTATGTTACCTTGGCACACTTCTATCGCCCCGTGGCATGGAAGGCTGGTAGCTGGACATTCGCTGTGTACTCTCTCTATGACAGAGGCCATTTCTACAAGGCTCGTCCGATGGTGTTTGTGACCTACAAGGGTGGCAATAACCACAAGCCCGCTACCCACTATGCAGATCGCAAGGTGAACAAGCCTACTGTACATCACGGCAACACGACGGCACACAACGGGAAGCCCTCTGACAACAAGACTTGGCGTAACACGAGTGGTCACAGTAATAACACTTCGAACCGCCACATTGCTCAGAACACTAACAGCAACCACAGCAATGGCTCTGGTCACTTCGGAGGTCGCAGATAATTCCATTTGCTCAATATATGCCTGGCAACAGGACACCGGGGAATCTCAGTGATGGGATTCCCTTTTTGCTTAATCTTTCTTATATTATCGGAGCAAATAGGCTCTCTTTCGGATTTTTTCTCTATCTTTGCAACTGAATTCTGAATCCTACGACTATCATTATATGGTTGACAACATAGGCAGATTAAGAGAATTATGCAACTCAGGGAATCCCAAGCCCCTGAGTGATTTTCTTACGTCCTTTGCTGATGGTGATGACATCCAATGGATAGTTGATGCTGCCGAACAAGGTGACAGTAACGCCCAATTTGCCCTCTCAGAGTATTATCTATCAGGTGAAACTAAGGAACTGGCTTTCCACTGGGCAATGAAGTCTGCACAACAAGGCAATTCCTGGGGAGAAAACAACCTCGCTTACTGTTATCAACATGGATTTGGGGTAGAGAAGGATGATACTGTAGCCTTAGACTGGTACAAGAAATCTGCTAATCATGGCAATACTCCTGCCATGTCTAACATAGGCTTTTGCTATGAATATGGTATAGGTACAGAGAAAGATGCTGTCACAGCATTCCAATGGTACTTAAAGTCTGCTGAAGGTGGGAACCCTAATGCTCAAAACATGATTGGTGATTGGTATTCCGAGGGTTTAGGAACAGAGGAAGATGCTGATGCTGCTATCATGTGGTATGAAAAAGCTGTTTCCAATGGTATTGACGATGCAGTTGTCTCATTATTATATATATATTGGGGGGCACGGTTTGGTATGCCATATAAGAATTACCAGAAAGCAGCTAAGATATTAAGCGATTTTCATAGTATTGTACCCGATGAAGAGTCTGTTAACTTCTTTCTGGCATTCGTCTACTATTTTGGAGTTGGTGTCAAGGCAGACAAAAACCGAGCTATGGAAGTGTGGCCAATATTAAGCGAGATATTAAGTGATGACTTCCAAGTACCTGTAGGGATAAAAGAAATGGGATTTTTCTTCTCCCTTGGTTTAGCACTAATCGACGTGGATAAAGATTGCAACTTCGATAGTGAAGTTGTCAATAACCTCTTCTTACCCCTGCTTTCCACATATAGTAGAGCAATACAAAACTCTTCTTATGAGAAATACCACCTTATGTTGAACAGCAACGGTATATATTATAAGAGAGGTGTAAGAGTTGGAGAATTCTACCAACTGCTCAAAAGTTACGATCAAGATCCCTGGGATGTTTTGCAGTTTGCTTCACCAGCCATAAGAGAACAATTATTGGACTACCTTCAGAACGACCAAGAGGAAGAGTTCAAGAAACTGATGGCCTCAGAGGATAGTGACTTAATGGCTCGATTCCGGGCTTACTGCATGTTCCGTAGATTGGTCGATATACCAACGCTGTTAAGTGACACTAATGAAGAGGCAGTTGAGGAAACTGTAGACAAAAACATATCGGTAGTAACTGAGAACCCAGAGGCAATTAACTTTATGCGTGAAAGGCTGATGGGACTTTCTGAGGCGAATGATCCTGCTGATTTCGTAAGCTATTGTATGGACTCTGTTGTTTTGTTACTTGGGCAAGGTTTGATGTATTCTGACTTAGACAACAATGCAAGTTCCATACTTAACTATGGGGATGTTCGCCGTCTGAAAGAAATAGTTGGGCAGGAAGATTATAAAGAGGTATTTGATTTCGTTCGAGACATTCTGTTTGAATCGGCTAATAATGAAGAAGAGACAGAGGAAATCGCCCCCGATGTCACAACATCCCAGGACTTAGAAGAAGATACAGTTCATCCCAACTACCCGACCAAGCTTACAGAAGGGCGTTTGAGGGACATTCTGCTCCAGGATGTAGTTTGCAAGAAATACTTACATCAGTGGTTCGTCCCCAGTCAAGACTACATTCAAAATGTGGCATACGTATTCTTCGGGAAAGGGATTAAGCCAGAAAACAAACTGACCTTTAAGGGGAACAAAGATGATCTCGCCTGTTTTATCAAGTACCTGAATCGAGATAAAGGAAATGGGAAGGTGTGGGACTACTTTAGAGACTACCTAGTAGATGACCAGGGTAGGCCAGTGCTTGCAACGAATCCAGCGTCTAATATAAAAGACAAATACGATTCTTATAAAAAAAGACTTGTTAATACTATCTTGTACTATTTGCAACTTAATGAAGTGCCTATAAAATGGAAGAAAGATATAGAATAAGACGCAGAAGGTTAAGAACCCGTAAAATCGGTTATAATTTAATCAGGTTGTGTCCACCTGCTGCTGCCACTTCCAAAGCGCGTTTGACACTTTCCTGTCCTTTGACATCAGCAAAGTCCAGTTCGTAGTGGTTCTGTTGTTCAAAGAATTCGCGACGGGTGTCGATGATGGTTGGTTCATAGCTGTTGTTACCGTTCAAGAAGTTGATGACGTCCATCAGCGTGTCCATGCCATATACTTCCAGTTGGTTGACGACAGCTGCCTCGCGGATATTCTGTTTGGGGACGATGAGACCCTTGAACTTCTCAGCCCGTGCACGGATGGCGATGGGCAAGGCTCCACGGATGGGTTGCAAGCGTCCGTCAAGTCCCAACTCGCCCACCAGCATGTATTTCTCCAGCATCTCGTCTGTTACCTTGCCATTGGCTGCGAGAATACCGATGGCCAGTGGCAGGTCGTATCCAGAGCCCTCCTTCTTGATGTCGGCTGGGGCCAAGTTGACGGTGATGTCCATAGTGGGCATCTTGAAACCATTATTCGTAAGGGCGGCCTTGATACGGTCGTAACTTTCTTTGACGGCAGTATCGGCCAAACCTGTCAGATGAAACTGCACGCCTCGCGACATGCTTACCTCGACTGTTACCGTTGTGACTTCCAGTCCGTTGACTGCCGCACAGTATGTTTTTACAAGCATTGTTATCTGAATAATTTTGTGCAAAGGTACAAAAAATCACGAATTACGAATTACTAATTACGAATTATTTTGTATTTTTGCAGCCAATTATGGTCAAACTGCTAAGATTTCTGAAGGATTGGACGCTGCCCGTTGCAATTGCTGTGGGTACTGTTTGTTATCTGACGTTCTATTACGTCCCACAATTAGACGAACTTGGTAATAGCTTGAGCCCTGTTTTCGACGTCATCTTCCCGTTGTTCGTATTCCTGACGCTGTTTGTTACTTTTTGCAAGGTCGATTTCCACCAGATGCGCCCCCATCGTTGGCACATTGGTGTGTTAGTGGCTCAGCTACTGTTGGTGGGTGCGAATATCGGCATTATTTTCTGGGTGGAGGCTGATATGGAACAGAAACTGCTGTGGGAAGCCGTACTGACATGTATCATTGGTCCTGCTGCATCGGCATCGCCAGTCGTCGTTGGTAAGTTGGGAGGCAATATCTCTACGATGACAACGTATGTGCTCATCTCGTCGTTGGCATCAGCATTGATGATTCCCACGGTATTCCCCATCCTGGAGCAGACGGTGCATGTGGCTTTCATAGACGCATTCCTTATTATATTAGAGAAGGTAAGCATAGTATTGCTATTGCCCTTGGTATTGGGCTGGTTGATGCAACATTACGTTAAGGGGCTGTGTGCCAAAATAGTTGCCCAGCCCAACCTAAGCTTCTATTTTTGGGCTATTTCGTTGAGTATCACGACGGGTATCACGGTAAAGAATATCGTGCATAGCAGTGCCTCGTTGGTACTGTTGTTGATGATTGCGGTTGCCACCTTCCTGCTCTGTTTCGTACAATTTGGTATTGGTCGTGCCATCGGTCGTCGTTTAGGCGAAGAGGTAAATGCTGGACAGGCGTTGTTTCAGAAGAATACAGCGCTGAGCATCTGGGTAGCCTATATGTATCTGAACCCTGTTTCGTCGATTGGTGCTGGATGCTATGTGTTGTGGCAGAACATCATCAATTCGCTGGAACTGTGGCAGTATAGGAGGAAGATGTAAGATGTTTGATGTTTGATGTATGATGTAAGAGGTTAGATATGAGAGGTAGCCTCTTTCAACCATAGTCGCTCGTCGCTGTTCAGATGGGGAGCGATTTTTTCATAGACCATCGCGTGGTAATGGTTTAGCCAGTCCTTTTCTTCCTTAGTCAACAAGTCGGGTAGGATAGGGGTGGTGTCGATAGGGCAGAGCGTCAGTGTCTCGAAACACAGGAAACGCCAATTGTCCTTAACTTCTTTAACTTCTTGTATAAGAAGCACGCTTTCTGTACGCACACCAAAGCGTCCTTCTAAATAGATGCCTGGCTCATCGGTAACAGTCATGCCTTTGCGCAGAGGGGCAGGCATCCACTCCATACGAATCTGGTGAGGTCCTTCGTGTACGTTGAGGTACGAACCTACGCCGTGTCCTGTGCCGTGCAGATAGTTAAGACCGGCTTGCCATAATGGTGCGCGTGCAATGGCATCGAGCTGAGTGCCACTGGCTCCGTCAGGGAAGTGTAGCAGTTGCAGGTCGATATGTCCTTTCAGCACCAACGTATATACCTCGCGCTGTTCGTCGGTCAGTGGACCTAAGGCAATGGTTCGCGTGATGTCTGTTGTGCCGTCCTGGTATTGTGCACCACTGTCAACCAGCAGCAAACCGCGAGGCTCTAAGGGCTTGTCGGTTTCAGGGGTTGCCTCGTAGTGTACGATGGCACCGTGTTCCTCGTAGCCGGCAATAGTGTCAAATGAGAGTCCGCGATACAAGGGCTGTTCGCTTCGCAGTCGCTCCAACTTGTCGCTGACGCTGATCTCTGTCTGTCCACCAGCCTCCACGGCAGGCTTCAACCAGTGGAGCCACTTTACCAGTGCAATACCATCCTTTAGCATGGCGTTGCGCATGCCCTGTTGTTCGGCATCGTTCTTCACGGCTTTCATGGCAGCAACGGGTGAGGGCTTTCTGATGATTTCGTTGGCTTTGACCTGACGAGCCAGTGCTTCGTTTACCTGGTCTGGGTCTATCAGGATGTTCCACTCGCCCCATTTCTGAAGGGCATCGCCTGTAGCTTCGTAGGGCTTCACCGCGATGTTCTGCTCAGCCAGATAGCTTTTTACTTCGGCGGTCAGTTTGCGTTCGTCAACAAACAGTGTGACTTGTTGACTGCCAATCAGCAGATGGCTGATGAAGACAGGACAGCAGTGCACGTCGCTGCCTCGCAGGTTCAGTGTCCAGGCAATATCGTCGAGTTGACTTATCAGCATACCGTCGGCATGTACCTCACGTAAAGCCTTACGGATGCGGGCCAGTTTCTCTTGTGTCGTCTCACCAGCCAGTTTGGTGGGCTGTAGCATGATGGCATCCAAAGGAATTGGCGGGCGGTCTTTCCAGATACGTTGCAATACATCGAAGTTGGTGCGAAGAGTCAGGCCTCCTTGTTGCCGCAGCTCGTCTTTCAGCTGACTGACAGCTGCTACCGTATGTGTATTCCCGTCAATACCAACCTCCTTGCAGTCGGCATTGGCTAACTCCTGCCCTAACCACTCGGCAATGGTCGGTGTACCATCTATCTTCAGTTTCATTAACTGGTATTCTGTACCTGCCAACTGTTGCTCAGCAGCAATGAAGTAGCGCGAGTCCGTCCATAGGGCTGCACTGTTAAGGGTGACGACAGCCGTTCCTGCGGAGCCGTTGAAACCACTGATCCACTCACGGCCTTTCCAACGGTCAGCCGTATATTCGCTGTTATGCGGGTCACTACTATTAAAGATATAAGCGCCCAGATGTTCGCGACGCAGTTCTTCGCGCAATAGTTCCAATTTTTTTTCCATAGTTTATGAGTTTAATAGTTTAATAGTCTCCCCTCCCGTTCGGGAGGGGCCGGGGGTGGGTTTCACCTCACCTCTGCCACAATGTACTCAGAGCGGGTGCCTATGCGGAACTTACCGCCCCAGATGCCCAGTCCGCTGCTGATGTAATAACGGGTGTTGCCTCGCTGATAACTGCCGAAGGCACATTCATAGATGCTTTCCGTAATCCATGATATGGGCCATACCTGTCCGTGGTGGGTATGACCGCTGAATTGGAAGTCGACATGATGACGTTCGGCCTGTTCCAGATGATAGGGCTGGTGGTCTAATAAAATGAGAAATGAGGAATGAGAAATGAGTAGTTCATTCTCTTTCACTATCCTTCCCAATGACTTACGGTGCATATTGGTACGGTCGTCGCGACCGATGATACACAGGTCGCCAACGGCGGCGGCACTGTCGCGCAGCAGATGAATGCCAGCATCGTGATAGAACTGCTGGGCATCGGGCTCGCCACTGTAGTATTCGTGGTTGCCCAGACAGGCATAGACGGGTGCCGTCAGGCGGCGGAACTCCTCAGCCATACGTTCCTCTTTCAGTGGACGCATGCTCATATCGATGATGTCGCCGGCAATGAGTACGAGGTCAGGCTTCTCGGCATTAATCATGTCTATCCAGCGGTGTAGTTCCTTGCGTGGATTGTGATAACCGATGTGCAGGTCGCTGACCATGACCAGTTTCATGGGACGTGTCAGGTGTTTGCGGGTGGTCAGTGTTAACTCCTGACGGTACTTATGTTGATAGTGCAGGTTGCCGTAGACGAAGATAGCTATCATTACAATGGTAATACCCAAGACCGTCCACCAATTATTATATAATAAGGTACGCGGAATGAGTCGAATTAATCGTCCCAGGTCGAGTATCAGGAATAGTATTACAAGATACATCATGATGAAGACACTCGATGTGCCTATTTCATATAAAGCGGTGCCAACAGGTAGCGGTGTGCTGTCGTATAAGCCTCGCATGCCAAACATCATGGTTAGGAACGAGCCTGTCAGCAATGCGATGGCTAATAGTTTCCACCACCACGCACACGGCAACAGGCACCAGACATGCCAGGCAATATAGGCAATGCCCAATAGGGGCAACAGCAGGAATATCATCATCCACATGGGTTTCATTTATTGAAAGTGATTCTACAGAATTACAAAATGTCGCTACAAAGATACGCATTTTTTGAAAAAAAAGAGAGAAAAATTTGGCAGAAAGAAAGAAAAAGTGTAATTTTGCCGACAGAAAGTAATAAAAAGTGAATTCAATATGACAAAAACTGCAAACTTTTGGTGGTGGCGCAACTCAAGATTCGGACAATCGTGAGAAGATAGCCGCGTACCTATAAGTTTGTCATAGGAGAGATACTTGAGAGGCCTGTCGTTCTTGCGACGGGCCTCTTAAAGTTTTAGTGAAGAAGTGAGAAGTGAATAGTTTATACACAAAAACAAAATATATATGAGTAATTATCAAGTTGACAAGAACGGTTTCTATGGAGAGTTTGGAGGCGCTTATGTGCCAGAGATACTCTACAAATGTGTAAAGGACTTGCAGGATGCTTATCTGCCCATTATCGAGAGCGAGGCATTCAAGCAGGAGTATCATGCACTGTTGAAGGATTATGTGGGACGACCAAGTCCGCTGTACTATGCCAAGCGCATGAGTGAGCAGTATGGTTGTCAGCTGTATCTGAAGCGTGAGGACCTGAACCATACGGGTGCCCACAAGATTAACAACACCATTGG
>JAEEGF011097934.1_pt1 | contig 20713 bp, 18 predicted proteins | sample 9134171 | NCBI WGS metagenome assembly JAEEGF01 (sample SAMN16246542, study PRJNA631951) | gut metagenome | biome: gut microbiome; feature: rumen; material: AP-attached | host: Bos | place: Iran: Karaj | collected 2018-10
ACCCTCAAGAAGGGCGACATGATTACCAACATGGCCACCGGCAAGAAGGTTTCTGTTGGCCGCTTGGTCCGTATGCACGCTGACGAAATGGTGGATATCACCGAAGCCGGTGCAGGCGACATCGTCGCTCTGTTCGGTATCGACTGCGCTTCCGGTACGACATTCACGGATGGCAAGAACCACTACAACATGACTTCCATGCACGTTCCTAACCCGGTTATCGAACTTGTTATCGAAGCCAAGAACCGTGACGACCTTGACAACATGTCCAAGGCCCTCAACCGCTTCACGAAGGAAGACCCGACGTTCCAGGTCGAAGTCGATAAGGAATCCGGCCAGACCATCATCAAGGGTATGGGCGAACTCCACCTTGACGTTTATATCGAACGTATGCGCCGTGAATACAAGTGCGACGTGACGACTGGTGCTCCGCAGGTTGCTTACCGCGAAACCATCACCCGCCCGGCCAAGTTCGACTACACGCACAAGAAGCAGACCGGTGGTTCTGGTCAGTACGCTAAGGTTGTCGGCGAAATGCGTCCGATGGCTGTCGAAGGCGACCAGGAAAAGGTCTATAACTTCGTCAACTCCGTCGTCGGTGGCCGTATTCCGAAGGAATACATCCCGTCTTGCGACAAGGGTTTCCAGAGCTGCATGGAAGCTGGTTCTTTGATCGGCTTCCCGGTTGTGGGTATCGAAATGGAAGTTCAGGATGGTGCTTTCCACCCGGTGGACTCCTCTGATATGGCGTTCCAGGTTGCAGCCCGTATGGCCTTCCGCGAAGCTTTCGCCAAGGCTGGTGCTCAGATTCTCGAACCGATCATGAAGGTCGAAATCCAGACTCCGACCGAATTCCAGGGCGGCGTTGTGGGTAACGTTTCTCAGCGTCGTGGTGCTATCACTGGCACGACCGAAGAACTCGGCATGACGACGATTGACGCTGAAGTCCCGCTTTCCGAAATGTTCGGTTATGCAACGGACCTCCGCTCCATGACTCAGGGTAAGGCTGAATTCACGATGGAATTCTGCAAGTACCTCCCGGTTCCGAAGAACATCCAGGAAGAACTCATCAAGAAGTACGGCGACAAGGTCAAGGCCCGCGCTTAACAATTGACTAAAGTCTAAATGCTTAAAAGCCCTCGGTTAATACCGAGGGCTTCTTTGCTTATGAATAAATTAAAAATTCTAAAAAATTCAACTTTTGAAAAACTCCAAAATTTCGTTTTTTGCTTCGAAACAACTTCATGTCCGCATAAAATTCCCCAAAAAGGAAGGACCCCGCATGCGCAAGCCTACGGAGTCCTTAAAAATTCGTAACACTAGTAAGTTCTACTCCACGATTCGATCCGGCATCCCGTCTCAGAACCAGAATTTACTACTGCCACGAGAATAATATAGCACTGAAATTGTTTGTGTGAACAAAAATTTTCAAAGTAGCTTGTTCCCGCAAGGAACATTCTAATTTGGAATAAATGTGGCTTTTACGAGTTTCTTAATGGTAATGTCTAGTTGATGGCCTCTAATTCTTTTTATATTGCATGTTGATGAAAAAGCTTTTTTTACCCTTGGGGCTTTGCGCCCTTTCGCTTATAGCGTGTTACAGTCCGGACCCGTTTAACGCAGAGTATTCGGGCGACGATTCCAAAACCGGCGACGTTTCTGCGGTCGGGAAGATTTTCCCCTTGAACGGAGGGTTTCAAACCTGCAATCCGTCTATTTCGCAGGATACGGTGAATTTCCCGGCATCAATGTTATGGCTCAACTTTGCCAAGATTGAAGTCAAAAAATCGGATGGCTCGTTTGCTGTCGAGCAGGTGCCCGTACATGACCGTTTGACTGTTACGGATACGACCAAAGAGGTGAAGTGGAGCTTGGTGCTCGATTTTTCAAAGGGCGAATGCGAGTTTCAGGACCCGGAATGGAGTACGCATGCGGATTTCATCGTGGCATTGCTAGGCTCTGATATTGATGGTGGCAAGTCTTGCATTGATAAGAATTATGGAATCTTTGCGGTTCGCACTTCGGATAAGAAAAAGTTTTGGTTCTTTGAAAAGGACATTATTTCAGAAGCGACTCCGCATGTGTGGGTGGATCCATTGGCCAAGGCTGAAAAAGATGGCGATGATTCGACCGTCAAGGGCTTTTTCGGTACGGATAATGTAAGGCTTACCTATGTGGATGGTACGGAAAGCCATCCGCTGAACATCGTGTTTATCGACTATGCAAATGGCGGAAAGAAGAAGGCTATCAAACTCAAGAAACCTGAAGATCGTGGCGATTGGGAAATTGATAGTCCGCTGATTTCGCCGGACGGAAAGTTCGTTGTCTATAACATGAAAAAGTCAGGGACTTGGGAAGCTTATGTTCAAGAACTGTCGGCCAGCTCGAACGCGATTAAAATTGAGCGCACGAAGGACATGATGTCGGAACCGGCACAGCCGCATTGGTTTGAATTTGGAGGCCGTTTGTTTGTGCTGTGGACGGAATTCCCTGGGGCGCAGATGCAGAACAGGAGCGATTTGACGGATGCTTCTGTTCAAGATGGCTCTATGGGCCGCACGGTGATGCGTGAAATCCGCTTGACTTCTGGTGCTCCGGCGGATATCGCTGTGGATTGGGTGGGCGAAAACCGCGTGGTAGCAAGCATTCCCATGATGGGAGGACGTTCTCCCGATGGAAAGTTCTTGGCTACTGGCACTGACAAGGCGTATTTGCTGAAGCTTCCGTGAGGTTCGACATGAAAAAGAATTTTTTGATTGAATGTGGATTTGTTGCGCTTGCTGCGGTTGCTTTTTATGCCGGATTTAATTCTCCCGTAACGCCTGCGACTCCGTGGGAGTCCATTGGCGGTTGCGGTGCGGGCGGCTCTGGCGGCGGTTCGGGCGACGGCATCAAGTGGATTGGTCAAGGCGTTTCGGGCGGCTACCTCGAAACGGAACTCTTTACGAAGTACAATGTCGGGCAGAATTTCTCGGCATTCTCGGTGACGCCGCATTTCTCTATCAAGCCGACGTGGGATACGAAGGTGGGAGTGACGATTCCGTTCATGAGCCATCAGGGCGAAGTGCAGTACCGCAGCAACCAGTCGCCGACGGATCGCAGTACGGGTGGGCTTGGCGATATTTCGTTCGATTTTTCGAAGACGATTGGCAGCGGCGGTGCGGCTTCGCTTTCGGCATCGCTTACGATTCCGACGGGGCAGTACGACATCAAGCGCGGAAATGATGCTTCAAAGGAATTTCTGCCGAGCAGTTTCCAGAAGGGGAGCGGCCTTTATTCGCTGACGCTTGGCTGGGACTACAGCCGCGATACGGACAAAGGAATTTGGCTTTACAGCTTGAGTTATACGCACCCGTTTGCCATGCATTTGTTCTCGGGTGAAAATGAATATAACGACAGTTATTGGAAGAATATCAAGAACAAGAGCGGAGACCGTTTCAAGTACCGCTTTAAGCCGTATGGCGAAAACGATCTCGGTGCATTTACTCCACCGTCCATTGGCGGTTCTATCGCTTATGGCTACCGCGGGCGTTCTGGAATTGTACAGTCTTTCGGCATGAACTTCTCGGTGCCGCTGGGCGTGGCGTGGATTGCTTCGGAATCGGAAGACAATTACAATCCGAGACCGGACCCGGATCATCAGGCGTGGTCCATTTCGCTTGTATATGGCATTGAATTCTCGAATCCGGACTTCCCGGTGTTCCTCGCGTTCTCGCTCCCGATTCACGACAAGGCGGGTGGCGCAGACCCTAAGGACGAGTATAGCGAAAAGCCCATGAAGAAGTGGAATGCGCCGGACTGGAGCGACATTGGCCAGCAGTGGACCATAGCCGTCGGCGTGAAAGGAAGCTTCTTTTAAAACTACTTTATCGTCCGAAAGTGCGGAAAATGCGAAAAATTGCTACCAAAGTGCAGTAAAATGTGAAAATGGTATCAATTTTTGCGTATAAATTAAACGAAATTTGCCGGTTTTAGGTGCGTTTTAGTGTTCGAGTGTTACCAAATGGGATAAATTTCTTGTTTTGGTAGCACTTTTTATTCTGGGTCGCTCCCGTTTGTTACGTGTAAACTAAATTTTTTGATACCAAAATTCGATTTTGGCTTTGTTTGGTATCATTTTTTGGAAAAAAATGCACTTTCACACTCGTTACGGCTTGTTTTGGAACGAAAAAATTTGCATATTGTCTTTGCTTGTTGGACAAAGACGACTTGTTCGACATTTTTTGCTATATGCAGGTTGCATTCTGGATTTTATCCAGGCGTAAACCTCGGTTTGCTATATCGTTCTTTTTATGTACTCAAATCGAGGGTGTGATGCAGTCTTTTGAAAGACTTTCTCCTGATATGCTTTTGCCTTTGTTGCAAACCCGTGCGGAGGAACTTCTCCGTGCAATTGAAATGACTAAGAAATTGATGAACCGTGCTCCGCAGGGGCGTTTAAAACTGGCAAGGCGAGGGCGTGATTTTTACGCTTGTCGTATTGTGGATGATCGGAGCGAATATATTCCCAAGGGCAATTTGACGTTGATGTCGAAGCTTGCACAAAAGGATTATGATGAAAAGGTGCTTGGCGTGCTGGAACGTAAGTTGTGTTTAGTCGATGCGTTCATCGAGAAATACAAGGCCATCGAAATTCATGATGTTTATGAAAACTTGTGCGAGGAACGCAAATCAATGGTTGAGCCGGTTCAGCTTTCTGATGATGAATATGCAAGGCGTTGGCTTGCCGTACCGTACAAGGGAAAAGGTTTTGATGCGGGTGCTCCTGATTTGCGGACGGCGAATGGCGAACGCGTCCGCTCAAAGTCCGAGGTGATTATCGCGGATACGCTTGGGCGTTTGGGAATCCCTTATAAATACGAATATCCATTGAAACTCGCGGATGGCGGCCTGACCGTTTATCCTGATTTTACTTGCCTTGATTTGCGGACTCGCAAGGATGTGCTGTGGGAACATTTGGGAATGATGGACGATCCTGAGTATGCGTCGCTGGCGGTCAAAAAATTATCGTCTTATCTCCAAAGCGGTTATGTCCTTGGACGGAATCTCGTCGTTTCAATGGAGAGTTCTGAAAAGCCGTTGAGCCAAAACGATGTGAAAAAAATTGTAAAAGAAATCTTTTTGCATTGATTGATTGTTCTGAATTTTGTTATTTATGGCCATGGCAAATTTTTTTAGCAAATATCTTGGCGAATTCGCATTGATGGCTACAGCGATGCTGTGGGCTGGTTGCGGTAATGTCGATAAAGATTCGAAAAATGAAAAGTCATTAAGCAGCGCTTCGAACAGTTTCGGTGTAGCTGAAGTGTCCAAACCCGCTGAATCGCCTGATTCTGCAACGTTGCCGCATGTATCGGAAAAAGGCGATTCTCTTGCGAGTGAAATTCTCAAAGATTCACTTGATGCGAACGCCCAAACAGTCGTATTGCTGGATTCCGCGAAACTGCTTGAAAAGCAGCGGACTATAGATAGCTTGATGAAAGCTTTTTTCCCGATTGAATGGAATGATGTAGAAAAAAAGAAAGACGTATATCAATATGCTCTTATGATTTTTGCAAAAAATCGTGATTCGATTTTGAAAGCTAGATCAGATTTGGGCTCTGTTATGTGCTATTATGGTGTTATTGTAGATAGGTATAAACCACGTCCTCATCTTGGCTTTAAAGAAGACTTTAAAGTTGGATTTAATGATGGTACTGGAAACGCTTCTGTAGATGATGGGTCTATTCTTCAATCGTTATTGGGTAATTCGAATGTGTTTCCGTCTAAATGGACTCTGAAAGTTCTTTATGAAAATATTGAATTCGCAGACAAACGAACTCCTAATCAAGATATGCTTTCTAGAATTAAACGTGTCTTTCAACAAAGAAGTCCGGGTTTAAGGCATATATACAGAAAATTTGTCAAGAAAGATTCTGCTAATACATTTCAAGGAAAAATCGTTTTAAAATTGACGATTGCTGCTGATGGAAGTGTAAAAGAATCTTCAATAAAGAAATCGACAACGGGCGTTAAAGAATTTGATGAAAATATAAGAACCGTAGTAAGTCGATGGACTTTCCCTAAGGTTAAATCAGGGACGATTGTTGTTTATGTCCCAATTCATTTTTATGAATAAGACGAATCTTCGACGCAGGCAAAATAATTTTTGTATTTTCTCGCTATGAATAATATTGCAAAATCTCATTTGTTCTTGCTTGCATTTGTTCTCCTGACAACGATTTGGTCTGTTATTGGAGTCGAAGATACTTACCTCACTTGGATTCTTGAGGCGGCGCCTGCGATTGTCGGGCTGTTGGTTCTTGTTTTTACATACCGGAAATTTCGGTTGCCGACGTATCTTTATGTAGTGATAGCGTTCCACATGGCGGTGCTTTTGGTGGGGGCGCATTATTCGTATGCGAATGTTCCGCTTGGATTCTGGATGCAGGACTGGTTCGGCTGGACGCGCAACAACTACGATAAAATTGGGCATTTGCTGCAGGGCGTGACTCCTGCTCTTTTGATGATTGAACTTTTGCGACGCACGACTCCGATCAAGACAGCTGGCTGGACGGGGTTCTTGTCGGTGTGCGTGGCTGAGGCGATTTCGGCTTTGTACGAAATTATCGAATGGCTTGCATCGCTCAGCAATCCGACGGATACCGAAGCGTTTTTGGGGACGCAAGGCTACATTTGGGATACGCAGACGGATATGTTCATGTGCCTTATCGGGGCGACTGTCGCGGTTATAATTCGCTTGTGGGTGCTGCGCATACATCAAAGGCACGAAGTCTCAAAAGCTCGAAGTGCGTGATATTAACCTTTAGTCTTTCGTCTTTAGCCCGCGTGGTTCGGCTAATTCGACGGGCTCGTCAACTCTCACCAACCAGTTCATTAACCAGCTCGTCAGCCGGCTCACCAACCTAAGCGAGCGTTCTTTCGTCTAATCACGCCCGCGGGTGTGTTTTCTTGAACGCTTCGCGCAGGCGTTCTGCATTTACATGAGTATAGACCTGAGTGGTCGAGATGTTTGAATGTCCGAGCATTTCCTTGACGCTCATGATTTCGGCGCCGTTTTCGAGCAGATGCGTGGCGAAGCTGTGGCGCAGCACGTGGGGGCTTGCTTTCCCTTCCCAGCCGATGCTGCGGAGCAAGTCATGGATGTCGTTTCGCAAAGTTCGCAGTCCAAACGGCTTGCCGTCTTCGCTTAGGAATACGTAGCCAGTGACTGTGGGGGTATGCCCCGCTTGCAACTGCATTTGTTTGTAATTTGCGATGCGGTTGATAAAGCTTTCTGTAATCGGGACGATGCGTTCTTTGTTGCCCTTGCCGAGGACGCGGACGAGTTTTGAATTAACATCTATGCGGTCCCAGGTGAGGTTCTGGCATTCTGAAATACGCAGCCCTGAACCGTAAATCAGTTCAAGCAAAAGACGTGCCCGGACTTGCGGCAATGTCGGATTTTCGATGTTTTCGAGTTCGTCGAGCTTGTTTTCGGCGAGGTCCTTTTGCCCGAGGACGTTGACGAGCCGCTTGGGGCGTTTGGGCATCGGGATGGCCTCGGCGGGGTTCTTGTCGAGAATTTTGGAACGAACGAGGTATTTGCCAAAACTCTTGAGGGCGGCGAGGTGCTCGCAGATGCTTGTGGGGGCGAGCTTTTGCCTGATCTTTAAATCCCACACGAAATTCTTGATGTTCATTTCTGAGAATGATTCGAGGGGGGCTTGAACCGCTGCTGTTTGAATCGCGTCTGCTTTACACGGCGCTGTATTTGGATTGCATGACGGAATTTCGGCATTTTTCGTGCTGTTCCCGGCTAGTGTGGCGAGGTATTTGTCGAGCGATTTCCGGTACGTGATGACAGTTCTTTCGGAATACCTGCGTTGTGTTTGCAGGTATATCAAGAAGTTTTGAATGTGTTCGTCTAAAAGCATTGTCTTTTGCGGTTTCCGTGGTGAAAAATAAACATTTTCCACATGTAATGTTGCCCGAATGAGCTCTGTTAATGGAAATCAAAGTCGAAAAAGGCGAAAAATGCCAAATTCTGCTACCAAATGGGAAATTTTTTCAGATTTGGTAGCACTTTTTTATTATAAATTAATCGAAAAATGGGCTCTGGCGGAGAGTCAACGGGAGTTTTTGATACCAAATACCGCAAAAAAGTGGATTTGGTATCATTGAGTACCCTTGTATTGTCATTTTTGTTTAGAACAAAGTTGAAAAAATGATACTAAACGAAAAAAATTATTTGGTTTGGTATCATTTTTTGCCAAAAATGGGTCCATTGGCTCGGCAAATATTTGTTTTGGGGAGTCCGCCGGTAGAAAAAAATCTATCTTAGTGGTCGCCAAATGTCTTTTTTGAAAAAAAATATATCTCTGCGGATTTTTTTCGTTGCCTCTGCGTTTGCGACGGCGGCTTTTGCTGCTGACCGCGTTGTGGGGGCGAATGCGACTCTTGATACTGAACCGGGGGCGCGTTCTGCGGCTTTGGGGTCGGCGACTTTAGCGGTTGAAGGCGATTATCTGGGGCTTTCGACGAATGCGTATCAGCTTTCGCAAGCGAAGTACATGTGGGCTTCGTTCTCGCATACGGCGTATTTCGAAGATTCCAAGTACGATTATGCGTCGATGGTTGTTCCGCTTTTTAACAACCAGGGTCTTGGCGTTTCGTTCGCCAGGTTCGGCGCTGACGATATTCCTGACATCAAGGATGGTGAACCGCTGCCCGAGGGTTCTAATTACAACACGCTTTCCTATGCGGACTGGGTGTTTTCCGTGGCGTGGGGCCGTCGCATTTTAGACCGTTTGGACTTGGGGCTTGCGTTCCATGTGCTATACCGCGATATGGACCAGAGCGGCTGGGGTTTCCGTGGCGATGCGAGTGCGCGTTACCAAATTAAGGACGATTTTTATGTGGCGGGCCTCTTGAAAGGCTGGACCTCGTCGGCGGCATCCTGGGAATCTGGCGAATTTGAATATTCTTCTCCGGAGTTTTACCTTGCTTTGAGCTATGGACTGCCTGTGGCGTACCTCTACGGCAAGTTCAATTTCTACTGGCAGAGTGCTGGCCTTTTCCACCATGATTACCGGGATTTGGATTTTGATGAAGATACGCATGGCGGCGAACGCATTTGGGAAGACCCGCTGGATTGGCTGTCCGGCGGTCGTGGTGGTGTCGAGTTTGCGTTTGACTTTGGACTCAAGTTGCGAGTCGGCCTTAGCAGCTTTACGACGTTCAAAAGCGTGACGGCGGGTGCCGGTCTCACGATTATGAATTTCCTCGTCGTGGATTACGCGTTTGAATCGCATCCGGTGTTTTCTCCGGTCCACCGCGTGAGCATTAGCTTTAGTCCGTACCTCTTTGGCCACAAGCCGAGAGAGAGGAGCCGCTTGAACCCAGCTGCGGCATCGAAGAAACTTGTGACGGAGGACACAGAGGAGTATCCGGTTGAAGAATCTGTCGTGGAAACGATTCAAGAAACGCCTGCGGGAGTTCCGCAAACGGAACAGACTGATGTTGTTGTTCCGACGGCTTCAACGAACGTGCCTGCAACAGATTCCGCGGCTCAGGCCAACGGGACTCCGGCTGCTCCAACAAATTCTGCGGAACCCGCGACATCGTCGGAGTCTGTTCCGGCGAGCGTCACGCCTGCTGTTCCGGCTTCTTCAGAACCCGCGACTGTAGTTCCGACCTCGTCTGCAACACCGGCATCTGCTGCTCCCGTCGAAAATCGTGCAACTCCAGTTGCCCCCGTAACGCCGCAAGCTCCTGCAAGACCGATTATCGAAACCGACGACGAAATATTGGAATAGGGATGGTTTGTTGTAGGCCCGTCCTCGCAGGTTGCAGGTCCGCCGACGCTGCTGCTTTCACGGAACTAATTGCTTTGTCATCCCGGCCTTTGTGCCGGGACCAGCTTACACGGAACTAATTGCAGATACTTTCCGCTAACCCCTTGCGATTGCCCATGCCTTCTCTGGCGCCCATTCCAATTGCATTACAAAAAATAATGGAATCCCGACGTTTCGAGGATGGCTAGGGCGATAGAGACCGCATCCGCGATGTTCCCACCGAATGACACTTGCATCCAACTTCCAAAACCTACTGTTTACTAACCACTAACCACCAACCACTTGCTTTAGCCCATACCCCAGTAGCGTGCAAAACGAGCGTCGCAAAAATATGCTTGCATATTTTTATGACCGAGTGCAGACGCAGACGCCGAAGGCGTCAAAGGGGCTCAAGCCCCGAGCCCATACCTCATACCCCAAATCCCTACATATTACACCAAAAATTTCATTTTTTTGAGTATTTTACTCCGACAATAGCTTATATTTGTTTACATGACGCAGATAAATACAAAAAATGTAGGATTGTTCCTTGTTCTTCCTGCTCCACTCAACCCGATAGGAGCATTTGATGCAGAACGGTTCAAAGCCAATTTCCGTACCATAATGGAACACGACGCGGGCTTCAAGTTCGTGGCCGTGGATTTGTCGGGCCTCGATTTTGTTTATAGCGATGCCTACAATGCTTTTATTCAATGCCATCAGGAGTTGTCCAGCAAGAACGGCGCGTTTGCTGTTCTTGCCGATCGGGATTCTCTATCGAACAGTTTGAAGAAGGTGGGACTTGAACGCTTTATTCGCATTTTCATGAGTGAATCGGATATGGCGGCCTATACTCCGATTGAATCGCCTAAAGATGCAGCCCCGTCAGTTGCTGCTGCGGCAGCGAATCCGCCGAAAAAGGATCCTCCGACGGCTCGTGTCGCAGTCGTGGAAAAAATCGATCCGTCTGTTTATGAAAAGCCTGTTGAAAAGCCTGCTCCAGTGGAACCGAAAGTATTGGACAAAAACCCGCTTGAAGATGAGGAACCGTCTTCGAAGAGCACCGCCTTTGTCGTAATTGTACTTTTGCTGATTGCGATTGCCGCCGCGGCCTATTACCTCATGTAGTCGATGCCCGTAGAATTCCCGACAGAAATCCAACGAAAAAAAAGAAAAAATAACTTACAGCACAAGTTTCCTTTAGTAAGGATTGTTTTCTTTTTCATTCTGATTGTTGTTGCTTATGCGAACGGTTGGTTTCGCATGTTGGTGGATAAGCTTCCGCTTCCTGGAAACAAGGAACCTGCGTCTCCGTTTGTAGAAGAGTGGATTGAAGGCTGTACATCGTACGACGGAACTCCGTTTGAACTCAAGGATGGCTATGTGCAGTGTTCTTGGGTCGCGAATGATTCGCTCGTTCTTCCGAATTCTTTTTTGCGCTATGTCAAAAGTATAGCGTCGGATGGGGCGAAAATTCACTGGGTTGCCCCTAAAAAGGATTTTGGCGAGGCTCTTCTCGTCGTTGTGGAAGATACGACTCGCAGTGTCTATTTGCATATGACGCGTGAGGATTCATCGAAAGTCTGGATTTCAAGCAAGACTGGCTGCCTTTTCCCGGGGCCGTGTCCGCATGTTCCGCTCGGATGGTCTGCACTTTCCATTGTCGATAACTTTGATTTCGAAGGGTTGGAACAATTGCTTTCGGCTGATGTCTTTAGAGGTCTTGGCGAAGCTCCGATTTATCCGGTTCTTCCGGGAGTTGTGCTGGAAGCGGGCCGTGATTCTCTGGGCATGTTCGTGGAACTCAATCATGGCAACGGCATAACGTCGCGCATGTTCGGCATAGGCTCCTGGAAGATTGCTCCTACAGTCGGAAGGATGCTGAGTGTCAAGGATGCTGTAGGGCGCTTATCGCCACAGGATAGCGCTTCGTTTTTCTTGACGGTGCGTCAAAACGGGTTGTTTGTGCGCTGGAAGGATTTCTACAAATTGACGCACCCGGTGGATTCCGCTCAAATTGCTATATTCAAGAAGCATTTGCCTTTTTGAGTGAGTCTGTATGAAGCGTAAATCCGCAATTATTTTATTCTCCATTTTTTTACCTTTGATGATGCTTTTCGCCGGCTGTTCGCATGACGGCGACGGTCCGCTGGATGTGATGCCTGGCGGTGAAGCGGTGGAAGGTAATGGATTTTTCTTGGCGGCTACGCTAGATTCGGGAAAGTCCCTCCACTTGATTTCGGACACGCTTTACGTTACTCTTTCAAAGATTTGGTCGTTTTCGAATTGTTCGCTCGCGTCAATTGATTTGGACGGGGATTACGTGGAGTCGGAGCTTGTTATTTCGCCCAAAGTGAGCATCAAGGTGAATACGGAGGATTGTCCCTCTCCGATGTACCGCCCGGATACGACGTTCAAAATGGTGCTCCCTGAAAATGTTCCTTCGGAGGTGACGGATATTGTTGTGAAAAACGATACGGATTCGCTGATTGCCTCCATCAAGCTCCGCCGCGGAAAGATTGTCACGGATACGTTCCACATTTTTGTGGATTCCGCGTTTGCGGTTATGGATTCGCTTCCGTTACGTACAAAAGATTCGCCTTCGGTTTTGCGGGTGCTGGATTCGATTACACCGCAGAAGTTTTATTGGCGGACGCTCCGTGCAAATTGCACTATGCGCGTGGATAAATGCGGTGATGTTGTTCCCGATACGCTTTATCCAAGCAACTGGAATGTTGACGATACGGTGCTTGTGCCGGTGCGTTATGCTTGTGCATCGGCGGATTCTATGTATTGCCTTAAAGACAAGTGGGAATATGATTCAACGGCGCTTGGTAAGGTGAAAGTGCGCTTGGATACGGTTTGGCATACGAATTTGTACTATATCGAAAAGATTCCCAAGTGCGCCTGGGTGGAAACATTCAGATATTCCGGTTTTGTGCTTGGCGAAAAGATGACATTTTTCCGTTCTATGTTCGTGCCGGGCGATGATGAAATTTCTTGCGGTCCATCGACTAAAATGGATTATTTTGTCTATAACCTTTCGTCAAATTTCCTTGTGCTTGAAAACGAAGAGGAAGAGGACGACGCAAAGTTTGTAGATAGTTTATTCGGTATATGGAAGTCGGCGGCGGTAGCTCGCGATACTGTTGTGATTGATACGGTTGTGCAAGATTCCGTTGCCCGCGATTCCGTTAAAGCCGATTCGCTTCATGATGATAAGAAGGGCTCGAAATGATTGAATATTCTTTTGCTGCTGAAATTCCTGAAGAAGATAAAACTGTAATTTTAGAAAGTCGCATTTACAAGCAATGGCTAGAAGCCTCCGAGAAAAAGTTCAAGATTGCGAAAGTGCATTTTGCCTCGGTCGATTACTTTAGCAAACGCCACGAACCGCTGTTCATCAAGTTGAACGCGACTGCGTTTTTGCCAGATGGCAAGCCGGTGCATGGGATTGTGCTTGTGCGCGGGCATGCCGTGGGCGTGCTCGTCGTGCTCCATTGCGAAGGCAAGCGCTACTTGCTCTTGGTGCGTCAACCACGATTCGCCATTTCGGAGACGGCGTCGCTTGAAATTCCGGCGGGGATTCTCGACTGGTCGGGCGATTTCCGCAAGGTGGCACTTTCGGAGCTTGAAGAAGAAGCGCAAATCAAGGCTGACGATTCTGAACTTATTGACTTGATGGATTTTTGGTACAAAGGTTCCAGCGATGGCTTTGCCGGGAGTTGCGGACTTTTGGACGAACGCATCCGCCTTTACGCTATTGAACGTAGCGTGACACGCGAAGAGCTTGAAGCGATGGACGGCAAGAACCAGACTTACACTGACGAAAACGAATGGATTCGTACGGAAGTATTGCCCTATGAAGATGCCGCACACCAGTTCATCGACGGAAAGAATTTGATTGCACTTTTCTTGTACGAACGCTGGCTGGAAACTAGAGGCTAGAATCTTACTGTCTCCCCGGCCAGAGCCTGTCCCGCACTAGTTGTGGGATGCCGGGGGCAGCTTTTATCCACTGTCACTCTGAAGGCGAACCCGATAGGGTCCACTGCATCATACCTTTATTATTATATTTCGTTGTAGAAAAAGGAAGGATATATGAATTGTTTAACTTTTGTTTTGATATCTTCACTTGCTTTTATGTTTGCTGCTTGTGGCGATTCCGGTAATGGGGCGAGTCCACAAGGCAATGCCGAAGGGACTCTCACGGACTCCCGCGATGGCCAGACTTATAAAATTGTAACCATAGGTTCCCAGACGTGGATGGCTCAGAACTTGAATTACGAAACGGCGAACAGTTACTGCTACAGCAATAACGCATCCAACTGCACCAAATACGGTCGCCTTTACACGTGGGCGGCCGCGATGGACTCTGCTGGCACATGGAGTTCGAATGGCAAGGGTTGCGGCTATGGTAATACATGCTCTCCGACGTACCCAGTGCGTGGCGTTTGCCCAACAGGCTGGCACTTGCCTACGCAAACGGAATGGAATACGTTGTTTACCGCAGTTGGCGGTTCCAGTACAGCGGGAACAAAACTCAAATCGACAACTGGCTGGAACGGTAGCGGCAACGGCACTGATGATTACTCGTTCTCGGCGTTGCCTGCTGGCCTCAGGAGCTACAATGGGAGTTACTACTACGAGGGCAACTACGCGTACTTCTGGAGTTCTACAGAGTACGATAACTTCAGCGCGTTCAACATGAGCTTGGGCTACAGCGGCGACGATGCGTACCTGGACGACAACAACAAGTACGTCGGGTATTCAGTTCGTTGCGTCAAAGACGAATAAGGCGAATGTCGCGGCAGACCGCTTGCGGGCTGACATGACTGAGCCGCAAGTCTTGTGCTACGGAGTTGCACAACGCCTAGCAAGCCGAGTGAAGCGGTCGCCAAGTTTACTTGAGCGACCATTTCCGAGGCGCAGCAGTCTGCACTACGAAGTAGTGCCACGACTAGAAGCTGTGAGCCGTCAGCAATGAGCTTTGATGGTGTAAAAGACTTGTCGTGAAGCTAAAAACTCACTGCTCATAGCTCGTTTTTCAATGCAAATCGATTTCCATGACCGAGGTACAGCGAGTCTTGCGGCATGTTGCGTAATTAAAGCAATCCGTGTTCCCTGAGCATTTTCTCGTACTTATCGGCGCGAGATTCTGCTTCGTCAGCACGGGATTCCGCAGCATTCGCACGAGATTCTGCTTCATCGGCACGACGCTTTTCTGCCTTAGTGCGTTCACGTTCTTCATATACCATGTCATCCAATTCCTGTTGCCAAGTCATATAGCGCTTCCTTGTTTCATTGTCCGACAGATACCATTGTGTGATGTGTAATGTGTGATGTGTAATGTGTGATGTGTAATGTGTGATGTGTAATGTGTGATGTGGAATGTGTGATGAGGAATGTGTGATGTGGAATGAATTATCTGTTTCGAACGGTTTTGGTTATGGCATTTAGCATTCGAACAATTGCCTGGCAAAGCGTAATGATATTATCGAATTCAGTTGATTCTAGATATCTCGCTTCATGAAGCAATTCAAGCCAATATTCGGTCTCTCCGGCCTCTTTCAATGCGATATACATTTTGGCAATAAAATCGGCCTTGCTTTGTGCAAACTGAGCCTCCTTTATATTCGCTCCAATGCTTGTGCCGCTACGAAGTAATTGCTTGCTAAGAACGAATTCTTTTTTGTTTGAAACTAAATGACGATATAAACATATTATCCGTAAAGCGAACGATTTACTTAATGATTGAACAGTTGATTTTTCATTGCACACTTCACACCTCAAATTACACATTGTTTATTGTGGCTAAACACGAGCGCGAACATGAAACGGTTTGTGATGGGAAGCTCTTCGAACGGGATGTGGCTTGTCTTCATTTTTCTCCTTTGTTTATGTTATGCGTTTTTGGCAAAACAAAAAAGAGCCGTTCCTATTTTGATATAGAAAACGGCTCTTTATTGAGCATGGCCTGCCATCTGCTAGCTGTGAACAATATAGCAAGCGAATTTGGAAAAAACGAAATTTTCAAGAAAATTTTTCATTTTGCAATCTATAGTTGACAAAAATGGAATTTTTGCAAATACTCATTTTCTTTATTATATTATGTTGCGCAAAAAGGTTTGGAAGGATATATGAATCGTTTATCTCTTGTTTTGATATCTTCACTTGCTCTTATGTTTGCCGCATGCGGAGATTCCGGTAATGGGGCGAGTCCGCATAGCAATGCCGATATGGATGTGCAGACGTACAGCGAGTTGCCATCTTGTGCCGAGAAGCGTGATGGCAAAACTGCATACGTGGCAGATAAGGAGCAGGGGTACATTTGTCAAAATGGTAAATGGGTCGAAGATGACGATGTAAAGGTCGTTGATTATCCTTCGTCATCCACATCATTGACCGGGAATCTCCTAACCGACTCCCGTGATGGTCAATCTTATAGAATCGTAACCATCGGCTTCCAGACATGGATGGCTCAAAACTTGAACTACGAAACGGCGAACAGCTACTGTTACGGCAACACTCCATCCAAGTGCACCAAGTACGGTCGCCTTTACACGTGGGCTGCTGCGAAAACTGCTTGCCCAACAGGCTGGCATCTGCCGGATACAACGGAGTGGAATACGTTGTTTACCGCAGTTGGTGGTTCCAGTACAGCGGGAAAAATGCTCAAATCGACAAGTGGGTGGAACAGTAGCGGCAACAGCGTAAGCGGTACTGATAACTACTCGTTCTCGGCGTTGCCTGCCGGCTTCAGGCGCAACGGTGGGAATTACGACAGCGAGGGCTTCTACGCTTACTTCTGGAGTTCTACAGAGAACGGTAGCGGCTACGCGTATGACTTGGACATGCTCTACAACGACGGCGGTGCGTACCTGCGCTACGGCAGCGAGTACTACGGGTTTTCAGTTCGTTGCGTCAAGGACTAGTGTTTATCCCATAATACAATCGATGCCGGAACAAAGTCCGGCATGACAATGTATGAAAAGACGTTTGTAAAGAGTCTGTCACCTTGGCCGGGGTGACAGATGACAATCATATCTTGTCTAACAATAATGGATCCTATCGGTCGTTGCTCTCCCTCCAGGATGACAAAACGCATTCCTCTTTCGTCTTTTTTGACGTTCGTTCTTAAAAAAGCTAATTTTCGCACATGGAACGTTTGTCATTTGTTTTCTCAATTTTGTTAATGCTTGCCGCGAACGCTTTTGCTACATACGTGGCAGTGCTTGAAACGGGAGTCGATGGTGCCGCCAAGGAATCCGTATCGCTTTCGGACCGCCAGTATCTCACGAACGTTTTGCGTGAACAAGCTGTCAAGGAACTCCCTGCGGTGCAGAACTACACTATCATGACGCGAGAGAACATCCAGCAGATGCTCCCGCCGGGTAAAGCGATTGAAGACTGCGAAGGCAGCTGCCTAGTGGAAACCGGCAAGAACATTTCTGCCGACTATATTTGCCAGGCCCGCGTGGGGAGTTTCGGTTCGTCGCTTACGCTTTCGGCGGAACTTTACGAAACGGCTGGCAACAAACTCATTGCGAGTTTTAACGGACGTGGACAGAACGTCGAAGAGCTTCTGGACTTGATTAAGCAAAAATCGCCCGAATTTTTCCGCGGCGTGAAAGGTAGCGGATTTGCCGGTGTCGGCGGGTTTGGCTCCATTAGCGAAGCGGGTTCGTTTAGCTATGCGGGCAAAAAGAAGTTTATCGTGGAAATCGTTTCGAATCCGGCGGGGGCTGTGCCTACGGTTGACGGAAAAGCGATTCCCAAGTGCTTGAGCACGCCCTGTAAAGTCCAAATTGAAGAAGGGGAGCACCGCTTTGTAGCGACGCTCGACCGTTATGAAGATGCGGAAAAAGTCGAGAGTGTAAAAGGCAATAATCAAAAAATTGAACTGACGCTTTCGTCGAATTTTGGCTGGCTTGAAGTGAAGCCGGTGATGGATGGTGCCGCAAATCGCGGTGCGCTTAATGTGACAGTCGATGGAGTCCGTAAAGAAGATTCGCGAATTGAATTGGAGGCCGGGCTCCATGAAGTGCGAGTGACTCACCCTTGCTATGATCCGGTTGAATTCCACGTGTCCATTGCGAAAAACAAGACGGAAACATTCGATAAGGAACTTGTTCGCGGTAAGGGCGGGCTAGAGCTTAATGCGGAATATAAAGGCGAACCGCAGGCGTTGCCTGTTGTTATTGATGGCGGAGATGCCGGCAGTACTCCTTACGCTGGAGAAGTGCCTCTGTGCGCAGATGTGATGCTCCAAGGGAACGGCTGGACTGAAAAGGTGAACGTGCTGCCCAAGTGGCATGAGGTTGTTCAGGTAACGCATAAGCTCATGCATTCTCCGGAGGCTGTTGCGATGCCGGGCGATGCGACTCGAACCAATGCGAAAGTTGCTTACAATGAGCTAGATGGCAAAAATTCGAATCAGGCGAAGGCCGACCAAGCGGCAAGTGACGTTCAAAAGGATAAAGGTGGAAAGAAAATTCATTGGGTGCCGATTGCGATTTCTGGCGGTGTCGCGGTCATTGGTGCTGCCATGGCGTTAGTGTTCGATAAAAAAGCAAAAGATGCCACAGCGAACCCTCCGGCGAACCAAGCGGAATTCCAGACGGGGCATGACGATGCCCAAAAGTACCAAACCTTCCGTAATATTTCGCTTGGCGTGGTCTTGGGCGGACTTGTCGGTGTTGGTTTAACATTCCTATTCTAGTGGGGGCTCTATATGAAAAAGATTCTTTTGCTTTTATCTGTCGCTGCAATGTGGGGATGTACCGATTACGTAAGCCAATGGGATGACAAGTATGCAGCTGCTTTTGCTGGCGGTACACCTATACAGGAATTAGTTTGTGCAGAAGGCGCTGTGACATCTGTTTCAGAAAATGGTTGTACAACGAATTTTGTTTGCAATAACAATGCTTGGGTTCCGCAGGGTTCCGTATGCAATAATGTTCAACAGCCGGTAATATGCAATGAAGGTGCTACTACGTCTGTGAACGAAAACTCTTGCACTTATAACTATAAATGCTCCAACAATACATGGACCCTTGTCGGGCAGCCCGTTTGTTCGACCCCAACTGTACCAAGTTCTTCATCCAAAAAGGTGCAGAGTTCATCGTCCAGGGCGGTTATTGCAAAATCAAGTTCCTCAAAAATTACGGTTCTTAATGAAATTACTTATACAGAAGTCTCCGGAACCATTCGTTGCCCAAGTGCGATGTTCTGTGGGCCTTCAGGCGGTGATGGTCGCGTCAAGACGGGCAAAGACGATGGCTCGGATACGTATGGTTATTGGTTTGCGTATGATGATGCCAGCAATGGAGGGTCTTCATATTTTACTTGGCCTTATGGAAAAACGGATGAACTGACTTTAATATCGTTTACTGAAAAGTCCATAGCTAAGTCTAACGGGATTACTGGTGTTGCAACCGTAGAGAGTAATGATGAGCCGGGTGCTGGTTTTCTTGGACTTGGCTTTAACGTCGGTGGTGAATTGCAAAAAGGCTTTGATATTTCTGCATGGAACGGTCTTTGCATCATTTATAAAACCAATGCTTATATGGGGCTGGAAATTCATCCGGCAAATGAAGCGACCGTAACTAAGTACGACAATCCTACAGCAACTCTTTACAGACCAAACAAATCGACATCTGCCTATGTCGTGAATATCCCTTGGAGTATATTTGAACAGGCGGGGTGGGGCAAAGCTGTGGCGTTTAGCACGGTGACAAAATCGGCTGCGACGATTTCGTTTAAGTTCACGGAAGATGCGTCGTTTACTATTTACGCATTAGGCAAGTACGGTACTTGTAATTAGTAGGTTTTAGGTTACAGGTTTTAGGTGGCTTTACCGCAGTAGGCAGTAAACTGTGGCTAGGCCATAAGACCGTAAACGGGACGATAAAATGAAAAATTAAAGATGAAAAATTAAAAATGATAATTTAACTTTTAATTCTTAATTATTCATTTTTAATTTAACCCCTAACCACTAATCACTAAAATATCGTATTATTTATGGTCAGGCCTGCGAAAAACAGGATGAGGTAGCCGTACCAGAGGCCGGTCGGCACGTAGTTCCAAATACGTTTGTACTTCTTTGGCTCGTCTTTGTTCTTTTCCTTGATGCGGATAATATTTTTCTTGAGATAAAAACCGCAGAGCGCAAGGCCCGCGATGCTAACGAGAATGAGAAGTACGTATGCCATGCTGTAAATATAGCATTATATGGCTGATTCCCAATAACCAATGACTAAAAATCAATAACCAAAGATTAAAAGCTCGTAAAAAAACAACTAACCACTAAAATTTGCTATATTCTTGTTGTATATAGGAGAATATTATGGCTGCCTTGAATCTTACAGCTAAATCATTTGATGAAGTCATTTCTTGTGGTCAACTTGTATTTGTTGACTTTTGGGCGACATGGTGCCGTCCGTGCATGATGATGGGTCCGGTCGTTGAAGATCTTGCTCAGGAATTTGACGGTCGTGCTGTTGTCGCAAAAATCAATGTTGATGACGAGGGTGTCTCGGATATCTGCGCTCGTTTTGGCATTACGAATATACCGAATATGAAATTGTTCAAGAACGGTGTCGAAGTCGGTAATGTTGTCGGTGCCGTGCCGAAGGCGACATTGAAGAACTTGATTGAAAAGAATCTGTAACTAGAGCTTAGATGGCGGATTTGGTCTGCCATGACGTATCTTCGCCATTGCTCAAGTGCATGACTGGTTCGCCTCGGATATAGAAATGTGCAAGCATGTTTCTGCATCTTTTGGCTCCTACGTCATTTCGGGTTTGACTCGGAATCTGCCCACTAAGTTCTGACTACTGTGGCTATGGCTATGCGACCCCAACCACTAACCACTGTTTACTAACCACTGTTTACTA
>JAEEGF012434310.1_pt1 | contig 20713 bp, 20 predicted proteins | sample 9134171 | NCBI WGS metagenome assembly JAEEGF01 (sample SAMN16246542, study PRJNA631951) | gut metagenome | biome: gut microbiome; feature: rumen; material: AP-attached | host: Bos | place: Iran: Karaj | collected 2018-10
GCGGCGTGCGAGGACGGCTGGTTCAAGACCGGCGACCTTGCGCGCTTCGACGAGGACGGATTCCTCTACATCACCGGCAGAACGAAGGAGATCATCGTGCTGTCGAACGGCGAGAACATCTCGCCCGCGGAGGTTGAAGCAAAGTTCAACGAGCTCGAAACCGTGCAGGATTCGCTTGTGACCGCGGAAAACGATGTGCTGGTATTGGAGGTTGTTCCGAGAAACACCGTACTGATGACACTCGGTAAGGAGGACCCGATCGCATACCTGCGCGAACAGCTCAACGAGGTCAACCGCACGCTGCCGACGTATCAGCGCGTGGCAAAGATCGTGATTCGCGACACCGATTTCAAGCGCAGCCCGAGCATGAAGATTTTGAGGAACCAGAAATGAATCGTCGGGAAATCTTCGAAAAGCTCAAAGAGATCGCGGAACTGACGGTACAGGACCCATCGGTGCTTGCGAACATGACCGAAGCATCCGATCTCAACACCGACCTCGGGCTCTCGTCGGTCGGCATGCTCTACATCGTGATTGCGATCGAGGAGATGTTCAACGTCCGCATGGATGACGTCAGTTTCGGCGATTTCAAGACCGTCGGCGATGTCGTCGATTACATCGAAAAGAAACTCAAAGCATGAAATGGACACTTTCGGACCCGCGCTTCGGCGACATCGTGCGCGTCAGCGCGGGTCGGTTCTATCATTACGGCATTTACGCGGGCGACGGGGAAATCATCCAGTTCGGTCCCACGCCGGATGCTGCGCATTCGCTGCTCGACGCGGATATCCGCGTCATCACCTCGGATATCGACGGCTTTTTGAAAGGCGGCTTTCTGGAAGTCGCCTCTCTTTCGATTGCGGAGCGGCTCAAAGCCAACAAGCCTGCCGAGATTGTTGCGCGGGCGCGCAAGCGGATCGGCGAAGGCGGGTATGATATTCTCAAGAACAACTGCGAACATTTCGTCAACGAATGCGCGTTCGGGCGAAAATCGAGCGAGCAGGTCGACAGCGTGCGCGCGTTTTGGCAGAATATTCCCGTACTCGACGTCTACGTGGCGGTGCAGCCCGAGACGGTTTCGTTCCGGAAGGTCGAACCACCCGAACGGCAGAAGGAATTGGACGAAACCCGAAACGAGCAGATACGGGCGCAGCGGTATTACGCATGGCGGGTGCTGTGCGCGGGCATCAATCGAAGCCTCGGTCTCGATGCGGGCAAGATCGGCCTAAAGCGCGACGCAGACAAAAAATGGATTGCAGACAGCTGTGCGGTTTCGCTATCACACTGCAAAGGCGCGGTGTGCGCTGCGGTGTCGAAGCGTTCGGTCGGCGTGGATATCGAACCGGAGGACGACCCGCGCTATCGCGAAAAGCTGATCGACCGTATTGCGACCGACGCCGAAAAGGAAATGATCGCGAACCTGTCGATGCATACGGGGCTTTGCAAGCTTTGGACGCGCAAGGAAGCGGCGTTCAAGCGAACGGGCGGCGCACAGTGTTTTCCGGAGCGCACGGACGCAACGAGCGATGCGATCCGCACGGTACGCATCCGGCTCGATCGCGACTATATCGTATCGGTCGCGGGCGAGAATCTTCCGAATCTGCGTATCTATGAAGTCACGGGAACGGACGAGCTGCACACCGTGCGCCGTACCGATTTTACCGTGCTTTAACGCATAGGAATCGCGGCGGCGGCGCACCATAAGCGCATGAAGCATGCGATCCGAAATCTCCTGCAATTCGATACGCCTTACCGGCAATTTGAACTCAAAGAGACGGAGCCTCACAGGACCCCGTCCTTTTTTGCGCGCCGAAAGCCGAAGAGAGCAAGGATGGCGCGCATCGAGGGAACGCTTGACACGCGGCTCGAAACGAACCGAAAAGCGCTTTCCGCGTTTTTTCACGGCGAACAGAACACCGATCTCATCCTGACCGCGTTCCGCATCGGCGGCGCGGTTTCGGCGCTTGCGGCAAGCCTGAACGGCATGGCGGACGAGACGAAGATCGGCGATTTCATCCTGCGTCCGTGTCACAAGGCGCAGGCGGAGGACGTGCCGAAGCGCGGCAGGATCGCGTATCTTGCGGAAAGCGTGCTGACGACGGCGGAGACGGAGCGCAAATCGGACTGGCAGTCGGTCGCGGATGCGGTCACGGAGGGACGCACCGCGGTGCTGGTCGACGGCGAGACGGAGGCGATCCTCTGCGACACGCGCGGCTTTGTGTCGCGTCCGGTCGGCGCGCCGCAGAACGAGATGACGATCCTCGGTCCGAAGGAGGCGTTCACGGAAAACATCCGCACGAACGTGACGCTGCTGCGGCGCATCCTCAAGCGCCCCGATTTCGTCTGCAGGTTTCGCGACGCGGGCGGCACGAACCGCACCAAACTCGTCGTTGCGTACCTCGACGGCACCGTGAATCCGTCGCTGCGCGCAGAGGTCGAACGGCGGCTCGACCGTATCCGCACAAACGATACGCTCTCGATCGGACGCATCGAACAGCTGATCGAGGACTACACCTATCTGCCGATGCCGCAGATGCTCAAAACCGAGCGTCCCGACCGCGCGGCGCGCGCGATCCTTGACGGCAGGCTCGTGCTGCTCGTCGAGGGCTGTCCGCTTGCGGGCGTGCTGCCGATCACGCTCGAAGCGCTGATGGAGAGCGGCGAGGACGCCGATATGCGCCAGCCGGTCGGAACCGTCGTGCGGGTGATCCGCATGCTCGGCGCGGCGCTGTCGATTCAGCTTCCGGCGTACTTTCTGGCGCTCGCGCTGCATCATCCCGGACAGCTTTCGAGCGAGGTGCTCGAAACGGTGATCGCCTCGCGCGCGATGGTGTTTCTGCCGCTGTCGGTCGAGATGATCTTTCTGCTGATCGTGTTTCAGCTCGTGCGCGAAGCGGGCTTGCGCGTGCCCGGCGCGATCGGGCAGGCGATCGGGATCATCGGCGGGCTGCTGCTCGGACAGGCGGCGGTGTCGGCGAACATCGTGTCGACCGTCGTGCTGATCATCGTGGCGCTGACGGGGCTCGGCAACTTTGCGATCCCCGATTATTCCGCGCAGGTGTCGATCGCGTATTTCCGCATCCTGCTCTGTCTTGCCGCAACGGCGGGCGGACTGCTCGGCATCGCGGTCACGGGGCTCTGCATGGGCGCGCTGCTCTGCAGCGTCAAGTCGTTCGGGGTGCCGTTTCTGACGCCGTTTGCGCCGGTCGCAAAGCGCAGCGGCAGGATGATCGTGCGGGGAAAGCTGAACAACCGCGCCGTGCCGTCGGACTGGAGCAATCCCGAAAGGAGGCGCGTATGAATTTGCGCATCGGCGCGTTCGGACGGCAGGAGGCGATGAGCGCGGTGTGGATCTGCGCGTTCGCAAGCGGATGCTTCGCCTTCGACAACCGCGCGCTCTTCTGGGACGGAAACGCGTCGTATCCGGAGCACGCGCTTGCGGCGGCGCTTGCCGCGCTGCTGTTTGTCTGCGCCGTTTCTGCGATCCGAAAACGCGGCGGGCGCGACCTGTCCGCACTGATCGGCGCATCGAAAGGAAAGGCGGGGATTGCGGCGCTGCTGATCCTTTCGCTGCTGCTGTCCGCGATTCAGCCGCAGCAGCAGTTTCTGCTGACGCTCACGCAGTACGTGTTCGTCGACGCAAAGCAGGTCAGCATCTGCTTCTACCTGCTGCCGTGCATCACGCTGCTGTCCGCGCTCGGCGCGGAAACGCTCGTGCGGACCGCGCGCATGCTGCTGCCGCTGCTGTGCCTGTCGGTGCTCGCCGCGCTTGCGCTCAACTGCGGGCAGGCGAGGCTCAGCCGGCTGTATCCGGTGCCGATCGGCAAGCCCGTCAAGCTGTTGACGGACACGGCGACCGCGCTGCACCGCGCGTTTTCGCCGCTGCTGGCGCTGCTTTGCATCGGAGAGGGGACGCAGAATGTGCGTACGCTCAGAAGCGCCGGAACGCTCGGCGCGCTGTTCGGCGCAGCGACCGTCGTCGCAATGCTGTTCGGGCTGTCGTGCTGTTTTTCCTACGGGATGCTGTCTGAGATGCCCGCGCCGTTCTACCGGATGCTCGTCGAGGCGCGCACGGAGAACCCGACGCTGCGGTTCGACCGCGTCACGCTGTTTCTCTGGATGGCGTGTTCGATGCTCGCTTCGGCGATCTATGTGTATGCGGCGGGCGTGCTGTTCTGCAAGACGTTCGGCGTGCGCGACATCCGTCCGGTTGCGTGCCTGTTCGGCGCGATCTGCGCGGCGGCGATCCTTGCGCTCTATTACGACTCGGAGCCGACGATGCGCGTGCTGAAGCTGCTGTACCGCTTCGGCTGGACGGCCGCCGTCGTGCCGCTGCCGCTGCTCTGTATGACCGGAAAGGAGAGACCGCTATGCGGCGCCTGCTCATAGTTTTTGTGTCCGCGCTGCTTTGCGCGGGCTGCATGCATTCGAAGAACCTCGACGAATACGCGTATGTGCTCAACGTCGGCGTCGAGCGCGGCACGACGATGCCGTATCTCGTGACGCTTCTGGTGTCGGTCCCCGGCGCGGGAACCGACGGGACGGAGGTCAACAACGTCGTGATCGCCGCCGAGGCGCGCACGTTTTCGGAGGCGGCGGAAACGCTGAACGCCGCGTATCCGAGCAGACTGAGCTTTGCGCGCGCGTCGCTTCTGCTGCTTTCGGAGGAGCTTGTGCGCGAAGGCGCGCAGAGCGAATTTCTGGATTTCTCGTTCGGCAAGCCCGATCTCTGGCAGAACCTGCGCGTGGCGGTGACCGACGGTCCGATCCGCGAAACGTTCGAGGGATGGACATCCGATTCGGATCCGAGTCTGCGCAAGATCAAGACCTCGGTCGGCGAGCTGGCCGAGCGCTCCGGTCTGTGTGCGGACATCGGTTACAGTACGTATCTCGAATGTGTGCGCGACGGACGGATCGACGCGCTGCTTGCGTATGCGGGCGTGAACGACTGGAATCTCAGGGAGGACATGGCGGGCGGCGACGCGTATCCGTATCTCGGCGGGGCGCTGCTCGTCGAAAGCACGCTGAAAACCACGACCGCGGGCAGCGCGGTGTTCGACGGCGCGCGCATGGTCGGCGTGCTTGACGGACAGCATACGATGGCGGTGCTGATGATGACCGACGCGTTCCGAAGCGGCGAACTGCTCTGCACGCTGCCGGACGGGCGGACGATGAGCGTCAAGCTGCACCGCGCGCGACGGCCGAAGATGCAATGGACGGGGGAGGGGATGCGGGCGGAGCTGTATCTCGAAGCCGATGTGATCTCCCCGCAGACGGTGCCGATGACAAGCGAGGAATGCAAGGCGTTCCTCGAGTCGCATCTTGAACAGATGCTTGTGCGCGTGTTTACGGCGCTGCGCGGCGCGAACAGCGACGCGATGGGCTTCGGACGGTTGGCGGCAAAGCGCTTTACGACCGTCGAGGCCTGGGAGGCATACGACTGGAAGGCGGTGTACCGCACGCTGTCGGTCACGTTTTCGGTGCATATCCGGCTTGCGCACAACCCGCGCGAGCCGATTCTGGAGTGAGATATGGTCGGGTTTTTGCTGCTGTTGCTGTTGCCCGCGGGCTACGGCGGGCTGTACATTCTGCACAGCGTCCGAACAAGGCGCGTCCGTCAGGCGATCGCGGCGGCGGCGCCGCTTTTGCTGCTGCTCGGGCTGATCGCGCTTCTCTGCTTTGAATACCTGTCGATTCCGCAATAAAAAAAGGCTGTGCTCCGTCGCGCCGAACGGCACAAACGGTACACAGCCCTTTTGGACAGTGATCAATGCACGTTGCCGGGGATGCGGACGACCGCGCCCATGATATGCTCGTGCAGCAGCTTTTTCGCGCTTTCGATGTCGCGGCGCTTGCAGGCGGCGAGAATCTCCTCGTGTTCCTCGGCGGAGTACTGACGCGCGGATTCCTCGCTGTAGAAACCGCTTCTGAGATAGCGGTCGATGTTTGCGTGGATGATCTCCATCAGCATATCCGCAAAGCCGTTTTCGGCGCGGGCGTTCAGAACCTCGTGGAACTTGCTGTTCAGCGCTTCGGATTCCATGAGGTCGTTGGTCTTGCGCTGTTCTTCGATCAGGTGTTCGAGCTCCGCAAAGTCCTCGTCCGTCATGCGCGGAATCGCAACGGAAAGGATCTCGGTCGAGATCGCGGCGCGGACCTGCATGATGTTGATGAGGTTCTCGCGCGAAAGCTCGGTTACGGTTGCGCCGCGGTTTGCATGGATCGTGACGAGACGCTGTGCTTCCAGCTGACGAAGCGCCTCGCGCACGGGAATGTGGCTGACGTTCAGCGCGGCGGAGATTTCGTCCTGCTTGAGCTGCATGCCGCCGGGCAGCGTGCCGTTGACAATGCCGGTGCGCAGTACGCGGTATACCCATTCCTGTGTGCCGTATCCGTCGCGATTGCCGACGGACGATGCAAGTGCTTTATAATCCATATCTACACTCCGTATGCTTTTTTTCGATGCGTGACGCATCGATCTCTCTGTTCTTAATATAATATAAAATCAGTGTTTCGTCAACAATATTTCAGCAAAATTTTGCTTTTTTTAATATTACGGCAAAAACATGCCGGAATGCAGGACGGAGATCCAGCGCGTTTCGCTCGACCGTCCCTCCAGCGCCGCGCCGTTTTTCGTCAGCGCCGGATGCACCGGCACGACGCAGTAGCCGATCTGACCGTTCAGCGAACCGACCGGATCCTCGATTGTCACCGCAAAGCCCGCGTTCTCGACGGTTTTCAGCAGGATTGCAAACCCGCTTGCGTCGACGCGGTACACACGGTAGAGCATATGGCGCGACGGCGGCGTGAACGTGATCGTCGCCGTGTCGTTCGAAAGCGTGACGCAGAGGTCGGACGGCGGTTCGGGCACCTGCCAGTATTCGGAATAGTCGGTCGGCTCCGTGCCCTTGACGAAGTATTCCCAAACGGTCTCGCTCTGCGGCGTCAGGCTCGTTGCGCGCACCGCTGCGTGTTCGCGGTTCAGCGTCGTCCGGTCGAGCGCAACCGTCACGATCCCGTCCGGAACGGCAAAGCACGGCGGCGTACGATCGCGGTAGAGATTCGAAAAGACCTCGCTCAGCAGCATGGCGGGGTAGGTCCCGCCGCCGCAGTCGGGCGGCAGACAGCGCCCGTTTTCCGCATCGTCGAAGCCCATCCACACGACCGCGGCATAGTCCGGATTGTAGCACGCAAGCCAGATGTCGCGGTTGCCGGTCTCGTCGCCGACGGTGCCGGTCTTGGCGGCAAGCTCCATGCCGAGCGCATTGAGCAGCTTTGCCGTGCCGCGTTCGGCGACGCTTTTGAGAAGCGAAGTCAGGATAAACGCGTTGCCCTCCGAGAGCACGCGCGTTTCGCGCGCGGCGTGCCGGTAGAGCTCGCAGCCGGAGCGGTCGGTGACGCGTGTGACCGTGTACGGTTCGCGGTAGATCCCGCCGTTTGCCGCCGCCGCGTACGCGCCGCACAGCCGGTAGGGCGAGACGCCGTAGGTGAATCCGCCGAGCGCGAGCGTCAGCGAATCGTCGCGCACGTCGAACGGGATGCCGAACCGCGCGGCGAACGTCTTGCAGGTCGAAACGCCGAGCGCGCGGAACAGCGACACGGCGGGCAGGTTCAGCGATCGCGTCACCGCGTCGCGCATCGTCACCCATCCGGAATAGTGCCCGGAGGCGTTTTTCGGCGTGTAGTCGCCGAACTCGGTCGCCTCGTCGAGCAGCATCGACGCGGCGGTGTATCCGGCTTCGAGCGCCGGCGCATAGACGAGGATCGGCTTGATCGCGCTGCCCGGCTGACGGCGGATGCGCGTGGCGCGGTTGAACGCCAGCGCGTTCGTCCGGTCGCGTCCGCCGACGATCGCGGACACGCCGCCGGTCCTTGCGTCGATCAGAACGAGCGCGCCCTCGCAGGATTCGTCGCCGTACAGCGGAAAGTACGCGTCGTTTTGAAACGCCGCTTCCGCGATCGCCTGCGCGTCGGAATCCATTGCCGTCTCGATCGTGCAGCCGCTTGTGAGCAGCGCGTCGAGATCGCAGCCGAGCAGTTCGGCGGTTTCGGTCAGCGCAAGGTCGATATAATAGTTGTGGCGCTGCTTGAGCCGGTCGGCGCAGAGATCGAGCGGCTCGCGCTTTGCGGCTTCCGCCTGCGCCTCGTCGATCATGCCGTAGCCCGCCATCAGATCGAGGATCACGCCGCGCCGTCCGATCGACGCCTCGGGACGCAGATGCGGCGCATAGGTCGCGGGGGATTTCAGTACGCCCGCTAAAAGTGCGCTCTGCGCAAGCGACAGCTCGCCGGCGTGCACGCCGAAATAGCCCTCGGCGGCCGCCTCGATGCCGTAGTACCCGCCGCCGAAATAGACGCGGTTCAGATAGCACGAGAGGATTTCCTCCTTCGAAAGCGTCTGTTCGAGCCGGTAGGAGAGGATCGCTTCGTCCACCTTGCGGTCGAGCGTCTTGATCGCGGAGAGGTGCGTGAGCTTGATGAGCTGCTGCGTGATCGTGCTTGCGCCCTCCACATAGGAACCGGCCTTGAGGTCGTTGAGCGCGGCGCCGCAGATGCGGATGAGATCGAACCCGGGGTGCGTGTAGAAACGCGCGTCCTCGGCCGCCAGAAACGCGTCGATCACGTGCTTCGGAAGCGCGGAAGCGTCGATCGAGACGCGGTTTTCCCTGAGATACAGCCGCGAAACGACCGCGCCGTTGCGGTCGGTCACCAGCAGCGTTTCCTCGGCGGTCAGGATCTTGTCGAGGTCGAGCGCGTACCATGCGTCCTGCGTGAACACCCAAACGGATGCGACGACGATAGGCAGCAGGACCGTCAGCAGCGCGGCAAGCAAAAAACGCCGACGGCGGCGTCGGCGGTACAGGCTTTTATAGATTCGGATGGCTCTTTGCTCGCACATACCGGTAGTGTGCGCCGCGAAGCAAACGCTTATGCGCGCGGCAGCAGGAAGCGGCGCAGGCGGCTGCGGTAGAATTTCAGATACAGCTGATAGGCGGCGTCGAGCAAAAACAGGAACAGGAAAAATCCGAGCACGGCAAACGCGCACTGCGGCAGCGTCCATTCGGTGTACGGATGCACGCCGAGCACGTACATCCAGACGAGCAGCGCTGCGGAAAACGCGGTGACGATCCCGACGGCGAGCAGCGTTGCGGCATAGGAGTGCCGGAGATTGCGCAGGGCGTGGCGCACCGGCACATACGGCGCGAGCACGCAGAGAAACGCGAACCAGACGTAATGCGGCACGGGCAGAAACAGCACGACCGCCGCGACCGCCAGATCGACGGCGACGAGCCAGGCGTACAGCTTTTCTTCGGCAAGCGGCACCGCGAGCAGCGCGATCGGCAGCAGAAAGAGCAGCGCAAACCAGCCGACGCTCTCCGCCGCCCATACGAGAAGCAGCAGAAGAAGACCGGTCATCGGCACCAGCCGCACGGGGGAGATTCGCGTTTCGTTTCGCATCGTCATAGCCGGAATACCGGAATTCCTTTCTTTTCCGCCATCTGCATGGTCTGCGCCGAGCCGCTCGGGCGTCTGCGCACGTAGGCGATACAGAGATCGGCGTCCTGCACCATCTTCGCGTTTCGCTCGCGCATGCAGCCGCGCCGGTAGGTCTCGTGCAGCACAACGGTTTCGTCCGCCGCGGTAAGGATCGCGCGGTAGCGCTTTGCGTCCGTCTGCGAATAGGCGTTCGCCTGTCCGCTGAAGGGGACGTACACGGCAAGCGAGATCGACGGATCGACCGCTTTGTACGCCAGGATCCATTCGCCCGCCAGAAGATCGAAGCCCTTTGCGCCGCCGATAAGAAAGCGGGTGCAGCCCTCGCGGCGCGCGTCGTTCACCGCGGCTTCCAGAGAAGCGAACAGCGCATTGTACGCCTCGGAACCGGCTGCGGGCAGTTCGCGGTGTCCCGTAAAGCAGCAGGTCATACGAGCGCTCCCTTCTGCATCGTGCGGTTTTTGAGCAATGCCCGCAGCGCGTCGCGATCGTGCTTCTGATACGCCGCAAGGAGCCGCAGCGCGTACGCCTGCGCCTCGTCGATCAGCTCCGGCACCGACGCGCGCGACGTCCCGCCGGGCAAAAACGGCTGAACCCACGTGCGCTTTTCAAGGTTCATCGCGTCCTCGCGGTCCTCGCGCCGGGCGGCGAGCAGGAATGCGGACAGCAGCCCTTCCTTGCGGAATACGCGCTCGATGCGCGTAAGTGCGCGATAGCGTTTGCCCTTCGGATCGAACAGGAACGGGATCAGCCGGTGAAACTTGCGGAGGCTCCGCACATACGCGCCTTTGACCTCCGAAAGACCGAGCCGTTCGGAAACGCGCGAAAGCAGCGCGTCGATGCGCGTCGCGTCGATGCGGCGTCTGAGGATCGCCTCGTAGGGGATCTGATCGCATGTTTCGGCATAGACGATCGAATCGATCACGCCCTCGAAGCGCGTGTGGTCGACGCCGGTGTGGTGCGCCTCGACGTACGGATGCAGGGTGGAATCCAGCGCGATGTGCGTGAGAAACCCGAGCAGATACGGCTCGTCCTCCGGCGCGGAGGCGTCGATGAGCGCGTCGAACAGCACGGCGCAGTCCTGCGCGTGCAGCGCGTTGCCGTGCTTCTTTTTGTGCGGGACGAACGGCGTCGGCGGCAGACGGTCGAAGAAATAGATATCCGGACCGAAGCAGCCGAGCACGTACGCGCCGTCCGTTTGTTCGATCGACTGCCCGAGCGCTTTTGCGACGGAACAGCCGAACGCAAGATGCGTGCAAAGGTATGGCATAGGAATATGATACCATATTTTCCGGAAAATGTATCCTTTTTGCGCCGTTTTTTTTATCTTTTTGTAAACGAAATGCAAAATCTCTTCCGATTCTCAAAATGCATGGTAAAATGAAGCAACAACGGACGCCGTCCGTCAAAAGGAGCGATTCCATGAAACGCATCAAAAAAAGAAGAAAGCATTTCCGGATCTCGAATCCGCTCGGCTTCTCGCTGTTCTGCGCGATCTGCATTCTGGCGGTCGGGCTGGTCGTCGGCATCATCTGCCTTGCGGTCGGATACGGACAGGACGCGATCGCCTTCATCAAGGCGCAGCTGAACGGCACGCCGGTCTCCGTGCAGGCGACGCTGCCTTCGACGGCGGAGCCGACCGATACGCCGGTGCCGACCGAATCGCTGATCGAAACGCCGGACATCGGTACGCCCGTGCCGGAGACGCCGACGCCGGAGCCGCTGAATACGCCCGAACCGGTCGCAACGACGCCCGCGCCCGATCCGAAGGAGGATCCGAACGCGCCGCTGTACGGGTTCACGATCGGCATCGATCCGACGCGCGACGTGGATTCGAAGTATAAGGAGGAGTGCGCGTACAACCTCGAAATCGCACAGAAGCTCAAGGCGTATCTCGAATCCAAGGGCGCGACGGTCGTGCTGACGCGAGAGGACAACAAGACGGACATCGGCAACAACTCGCGCGCGAAGATCATCAAGAAAGCGAAGTGCGACATAGCGATCCGGCTGATGTGCAACCACATCTCCTCGAAGTCGTCCGGCTGCTTCGTGCAGTATCTCAAGAAGAACAAGAACTACGCGAAGGCGCTGATCAACGCGTATTCGGAGGCGACCGGCATCAAGAAGCAGTCGGGCAAGTCCGGCGGCATCGAGAACAAGTCCGACACCGTGGCTTCGGAGTGCGGCTGTCCGTGCGTGCTGCTCGTCATGGGCAATTGGGACAACAAGACCGAGCGTTCGAACCTGCAGGACGAGGCGTTTCAGGAAAAGATGATCGGCGCGATCTACGAAACGCTGCTGGCCAGGCTCAAGCGGTAAGGAGTCGCGGAGCATCCGGTTCGGATGCTCCTTCTTCAAAAAAAGAGGACGCGATGCGGATTTTTCTGCAACCGAATCCCTTCGTATCCGGTATTACAGATGAGGAGCAAAACCGTTGGAAACGTGCATGCAAGAAGGGCCGACGCCCGTCAACAACGACCTTGACGCCCTCTTTGCCACCTACGGCGATATGATCTACCGCCTCGCGCTCGTTCGGACGCGCAGCGCGGCGGATGCCGAGGACGTGGTGCAGGAGGTGTTTTTGCGATGCCTGAAAAACAATCCGTCGTTTGAAAGCGCGGAGCATCAGAAGGCATGGCTTCTTAAGGTCACCCTCAATTGCTCGAAATCGCTGCTCGGCAGCGCATTTCGCCGCCATTCCGTGCCGGAGAACGCGATGGGCGAGCTTCCGGTCGAAGCGGAGGAGACGGATTCCACGGTTTACGACGCGGTTTCGCGGCTGCCCGAAAAATACCGGACGGCAATCCACCTGTACTATTACGAATCCTATTCCGTCAAGGAGATCGCAAAGATCATGCGGACGACGGAATCGACGGTCAAGTCGTGGCTTCACCGTGCAAGAGGAATGCTGAAAGACGCTCTGGGAGGAGACTATGAAGTTTAAGGATGCTTACCGTGCCGCGAACGATTCCGTGCATGTGCGCGACACGCTGAAAGCGCAGATTCAGGAACGATATGAACGCGAAACGGCGCCCGTGCCGCAGGCGCGCGAGAACCGCAGACGCTGGTTTGTGGCGATCCCGACCGCCGTTGCCGCGGCCGCGGCGGTGTTCGTTGCGGTGTTCGTCGGCATCCGTGCGGGCGCGGTCAAGAACGCCGCGCCGATGGCGGACGGCATGGTTGCTCTGGGCGCGGTTCCCGAGGAAGCGGCGGAGCAGACGATGCTGCTGACGGCGCAGGCCGGGGACGCCGGAGCGATTCTGCCGGTCGATTCCTACGAGGCGCTGTACACGGTCATGGAGGAACGCAACGAGGCGGTTTACGGATTGCGCAAGAGCGACGAGATCTATCTCGAGGACATGCCGGCGGCGGCCGAAGCGCCGGTGCCGGACGCCGTGCCTATGCCCACGGGCGCGCCTTCGACGCAGACCGATTCGGCGGTCAACGCGGTGAACGGAATCGAATCGGACGACGTGAACGCCTCCGGAACCAACAATCAGGTGGCGACCGTCGACGAGGCGGACATCGTCAAGACCGACGGCACGTGGATCTACGATCTCAACTTCAAGAACAACAAGCTTTATGTTCTCTCCGCGGCGGGCGAGGGGACAACGGTGCAGGTCGCGGCCGATCTTTCGAAGAACACGGACAACGGCGCGTGCGAATACCGCGAGATGATTCTCGCAAACGACCGTCTCTATGTGATCGCGATCGCATACGACTGGAACGCGGAGAACGCGAAGGACTGCGCAACGACGGTGACGGAAGTCTATGCGCTCAACGACCGTCAGTCGGTCAGCCGGATCGCGACGCTTCGCCAGGACGGCTTCTATCAGACGGCGCGTCTGGTCGGGAGCACGCTGGTGATCGTTTCCTCGTACGACGTGTACGCGCTCGGCGAGGACGACGTGCCCGCCGACTGGTGCCCGGGTGTGGCGGTCGACGGCGAGAGCAAGACGCTGAGCCCGAACGAACTCTATGTCAATCCGAATTCGAACCGCAACAGCTTTGTCGTCGTGACGACGACCGACACCGAAACCGACGTGCGCTTTGAAAGCACGAGCGCCGTGCTCGGCGGCTGCCATGCGGTGTACTGCAGCGATACGGAGCTTATCATCGCTTCCGCCGAAGGCGAGCACATCGAGAGCGGGGAGCAGACCGACGAAAACGGCAAGCATTTCGTGACGATCACAAACAACAGCTTCACCGGACTGTATCTGTTCCGGCTCGTCGACGGAAAAGCGGAGCCGGTCGCGAACACACGGATCGAAGGACGGCTGTTGAACCAGTTCTCGATGGACGCCTGCGACGGCACCTACCGCTTTGTGGTGACGCGCAGCGCAAGCACCCGGACCATCTGGACCGACGGCATCGACCGCTATGAATGGAAGAGCAAAAACGACTGCGCGCTGTACGTGCTCGACGAAACGCTTGCGCCGCTCGGCGCGGTCGAGAACCTTGCGGAGAACGAACTGGTCCAGTCCGCGCGGTTTATGGGCGACGTCGTGTACTTCGTGACGTTCCGGCAGACCGATCCGCTGTTTGCGGTCGACCTGTCCGATCCTTCGGCGCCGAAGATTCTTTCGGCGCTCAAGATCTCCGGCTTCTCGGCATACCTGCATCCGTTCGGCGAAGGGCGGCTTGTGGGCATCGGCTATGAAGCGGACGAAGAGACCGGTCGCACGACCGGCGTCAAGATCGCGCTCTACGATATCTCCGATCCGAAGGACGTCAAGGAGATCCTGCGGCAGTCCGTCAAGGCGGAATACACGAACGTCGCGCAGAACCACAAGGGCGTGTACGTCGACGCAAAGAGCGGCACCGTGGCGTTCCCCGCGGACGACAAATACATCGTCTGCCGCGTCACCGACGCGGGCGCGGAGGTGCTGGGCAGGATCGACGCAGGCGAGTTCTCGTGGGACGGCTCCGTGCGCGGACTTTCGATCGGCGGCGCGTTCTACGTCGTCGCGCCGGACGCGGTCACCGTGCTGTCGTTCGAGACGATGCGGAAGCTGACCTCGGTTCCGCTGAACTGAACAAAAACCGAAAACGCGGCGGTTGCCTCTTGAAAGGGCCGCCGCTTTTTGATACAATAAACAAAACGGTTTTTATGAGGGAGGCAATTATGATCATCGTCGGTATCTGCGGTGCGTCGGGCAGCGGCAAGAGCACGCTTGCAAAGCGCATTCAGGACAGCCTTTCGTGCAGCTGCGTCATCATCGGACAGGACTGCTACTACAAGAGTTTTCCGGAGCTTCCGTTTGAAGAGCGCGTGCACATCAACTACGACGAGCCGAGCATCTTTGACTATGACGAGATCATCCGCGATCTCGATACGCTCGAAAGCGGCAAGCCGATCACGAAGAAGGGCTACGACTACGCGGCGCATCTGAGAGCCGATTCGGACGAGCTTATCGATCCGCCCGAGGTGCTGATCATGGAGGGCATCCACATGTTCCACGATCCGCGGCTGCTCGAGCGCATGGTGCTCAAGGTCTATATGCACGTCGACATCGATATCTGCCTCTTGCGCCGCATCAAGCGCGACATCAAGAGCCGCGGCAGAACGATCGACAACATCGCCGAACAGTACGTGGCGACGGTCAAGCCGATGTACGAGCAGTACATCGTCAACTACATCAACGTCGCGGACTTCGCGATCATGCGCGGCGGCAAGAACAAGATGGCGATCGACTGCATCTCGGCGTATCTGACGACCAAGGTCCTGGCCGAGCGCTTCGAGCGCGAGGCGCACGCAAAGCATACGGACGTGCAGTAAACCCTTCAACCGGGCGGCTTCGGCCGCCTCAGTCTGTCGAAAAAGGTGCCAGACCGTTTGCGGCGAACAAAGGCAAAGTGACACTAATATGAAGAAAGGGCTCGAAAGCCCTTTCTTTGATAGATATTTCGCCGCAAACGATCCGCGTTTTCGCTCGGTCGCATACGTTAGTATGGCTCCGTCGCAAAAACGCGAATTCTGCCTACCTTTACGGCAGCCTGTCAGCGTGTCAAAAGTTTTTTTGACACGCTGCGGCGGCTTCGGCCGCCTTTTTTGCTGTTTTGATATATAACGCGCAATTCGGTCCGATTCGACAAAATAGGTGTTGACAAAGCATGGGGAATGTGGCATGATATGCGAAGAAAGTTTAGTGATCGTAAACTTTAAGTTTAGAAAGGATTGACACCATGGAATCGGGCAAACCGGAGATCGGACAAAAGATCCGCAGGCTGCGCGTCCGGCTCGGACTGACGCAGGAGGAACTTGCCGCGCGGACCGAGCTGACGAAGGGGTTCATTTCGCAGCTCGAAAACGATATCACCTCGCCTTCGATCGCGACGCTGATGGACATTCTGGAAGCGCTCGGGACCGATATCTCCGCGTTCTTCAACGACCGGTCGGACGAACGCGTGGTGTTTACGCCGGAGGATACCTTCGAGAAGGAGGACGGCGAGGCGGGCAATGTGATCCGCTGGCTCGTGCCCAACGCGCAGAAGAACGCGCTGGAGCCGATCCTCGTTTCGATCCGGCCCGGCGGGCAGACGGATGAGCTCGATCCGCACGAGGGGGAGGAGTTCGGGCTGGTCCTTTCCGGTACGGTCACGCTCATCGACGGCGACGCGAAGCACCGCGTGCACAAGGGCGACAGCTTCTATCTGCATCCGCAGGGCGTACACTGGCTTCAGAACAACGGAAAAACACCGGCGAAAGTGCTTTGGATCAGCACGCCGCCGTCATTTTAAGGGGGAGACATGGAAAGCAAGCATCTGATCGAACTGGTCGACATCAGCAAGGATTACAACGGCGACGTGGCGCTGGATCACGTCAATCTGTACATCAACGACGGCGAGTTTCTGACGCTGCTCGGTCCGTCCGGCTGCGGCAAAACCACCATGCTCCGCATCATTGCGGGCTTTATCACGCCCTCCACCGGCATGATCAAGATGGGCGGCGTCGACATCGCGAAGGTCCCGCCGCACAAGCGCGAGATCAACACGGTCTTCCAGAAATACGCGCTGTTCCCGCACCTCAACGTGCACGACAACATCGCGTTCGGTCTGAAGATCAAAAAGACGCCGAAGCCCGTGATCGAGGAGAAGGTCGAGAAGATGCTCAAGCTCGTCAATCTCGAAGGCTACGGCAAGCGCTGGATCGATCAGCTGTCCGGCGGACAGCAGCAGCGCGTCGCGATCGCGCGCGCACTGGTCAACGAGCCGAAGGTCCTGCTGCTCGACGAACCGCTGGGCGCGCTGGATCTGAAGCTCCGGCAGGAGATGCAGGTCGAGCTCAAGAGAATGCAGCAGCAGCTCGGCATCACGTTCATCTACGTCACGCACGACCAGGAAGAGGCGCTGACGATGTCCGATACGATCGTCGTCATGAAGGACGGCGTCATTCAGCAGATCGGTAAGCCGACCGATATCTACAACGAGCCGAAGAACCCGTTCGTCGCGGACTTCATCGGCGAGAGCAACATCGTCCCGGGACTCATGCTCGAGGACTACAAGGTTCGCATGAACGGCGTGGTGTACCGCTGCGTGGACGCGGGCTTCGGCAAGAACGTCGAGGTCGACGCGGTCGTGCGTCCGGAGGACATCGACATCGTCCCGCCCGAAAAGGCGCGCGTGGTCGGCACGGTCGCTTCGGTCGTGTTCATGGGCGTGCACTACGAGGTCTGCGTGGACTGCGGCGGCTACGAATGGGTGGTGCATACGACCGATTTTGCGGCGGTCGGGCAGAGAGTCGGCATTTCGATTCCCCCGGATGCGATCCATATCATGCATAAGACGCGTTCGAACAACATCTTCGACGCCGAGGTCTGGCCGAGCGACGGCGCGATCTACATCGACGACAAGGCGTTCCCGTGCGAAGGACTCGGCGATTACGAGAACAAGGAGATCGCGATCGTGCGCATCGCGCCCGAGAACGTGCGCATCGTCAATCCGGAGGATGCAAAGCTCACCGGTACGGTCAAGGCTTGCATGTTCCTCGGCACGCACTACGAGGTCACGATTTCCTGCGAGGAGAACGACTGGATTGCACATTCCGACGACTTCATGGAGGACGGCGAGGAGGTCGGCATCCTGGTCGATCCCGACAAGATGGAGCTGACCAAGAAGGAATCCGAGGAAGCCGAAGAAGAAACCGAAAAGACGGTGTCCGTTACGCGCGAAGAGTAAGAGGGCAGGGGCATGAAGCGAAAATACTTTGCTTATCCGTATATCGTATGGATGATCCTGTTCATCGTCGTGCCGATGGTATTCATCTTCTACTATGCGTTCAACGTCGACGGAACATGGACGTTCAAAAAATGCTGGGAGACGCTCTCGGACGGACAGAAATGGCGCGTCCTGCTGTTGAGCGTGGAGATCGCGTTCGGAACGACGGCGATCTGCCTGCTTCTCGGGTATCCGATCGCGTACATCCTGTCGAACATGAAAAAGTCGGTCGCGGGATTCATCTCGGTGCTGTTCTTCGTTCCGATGTGGATGAACTTCGTGCTGCGCACCTATGCGTGGCGCGCGATCCTCGAATATGCGCTGCCGAACATCCTCGGCAGCAAGACGACGCTGACCGGAACGGCGGGCGCGGTGCTGATGGTGCTGGTCTATGACTTCCTGCCGTTCATGGTGATGCCGCTGTACAACACGCTTTCGAAGCTCGACAAGAGCCTTCTGGAGGCTTCGCGCGATCTCGGCGCGGACGGCAGAAAGACGTTCTTCCGCGTGGTGCTGCCGCTGTCGGTGCCCGGCATCGTTTCCGGCATCACGATGGTGTTCGTCCCCGCGATCACGGCGTTCACGGTTCCGGCGCTGATCGGCAACGGCAACTACAACCTCTACGGCAACGAGATCGAACAGGCGTTCAAGGTGCTTGCCGGAAAGGGCGATTACTCGATCGGTTCCACGCTGTCGATCATCCTGCTGATCTGCGTGCTGATCAGCACGGCGATCATGAACCACTTCGATAACGATAAGGAAGGAGGGAGCCTCCTGTGAAAAAGTTCGGCCGTTCCCTCAAATATGTCTATCTCGGCATCATGCTGCTGTTCCTGTACCTGCCGATCATCTACCTGATCGTGTTCTCGTTCAACAACTTTGCGGTCGGTACGGGGCGGCGGATCTCCTATTCCAACCTCGGACGGTGGAACGGATTCACGCTTGCCAACTACGGCACGGTGTTTTCGGGAGATGCCGGAAGCTCGCTGCTTCTGACGCTCGAGGTCGCGTTCGCGTCGAGCATCATCGCGACGGTCATCGGCACGGCGGCGGCGATCGGCATCAATTCGATGCGCAAACGCTCCCGCAACCTCGTGGTCAACGTGTCGCAGCTGCCGATGGTCAATCCGGACCTGGTCACCGGCATCACGTTCATGATGCTGTTCGCGTTCGTGAACGGCGTGCTCGGAAAGCTCGGACGGTTTCAGATCGGCGACTTTGCAAAGCTGCTGATCGCGCACATCTCGTTCAGCATTCCGTACGTGATCTTCTCGGTGCTGCCGAGACTCAAACAGAGCTCCGACCTGCTCTACGAAGCCGCGCTCGACCTCGGCTGCTCGCCGATTCAGGCGCTCTGGAAGGCGGTTATCCCGGACATCATGCCGGGCATTTCCTCCGGCTTTATCATGGCGCTCACGATGTCGCTCGACGACTTTGTGGTCAGCTACTTCGTCGCGGACCGCATTCAGCCGCTGTCGGTGTATATCTACTCCAACACGGCGCACGGCGCGAAGGGCGTCAACCCGGCGCTTGCAACGATCATCTTCATCCCGCTCGTGGCAATGCTTCTGATCGTCAATCTGCGGAGACTTGCCAAGGAGCGCGAATATGAGATCCAGAACAGAAAAGTCAAAATGAAGAAATAACAAACGTGAAAGGGGAAACCAAATGAAAAAGATTCTGAGCCTTGTCCTTGCCATGCTCCTGCTGACGGCGTTTGCCGCCTGCAATACGACCGTAGAGGTGGATGAAGACACCTATGCGGACGGCGACCAGTATTCCTACATCGGCGGCGAGCTGAACGTTCTGAACTGGGGCGAATACATCGACGAAGAACTGATCGCGCTGTTCGAACAGGAAACCGGCGTCAAGGTCAACTATATCGAGATGACCAGCAACGAGGAAATGCTGATCAAGCTGCGTTCCTCCGACAGCCCGTACGACCTGTGCTTCCCGTCGGACTACATCATCGAGCAGATGATCCGCGAGGATATGCTGCAGCCGCTGGACTATTCCAAGATCCCGAACGCAAAGAACATCGATCCCAAGATGATCGAGATCACCAACGTGTTCGATCCGGGCAACAAGTATTCCCTGCCGTATATGTGGGGCACGGTCGGCATCCTCTACAACACCGATATGGTCGACGAGCCGGTTACGAGCTGGGGCATTCTCTGGGACGAGAAATACGCCGGTCAGATCTATATGTACGACAGCCTGCGCGACAGCATCGGCATTACGCTGAAGTACCTCGGCTACGAAATGAACACCCGCAGCGAGGAAGAGGTTGCGGCTGCGCGCGACAAGCTGATCGAACAGGCGCCGATCCGCAAGGGCTGGGGCACCGACGACCTCCGTTCCACGATGGAAAACGGCAAAGCGGCGATGTGCGTGATCTACTCGGGCGATGCGTTCTGCAGCATGGACGGGCATGAAAATCTTGCGTATGCCGTGCCGGAGGAAGGCTCCAACGTCTGGTTCGACAACGTCATCATCCCCAAGACGGCTAAGAACATCGAAGCCGCGCATGCATTCATCAATTTCCTGAACGACGCGAACATTGCGGCGCGCAACACCGAATATATCGGCTACACGACGCCGAACAAGGCCGCGCTGGACATCCTCGGCTCGGATTATACCGAGGACGAGACCTACAATCCGCCGCAGGACATCCTCGACCGCTGCGAGGTCTTCCATGACCTCGGCGACTTCACCGACGTGTTCACCAAGGCGTGGAGCGCGATCAAGTCTTCGAACTGAGGGAGGATCGTATGGAATTTTTGAAACAGACGCTCAGAGAGCTGATGGCGATCGACAGCACGACCGGCTTCTTTGTCGATATGGATCAATACCTGCTCGATCAGGCGAAACGTATGGGCTTTGAAGCCGTGCAGCTCAACAAGGGCGGCGTGCGCTTCGATCTCGGCGGCGAGGGCAACCCCGTCACGATCGCCGCGCACGTGGATGCGATCGGGCTCATGGTCCGTCAGATCAACGCGGA
>JAEEGF011371390.1_pt1 | contig 20710 bp, 17 predicted proteins | sample 9134171 | NCBI WGS metagenome assembly JAEEGF01 (sample SAMN16246542, study PRJNA631951) | gut metagenome | biome: gut microbiome; feature: rumen; material: AP-attached | host: Bos | place: Iran: Karaj | collected 2018-10
TGCTCAATACAAAAGGACAAGAAATAGCCGATGTCTAAGTTCTTTTTGTTCATATCATTGGCAAAGATATAAAAAATTTAGCAAACGACGTTCATTGTGAGGTGGAATTTATTCAAAAGTAGTCATTTTTTCTTAAAAGAGGAGCGTCGGGAGGTGGAATTTTTGCAAAACTGGTGAATATTTACTGATTTGGAAACATTTTTTAGGGGAAATCAGATGTCGGACGAGTACTTGTCTTTTTCGAAATGGATGTCCCTGTAGAGTTCTGGTTTTCTAGAAAATTGCAAAATATTGGCAGAAAAAGTGAGAAAAACATTCAATTTTCATTTGAAAAACATCAAATAATAGAAAAAAGGTTATAAAAAATTCTAAAATTTAGTGACATATGACATAAATCGAAAGTATTTTATTATATTTCAATAAATTATAAAATTATTTAGTGACATAATAGTGACATATAAACGACATAGAAGTGACATAAAAACGACATAATAGTGGCATCATTGCATACTATAAGCATGTAATGGGTGCATAATAAGCTAGCAGATAGAAAGATATTGGGTTGCAACTTGAAAGGCTATGAGTAGTTGTTAAATTCTCTAGAGAATTCAAGCGATAGTAGGCCTCTAACGATTGAGGAGATTAGTGCATGTGGTTCAATTCTCTAGAGAATTTATTAACAAGGCATAATATGAGTCAGTAAAAGCACTAATGACGCGATGAGCTAGTATACTAGTCGACAGTTAGCAGCTATAAGAGTGATTAAAGTGGCAATAAATAGGGAATAATGCTAGATTTATGTCGGATATATGTCACTTATATGTCACTTTTATGTCACTAAGTACAGTGTAAATAATTACGTATTTATCTGATAATCAAATAATAACAAAAGTATTATGTCACTATGTCACTAGAAATGAAGAAAATCAATGAAAAAGTTTTGGAAATGTGCTATTTTTTATGTATCTTTGCAGTCAAATTGAAACATCATTAACATCATAATAAGAAAAAAACTGAGATATGAAGATCACACTGATTAGAACCAAAGGAAAGAATGAAGTTTACGCGCGCTACGGACTTGAAGAGGTGGCCCACGCCATCCAGACGGGCTGGCGCAAACATACGGTAACACATCTGAGAGAGGTGTATCAACTGATGACGAAAGAGCGTCAGGCTGACGGACAGATTCTAACGAACTGGGAAGGCGGCATCAAGCTGGAACGCATTTGTTTTGCACAGGAATTCGACAAGTACAAAGAGAGCCGCAGAGTGCTGGGTTACAACGGATTAGTGGTCATCGAGGTGAACAACCTGCCAACCTACGAGAAGGCTGTCGAGATGAGAGACCAAGCCAAGAAAATGCCTGAGACGCTGATGACCTTCCTGGGTGCATCAGGCAAAAGCGTGAAGATTGTGTGCAGAGGCGAACTGTTTGGGGATTACAAATCCCATGCTCAGGCGGTCGGCGATTACAAATCACCGACAACGGAAAAACTGCCCGTTGAAGAGCAGGACATAAGACAGTTCCACAAGAACTTGTATCAGACGGCCCGTCGTGCCTATATGAACCAGTTTGGCTTCGACATCGAGTATCTGGAGCCTCGACTGGACAGGACGGTTTATGTGAGTGCCGACCCTGAGATGGGCTATAATCCAGAGGCGCGTCCGTTCTATGCTGACACCGAGCAACACGATGTGCCACAGGCAGTTAGCATCTCACGAGAGAGCGACCTTCTCATGCCTGGACGCACCGTCAAGCGTACCTATCGGATGGAATGGCTCTTCATCGTCGACACCACTTTAGGGCACTATTTCGAGCTGCCCGACGAAGACCGTCTGGAGACGCTGCTGATGCAGATAGCCACGCGATGCCTGAACCAAGGCATACCCCTGGCCTTTGCACAGGGTATGACGATGGAACACCCAGCACTGAACACGGACGAGTTGCTGCTCAAGAAAACATTCGAGACCGTCTATGCCGTCACCCTGCAGGAGGACTACATGAAGAAGCACAAAATCAAGCCCCTGCAGGCTATTCCCAATGACACGCTGCAGATGATGAAGACGGAAATATTCCTGAACGAGAACTTCGAAATGCGTAAGAATCTGATGACGGGTGTGGCTGATTATCGCGAGAAATACTCTGACGATCAGCGCTTTAAGCCGTTGACTGAGGAGGTGCGCAACGATATGACGATGCGCGCAACGGAGTTGGGACTGAAGTCGTGGGACAGAGACGTGAACCGCTTCATAGACTCTACGCGCATTGAGCAGTACGACCCTGTGAACGCCTGGCTCGACCAATTGCCAGAATGGGACGGAGAGGACCGCATTGCGGCACTTGCTAAACGAGTACCCACTAAGCAACCCCATTGGGAGAAGTACCTGAGGATGTGGCTCGTGGGTATGGTGGCGCAGTGGCGCGAGAGCGATAAACAGCTGACAGGTAATGCGTTAACACCGCTATTGATTGGTCGTCAGGGTTGTGGCAAGACGCGCTTCTGCAAGATACTATTGCCACCAGAATTGCGCGACTACTACAACGACAAGATCAACTTCAAGAACGAGTTCGACCTGAACATCGCGCTGACGATGTTTGCAATGATCAACATCGATGAGTTCGACAAAACCACCTCGTCGCAGCAAATCGTGCTGAAATATCTGCTGTCGTCAGCCGAAGTGAAGTTCCGCCCACCCTACGGCAAAACCATCAAACAGTTCCGTCGCTATACCTCATTCATCGGCACCACTAACCAGCAGAAGCCTTTGGTAGACCCGACAGGTTCGCGCCGATTCGTCTGCGTAGCCATCGACAACGACAAGAACATCGATTTCGAGGATAACCTGAACCATCGACAGCTCTTTGCACAGGCCCTTCACCTCTTTAATTCCGGCGAGCGTTTCTGGCTGGATAACAGCGAGATAGCCACACTCATCAAGGAGAATGAACCCTATCAGAAGCTGAACGACCTGGTGGAGATGATTGGCGAGACCTTCCGCAAGCCCAAGGCTGGCGAGGGCCGTTGGTGGACGCTGCCAGAAATACATGAAATGCTGAAAGGCCGCTTTACCAACTACGACGCCAAGACGACCTACACCAAACTGGGCAGGGCCTTGAGCGACCAGCAATTCGGTTTCGAGAGCGACCGTAAGACGTCAGGACACGTCTACAGACTCGCTGAAAAAGAGGGTTAATTACGACAGTTTCGCGATGAGCTCGTCTGGCGAAACAAGAACCTGTTCGCCTGTCTCCATATTCTTCAGCGTCACCTTGCCTGCCTGCATCTCCGACTCGCCAGCCAGCACCACAAACGGAATCTGCTTCGCATTGGCATACGACATCTGCTTCTTCATCTTCGTCGAATCTGGATAGATTTCAGCTCGAATGCCTTGCGCGCGTACCTTATTTATTATAGGTAGGCAGTAAGTGGTCTCCTTCTCACCAAAATTAATGAAAAGCACCTGCGTGGTCTGCAACGAATCCTTTGGATAGAGGTCGAGGGCATTCAGCACGTCGTAGATGCGGTCAACACCAAACGAAATGCCAACACCCGACAGGCCTGGCATACCGAAAATACCTGTCAGGTTGTCGTAGCGGCCACCACCACTGATGCTACCCATGGGAGTGTCCAGAGCCTTGACCTCGAAAATGGCACCCGTATAATAACTGAGTCCGCGAGCCAAGGTGAGGTCGAGCTGAATCTCGTTCTTCAATTGAGAATTGAGAGTTGAGAATTGAGAATTATGATTACCATTGAGCATTGAAAGGATATAGCGGGTCTCTTCCACGCCCTTCAAGCCTGTTTCGCTTGAAGCAAGCACCTCGGCGATGGTTTCGAGTTTCTGCTCGTTGGTACCTTCCAGCATGATGATGGGCTGCAGCTTCTGAATCTGCTCGTCGCTCAGACCGTCCTCACGCAACTCTGCATTCACATTGTCGATACCAATCTTATCGAGTTTGTCAATAGCAACGGTGATATCGACAATCTTGTCGGCAGCACCTATCACCTCGGCAATGCCCGTCAGAATCTTGCGGTTGTTAATCTTAATCTGTACACGGACACCGAAACGAGTGAATACCGTATCGACAATCTGCATCAGTTCGACTTCGTTGAGCAGTGAGTCGGAGCCTACCACGTCGCCATCAAACTGATAGAACTCACGATAGCGTCCCTTCTGCGGACGGTCGGCACGCCAGACGGGCTGCACCTGATAGCGCTTGAAAGGCAGCTGCAATTCCTCACGATGCATCACCACATAGCGGGCAAAAGGCACGGTGAGGTCATAGCGCAGTCCCTTTTCGCAGATTTTCGACGCCAGGCGCAGAGAGTTTTCCATTGACCATTGGCCATTGACCATCGAACGTTCCTCGTCAGAGACTTTCGAGAGATAATCGCCCGAATTCAGGATTTTGAACAACAGTTTGTCGCCCTCTTCGCCATACTTGCCCATCAGCGTGGCCAATGTCTCCTGGGCAGGCGTCTCAATCTGTTGGAAGCCATAGAGTTCATAGACACTGCGGATGGTGTTGAAGATATAGTTGCGCTTGGCCATCTCAACAGGGCCAAAGTCGCGCGTTCCTTTGGGAATACTCGGTTTCTGTGCCATTTATTTGCGAACGATAGTTTGAGCACGGTCAGGACCGATGCTGATAATCTTAATAGGTGTCTCGAGTTCCTTCTCCAGGAAAGCGATATAATCCTTGAACTGTTTGGGGAACTGGTCCTCGCTCGTGAACTTCGTCATATCAGTCTGCCATCCGGGCAGTTCCTCGTAGACGGGTTCAATACCCTTCTCGATGTCGTAGGGGAAGTCGCGTGTCTCGACACCATTGACCTTGTAAGCCGTGCAAGCCTTGATGGTAGGGAAGTCGTCGAGCACGTCGCTCTTCATCATGATGAGCTGCGTAACCCCGTTGACCATAATAGAATAGCGAAGGGCTACAAGGTCAATCCAGCCGCAGCGACGTTCACGACCCGTTACAGCGCCATACTCATGACCCAAGTCGCGAATCTTCTTGCCTGTCTCGTCGAATAACTCCGTGGGGAAAGGACCTGCACCAACACGCGTGCAGTAAGCCTTCATAATGCCAAAGACCTCGCCTATCTTGTTAGGACCGATACCCAAACCTGTGCAAGCACCAGCACAAATAGTGTTCGATGATGTTACGAACGGATAGCTGCCAAAGTCAACATCGAGCATCGTACCTTGAGCACCCTCACAGAGAATGCTCTTGCCAGAGCGCAATACATTATTAATCTCATGCTCAGAGTCAACCAAGTGGAACTGGCGCAGATACTCAATACCTTCCAGCCACTTCTTCTCAACTTCGTCGATGTTGTATTCAAAGTTCAGCGATTTCAGAATAGCCTCATGGCGAGCCTTGTGGGCAGCATACTTCTCCTCGAAGTTGTCGAGGATATCGCCCACGCGCAGACCATTACGCGATACCTTATCTGTATATGTCGGACCAATACCCTTACCTGTCGTTCCTACCTTATTCTTACCCTTTTGGGCTTCGTAGGCTGCGTCGAGCACACGGTGAGTAGGCATGATGAGGTGAGCTTTCTTTGAAATATGCAGGCGCTCCTTCAGTGCATGGCCACTGGCTTCCAGTGCCTTAGCCTCGTCCATGAACAGGTCGGGAGCCAGCACCACGCCATTACCGATGATGTTGACCTTGCCACCCTGGAAAATACCTGACGGAATGGAACGCAACACGTACTTCTGGCCCTCGAACTCCAAAGTATGGCCCGCATTGGGACCACCCTGGAAACGGGCTATCACATCATACTGAGGGGTCAACACATCGACCACCTTACCTTTACCTTCGTCGCCCCACTGGAGACCGAGCAGGACATCAACTTTTCCTTGATTCATTGTTGCTTATTATTATTCTTTAATTCTAGTTTTCTTTGTTGTCGAGTGATTTTAGCCTGACAAGTACTGCACACGCCATAGACATAGAGGCTGAAGCCATCCTTGCGAAAACGCTTGGATCGTACACCATTGATAGCTCGCGTAATGGCAATCGACTTAAACTCAGTTACCTTTCCACAGATGGTACACACCTGATGGCAGTGACTATTGTTATCATAGCAGGCCTCATAGCGCGTAGTCCCCTGAAAACGGTGGCGAATCACCAACCGCATTTCCATAAAGAGCTTCAACGTATTATACAATGTGGCCCGACTGACGGGGAAACGCAATTCCCCGTTCAACTTCTCGCCCAACTCCTCAAGCGTGAAATGTCCTACCATACTATAGACAGCATCCAGAATAGCATAACGCTCAGGAGTCTTGCGATGATTGTTCAATTCCAAATAGCTCGTCAGTATGTTTCTGACTGTCGCCTTATCGCTTTCTCTCATTTTATGTGGTTAAATTGGTTAAAAACCGCACAAAATTACTACTTTTTCTTCAGAATAAGGCAAGATTTATTTAAAAAAATTCTAAATTGATGGATTTCATAGCACTTTTTGCCATTCGCTCGTACACAAGTCCCAATTCTGCAAAGTGTACCATACTTTGCATAGCAGCTTTGCGCACAGACATATAAGGTCCTTGAAGTGCAGAAAGTGCTTGATCAATATATTCATTGATGCCTCGTTCGTTGGGTTCCTGGCCGTTCATAAACAATCGTGACAGGATATGAAAGCCACACAGCTGATAATACTCCTGGTCGCTGGCTATCCACTGGTAAGCTTTTTCTGGCGCGTATGGCAGGTATTGCCACAGATTGAACGCAGCCTGTTCGGCAATCTCCTGGGAAGGTATCTGCTCCATCCAAATATCGCACACTTCAGGCAACATCCGCTCAGGTGGCATCAGCATCGTAGCCAATATCTTACACTCGCGGATGTTCTCTTTCCACAGTGCTATAGCGAGGTCGTATACATTAAACATTAAACATGAAACATTAAACATTGCCTTGATTTCCTCGGCTTTAGCTTTCAGACGAGGCAGGGTAGCACCCCAATTGAGGTGATAATTCAAGCCCTTGTCGCGCATCGACTGGGCCACCGAACCATCCATCATCTGGCGGAACGACTGCTTGATTTCCTTGATAACATCATGAATATCCATATCCTGAGCGAAGCGAATTTAATGTTTAATGTTTAATGCTTAATATTACAACGTTCCGTATTCTTGTCCATAGCGCAGCATCTGTTGGACATACCCTTCCGAATAGTCAACTTGAATATCACAGATATCCCCATTCTTATCATAAACAGGCAAGAGCCTGGGATTTATGAAACCTTTGTATGGTGCCAGATTCAGTTTCTCATAACGAGCCAACACCTCTTGATGCAGGTCGGCATCGACTTTGATTGCATAACGCTCAACCAACTGTCGGGCAGCCTCGTAATCCCCTTCACTCTTAATACGTTGAATCTCGGCAAGCAAACGCGCAAAAAGACCTCGTAAAGCCTCGTAATCACTAATTTTCACGAAAGTCTTCCCTTCGCGTTTTTCCAATGTTATGACGCCCCCACCTTGTTCATAGCACCAATGAGCTATCAATGCGCGATTACGCATGTGAGCCTCCTCTATCTGCCGACCAGGCTCTATGCGAATCAGCTGGGTCATCAGTCCATTCATGATGTAGCTGTAATACTGCGACTTATATGCCTCTGCATCAGGTACGAGACCAAGGTCAACCAGCTTCTGATCAGCAATATAATAGAGTCCGAAAAGGTCGGCTCGTGCTTCCTCGATAGTGTTTCCATACGCCTTCAACGCATCTGGATCAGTACCTGGCAACAGTTGTCCGCTACCGTGTCCCAGACATTCGTGAAGGTCGGTATGCAGGTCGTCACACACATCACCATATTTATATATAAGGGCTAACGTAGCTTCATCGATGACAAATTCCTCTTTAAAACCGCTGCCATGAGCCGCCTTGTTGTAGGCATCAGCAATGTTTGAAATGGTAATACTCTTGGAACCATGCTCTGCACGAATCCAGTCTGCATTAGGCAGATTGATACCGATGGCCGTCGAGGGATATTCATCGCCACCCAGCATAGCCGCACAAATGGCATTAGCAGTTACCCCCTTAACATGTGGCTTACGAAAACGCGGATCAACAGGTGAATGATCTTCAAACCACTGGGCATTCTGGCTGATGGTCTGCGTGCGCTTCGTTGCCTCCAGGTCCTTATACTCTACAATACCTTCCCACGAGCCTTTCAGACCTAACGGGTCACCATAAACCTCAATGAACCCATTCACGAAGTCTATCCTACCCTCATGTTCCCCAACCCACTCTATGCAGTAGTCGTTGAACACGCGCAGGTCGCCAGTCTTATAATAGTCGATGAGCAGTGCTATCACACGGGCCTGCTTCTCGTTTTCTGCTACACCTTTAGCCTTCTCAAGCCAATAGACGATAGGACGGATGGCATTAGCATAACGTCCCTCTGCCGACCACACCACCTCGTGAATACCGGCATCGTCCTTGACCAACGTCGAATTTAACCCATACGAAACAGGCTGTTTGTCGTCTGCTGCAGCATCCTTCTTTTGCTGGTAGTATGCTTCAGCCTCCACTTGCGTCACTCCGTCATAGAAGTTGCAAGCCGATGTGACTACCAAATCGTCTCCATCTGCCTTGTTGACGCGTTTAGGCAACACCGTCTTGTCAAAGATGACAGGGAAAAGTTCCTCTGTCAGCTGTGATACAGATCCGTTACTCTTCAGAGGAAGTCTGCCGACCTCTATCTGGCTGACAACCTGCTTCAACCATGCCTGACTGAAACCTGGCTCAAACTTATCACAACCATAGTGGTGATAGATACCGTTTGAAAACCAGAGACGCTTCAAATAGATTTCCATTGCCTTAAAATCAGCTGTCTCATGGTCAACAGCTGAATCCGTATAAACTGCCTCCAATAATTTTCGGATGCGGAGGTTATACTTGCCAAACTGGTCGAAAGTGATATCGCGACCATAAAGCGTGGCTTTCGACAAATAGAAAACCAACTCTTTCTGGCATAAAGACAATTGCTCAAATCCCTCTAATCGGTATCTGAGCAATTGTAAGTCTGCGAAACGTTCTTCGACATAGTCGAAATGAACGCCCTCATTTTGATACTTCATCATTCTTCTGACTTGTCCTTCTCTGATTTTTTCTTCTTGTTCTTTTTAACCTTCTCACCTGGATGCAGGTTCAGGAACTGAAGACGATAATCGCGCGGAGTCATGTTCATCAACTTGTAGAACGAGGCATAGAACGACTGGCGATTAGCAAATCCCACCATATCGCTGACTTCCTCAATACGCAAGTCCTGATAACGACGATCTACCAAAATGGTCATCGCTTCCTCAATGCGGAACTTGTTGACAAACGAAGTGTAGTTCATGTGAAACCTGACATTCACTACTGCAGAGATGTAACGAGTGTTAGTCCCCAGATCTTCGGCAAGTTTTTTGGCTGAGTAATCTTTGTCCTTATACTTCTTCTGCATGACGATAATGTCCAGGATTCGCTCCTTCATCTCGTCCATCAACTTAGGGTTTACAAGAGTCCTATAATGGGCCTCTTTCTCTTTTTTTTCTGTAATGTTATATTTTCCCATACCCTAAATAGATTTTACATGGCAAATTTACGAATTTTTTTCGACATCTGAGCATATTTCTAAATTAAAAAAAGTTAATTGTGCTGATTTTTCTATATCAGAAAACGTGTCGAGAGTTTTTCAATTCGTATCAAAAACGATTTTCTTTTATTCATTAAACATTTAATAACATAAAAAATGCGCCGAAATCAGATTTTTTTGACTACATTTGCAGAAATTTTGTAGCAACTACATGTTTATAACAACTTAAATAACTATTTTTTAATTTATGAACGACAACAAAGTTATGAATCGTGCAGCGGATAACATCCGTATCCTTGCTGCTTCTATGGTTGAGAAAGCAAAGTCAGGTCACCCCGGTGGCGCCATGGGTGGTGCAGATTTTATCAACACTCTGTATTCAGAGTTCTTGGTTTATGATCCTGAGAATCCCGCTTGGGAGGGTCGCGACCGTTTCTTCTTGGATCCAGGTCACATGGCTCCTATGCTTTACAGCCAGCTTGCCCTCATCGGCAAGTATACACTTGAGGACCTGAAGAATCTGCGCCAGTGGGGGTCTGTAACCCCAGGTCACCCAGAGCGCGAGATTGAGCGTGGTATCGAGAACACCTCTGGTCCTCTGGGTCAAGGTCATTGCTTTGCCGTAGGTGCTGCCATCGCTGCCAAGTTCCTGAAGGCTCGTCTGGGCAACGTCATGAACCAGACTATCTACGCCTACATTTCCGATGGTGGTGTACAGGAGGAGATCTCTCAGGGTGCTGGACGTATTGCTGGTAACTTGGGGCTGGACAACCTCATCATGTTCTATGACGCTAATGACATCCAGTTGTCTACCAAGACCGAGGTTGTGACTTGTGAGGATACAGCCAAAAAGTACGAAGCTTGGGGTTGGTATGTGCAGAAGATTAATGGTAACGATGTTGACCAGATTCGTGAGGCTATCAAGAAGGCTCAGGCAGAGAAGGAGCGTCCAAGTCTGATTATTGGTCATTGTATCATGGGTAAGGGTGCCCGCAAGGCTGACAACAGCTCTTATGAGAGCAACTGCGCTACTCACGGTGCTCCTCTCGGTGGTGACGCTTACATTAACACCATGAAGAACTTGGGTGCTGATCCTGAGAATCCTTTCCAGATTTTCCCTGAGGTAAAGGAGTTGTATGCAAAGCGTGCTGAGGAGCTGAAGAAGATTGTTGCTGAGCGCTATGCTGAGAAGGCTGAGTGGGCTAAGGGACATCCCGTACAGGCCAAGCAACTTGAGGAGTGGTTCAGTGGCAAGGCTCCAAAGATTGATTGGAGCAAGGTTGAACAGAAGGCTGGCAGCGCTACCCGTAGCGCCTCTGCCGCTGTTCTGGGTCAGCTGGCTGAACAGGTACCTAACATGATTTGCGCTTCTGCAGACCTGTCAAACTCTGACAATACCAACGGATTCCTGAAGAAGACCAAGGACATGGTTCGCGGCGACTTCAGCGGTGCCTTCTTCGAGGCTGGTGTGGCTGAGTTGACAATGGCTTGCTGCTGTATCGGTATGGCTCTGCACGGTGGTGTTATCCCCGCATGCGGTACTTTCTTCGTATTCTCTGACTACATGAAGCCCGCTGTTCGTATGGCTGCTCTGATGGAGCTGCCCGTGAAGTTCATCTGGACTCACGACGCCTTCCGCGTTGGTGAGGACGGTCCTACCCATGAGCCCGTAGAGCAGGAGGCACAGATTCGTCTGATGGAGAAACTGAAGAACCACCACGGCAAGAACTCTGTATTGGTAGTTCGTCCTGCTGATGCCGAGGAGACCACCGTTTGCTGGCGTATGGCTATGGAGAACGTTGATACGCCTACCGCACTCATCTTCTCTCGTCAGAACATTGAAATGCTGCCCGAGGGCAACGACTATAACCAGGCTACCAAGGGTGCATACGTAGTAGCTGGCTCAGACGAGAACTACGACGTCATTCTGTTGGCTTCTGGTTCTGAGGTTTCTACCCTCGAAGCTGGTGCTAAGCTGCTCCGCGAGGACGGCGTGAAGGTACGCATTGTCAGCGTTCCTTCTGAGGGTCTGTTCCGTAGCCAGTCTAAGGAGTATCAGCAGAGCGTTCTGCCCACTGGTAAGAAGAAGTTCGGTCTCACAGCCGGTCTGCCCGTGAACCTCGAGGGCCTGGTAGGTGCCGACGGTACTGTTTGGGGACTCGAGAGCTTCGGTTTCTCTGCTCCTTACAAGGTGCTCGACGAGAAGCTTGGCTTTACTGGTCAGAATGTTTACGAGCAGGTTAAGAAGTTGCTCGCATAATTAAATGTTTAATCTTTAATGTTTAATATTAAACATGGAAGTTAAGACAGTTGGCGTAGCTTGCGATCATGCAGGCTACGCACTTAAGAAGTTCGTGCTCCAATACCTGGAGGAGAAGGGCTATCCCTACAAGGACTATGGTACGTGGAGTGATGCCAGCGTTGATTATCCAGACTTTGGCCATGCATTGGCTGAGGGCATCGAGAGTGGTGAGGTGTATCCGGGTATTGCCATCTGTGGCAGTGGCGAGGGTATCAGCATCACGCTGAACAAACACCAAAAGGTACGTGCCGGCTTATGCTGGATTCCTGAGATTGCTCATCTCATCCGTCAGCACAACGATGCCAACGTACTGGTAATGCCAGGACGCTTTATCGACAACAATATGGCTCGCAAGATTATGGACGAGTTCTTTACTGCTACCTTTGAGGGCGGACGCCATCAGAAACGTGTGGACAAGATTCCTGTTCAGAAATAATAGTAATAAAAGAGAGGTGAGCCTCTAAAGTTCACCTCTCATATAATAAAAATTAGTGCCATTGATTTACTATCTCCTGATTTTCCTCTTCATTCTCTTGTCGTTCATTATTCTCGTGAACGTCACCGCTGTTTCCTGCCCCTCTCCGAAGCAGGTTAACTTGCGTCACGTCTACAAAAAAGCCGTTGACAAACAAACCATTCTTCTTGATTTCCTTCACATCCTTAGACGTCAACCTAACTCGATACGAGGTAGCGGCCTGACCAATCATCGTACATCCCCATCGATTTTGCTCACTGGCATTTCCCTCAAGTGTCTGGTCCGTCGAATTATATACCGACTTGATCAGCCAATAACTGCGCTTAGGATCGCTCGTGTCTGTTGTAAAGACAAACTCGAGCTTATCACCCTCTATAGCTGTAGAAAACTGCTTGGGATTGATGACAAAACCGCCTTCCCAGTTACCAAACTTGCATTCTCCTTCCCAAATTGGTTTGGAATCCCACGAAGTGGTGGCTGGCGAAAGCGTGACTTTCTTGATTACCAGTGTGGAAGGAAGAGATGTCTGCAATACTACTTGGTCAACTTGTCGCATATCCAAGCCGTCAAAGTAACAGGTTAGCTTCTTAATACCAGGTCTTCCATAAGTACGCATCACCGTTCCCAACATAATCTGCGTTTCTACAGTTGTGGTATCAGCAAACTCAAAGGTTACGGACTCATATTTTGTCCAATCGACTGGTAGGTTATGCTCTTTGACAAGGCCAATCAATCCACCAAAGCGCACAGAGTTATACGTAATGCTGCCATCGCTATTAGTCTCAAACCGCTCATGAACATTCCAAACTGCCTTGAACTTTGAGGTAATGTCATATTCATCATCCTCATGCACCCAGGGAAGTGTGCATGACGAAGGCAATATAATAGTAATCATAACGAGCAGCAAAATGCTCATCCGAATGAATAGCTTCTTCATAGTCTTTAGTTTAACGTCGCAAAGATAAGAATATTTTTTTAATATTCCACAACTTTGGCACCAAATTTCCACTAAAAAGCTATTTTTTCGTCTTTATACCTTATTTATATTATATATAAGGCTTACTTTTTAGCAGGGACGAAGGTTTCGTAGGTCTGATCGTCGTAATAAACGCGGATTTCAGTGACTTTACGAGGTGTTTTGTCAACTATTTTTATTTCTTCACGAACAATTTCCGGATGTGTAGTTTTTACACCCTGTTGAATTCCAAGTGCGAATCCACCATTTTGTGAAGAATTGACTGTATTAGGGAGTGAAGAATCGAAAATCAAATTCTGTTCCTGGCCCTTCATCTGACCACCCGAAATTGGTTCTTCAGTACCCTGAGGGTAGGAGTTATACATGTCACCAGTACCATAGAGTAACCACTCGATACTGATGTCAGGAATTTTCGTTTTGATGGCATCTACCACCTGAAGGGTAGGACGGGTACGTCCATTGAAGATACTACTCAAGGTAGCGGGTGACTGTTGGAGGAAATCGGCAAACACCTGTTGGGTCATGTGCTGATCCTCCATAATCATGCGAATTCTGTCTTTTGTTTCCATTTAAGTCTAAAATAGGGGCAAAAATGCCGTTTTACGTTCAGTTTACAAAGGTAAAACATTTTTTTGATATATGCAAGAAATCTAAAGAGAATTTTGTTTTCTTAAGTTCAAATTTTCGCTTTTAAATTCTAAATTCTAAAGTTAGAAATCTTGTATTCATAGCTTTAGGATGATAAATGTAAATTTATGACTACAAAGCATGACAAAGGTTTTATAGACTCAAAATCTTTAATTAACTGGTTATAAACTCGTTATTTACGCATATTCGGCACTCATAGTTATCTATATGCAAATTTAGTGCTGTAAATATAGCTAACTCTTTGCCGTATTGTTTAATGAATACGATATATTAACTGATTTATAAGTACTTACGTGTAATATTGGAACTTGTATATGAATAAATATTGATAACTGAATGCAGATATTTTAATTTGTAAATGTAAAACCAAAGATGTGTTATTGCTTTACATATTAAATAAATTAGGTTTAATAAGTTGAATTGTGAAAGAGTATGCTTTTGCTTTTGATTTCCAAATACGAAAACCTAAAACTAAAAATTTATTAAACCTAAATCTATTCTCTCTCAAATCGCGAAAATTGTGCATTCTGAACGAATTCTGGATCGTTCTACGAAAACTGAAAAAAACGCGAAATATGAGGGCTTATTTTTGGTATGAAACCCTTTACTGATGGGCATTTGGTGGCAAAAATCCTTGTATGGGAATTCTGTCATTCTAGAAAAAAATGGCCTCGTTTTGAGGTCATTTTTCAATGAAATATAAAGAAAATTAACTCTTTCATGAGCTCTCCTGGACCCGTATTTGGGTTGTCTAACCCCTTACTTTTGGCATCCATTTCTCTAATTTTACTAATTATCTGGAGAACTTTTGTTCCTGTATAATTTCGCATGCCAGTCAGGTAGTCGCGAGCACCCCATGGACTTCTCATATCCAACCACTGAGCCAGTGCCTCCTGACTGTTCTTTTGTGGACAATAATAGGCAATCATGAGATTTTGGAAGTAACTAAAGAGCAATGGGAGAAAAGCATAGATGCTGCCAGCCTTCGGATTTTCGTCAAAATATTTTATTATGAGGTTTGCTTTATACACATTTCTGTTCACAATAGCATCGCGAAGCTCAAAACCATTGAAATCCTTACTTACTCCAATTTGGTCCTCCACAACCTGAGGTGTCACTCTCCTATCCCCTTCTGGCAGCGACAAAAGCACCTTATCCAGTTCACTGGTCAGCCTACTGAGGTCAGAACCAATAGAATCGGCTATCAATTGCGTCGATTTTGGATCGATTGTCGCTCCTTTATCCTTTAAATAGCGCTCAATGAACGATGGCAGGTCGCGTTCCTTCATTTTCATGCTCTCAAACAGCACGCCAACCTCACGAATAGCCTTTACATAGGCCGTTTTTCTGCCGTCAATTTTGCCATTTTTATGGCACATTACCAGGATTGTCGATACCATTGGCTGCTTGAAATACCTCTCCAACGGCTCCGTATTTTTGATATTTTGGGCCTCTTTTACAATCAAAACCTGATATTCAGCCATCATCGGATAGCGTTTGGCAGCATCCACCACCTGAGAAGCTGTCACATCCGAGCCAAAAAGAACGGTCTGGTTGAAGTCGCGCTCCTCTGGTTGAAGTACATTTTCTGCTATCCAGTCGCTGATTTTGTCGATATAATACGATTCGTCGCCCGCCAAATAGTAGACGGACTTAAAGTGGCGGGCTTTCAGCTCGCTCATCACGCTGTCGTATGTCACTGCTGCTTGAGCCATATCGTTTGCAAAGGTACGAAAAATCGGGCGAAAATTCCAAAAGATTCGATTTATTTTCGTATATTTGCAACAGAATTCAGACAAAACCAGGAATTTATCATTATGAAAGCAATTATTACATATATATTATTAGCGATATTTGCAGTAGTAAATATCAACGCACAAAGCGACAAGTCGGGCTATCCGATAACACCAGTTCCGTTCACTGCCGTGAAGGTAACACCCAACACGTTCTGGGGACAGCGGCTGCAGGCAAGTCGCGATGTGACCATTCCGCTGGCATTCAGCAAGTGCGAATCGGAGCATCGTTACGAGAACTTCAAGCAAGCTGCTCAGCACATCAAAGATTCTAACAAAACATTTAAGGTCACAATGGGCTTTTCGTTCGACGACACCGACCCATACAAGACCCTCGAAGGGGCTGCATACCTGATGCAGACACACCCTAACGCCAAGATTAATGGCGAACCTATCGATAAATATTGCGACAAAGTAATTGCTATCATTGCATCGGCCCAAGAGCCTGACGGATACCTATATACAGCCCGCACCCAGAATCCTGAGCACCCACACGGATGGGCCGGCAAGAAGCGTTGGGAGTTGGTGGAAGACCTCTCGCACGAGTTCTATAACCTTGGTCATCTCTGCGAGGCTGCTGTGGCACATTACAATGCGACAGGCAAGAAGACACTGCTTAATATTGCTATAAAATATGCTGACTGCGTATGCAGGGAAGTTGGTAATAAAACAGGACAAGCAAAGGTCGTTCCAGGACACCAAATTGCAGAGATGGGATTGGCTAAACTTTACACTGCTACAGGCGACAAGAAATACTTGGAACAAGCCAAGTTTTTCCTCGACCAGCGTGGTCAACGCGACCCGTCATGGACACGTCGTCGTGGTGGCATGTACGATGCCGACGGCTATCTGCATAAGATTAACGAGTATGCCCAAAGCCACAAACCTGTGTTGCAGCAGGACGAAGCCGTAGGTCATGCTGTTCGTGCCGGCTATATGTATGCGGGTATGGCCGATGTGGCTGCGCTGACAGGCGATAAGGGTTACATCGATGCCATAGACCGCATCTGGGAGAATATTGTAGGCAAGAAATACTACCTCACTGGCGGCGTTGGTGCAACGTCTTCAGGCGAGGCCTTTGGCGGCAACTACGACCTGCCGAATATGAGTGCCTATTGCGAGACCTGCGCCGCTATTGCTCAGGTGTACCTGAACTACCGTCTCTTCCTCCTGCATGGCGACAGTAAGTACTACGATGCCCTTGAGCGTACGTTATATAATGGTGTGCTTTCAGGCATCTCTATCGATGGCGGTAAGTTCTTCTACCCCAACCCACTCCAGTCAATGGGCCAGCACCAGCGTCAGGCATGGTTTGGATGCGCCTGTTGTCCATCGAATGTCGCACGTTTTATTCCTTCGTTCCCACAATATATCTATGCTGTCAAGGATGATGCGTTCTACGTGAATCTCTTTGCCAGCAACGAAACCACAGTGAAGATAAACGGCAAGGCTGTCACTATACAGCAGACCACTAACTATCCTTGGGATGGCGATATTCAGATGACCATGAAGAAGGCAAATAGCCTGTTTGCCCTGAAAATCCGCATTCCTGGCTGGGTACGTGGCCAAGTGGTTCCAAGTGACCTATACAACTATACGGATGGTAAACACCTCAGCTACACCATCACAGTGAATGGAGAAATCGTAAATGGTCAATTAGAAAACGGATATTTCGTTATCAATCGGAAGTGGAAGGCTGGCGATAAGGTCGAAGTACACTTCGATATGGAGCCTCGTCTAGTTCGTGCCAATGGCCAGGTAGCAGCTGATAAGGGACGTGCAGCCATCGAACGTGGCCCGCTGGTTTACTGTGCTGAATGGGCCGACAATACCTGTGACGTGCTCAGCGTACTGCTCAATCAGGAGCCTCAGTATCAGTTGGGACATGTTACCATTGCCAATACCGATGTGCTGACGCTGACAACAGATGCCCAGACCTTGAAGTTCGACGCACGTGGACGCCTTACAACCACAGACGAGCGCCTTACCCTCATCCCGTATTATGCCTGGGCACATCGTGGCAACGGCAATATGGCCGTATGGCTGCCCATCGACCTCAGCGCATCCAAGCTCTACGTCGAAGAACGAGTATGGCGACGCTAAGATATTGACAGGTCATTGAAATAACCACTTCGGGCCCGCATCGCTGCGGGCCCGAAATGATTGTTACAAACTTGTCGAGAAATTAAGAAGGGTTACTTCTCTGCAAAAAGGACGGGTAAATCAACCACTTGCATCTCGCTAATCAATTGGAACTGCGATGAACTGTCATTGCGATGGTAGCTGCTCACATTGTTATCGTAAGGGCTCAGCGAGTAGACCATTTTATCCACTGGTTGATCAAAACACTTCTCTACGGGGTTATAACGGCTGTACTCTACAATGTATTTACCGTCAGCCAGAGCGTAATCGTGGCGTGCAGTACTTTTCCAACTGTTCATGCAGTCGTCCCAGTGATAGGTTACCTTGCTGGTCACCTTGCCATCAGCAGCATAGGTATAATCATACTTCATGTGGGGTTTCAGGGTCAACATATCCCTGCAATCCACGTTCATCCTATAGACATACATGGTGGTGATATCCTGTCCAGTGAAGTCGGCATTAAAGACGAACTTGCTATCAGAACTGTTTGCCACTACCTCGTATACGTTCTTAACGGTTTCTGAGGTGAGAACTTGTGCCTTGGCGCTCATGGCTGCTATGCACATCATGGTTGCAAATACTAACTTTTTCATAATCGTAATGTTTTAAAAATTAAATGTTGTTTATCCCTTAGACGCAAGGTGCTATCCTTTTACTACAGACTTGCGTCATTTTTTTCGTTCTTTTGTCTGTTAGACGGACGAAGGGTATGAAAAAGTTGCAACGATGATAAAAAAAACTATTTCCGACCTTTACGGACGACCTTAGGCGCTGTGGCTTGAGGAACATCCTTAGTGACGGTGGCACGAAGAATACGGATATCTTCGAAAGGACGGTCAAATACATCGGTCTCGGCCTTCTGGATGCGCTCAACAACATCGAGTCCCTCAGTGACTTCGCCAAAGACGGTGTACTGTCCATCGAGATGGGGTGTGCCACCAACGGACTTATAGACCTTAATCATTTCCGGCGTCAGCTTTACACGTCCATGTGTCATGGTATCAAGTCGCTCCTGTGCCTTTTCTATCTCTGCACTGCTGAAGCGCTTGCCCCACACGATATAGAACTGGCAGGCCGAGCTGCGCATTTCAGGATTGACAACATCTGGTTCGCGCGCCATAGCCACACAGCCACGACGATGGATAATCTGAGGCAGACGGAACTCAGGCTCCTGAGTATAGTCGAAATCGCCTGTGCCCAACCGCTGTCCAGGCTTAGCGTTTTTACTGTTCGTGTCGCCCGACTGTATCATGAAGTTCTTGATGACGCGATGGAACAGCAGCGAGTCATAGACGTGCATACGTGTGAGTTTCAGAAAGTTGTCACGATGCAAGGGAGTCTCGTCATAGAGGGCAATACGTATATTGCCTTCAGTGGTTTCAAACAACACCTCGGTGGTGGAAGTCTGAGCTACAGAGATAAGTGAGCCGAAGAGTACGGCCATTGTCAAAGTAAGTAAATATCTGTTCATGGTGCAAATTTACAAAATAATTGTGGCATTTCATAATTATTTCGTAAATTTGTAGCCGAAATGAATGAATTGAATCTACCAGCATACGACGTAAAACTGCGAGGAACGCGCGAAAAGCCAGAAATACTGGATTTCTTGCGAAGACGCTATGTGGCGCTGACGCCCGAGGAATGGGTGCGCCAGCACTTTACGCATTGGCTGGTGGAACACAAGGGCTATCCTCAGGGCTTGCTGGGCAACGAGATAGCCTTGAAATGTGGCGAGAAGACGTTGCGTTGCGATTCCATATTATATAATAAGGATGCGCAACCGCAGATGATTATAGAATACAAAGCACCCACTGTATCAGTGACACAGCGGGTGTTCCGTCAAATTTCAACTTATAACCTCCTACTCCACGTGGATTATCTGGTGGTTTCAAACGGTTTGCAACACTATTGCTGCAAGATGGACTATGAACACCAAACGTACCAATTCTTAGCGGAGATTCCTGACTATTGTAACATTAAACAATAACCGTTAAACAATAACCAATAACCAATAACCGTTAAACAATAAACGTTAAACAATAACCAATAACCGTTAACCGTTAACCATCAATTACTCCAGATAAGAGGCGTCGCGGATTTCGGGTACCTTTACCTCAGCATCCATATCGACATCGTCCTTCTTCACAGTCTTGCGAATAGCACGCTTGCGTGTCTTCTTCTCCTCAGAACCGGTGACCTTGTCAATCTTGACACCAGCCAACTCTGGATCGATGAGGATACGACCACAATACTCGCAAACGATGACCTTCTTGTGCATCTTGATGTCCAACTGGCGCTGGGGCGGAATCTTATTAAAGCAACCACCACAGGCATCACGCTGCACATAAACGATACCCAAGCCGTTGCGGGCATTCTTACGGATGCGCTTGAACGAAGTAAGCAGACGGGGCTCAATCTTAGCCTCCAGGTCCTTTACCTTAGCCTTCAGCTTCTCTTCCTCTGCACGGGTCTCTTCCATAATCTCATCGAGCTCGCTCTTCTTCAGGTCGAGGGCCTGACGACGGTCATCAACGACCTCCTGATTCTGAGCCAGTTCAACTTTCTTCTCCTCAATCTTGTAGGTAGCCTCCTTGATTTTCTTGTTGCAGAGCTCGATTTCCAATGACTGGAACTCAATCTCCTTTGAAAGAGTATCGTACTCACGATTGTTCTTCACATCGTTCAGCTGAGTCTTATAACGCTCTACGCTGGCCTTGGCTGTCTCAATCTCACCCTTCTTCATGGTAACAGCCTGCTCGTACTCGTTAATCT
>JAEEGF012064929.1_pt1 | contig 20709 bp, 17 predicted proteins | sample 9134171 | NCBI WGS metagenome assembly JAEEGF01 (sample SAMN16246542, study PRJNA631951) | gut metagenome | biome: gut microbiome; feature: rumen; material: AP-attached | host: Bos | place: Iran: Karaj | collected 2018-10
TGATGCACAAGGGGGGAGCGAAGCGGATGATGTGGTCGTGGGTGGGCTTGGCGAGCAGACCATTGTCACGCAGCTTGAGGCAGATGTCCCAAGCGGTCTTGCCCTCGACGGGCTTGGTGACGATGGCGTTCAACAGACCGCGGCCGCGCACTTGCACGATGAACGGAGAGTGAATCTTCTCAATCTCCTCGCGGAAGATCTTACCCATCTTCTCGGCGTTCTGGACGAGCTTCTCGTCCTTAACCACCTTAAGAGCCTCAACAGCCACGCGTGCGGCGAGGGGGAAGCCGCCGAAGGTCGAGCCGTGCTCGCCGGGCTTCACGTTGAGCATGATGTCGTCGTCGGCCAAGCAAGCCGAAACGGGCAGCACACCACCACCGAGGGCCTTACCCAGGATCACGATGTCGGGACGGATGCCGTCGTGCTGTGAGCACAGCATCTTACCCGTACGAGCGATACCTGTCTGTACCTCATCGGCGATGAAGAGCACGTTGTGCTGGTGGCACAGGTCGAAGCATTTCTTCAGGTAGCCGTCATCGGGAACGAAGACACCAGCCTCACCCTGGATGGGCTCGGCGATGAAGGCTGCAACTTCCTTGCCATGCTCCTTGAGGGCCTTCTCGAGTGCATCAGCATCATTGTAGGGGATGCGGATGAAACCGGGGGTCAGGGGACCATAGTTGGCATAGCTGTCGGGGTCGTTGCTCATGGTAATCACGGTCACAGTGCGTCCGTGGAAGTTACCCTCGCAGCAGATGATCTTTACCTTGTCGTTGTCGATGCCTTTCTTGACAACACCCCAGCGGCGGGCGAGCTTCAGTGCGGTCTCAACACCCTCGGCACCAGTGTTCATGGGGAGCACCTTGTCATAGCCGAAGTAGGAGTGCATGAACTTCTCATACTCGCAGAATGCCTCGTTGTAGAAAGCACGTGAGGTCAGACACAGCTTGTTGGTCTGATCCTTCAAAGCCTTGACGATGCGGGGATGGCAGTGGCCCTGGTTTACTGCAGAATAGGCTGACAGGAAGTCGAAGTACTTCTTGCCCTCCACGTCCCAGACGTAGATGCCTTTACCCTTCTTCAGTACGACGGGCAGCGGGTGGTAGTTGTGAGCGCCGTAACGCTCTTCCATTGCGATGTAACTCTTGGTTTTTGCGCCCAGAGGATTGGGCTTACTCATGTCCTTCTTAGCTGTTTTAGCTGTTGGTTTCTTCATTGGTTAAGTTGATTGTAATTAAGTTGTTAATGTAAAAGTAGAATTTTGGTTGCAAATATAATTTATAAATATGAAAAACGGTTTTGTTTCACATAATTTAACGCAAATATGTTATTAACAAAAGACCGCCCGGCAGGTATTGTGCTGGGCGGTCATGATGTCGTTGTCATGCGATGACACTAGGTGGTCATTGCTGGCTGTCGTCTTCGGTTTCTGCAGCATGTTTTTTGGAGCGTCGTTCTTTCTTGCTCGTCTCGCTGCTGCTGGTGTCTTTTTCTTCTTTAAGGTCAATTTCGTTACGGTCTTTGTCGATGACCTTGTACTCGAGGTAGTTAAGTGACTGGTCGGGCAGGATGCGGAATTTACGCTTGAATTCCCTGCGCCATTTCCAGTATTCGCTCACGAGTCCTTTCTTGAGATAGGCATCGACAAACGGATGGACATACATAATGAAGCTGTTCACGTTCAACGTGTTGACAAGGTAATCAATCTTGTCTTTCAGCATGTCGGTAAAAAGCAGTGAAGGTTGCACTTCGCCTTTTCCTCCGCACGATGGGCAGGTCTCGGCCGTGGCAATGTCAAGGGCTGGTCGCACTCGTTGTCTTGTAATCTGCATCAGTCCGAATTTGCTCAACGGCAGGATGTTGTGCCGTGCACGGTCTTTCTGCATGACTTCTCGCATGTGCTTGTATAGCTCAGTTCTGTGCTCAGCCTTGGCCATGTCGATGAAGTCAATGACAATGATGCCGCCCATATCTCTGAGTCGCAATTGCCTGGCGATTTCGTCGGCGGCGAGCAGATTCACGTTTAGTGCGTTGCTCTCTTGGTCGGTGCTGGTTCTTGACCTGTTGCCGGAGTTGACATCGATGACATGAAGTGCCTCGGTGCTTTCTACGATTATGTATGCTCCCGATTTGAAGGATACCGTCTTGCCGAACGACGACTTGATCTGCCTGGTGATGCCGAACTTATCGAAAATCGGCATGTCGTCGCTGTAAAGTTTGACGATATCGCTGCGCTCGGGGGCTATCTGGGTCACGTAGTCACTGATCTGCTCATACACCTCGGCATTATTGACTTGAATACTCTCGAACTCGGGATTGAAGATGTCCCGGATCTCGCCGACGGCACGGCTTTCTTCCTCATAGACGAGTGAGGGCGGCGTTGCCTGTTGTAGTTTGGCAATGGTGTCATCCCATGCTTTGAGCAGCACTCGCAGTTCATTGTTGAGTTCTGCTGCCTTTTTGTTTTCGGCCGATGTGCGCACGATGACCCCGAAGTTCTTGGGTTTCATGCTCTCGATGAGTCGGCGCAATCGTGTTTTCTCGGCGTGGTCCTTGATTTTTTGTGAGACCGAGATGCGGTCGTTGAATGGGCTGAGCACGAGGAAACGTCCTGTGAAGGTGATTTCGGTGGTCAACCTGGGACCCTTTGTCGAGATGGGCTCTTTTGCGATTTGCACCAGCAGTTCCTGACCTTGAGTGAGCACGTCGGTGACGCTGCCATGTTTGTTGGTGTCGGCCTGATTCTTGATTTTGCTGATGCTTGTTGGCCGTTTGTTGGGATTCTCCCGTACCGTCTTGATGTATTGAGCGAAAGTGTTGAACTGTGACCCCAAATCAAGGTAATGAAGGAATGCGTCCTTGGAGTGTCCGACGTTGACAAACGCGGCATTCAGTCCCGGCATTAGCTTCTTCACCTTAGCGAGGTAGATGTTGCCCACAGCATAGGAGGCGTCTCTCGTCTCCCGCTGCAAAGACACGAGTCGTCCGTCTTCGAGCAAAGCCGTCGTCATGTCCTTGGGCGTAACGTCAACTACTAATTCACTTCTCATCGCAGAATGGTGAGTGAAAAACTATAAAAAGGATATGGTTTATATATATTTTTAATAATGAGATATATAAAACTGCAGTTGGCCGGCGGATCTATAGAGGTGTGTCCCGCTGGACACGGTGCCGCACGGCGTTGCGAGGATAGGGGGAACATCGAGGGGCGGCCTCTGTCGGCACTCCCTCTTGAAAAAACAGGAACAAACCAACTGACGTGATGACCCTGGCCGTCGCGGCTTAGAGCAGCTATTGACCGGATTCATCTAGCGCGCCAATTCGTTTGTTCCTGCTATTTCACAGTCGTCACTGGTTGACTACGCGATTACTTCTTGTTTTTGTGACGGTTCTTGCGCAGTCTTTTTTTACGCTTGTGCGTTGCCATCTTGTGGCCTTTGCGTTTCTTTCCGTTAGGCATATCAGTAAATGTTAATTGTGAATTATGTTATGCTGTCAACAACAGTACAGGGATTACTTCACCTGATCCATGAACACCTTGGCAGGCTTGAAAGCCGGGATATTGTGCTCGGGGATGATGATGACAGTGTTCTTGCTGATATTGCGGGCGGTCTTCTGTGAACGGGTCTTCACGATGAAGCTGCCAAAACCGCGCAGGTAAACGTTCTCGCCATTAGCCAGCGAATCCTTCACGGTGTCCATGAATTTCTCAACAGTTTCCAGAACCGATGCCTTGTCAAGACCGGTGGAATTAGCAATCTCTCTAACGATTTCTGCTTTAGTCATTGTAGTATCTTTAAATTTAATGTTTTGGTAAAAAATTAAATAATAAAATTCTTTAAATGCTTGAAAGATAGGCACTTGCTGAGCTTGCTTTGACTTGTGCAGACAAATAAAAAGCGCCCAGAAAATGAGCCCCTATCAATTTTGCGCCTGCAAAAATAGTCCTTTTTTTTCAATTAGGCACTAATAATCAGCATTTTTTATAAAATTTTTTGATTTTCACCACTTTTGATATTTTTTGGGCATTGTAACAATATGACAGCCCAAGTTGGATTTATTTTTGGAGGCGTTGTTGTGTTGCATTAGAGAAAATGGATTAATTTTGCAGCCAGTTATGGAACAAGAACAGAAATTGAAAATCGAGGAAGACATCGTCAAGATGTTAAAGACGGTCTATGACCCTGAGTTACCGGTTGATGTTTACAGCCTGGGTCTGATTTACAAGATAGACCTTAATGATGAAGGTCATGTGGATATCGACATGACGCTTACTGCCCCCAACTGCCCGATTGCCGACTTCATCTTTGAGGACGTGAGGCAGAAGGTGGAAAGCGTTGATGGAGTGACCAGTGCGACAGTTAACCTGGTGTTCGAGCCTGAATGGGATCCGCGCATGATGACCGACGAGGCGAAACTCGAACTGGGAATGATGTAGTTTTGTAAGTTAGGAGTTAGAAGTTGACTTCCGCTTTTTCTGACGTCTTATTTATTCAATGGGAGGCAAGAATTCATATTTCATATCGGATCTGCACCTGGGGGCGAAGTATATGACCGACACGCTGGAGCGTGAGCGTCGTGTGTGCCGTTTCCTGGAGAGCATCAAGGACGATGCCGCCGAGCTGTATCTGCTGGGTGATATCTTGGACTACTGGTATGAGTATAAATATGTTGTTCCCAGGGGGTACATCCGTTTCCTGGGTAAACTTGCTGAACTGGCGGATAGTGGCGTGAAGATCACATGGGTGGTGGGCAATCATGATGTGTGGTTGTTTGACTACCTGCGCGACCAGATTGGGCTGACGGTCCTCAAGGGATGTACCGAGGTGGTAAGCCAGGGGAAACGCATCGTGATCTCTCATGGCGACGACGTGGGGGTGCAGCCCGTGATGTATCGTTTCACGCGTTGGTGCTTCCATAACCGGGTGTGCCAGTGGCTGTATGCCTCGATTCATCCGCGATGGACTTATCCCATCGCCACAGGGTGGTCCAACGAGAACCGTACTAGCCGTTCCCCTGAGACATTGAAGGCCATCTCGGAGCGTGCCGCGAGCCGTCTGCTGGATTTCTCGCGGGAGTATTATGTGTCACATCCCGAGGTCGAGGCCTTTGTCTATGGTCACCTCCACATTGCCCGAGTCAACGAGCTGGACCAACTACCCCCCGTGATATTTCTTGGTGACTGGATCTCGTTGTGCACCTATGCCGTACTGGATGCTGAGGGCCATTTTGAGCTCAAGCATTATGAGGAAACATGAGCCTAGTGAGCCATTAGGATTGTTTAACGGTTATTCTTAATAAATTTTAAATGGCACATTTATCTTGTTGAATGATAGGTGTTTCAATGTCCTTTCGGATCGCGAGAAAACTGTTGAAATCGTAATATGTTTGTAAAACTATGCTGTAAAACATAAAAGAATTGTTTTTGTGGTTCAAAAATTGGCTTTACTTTTGCGCCATAAACCTGAAACAATCTTTTTTACCTTAGAAATTTTACCTATTTGAAACCTAAAAAGGAATTTTAAGCCAAGGCTTAAGGTTCCTTTTTAAATTTCTAAAAACGTAAAATAGGGACGGTTCTTTTGATGTAATTTTTTGAGTCAGTTCTATGAGATTTATCATAATAATAGGCTATCCGTTAGGTTCTGTTGATAAAAGTAGTTAACTTTGCAATTGAATTGTTAATCGTCTATGCCCTATGCCAAGAAAGAGCCGAGAATATAGTGATACTGGTGTTTACCATGTGATGATGCGTGGAATTGACCGTTGCGATATCTTTGTAGATGATCAGGATCGCGGCAAGTTTCTCAAGATTCTGCGTGCTGTTGTTTCTCCCAAGGACAGTGAAGGCAAACCTCTGCAGCCATTTTGTGACATTCATGCGTATTGCTTGATGGACAATCACGTACACCTGCTCATCGCCGAAGGGACAGAAGACATTGGTACGGTGATGAAACGAATTGGCGTTTCCTATGTCAGTTATTATAATAAGCGTCATGAGCGCCTTGGCCCATTGTTCCACGACCGCTTCCGTAGCGAGCCTGTTGAAGATGTGGCTTACTTCATTACACTCCTGCGCTATATCCATCAGAATCCTGTTGAGGCTGAGATTGTTGCCGCTCCAGATCAATATAGGTGGAGCAGCTGGCGTGAATATACATCCTCGCCGCCCATTCAAGCGATCTGTGCCAGGACTTTGCCATTTGCCTCATTGCCGTGGCACAAATTGTGCGAAATGGTGCTCAACGTCAGCGCTGGGCATGTCGAGCCGCATTCCAAGATTGAACGAGGCCGCTTGGTCGATAGCGCAGCTCGCAAAATTGTGAATCAGCTATGTGGTGGAGACTTAGCTTCCCTCAAGAATTGGCCGAAAGAAGATCGCAAACTCATTGTCCGCAAAGCTATCAGCAACGGTATCAAGATGAGGCAACTCGCACGAATCACGGGCATTGAATACAGGTCCATCTACTTGGTTATTAACCCAACTCCCAAATCCAAAAGATGATAAAAACAGAAGAAGAATTACATCAAAAGAACCGTCCCTATTTTCTCGAAAGTGAATCTGGGGTATTCTTTCTTGATGAACATGGAATTGTTGAACACTTTGAACCATCGATAGACAATCCATTCATAGACGAAAGAACTGAAAAAGGCAGTGTTGTGACACAGAAGTCAATACGCTCACTAATCGTTGCAGAAGGGGTGAGAGGCTTCGTGTCAGAATTCATGCGTGGGGTTAGAGTTTTGGAACGGTTTGAACTACCTAATGGGTTGCTAAGCATTGGAAACAATTCGTTTTCTATTGAGGATGAGCAGCATTGTGTATTTGCTAACAGCATACTGCCGTCCGTCGTCATACCTGAAACAGTTCAAGTGATCGGAAACTTCGCCTTTGGCGCTTCTCACATTGAGTGCCTACAGTTGCCTGCAATGTTGAGAAGTGAATACGGTCGCCAGTTCAAGGATGGCTATATCGGAGTATTGAAGCTGCCAGTAGCGTGGAAGAGTGATGTGGAAAAAGACAAGTATGGCTGTCTGCGTCTAAAGGGGGACTTGCGATCTGACAGAGACTTTGGTTACCTGAGATGGCCAAGTACACACGTGGAAAGACTGGAGTTTTATTAAAGAACTGCCATTTTTACATCAAAAGAACCGTCCCTTTTTTACAATTTACATCAAAAGAACCGTCCCTATTTTACTAAAAAGGAATTTTAAGCCGAGGCTTAAGGTTCCTTTTTAAATTTCTCACTAACTTTGTGGTCTCAAATGAGATGACTGAGATGAAGACGATAGCGATAATAGTGGCTGGCGGGAGTGGAACGCGGTTTGGAGCCGAGGTTCCCAAGCAGTTCCTGGTGCTAGGTGGCGAGCCGATCCTGATGCGCACGATAGAGACTTTTGAAGAGGCCCTTTGTGGTGTGGATCACGAGATCGTTGTGACATTGCCTGTTGTCCAGTTTGGACTGTGGAACGAGCTGTGTGAGCGCTATGACTTCAACCTTCCTCATCGAGTGGTGGTTGGTGGCGAGACGCGCTGGCATAGTGTGAAGAATGCGCTTGAAAGCATTGACGATTCTGCTTGCACTGATGTGATTGCCGTTCACGACGGCGTTCGCCCATTGGCATCTATCGACCTCATCGAACGTGTCCTTGATGTCGCCCGTCGTGATGGTGCCGCCATCCCTGTTGTGATGCTTAATGACTCGGTACGACAGGTTGTGGGAGAGACGAGTCATGCCCTGGACCGTTCGTCGTTGCGTGCGGTGCAAACGCCCCAAGCATTTGGCGCCCGAGTGTTGCTGGATGCTTATTCGCAGCCTTTTGAACCGACGTTTACTGACGATGCCTCGGTTGTGGAGCGAAATGGCCACAAGGTGACCCTTGTTGAGGGTGACCCGAAGAATCTGAAGATTACTCGTCCCATGGATTTGTCGCTTGCCGAATATCTGCTGAACCAAGATGCCTGACTTGCGCCATACTGACATACAGTACCTGCACGGCGTGGGCCCGAAGCGTGCTGAGATGCTCAAGAAGGAATTGGGCATCTCTACCTATTATGACCTGTTGTACTACTTCCCCTTCCGTTACATCGACCGCAGTGTCGTCAATCAAGTGCGCGAACTGCGTGGCGACGAGGCTGCTGTGCAGTTGCGGGGCCGTTTCCTGAATTTCACCACTGCAGGTGAGGGACGCAAACGCCGTCTACAGGCATTGTTTACCGACGGAACGGCTACCATCGAGGTCGTTTGGTTCAACCGTGTGGCCTCGATACAGAGGACTTATAACACTTCTACCCAATACATCTTGTTCGGCAAACCGTCGATGTTCAACAACCACTTGAACATTGTCCATCCCGAGGTGGATGTGGCTACTGCCGAGCATGTGACCCAAGGGTTGACCGGCGTCTATAACTTGACAGAAGTGCTGCGCAACCGGTCGTTTACTTCTCGCGCTATCCACAAACTCGTGGTCAGTCTGCTCAATACCCCCGGTGTGCAGCACATTAATGAAACGTTGCCACCCGAGTTGTTGCAGCGTTACCACTTGATGCCGCTGGCCGAGGCGTTGCGCAACATACATCTGCCAGCCGACCAACAGTCGTTGCAGCGGGCCCAGTTCCGGCTCAAGTTTGAGGAACTGTTCTTCCTGGAACTCAATATCCTACATTATATCAAAGGTAGTAGCCGCCGCTTGGTTGGCCACGTGTTTAGCCGTGTGGGCGCTTACTTCCACGACTTCTATAACAACATCCTGCAATTTCCGCTTACAGGGGCGCAAAAACGAGTCATTCGCGAGATGCGCCACGACATGGGCAGCGGCAAGCAGATGAACCGCCTCTTGCAGGGTGATGTGGGCAGCGGTAAGACGATAGTCGCTTTTATGACGGCATTGATAGCCCTTGACAACGGCTACCAGGCATGCATCATGGCTCCCACCGAGATTCTCGCGGGGCAACATCTGGAGACCATCAAACCGATGGCTGATGCCATCGGCGTGAAAGTAGCGCTCTTGACAGGCTCAACGCGTAAGAAAGAGCGCACTGCCATCCACGAGGCATTGATGAGCGGCGAGTTGCAGATTCTTATCGGTACCCATGCCTTGATCGAGGACACGGTGCAGTTCCACAATCTAGGTCTGGCCGTGATTGACGAGCAGCACCGTTTCGGTGTCGCCCAGCGTGCCCGCTTGTGGGGCAAAAACCGGACTGCGCCGCCTCATGTGCTGGTGATGACAGCCACGCCTATCCCGCGTACGCTGGCGATGACGGTCTATGGCGACCTCGACGTGTCGATCATAGACGAGCTACCGCCAGGCCGCAAACCAGTGACTACGGTACTCAAGCATGAACCTGACCGCTTCAAGATGTATCAGTTTGTAGGCTCGCAGCTGCGTGAGGGCCGTCAAGCCTATATCGTCTATCCGCTCATCGAGGAGAACGAGAAACTTGACCTGCATGCCTTGGAACAGGGCTACGAGCAAGTGTGTGACGTGTTCCCTCATTATAAAGTGGCGATGGTGCACGGTCGCATGAAGCCCGCCGAGAAGGATCACCAGATGATGCTCTTTGCCAGTGGCCAGGCCCACATCCTCGTGGCCACAACTGTCATCGAAGTGGGTGTGAACGTGCCCAATGCTTCGGTCATGGTCATTGAGGACGCTGAACGCTTTGGCTTGTCCCAACTGCATCAGTTGCGCGGTAGGGTAGGCCGTGGGGCCGATCAGAGCTATTGCATCCTGATGGCACGGAGTGACCTGGGACGTGACACCCGTCATCGCCTGCAGGTGATGACCCAGACCAACGACGGATTTGTCGTCGCCGAGGAGGACATGAAGCTTCGCGGCCCGGGCGACATGGAGGGGACGCAGCAGAGCGGCATCGCCTTTAACCTTCACATTGCCAACCTTGCCCAGGACGGGCAGATCATCCAGATGGCTCGCAATGCTGCCGAGGACTACCTACGTGATGACCCGCAAATGGAAACGCCGTGGGGCTTGAAGATGTCGGCTCACATCAGGGAAATTTTTGATAAACAGGCCAATTGGGGACTAATCAGCTGATCGGCTGGTATCGCCCACAAGTATATATTGAAAATCGACAAAAATTGTTTTATTGAAAATCATAGAGAAATGAAAAAGTATTGTTTTTTGAATTCGGCTTTAATTGCTTGCGTTCTAGCCATATTGTTGCCTTTTAATACTGCGGTGGCGCAGGGAGTATATCCCGATGTGAATGGTGACGGACAGGCTAGTATCAAAGACGTATCATCACTGATCGACTACTTGTTGAACAACGACGGCTCCATCCCGTTTGACGCATCGTCACGAGGACAGATTTCGGCGAAGGACTATGGCGCAGTGGGCGACGGCGTGACCGATGACACCGAGGCACTGGAGAGGGCATTTGATGCAGCTGCCGAGTTGCATGTGTCTCTTTACATTCCTGCAGGAACCTATTTGATCCATCGTCCGATGCCATTGAAGAGCGGCATGGAAGTTTATGGTGACGGAAACTCCACCATCATCAGGAAAAAGGCTGCTGTGTGGCACAAATTGACCGAGGTGCTCACCGTTGACACCAACGTTGCTACCCTTGACGGTATCGATGGCTATGAAGTGGGTGATGCGATGTACGTCAGTGACTCTCCTAGCAATCTCACTAACGGTAACGGTTCGGCTCGTGATTGTTCTTATGGTGTGATTACTGCAATAGACACTGTAAACAAAAAGGTGACATTTCAAAGTTCATTGAATCACGTCGCAGGTCATTCAGGAGCTGTCAAGAACCATGCGGTGAATTGCGTGTTGAGTACATCCTATGCTGTTTTCCGTTCTTGGTCCAAGGATGAATGCATCGGTGTCTATATCCACGACATCTGCCTTGACGGGAATAGGCAGTCCTATGAGCCGATGAGCTGGTGCAATGGTTGCATCCATTTTGATCCTTACTCGACATCTAACAGGGTGAACGTGGCTTATAAGTCTCATACCTATAACCACATCATCGCAAACTGCAAAATTCTCAATTCCTCGTTCGACGGCATCAGTGACCAGAGCGAGGGCGGCCTGTATGTGAAGAATTGCGTTATTGAGAACAGTGCGATGCACGGCATCCACATGGGCACGTTCTTTGACAACGCCATCCTTGCCGGCAACACGTTGACGGGCAACACGGTGCGCGGAGCAGGCATCTTCTTCTGCCAGGGCGTAAACAATGTCATTGTAGATAAGAACACCATCAGCCAATTCAATCACGGTTGCAGTGACGAGGAGTTTGGCACAGCTGGCACCTACAACATTATCAGGAACAATCAGTTCAGCAGTATCACGAGCTATGTGTTTGACTTCTTGAAAGCTACATCATCAGCCCGTGGCGGAGGCCTGTTGATTACCAACAACAAAGTGTCTGGTCTCAAGAACTCCCTGTTCGCAGGCAAGTATCTTGACGATGTGGTGTTTACCAAGAATACAGTTTCAAGTGTCACCTCTATGCCGTCAGAATTGATGAAGGTGACTAATTCCAATGATGTCATCATCGTGGGTAATACGCTGCCATCGGGTGCAAGCGTCACCACACCTGTAAATTCGACCAATACGACCAACCTGATCAGCGTTTCCAACTCATGGGATGAATGATCACTGATGTAAGCATAGCCATTTTCCGGAAGAAGGAATGATGGCACAGTTTCAAGGGAGTGTTGATGCTATAACATCAACTGAGTAGAAGCGTCAACACTTCCTTTTTCAAGGGGTTTAGCTGCCCAAATTGTTGCTCTTGAGTAAATTAATTTTGGAATAGAAACTGTTTGCATTTGTGAATTTTTTATTTCAATGATTTTCAAGAAGTTGTGTTGCTTTGTTTAGGAATGGAAACCAAACTTTACACTTTTTAGCACAATTATTGCCCCACTTTATAAAATAAAAGTGTAATTTTGGGCGTTCTTATAAACAAATAGACTTAGAAAATAACCAGAAATGAATATAAAACGATTATATTTCGCCTTGACGGCGATGTCCCTTTTTGCGCTTAGCATATCGGCTCAGAATATGCAATCGGCTTCTAACTTCAGCAGGATGCACAACGACTTGCTCGCTAAGCAGAACCGAGTAAAGGACCAGATCCGTGTCCAGGAAGCCCAGAAATACGCAGCAGACCTCTATGAGGAGTGCGAGCCCGAACCCGATATCTATACCGAGGGTTGGGAAAGCAACCTTGTCAATTGCTATAAGGACGCCAATGTACCTAATACCAAGGTGCTTGACGTTCGTCGTTATGTCATGCCCATCAAGGGCAACTATGTGACCAGCCACTATGGCTATCGTCCCCAGTTCGGTCGCACCCACAAGGGAATCGACCTGCGTGCCGCTGTCGGTGACACCGTTTATTCGGCTTTCTCTGGTCGCGTGCGTCTGACGCGTTTTGAGCGTGGTGGCTATGGTTTCTATGTCATCGTTCGTCACGAGAACGGTCTGGAGACCGTCTACGGTCACTTGTCGCGTTTCCTGGTGAAGCCCGACCAGTATGTCAAGGCCGGTCAGCCTATCGCCCTGAGTGGTAATACCGGTCGCAGCACGGGTCCTCACCTGCACTTCGAGACACGTTTCATGGGCTACGCCATCAACCCCGAGGCTATCTTTGACTTTGCAAACCGTTGCACGCATACTGATAGTTATACCTTCTCCAAGAGCACCTATACCAAGGCTCGCGACTATGCTCCCAGCAAGCGTTATGCCGCTGCTAAGAAGAGTGTAGCACCCGAAGAAAAAGAGCAGACTGCTACCAAGAAGCGCAACAACAAGAAGGAGGAGCAGCCGCAGGTTACGGCTAGTACTCGTAAATCGACTAAGGAAAGTCGCAATGAGAGTCGTTCGACCTATCAGGTAAAGAAGGGCGACAACTTGGACAAGATTGCCAAGAAGAATGGTACTACCGTGGAGCAGCTCAAGAAACTTAATGGTTTGACCAGCAGCACTATCCAAGAGGGTAAAGTCCTGAAGGTGAAATAATCGACTGCTCGCATCGATTAAGGAGATATAGAAAACGAGAAGTGTCACGTGACGCTTCTCGTTCTTTTGTTATCTTCTTGTTCTCTTACTTGCTGCCCGTCAGATAGCGATAAAGTGCGGTGAACTGCCGCCTAAAGCGATCCTGGAAATTATCCAGCTTGCGGTCAAAGGTCATGTTGCCTGTCTGTGCCGACAGCTTGGTCACGCGATTGCGTGTGATGCGCTGGATGTCATAGTTGCTCATCATGTAATGGCAGGTCACGTAGTACTCGTTGCGGTCGCGAAAGTGGCGCTTGATGATGTCTTCACGGCCCGTTCCGCGGTCGGTCTTGAGCACCACATGGTCGCCTCCGCGCAACACTAGCGTTAGGCTGTCGCCCTGTGAGACGTGAAGCATGCCTTCCTGATATGTCACTTCGAGGGAAAAGGCTACCATCCCGTTGTTGACGGTAGCAGATACGGCAAATTGTGCGGCATGGAAATAGTTATCATAGAACACCTCCTGTTGTGAACGCACATAACGGATGCCGTCGCCATAGTATTGGTCAACGCTCACTTGTGCCTTGAGGGATGCCGTCCCTGTCATCAGCACGATCAAGATAATCCAGAAGGCCTTTTGATGAGCCACGTTACAAGGCTTGTTGGTTGAGCCTCTGTTTGACGAATTGAACGATATACTGTGCGGTGCCTTCGATACCTAACAGGCTGGAATTGATGCACAGGTCATAACTGTCGGCATGACCCCAGACCTTGTCGGTGTAGAAGTTATAGTACTCGGAGCGCAACTTGTTGGCCTTGTCGCTACGCTTCTCAGCAGCCTCGCGAGTGTCACAGTCACCGCGTTCCATGATGCGCTTGACCCGGTCATCAATCGGGGCATGCAGGAACACACTGATGACTGGGCAGTAATCGCGCAGGACATAGTCGGCAGTGCGACCCACGATGACACAAGACTTGCGGTCAACAAGGTCTTTCATGACCTGACACTGTGCTTTGTAGATGGAGTCATCACTCATGGGAGTCTCTCCGGCAAAGGCTGAGCCGGCCATGGCCAGGTTCAGCGGCCACAGGCTAGGAAAGAACTTGGGTGTACGTTCATCTACTGCCTCAAACATCTCAGGGTGAATCCCGCTGGCCTTGGACGCTTCGAGCAGCAGTTGCTTGTCAAAGTAATTGATGTCGAGCAATTGGGCCACGCGTTGACCCACCTCACGCCCTCCGCTGCCGAATTGGCGGCCAATGGCGATGACATAATTCTGGTTGTTTCTAGGGTCTTGGTTCATAGTCTCTTATCTATGTTATATAGTGTCTTTAATGATGATGTGCTGTAGCACTTGAGCCGTCTTGGATATCGTGTTGGACACTGGAATCCTCGTTGATGATGACCGTGAGCCATGTCAGGCCCTTGTCTGGCTTCCAGGACGCGATCACATTGGTAGGATAATTGGGGGTCTTGAAGTCCACGAACTCAAACTCCTGAACAAATTTCACTTTGCTCATCTTCTTGAAAGTCTGTTCCAGTAACGTCTTGTTGGTCTTGCTCGTGAGCAACACAAAATGATAGCGTCTGTGGTCAAATACTCCGTAGTAGATGGTGGCATCTTGTCTGCCTTGTGTCACGATGTCGTCGCTGTGCACAGCGATGGCTACCTCTCCGTTGGGCTTGGGCTCCAACAGCATCACAAAGGTGCGATTCTGGTAATCTTCTTGTGCGATGGTGTCCATCATGCTCAAGATGGCGTCAGTGAGTGCGCGGTCAGCTTTCTTGTTGAATTCCAGCCGCTTTGTCTCTACGGTAATAGTCTTCTCGGGCAAGTTGTTGCGTTGCCCTGTGGTGAGTTGACGGGTGACGATAATCTCGTCATCCTTGCCCCACAAACTACCTGCTGCCAGCATGATAGCAGCTAATGCTATGAATATACGTTTCATTTTCATCGTTTCAACCTGCTAAGTTACATATATTTTTAGACAAGCAATCAAGTAAAACGTTTATTTTAAAAAAAGTTTGTTTTCGTTATCTGTGGTTTTAGGAAATTATATATATTTGCGGATATAAAGATGGTTGCTTTCCTGATGGATGAGTATTACCTGAATATAGAATGAAGAGGATTAATTATTTACTAATTGTTTAGGTTTATGAAAAAGATTTACACATTAATGACTTTGGCCTTGTTGTCATCGTTGGGCTTGATGGCCCAGGGGTGGCCTTCGGAGTATGGAGGCGTCGTGTTACAGGGCTTTTTTTGGGATAGTTTCCGTCCTGCTGACGGCCATTCAAATCAGACGATGGCCACCATGTATGGTGCTGGATGGGGCGAAAATGATGAGTGGTATGTACCCGTCACTAACTGGGTCGAGTTGCTGAACCAGAAGGACAATATCGCTCCCTATATTGACCTGTTGTGGCTGCCGCAAAGCGGTGCCACCGTGTGCTCGGACAAGACTGTTTTCACCACCGAAGGCGAAGCGTGGCGTGCCGGGCATAACGGTACGTGGGTATGCACCCGATGGGGTGATATCATCAACAACCCGGATTGCATGGGCTTTGTTCCCGTGTTCTACCTTGACCATAACCGTGGAGAGACCTATGAAGTCAACGGCACGACATGGGAACCCAAGAGCTACTTCGGTACCGAGAGTGAGCTGATCAACCTCATCAGTGCCTACAAGGCTGCAGGAACAGGTGCCATGGAGGACGTGGTCGCTAACCACAAGGGTGGATTGAGCACATGGAGTGGGCAGGAATTTGCTGCCGACTTCGTCGATGAAGTCAATGTCATCGGCCCGACTACAGGCAAGACCTACAGCATCCAATGGGCTTGGGATGAGAATGGCAAATGCATTGACCTGTGCTGCGATGATGAGAGCGGATTGGGTAGTGGTAACTATGATTGCGGCGGCGATGCCGGCAAGGGACCATGGGCCCGTGACATTGACCACCATAATCCCGCCACTCAGCAGAAAGTGCTTACCTACCTGCGCTACCTGAAGGATGAGTTGGGGTACATCGGTTTCCGCTACGACTATGCACGCGGCTTTGAACCGAAACACTTCGCTTACTATAATGCCCAGGTTCGTCCTACGTTCTCGGTAGGTGAGTTCTGGGGTACTTCCGGTGATATCATGTCGTGGATTAAGGGTGTTTATGACGAGGGCGGTTTCCAGAGTGCCGCATTTGACTTCCCCTTGCAGGAGCAGATCCGTCAGGCTTTCAATGACGAAAGTGGCCACAGTTTCCGCGCACTCAAGTATGAAGGTCTCATCTGGGATTACCGTTTCAAACGCTATGCGGTGACCTTCATCGATAACCACGATACGTTCAAAGACCTGCCGACCGATGCCAGCAACAGCAACTATATGCATCGTGTCAACCATCAGATTATTGAGGCCAACTGCTTCATCCTGGCGATGCCGGGCACACCGTGTCTGTTCTATCCTCACTTCATGCATCCCGACTGGCATGACATCATCGTGCGCCTCATCAAAGCCCGCCGCACCGCAGGCATCACCAACGAGAGCACCGTCTGGTCACCTGAGGACATCGGTTCCTACAGTATCGCTTGGCGTGTGACCGGCGAGAATGGTGAACTGTACCTGCAGTTGGGTGATGAAGCCGTGAACATGGGTGTTCCCAGCGGCTTTACCCAGGTGTGGTGTAATGATCAGGGGACATGCCGCCTGAGCATTACGTCCTCGCTTGCCGATCAGGTTGACAGTAACGTCAAGCAGGATCTTGTTTATGGCTATCCCGTCATCAGCAAGAGCAGTGGCAACTATAGCGCCCCTGTCGAGGTGAAAGTGAAGCCGTCATCAGAGGGCACCGTGCTGGTTTATACTACCGACGGCAAGGCTCCTGGAGCCTATAGCGCACAAATTACCGATACGGCAGGTATTGAACTGTCGTTTGACCAGACCACGACCCTCAAGGTGGGTGTGCTGGCCAACGGTCAGGTGCGTCCCAACAGCATTGTGACCCGTGACTATCTGGTGGACAATGCAGCCGATGATGGTAAGATCAGGATCTATGTGAAATATGACGGTGGCAACCGTCCCTATCTGTTTGCCTTTGATGATCAGGGGAACTCTTTCACGGGTCCCTTCCCCGGATGGCAGCTTGACGAGGCTAACAGTGTGATTGTGGGTGGTGTGAGATGGCTGCACGCTACGGTTGATGCCAGCAAGATCAACATCATCTTGAGCTACGGCAGTGGTGCGACCCAGACCGCCGACATCAATGGTATCACGAGCGATGCCTTCTTCAGCTTCTCGGATGGTATAGCCTATGATCTGACGTCGACCTATATGCCTGCACTCTATAACCCGACGGTTTCGGTTGACTTGGCAACGGGAGATTATACAGGCGCTACTGCCGCTCACCTCACCGCCAGCAACAGTGAAGCAGTGATTGTCTATACTATTGACGGCTCAGAGCCCTCGGCTACCAATGGCACTCAAGTCACTTATCAGGGCACAGTGATATTCTCAACAGGAGGCAAGCATGTGTTGCGTGCCGGTATCCTTCGCGATGGTCGTGTGATTAATCAGGTGGCTCGTACTTACTATATCACCGAGAACGATGTGGTTAATATCTATGTTGCATCCGATATTGAACCTTACGTCTATGCATGGGAGGTAATCAATGGTGAAAATGTCGCTGCTGCAGAATGGCCCGGCGTTAGGCTGACCGAGAAGAATGAAGGGGGCTGGTACCACTATTCACAGGAGGCTCCGTCGCTCAACGTTATCTTCAACAACGGCAACGGATCACAGACATCGAATATTGAAGGCTTGACTCCCGGTGACCATTACTTCACCTATGACGGTTACTCGGGCTATACTAAGGTTGGAACCGGTGAGACGACGTTGCCATCGTGTGCCATCAGCTTGGGTGATGATGTGTTCTACTGCTACTTTGAGAACAGTACACACTATGCCAACCCGTGTGCATGGGTCACTGACAATACGTCTATCTATACCGGCAGCAGTTGGCCTGGCGTAACGTTGGCTACGCCTGTCGGGGTGGCTGCTAACGGTAATCAGGTCTATCGTTGGGTTTATGATGGCAATCTCACCACGATGCCTTCGACCGTGATCTTCAGCGATAACGGTAACCAAGCTACACAGACTGCCGACTTTGAATTCGTCAACGGTGGCTACTATAATGCTGGCGGCCTGCTTGGCGTTGTCAAGGATAATGTGATGACGCTTGCCGATATCGTTAGCAAGGGCGAGGTAGGTAAGGAGTATGTTGTTGCCAACGACTTGACTGGTGTCTGGCTAAATCCTAAGGGTCAGTGGCTGTGGGTAAAAGACGATAATGGCGATGCCGTTAATCCCAGCTGCAACACACAGTCGCTGCCAGTACCCTCGACCGCAGGCGTGGATTATGACCAGAGCAACTGGGCGCAGTTGATTCTTAAAGAACCTGTCGCATCGAGTGATGCTATCCAGGGCAGCCTGTTGATGGGGCAGACCCTGATGGGTGTACTCACTGACCGTGACAATCCCACGATTGAGTTGCGTGCTAATCCCGTCCCTGCAGCGACAGCATCCTATGTGCCCAACACATTCATGCCTGCCAACTTTGTGGAGCAGCCCGAGTACTTCATGGTCGAGCCCAAGCCGCAGGAGTATGTGAACATCGAGTGGGCCATCTGCCGCGAACAACTCAATGACAGCACCTTTGTGATGGCTATGCCCAAGAGCGGTGATGACGCCAATGTCGAGAATCTGTCTGGAGCATTCCTGGCGACTATCAAGAAGGGCTATTGGGAGAACACGTCGACCTTCGATCTTGAAAGCTCAATCCGTGTGAATTATGGATACGCCATGACGGGTGTCGTCAGGGCAGTCGGCGGAAATCAGTATCTGCTGGCAGGCTTGAGTCCCGATGATCCCGCTCATTCGCCAGTGAGCGACAAGTGGGAGCTTTACATCATCAGCGCAACCGAGACGATGGCTCCCTTCGAGCTCGGTGATGTGAACCATGACGGAAAGGTAACCATTGCCGACGTGTCGGCACTGATCAACTATCTGCTGACCGACGCCAGCCTTGCTCCCGTTGAGGCCGACGTGAATATTGACGGCAGGGTCACCATTGCAGATGTATCAGTTCTGATTAACCTTCTGCTTAAGAGTGAGTGAAACCGTAATTGAATTCATTATCCAGGCAGGCGACCCGTTTAGGGTCGCCTGTCCTGCCTCAGTGGGGCATATCAAATGCGAAAAACCAACATTATATTATATATATTGTGGCGAATAAGCCTAAAATAACTTGATGTGCGGTTTTCTTGATTGACTTTTTTTGTACTTTTGTACTCCGAATCAACTAAAAATAAGTCAACGATGAAAAAGATATTCTTCATGCTTGTCCTGCTGCTGGTAGCGTGCGCCCCACGTCAGACCTCGCAACAAGTGGCACATGCCGCAACAACAGTACAGATGCGTTTCCACTGTGACGGTGATACTACGCTCGTCAATGAACTGCTGATGAAAGGGCACGAGAGCGGCATTAACGATGCCAATGGCCTGGTGGAGTTCTATGCGCGCCAGTTGCTCGGGACGCCCTATGTGGCCCACACGCTTGAAGCCGACAAGGAAGTTCTCACCATCAATATCCACGAGCTGGACTGCCTCACCTTTATCGAGACCCTCTATGCCCTGACACGTGCCACGCTCAATCAACGGTACTCATGGCGCGACTATGCTTCCTATATTGAGAACGTGCGCTACCGTGGTGGCGAGATGGGGGATTATTCCAGCCGCATACACTACATCAGCGAGTGGATTATCGACAACAACGTGCGCGGTAATCTTGTTGAGATCACCCCAGAGTTGCCTCATGCCGACTATATGATCAAGAACATCGACTACATGTCACACCACCCAGAACAGTACCAGCAGCTGAAGAATGATAGCGCTATGGTTGAAAAGATCAGGCGTTACGAGTTGCGCCAACACCGTTTCCCGTACCTCAAGCGCTCGTGGCTCAACGACAAGGGTGTGAAGTCGATGCTGCGCTCGGGTGATTTTATCACGCTGGTGACAAAGATTGAAGGTCTTGATGTCTCACACAACGGTATCGTCGTCGTTGACGAGAAGGGTGACCCCTATCTGCTGGACGCATCCATGTCGGGAGGCAAGGTGATGCTTGAGCCTCAACCGTTGTTCAAGTTCCTGGAACGCTCCAAGACCAACATCGGCGTGCGCGTCTTCCGCATGTTGCCGTAATGGCATCATTTTTTAATGACTACAGGAGTGATGATAGCGGGTCTGTTGTCACTCCCTGTTTTTTTACTCTTTTTTTTGCTCATTTTTTAGCCCTGTTTTTCGTTGACTCAATTATCGGTTTTTACCCCAAAAATCACCAAAAAATGGGTTTTCAAAGAAAAAGTTGAAATTTTTTCAAAAAAAATTTATTTTATTATCTTATTGTTATTCAATTAATTGAGTTGAATTTTGACAAAACTGTTAATAACTTCAATGAAAAAAAGTTGCTAAAAAATTTGCCAGTTTCAAAAATGGCAGTACCTTTGCACCGCTTTTCGCCACTGGTGTGGCGCTAAACAATAGCTCTTTGACATGTTTGCAGCAACGAGTAGTACAAGAGAACAAGGGACAATGTAACAGTTGTCTCCGTCGATTCCAAGTCATTTAAGACGATGTACAACAGGCAGTAAGATACGAGATTCAACCTGAATTTAG
>JAEEGF010791822.1_pt1 | contig 20705 bp, 13 predicted proteins | sample 9134171 | NCBI WGS metagenome assembly JAEEGF01 (sample SAMN16246542, study PRJNA631951) | gut metagenome | biome: gut microbiome; feature: rumen; material: AP-attached | host: Bos | place: Iran: Karaj | collected 2018-10
TGCTGCACGTCGTTGCGTGTCATGCGGATGACGGCACTCCGCGCCTTGGGGGGAGGGTTGAAGACGGAGGGTTCGACGGTAAAGAGATATTCCACGTCGTACCAGGCCTGAATCAGCACCGACAAGATGCCATACTGCTTGTTACCCGGTTTAGAAGCCATGCGCACAGCCACCTCATGCTGAATCATTCCCGTGCAGCAAGGGATGAGGTCGCGATTGTCGAGCATCTTGAAGAAGATCTGCGACGAAATGTCGTAAGGGTAGTTGCCAGTGAGCACGAACTGCTTGCCGCCGAACAACTGGTGCAAGTCCATCCGCAGGAAGTCGCCTTCGATGCTGGGGGATTCGGAGAATTCGGGGATATGGGGGTGCGGGGGTGCGGGGGTACGAGAAGTGTTTTCTTCGGACGCGTTCTCATATTCACGGAATAGCGTTCCTTTCAGGTATGCCACACTCTCGCGGTCGATCTCCACCACCTTCAGTGGTCGTGGCTTTTTCACGAGAAACTGTGTCATCACACCCATTCCTGGTCCTACTTCCAGCACGGGCAGGTCGCTATAAGGCTCATCCACCGTGTCGGCAATGCGCTTCGCTATCGTGAGGTCAGTCAGAAAGTGCTGACCCAGGTTCTTCTTCGGACGTACTTGCTTCATGCTTGCTTTTTCGCTGCAAAAATACAAAATATGTTGCATACAACCAACACTTTTTTTAAAAATGTTGTTATTTCCAACGGAATTTGCAAATCATCCTCCCATGGGTCCTTTATGAGTTGGAATTTGCAAATCTTGCAGGTGAAACTGAGAAGGAATGGACGGGATGAAAACGAATACCGTATTTGCTATGAGGGAGTGCCGTTGTAACAGGGTGTGCAAACGGCTTTCGACGGGAGAGAAGACGTATTTCGTCGGGTGGGAGAAGGGGTCTCATTTATTTTTAGCGGCCGCTAAAAATAATTTTGGCGGCAGCTAAAAATATTCACGGCGGCCGCCAAAAATGAATTTAGCGCCCGCCGTGAACCTATTTTTAATTGAATACCTGTTTACTTGGTAAGTACTTTCGCGTTCTTGCAAATGTACATAGCCTCTGCGGCTGCTACGGCCTCAACGGCCAGTGAAATCATTGCTAACATCATAACTTTTTCCTTTCTCAATCTTTAATTGTTATCCTTGTCTTTTTTCTTTTTGACGATGCAAAGGTACGCTGTTTTCGTTAACAGTGTATCATTTTGGGGTCACTTTTCGCTAAAAACGGACATTTCTTTGATAGTTGTCAATAAAAACCTGCTTCTATTGACTTGTATCAAAAATATTTTTCTTACCTTTGCATCTGGTTATGAAAATAGGGAGTGTGATATTGAAGGTTCTCATGCCGTTGCTGCTGGGCGCTGCGATACTTTACTGGATGTATCGTGGCGAGGATTGGCAGCAGTTGTGGTATGTGATGACGGTCGAGATGGACTGGACGTGGATGCTGCTCAGCTTCCCCTTCGGCATTCTGGCTCAGGTGGTGCGCGGCTGGCGCTGGCGTCAGACCCTCGACCCCGTTCTTTCGCACCCTCGCACCTCCGTGCCCCCTTCCCCCCGCACCTCCGTACTGATACACAGCATCTTCCTGTCGTACGCCGCCTCGCTGGTCATTCCCAGGGTAGGGGAGTTTACGCGTTGCGGTGTGCTGAACCGCTACGACGGTGTGTCTTTTCCCAAGGCATTGGGCACGGTAGTGACGGAGCGCGCCATCGACACGCTGCTGGTGATGGGCATCACGTCGGTCATGCTGATCGTGGAGATGAGTACCTTCGGCACGTTCTTCCGTCAGACGGGTACCGACCTCAACAGCATTCTGCACCGCTTCTCTTGGACGGGCTACTTTGTGGCTGCCGTCTCGGCAGTGGCTATCCTCGTCATGCTGCACTTCCTGTTGCGCAAGCTCTCCATATATAATAAGGTAAAGGCTACGCTGAGCGGCATCTGGCAGGGTGTCATCTCGCTGAAGGATGTGCGCAACATCCCCTTGTTCGTCTGTGCCACCATCGGCATTTGGCTCTGTTACTTCCTGCACTACTACCTGACGTTCTTCTGCTTCGACTTCACGGCGAATTTAGGCATTGGTTGTGCCTTGGTAACGTTTATTGTTGGATCCATTGCCGTCGTTGTTCCTACGCCTAACGGTGCTGGTCCCTGGCATTTTGCGGTGAAGACGATGCTCATCCTCTACGGTGTTGCGGATGTTCATGCGTTGTACTTCGTCTTGATAGTGCATACGGTGCAAACGATGCTGGTCGTCGTGTTGGGCATCTATGCGTGGCTGGCATTGACTTTTACGAAACGATTAAACCCTAAAACAATAGAATGATGAACGAAATTGAAAAACTGAATCCGCAGTGCGTATGGAAGAACTTCTATGCACTGACGCAAGTACCACGTCCCAGTGGACATTTAGAGAAAATACAGCAGTTCCTGTTAGACTTCGGCAAACAGGCAGGAGTCGAGGCCTTCAAAGACCCTGCAGGAAATATCGTGTTCCGCAAGCCCGCCTCAGCAGGCATGGAGAACCGCAAGGGCGTTATTCTGCAAGCACACATGGATATGGTGCCTCAGAAGACTCCCGAGAGCAAGCACTGCTTCGAGACAGACCCGATAGAGCCGTGGATTGACGGTGAGTGGGTGAAGGCGAAAGGAACAACACTGGGTGCCGACAACGGACTGGGCGTGGCAGCCATCATGGCTATCATGGAAGACAAGACACTGAAGCACGGACCTATTGACGCTCTCATCACTCGTGACGAGGAAACAGGTATGTTTGGTGCTAACGAACTGCCTGAAGGTGAGTTGCAGGGCGACATCCTGATGAATCTCGACTCTGAGCACTGGGGCAAGTTCGTCATCGGTTCTGCCGGTGGTATCGACGTGACAGCCACGATGGACTATCAGGAGGTGGATACCGATGCAGAGGACGTAGCAGTACGCATTACTGTCAAGAACCTGCGCGGCGGACACAGTGGACTGGAAATCAACGAAGGCCGCGCCAATGCCAATAAGCTCTTGGTGCAGATTGTCCGCGAGGCCATCAGCGAGACCGAAGCGCGCCTGGCATCGTGGAACGGTGGCAACATGCGCAACGCCATTCCCTTCAAGGCTGAGGCTGTGCTGACGCTGCCCAAGGAGAATGTCGCTATCCTGAAGGACATTGCTAATGACTGGAAGGATACCTTTAACGACGAGTTCAAACTCATCGAGCCGCAGGGCGTCGAGGTCGTCGTCGAGGATGTGGCTACGCCGCAGAAGGAAGTGCCTGCCGAGATTCAGGACAACCTCATCAGCGCTATCTTTGCTTGTCACGACGGCGTCATCCGCATGATTCCCTCTTACCCCAGCGTGGTAGAGACCTCCAGCAACCTCGCCATCATCAATATCGGTGAGGGCAAGGCTGCCATCAAGATCCTGGCACGCTCCAGTCGTGAGGACATGAAGGACTATGTCGCCACGATGCTGGAGAGCTGCTTCAATATGGCGGGCATGAAGGTAGAGACCAGTGGCTCGTATGGCGGCTGGGATCCCAATCCCGACTCGGAGATTCTGCACCTGCTGCTGAAAGAGTATAAGGAACTGTTCGGCAAGGAGGGCATCATTCAGGTCGATCATGCTGGTCTGGAGTGCTCCGTCATTTTAGGCAAGTACCCCTGGCTCGACGTTGTCAGCCTTGGTCCTACGATGAAGTCGCCGCACACCACCACCGAGCGCGCCCTCATCGAGACCGTTGCACCTTTCTGGTCGCTGCTGAAGAAGACGCTGGAAGATATTCCGGAGAAGTAAATTAATTAAAACACAGAGATACAGAGACACAGAGGTCTTTTTAGATGAAAGATTAAAGATGAAAAATTAAAGATTAAGATTTAAGTATTTATAAAAATCAAAATAAAACCTCTGTATCTCTGTGTCTCTGTGTTCGAATAAATAAAAAAATGCCTTTTTATTTTGTATTGTGCTCACTTATTCGTACCTTTGCACCCGTAAAACCAAAAAAATAGAAGAATTATGGACGATTACCCGGCGGATACTTGTAAGAAGTAAGGCTGGAGGATAGGCAGGCAAGACCGCTAATCCTCTTGCCGCAGTTGTCAATTTGAATTGTCAATTGTCACAATTATCAATTATCAATTGTCAATGATCAATTAAACAAAGGATTAGCACAATGAAGACTTACTGGAACACCCAAAATGGGCTCAACCAGCTGCAGGAGTGGGAGCCCAACTGCTGGATACAAATGACGTGTCCCACAGAAGAAGACAGACAGATGTTGGAGGAACAGTTTAATATTCCCGACTATTTCCTCTCTGACATCAGCGATACCGACGAGCGTGCCCGCTACGAGTACGACGACGGATGGATGCTGATAATCCTGCGCATACCCTACGTCAAGGAGGTGCGTAGCCGCACGCCTTATACCACCGTACCCCTTGGTATTATTCATAAGCGCGATGTCACGATTACCGTCTGCTACTACGAGACGAACATGATGATTGACTTCGTCTCCTTCCACCAGCGTCGCGGCGTAGGATTCACCGACTATGTCGATATGACGTTCCGCCTGTTCCTCTCCAGTGCCGTGTGGTACCTGAAGCGACTAAAGCAAATCTCCATGCTCATCGACAAGGCCAAGCGCAACCTGGACCGCGAGGTGAACAACGAGAGCCTGATAGGACTCTCCCGTCTGCAGGACTCGCTGACGTATTTCAACACCTCTATCCGTGGCAACGAGACGCTGCTGTCGAAGCTGAAGTTCAAGTTGCAGATTGACGAGCTGGATGCCGACCTCATCGAAGACGTCACTATTGAGATGACGCAGGCCCGTGAGACCACCAGCATCTACTCGAACATTCTGGAATCGACGATGGATACCTACCAGAGTATTATCAACAACAACATGAATACCATTATGCGTACACTCACCTCAGTGACCATCATCCTCATGTTGCCTACGCTGGTAGCCTCGTTCTTTGGCATGAATCTTGTCAACGGTATGGAGACAAGCCCACTCGGATTTATTGTCGCAATAGTGATTAGTGTCTTCATTTCCGTGCTCTCGTGGGTCTTTTTCCGCCACAAACGACTCATTTAGTACATTTTTTTGCCAAAAAATTAGGTGGTTTCGGAATTAATTACTAACTTTGAAGCCCATATAACTGAAAAGGGAACTAACCCTGAACACGAACTTAATACAAATCTTAGATGATGGACTCTCAAGAAAAAGCTCTTCAGGAAGAGCAGAATGTGAAGGAAAACGCCGTAGAAAACACTGAAGTTACAGAAGTTAATGAAGTTAAAGTAGTTAATGAAGTTACAGAAGGTAATGAAGTGACGGAATTGGAAGAGGTTTCTCAGGACACTGAGAGCGTAGAGCGCAAGCAGTATCAGAGTAAGAAAGAAGTGCTGGAACGTGTGCGCGAAATAGCCCATGGCGACGAGGCACCGCAAAAGGAAGAAGTGGACTATCTGAAAACCGTCTTCTACAAGTTACATATTGCCGAGCGTGAAGCACGCCTGAAGGAGTATATTGACGGCGGTGGCGATCCCGAGCAGTATCAGATAACTCCCGATACCGAGGAAGAGGCCTTCAAGGCAGAGATGAGCGTTATCAGAGAGAAGCGCCAGCAACAGTTGCGTGAGATGGAGCAGGAGAAACAGCAGAACCTGGAGCGCAAGTTGGCCATTATCGAGAAACTGAAGACCATGGTCACCTCGCCCGAGGAGGCCAACAAGTCATATAAGGATTTCAAGGCCCTGCAGGACGAGTGGCGTGAAATCAAGAACGTTCCCGCTGAGCGTGCCAACGAGTTGTGGCGCAACTATCAGCTCTATGTCGAGCAGTTCTACGACTTGCTGAAGTTGAACAGCGAGGCTCGTGAATACGACTTCAAGAAAAATCTGGAAGCCAAGACGCGCCTTTGTGAGGCTGCTGAGAAACTTGCCGATGAGGCTGATGTCATCAGCGCCTTCCACCAGCTGCAGAAGTTGCACCAGGAGTTCCGTGAGACGGGTCCCGTAGCCCGTGAGCTCCGTGAGGAAATCTGGCAGCGCTTCAAGGCAGCATCAACGATTGTCAACAAGCGTCACCAGCAGCACTTCGAAGACCTCCGCGCAAAAGAGGAGGAGAACCTGGCGCGCAAGACCGCCCTCTGCGAACAGGCAGAGGCTATCTGTGGCGATGAGAACAAAGGCTCTGGCGACTGGGAGCGCCATACCAAGCAGATGATAGAGTTGCAGACGGAATGGAAGACCATCGGTTTCGCTCCGCAGAAGATGAACGTCAAGATCTTCGAGCGCTTCCGTGCTGCCTGTGACGACTTCTTCGGTCGCAAGGCTCAGTACTTCCGCTCGCTGAAAGACACCTTTAAGGAGAATGCCGACAAGAAGCGCGCCTTGGTGGAGAAAGCCAAGGAGTTGCAAGACTCTACCGACTGGAAATCGACCTCCGACAAGCTTATCAACCTGCAGAAGGAGTGGAAGACCATCGGCATGGTGCCCAAGAAGTTGGGCGACCAGTTGTGGGAAGAGTTCCTCGGTGCCTGCAACAAGTTCTTTGAAGCCCGTAATGCAGCAGGTGCCAGCACCCGTAGCGACGAGCGTGAGAACCTGGAGAAGAAGCGTTCCATCATCGAACAACTGAAAGCTCTGGCTGAGGAGGCGGGCGAAAACCTGCAGCAGCGCGTACAACAGTTGGTGGAGGAGTATCAGCAGGTGGGACATGTGCCCTTCAAGGAGAAGGATAAACTCTATGAAGACTATCATGCCGTGCTCGACAAACTCTATAAGGAACTGAACATCAGCGTTGCCAAGCGCCGCCTGTCAAAGTTCAAGGACAACCTGAAACAGGTCGCCGAGCGTGGCGAGAATGCACTCGACAACGAGCGCGCCCGTCTGATGCGTCAGTATGAGCAACTGAAGCAAGAGGTGCAGACCTATGAGAATAATCTGGGCTTCCTCAATGCTTCCAGCAAGAAGGGCAACTCCCTCATCGACGAGATGAACCGCAAGGTGCAGAAGTTGAAGGATGAGGTGCAGCTGGTGCGTGAAAAGATTAAGGCTATTGACGTGGAGAATCGTCAGTAAGCGTATACCGGCCGGCAGCCAAGGTGTGCTTACGTCCTGAATAGGGTAGCACCACTACTGCCGAACCGCCATCAGGAATAGCAACGTCAAGGGTAAAGCTCTTGGCGTTGTTTCCTTTTGTATAGTCAATATGCCACTCGACAGCCACCTCGCCAAAAGCACTCTCCAGCGTACCGCGACACCAAGTCAAATCACCCATCGGGTGAGGAGCAATGGTCGTCTGGTTGCCATGGCGCTGAATGCCTAAGATGTAGGGGACGAGGAGGTTGTTCAGGTGTCCCATCATAAAGTGGTTCATCGATGCTCCATGCTCAGGATTCCACTGCTCTGTCAGCGTGGTATGCCCCAGCTTGATCTGATAGCCGTAGCCAGGAACATCATCGTGGTTCAGCATCTGATAGAGCAGTTCCTGCTGTCCGTTATGGATAAGGGCATTGAACAAATAGCGGTTTCCTACGTCACCCGTCGTCAGGCGGTTGCCGTGTTGATGAATGTCGTTGATGAGGTTCTGCAATACCGCCTTACGGTCGCCCTCTGGCACGAGGTCCATCTCCAAGGCAATGGCATTGGCACACTGGCTGCCCGTGCCGAACTGATGCGTCTCGGGATGATAGAACTCTTTAATGAAGGCCGCCTTGATGCTATCGGCACGCGGCTCTTCCATCAGATGATTCCACCAATAGTAATGGGCAGTAGAAACCAGCGGCATGGGCGTGTTCTGTGCAAAACCGGCTCGGCCGGGACCGAAGTCATACCAGTCGCCAAGACCTTGCTTGAGGATATAGGCAGAATCCTGCGTTGCCAGGTAATCGACGTAGCGCTTCATCTGCGTCTGATAGCGGGCGATGAGGCTTTCATCGCCATAATAGTCCTTATACAGGAATGGTAAGGCAATAAAGGCGCCGCCCCATTCGGGAGACTCCAAGAAAGGAGGAGCCCAGGAACCTTCGAAGACACAAAGGTTGGGAGCTATCTCAGGCAGGGCACCGTTGGGAAACTGAGCATCGCTGATGTTCTGCATGGTCTGCTCTATCATGCTGCGGCAGTCGTAGTTGCTGACAAGTCCCTCGCCGTTCAGCCAGTCTTGTTCCAGCCAACCGAGTTTCTCGCGGTGTGGACAGTCCGTCCATACTGCTTGCCAGTTGCTGCGGATGGCACGGTCAATCAGGCGATAGGCATCGTTGAAGAGCTGGTTGCTACACTCAAAACTGCCCGTCTTCTTCGCACTGTTATAGACAAAGCACGACTGCACGTCTTGCAGCACCTCGATGTCGCCCTCCACTTGCAGGTAGCGATAGCCGTAATACGAAAAGCGCGGATGCCATACCTCGCACTCCCGTACCCCCGTATCCCCATACCCCCTTAAAACATAGGTATAGAAATGCGGACGTCCAGTCTGTTTCTGATTCACCAGTCCCTCCTTCGTCAGCGTCTCTCCTGGCGTCAGCCTCAGCCATTGCCCGCGCTTGCCACGAACGGTGATTTCAGGGAAACCGCTCAGGTTCTGCCCCATGTCGAGCACAAGAACTGAATCCTTGCGAATCGTGTCCTTGATGCCATAGCGCTCCATGATTTTGACGGGCTCGGCAATCTGCTTGCGTAATACACCACGCGGTGCTTCCTGAATAACGACAGGTCTCCACCTCCCATCCCTTCGGGAGGGGGCGGGAGTGGGCTCCCATCGCGCATCGTAGTCCTCGCCACCATAGATACTATTGAACGTGATAGGCGAAAAAGACCATTGCCACGAAGCATCGCTGACTACATCGTCCGTCTGCCCGTTCTGATAGACCAAGTGAAGACGGAACAAAAGCGTCGGCGGACCAAACGAGATCTTCATCTTCGCATAGCGCTGTCCTTGTTCGTTATAGAAACCGTTGCCAAGCAGTACCCTGATGGTGTTTCTGTGCTGACGATTGGTCAGCAGGTCTGTGACATCGTAAGTGTTGTAGAATACCGTCTTGTCGTAGTCGCTCCACAACGGTGCAAATTCGCTGTCGCCCACTTTCTTGTTGTTGATGGTCAGCTCGTAGAATCCTAAACCGGCAATATGGATGGTGGCTGCTTTAAGACCTCTTTTTATCTTGACGTCTTTCCGCAGATAGATACTTTTGCTGGAAAGACTATCTACCGCAGCCCATGCAGCCTTAACGGCAGGATCCTTCAGTTTGGCACCCGTGAAGTTCCGACCTTCAGGGATGTTGGCCTGCTGGCGCGTCATGTGTCCTATCCACTGCGCGCTGGCAAAGTCGTTGTTTTGCCCTATAGACAATAGTGAGACTTGGAGAATAAGTATAATCAGCAAGCTTCTTTTCATAGGGCATTTGGAATGATGAGTTTGCCAAGGTCATGGCGCTGACCCTTCAATTGTCCATCGACAAAGACGCGCAGTCCTTGTCCTTGGTGGTAACGCGTGCCGTCACGGTCGTAGAGAATGGTAACGATGTGTCCGTGATACAGCACGTTGTCAAGACAGAAATACGACCATTTTCCTTCGGGCAACAGGGGATTGACCTCCAGCGTCTGATCGGCACGGGGACGTAGTCCGCAGAGACCTGTAATGACAAGGTCGTTGAAGGTCGAGTGGTTATAGTAGCGCGAGCGCTCCTGGTCACCTTTCAGCCAGTAACCCGTCGTCTCGTCAAGATACTCACCGATATAGGGCTTGCCTCTCATGTGCTGGCTCTGCATGTATTTCTCCATCTCCGCAAAGAAGAGAGAATCTACGAATGCTCGTGTCTCCGTACCCCTTTGCCCCCAATGATATTCATTGGCAAAGTTAGCAAGGGCGGTCAGTGTCTGCGAGGTGGCAAAAGGCCAAACGGCACCATCCCACTCGCACTTGCCGACGCCATGAGTGCGGAATTGCGGATGACGACGCTCGGCAGTAGTCTGACCGTAGGGCGCTGAGAAACCTTCCGGGTCGGCAGCTTGCAGCCAGGCAACGCTGTATTTCGCTTCGTCTTTAGCCATCTTCGTGTACCAAGGCATAAAGCCGATGGCCTCACGAACATTGGCAGAGGAATCGACACGGTGTGTCTCGAAGAACTGATGCTGCTCATTCCATAATACCTGATGAGCAGCCTCTTTCAGCTGGTCAGCCTTGTCGAAATACTGACGCGACTTGGCAACGGAATCGGCAAGTACACAGATGTTGCCGATGGCCATGGCGTTGCCGTACATATAGCTGTTGATGCTGGGACGCAGATATTTCTTTTTCCTGCCTCCGCTGATGGTTTCTTCCATGGCGTCCTGTACGTCTGCCTGCCAGTAGAGCTGGTGGCCCTGAACATTTCTCGTATGAGTTTTCTCCCAATGGTTGTACTCCCATTCCAAAGACGGCAACATGCTGACAATCCAGTTCTTACGACCATCCACCAGATAGCGCCCCCACAGCGAATAGGGCATCCACGAGGAATAGTTGGCAATCTTTTTCATCGGCTGACCGTTGTTGCCTTTGTACCACGTGTTCATCACCTGATCTAAATACATCGGATTGCGCAGCCATCTGCTTTCCAGAATGTGATGGCCAACACCAGAAGCAATGAGGTTGTATTGGTCTGCGTAGGAGCGTGGTACCAGGAACTCTGTCATAGCATAGCCGACAGGTGTCTGGCGGAGATGTTTGCGGAGCGTCCACCAACGGAAGTACCACAGTTCCTCGAAATCCTGCTGGGAGCATTCGAACAGAGGAACGTTCTCCTGCATCCATTGCCAGGCATCCTTATTGGGAATGGCTTGCTGAATACCTTCGGGCTCCATGGTGTTAAAGTAATCGACATAGTGTTTGTAGTCGTCGTAGTGCAACAGGGCAGCGGTCTCAGTGGTAGAACCGTTCAGCGTCGAGGGAGCGGTCTTCACCTGACGGATACTGTAGCTGGCAAGTTCGCACAACTCACCGGCGTTGTCCAGTGTTCCGTACCAGTCTGCCTCTGTGTCAATATCGGGGAAGGTGCGGCGACTGCCTGTCCGGAACATGATGCACTCGATGCTCTCTACCGGCGCGAAGAACATGCGCTGTCCGGCTTTCTTGCCGTCGATAAACACTTCAATGAGGCGGCGGCTGACAGACAGATGACATTCGAAGTGGTAGGTGTGTCCTGCTTCGTACTTGCCCAATCCGCCATAGCGTGCACCGCCCTTGCAGCGCATCTCACCCTTGTCGGTCAACTCTATGCGTGAGCAGGCTGTTCCGTTCTTGTCAAGAAACTCTATTTGTAGCAGTCCGTTATTGTTTTGCTGTGCACGAATGTCGAACGCCACTGTTAACTCCTTCGTGGAAGGAATCTTGCGCTCCACACGGGCATAGTCGAACGGGTCTTGGTCGCTGAGCGTCAGCCAGCCGTCGTTCAGACTGACAGGTGCCGTAAGCGGAGAATAGATGTTCCAGGTGGTCAGTTGGGAGAGGGGATTCTCAGCGGCTGAACCGCTGAGCGCGTTGAACTCCGTGCCGTCGGCATGACTGCTGGCTTCGGTCTGCACAGGAACGGGAATGTGTGCCACCCACATGTCCTCCTTGTTCATGGAGTAGGCAACCCAGAGGTCGGAGTCTTGTGGGATGCCGTTGCCCTCCTGGATGCCGCGGACATACTGCGGGCCATAGCTCTTGTAGTTGCCGCCATAGCGCATCGGTGGTACTTCACCCTGAACGAGGTTCAGCGTGGTGTATTCCAAACCGTCGCTCGACAGTGAGATAGCCAGTGGCCAGCGGTATTCCGAAGGATTATAGATGGTGGCATAGGTGCCGTCGGAAAGTCGCTGTCCCCATATCTTGGCATTGCTATTGACAAAACCCTTGGCACGCTCTACAGGTTGTGCCCATGTCTGTCCGCCGTCATCGCTGATGCTGGTCAGCGCGTGTTTCCACAGGGCAGCAATACGTCCGTCAGGAAGGGTATAGTCACAATAGGCCTTGTATGGTTTATTCAGCGGTATCAGCGGTTCGTCACGGTCGGCTTCCTCGACCCACTGCATGCGATAGCGCGGATTGGCGAGGATTTCCTCACAAGCCTTCCGGGTGGCCTTATCGGCTTTAGTGTAGAAGGGCCAATAAGTCTTATGAGCCTTATTGGTCATATAAGTCTTATAAGCCCCATTCAAATAAATAAAGTATATCGGTCCGAAAGTCCCGTCTTTCTTCACCTCACGGATGACACGTCCAATGCCATTGCCGTCGTTGGGGTCGTCTTTACGGTCGAAAGCAACTCCGTAGTTGCCGATGGCGAAGAGCTGTCCGCTTTTGGAGACATACCAGCCGACACGCTGGTGCATGATGGCGATGAGGTTGTGGGCTTTCTCAGGACGGTTCGGCTTCTGGAAACCCTCAGGAACCTGCAGTTCGGGAAACAGTATTTGTGGCTCTGTCCAGTGATAGCCGTTCTTGGAGGTCTGCAACATGGTGCGCGATGGCGGTATATGTTCGTCGCTGGGGTCACAGAGGAAGTGCAGATAGAACTGGTTGTTCCAATACGCCATCATCGGCTGATGGTTGTACGTCCAACCGTCGTTATTTGCTGTGGCGGGGTGCTCACGGTTGGCATGCATGGTCTGGATGTTATGAACACCCACGACGGGCGATAATCCTCCGTCGTGGCGTTCAGGATTGCTCAGCGTCTTGCCGGTATAGTGAATGCGGTCTTTGTCATGTAGCAGGTTATAGACCGTGCGCTCATCGGCTTTGAAGATGGTGCCGTGCTTATGGAATACGGGCACTTTCACTTGTTTCGATACGTCTTCAAAAGTCACGAAGTCTTTGGTATAGTGAGCACCGAAGTCTTTCAGCTGATAACGGTCGTAATAGATAAGCCAACCAGATTTACCATTTGACAATTTACCATTTACAGTTTTATCATCAAGTTTCAGTACCGTAGGCCCTTCCATCATCTTGCCGGTAAAGGGCTCGGAAGCCTTCGACCACGGACCGTAGGGCGACTTGCTATAGGCTACCTTGATGTCACGCTCGGGACGGGTGTTGTCCTTTAACACCATGACATAGTCATTCTTGCCTCTTTTGACCAGCGTGGCGTCTATACAGCTAAACCCTGGGTCAATCATTAGTTTGGCAGGTGCAAAGGTCTTGAAGTCCTTGGTGGTGGTATAATAAAGACGGTGGTTGTTCTTGTGCTCTTCCTGTCCGTCGGGGAATTTTCCGGGGATGCACGACGCCCAGATGATGATAGCTTGCTGCTTCACGTCGTCCCAGAACAGTTCGGGAGCCCAGACGTTGACAGTCGTGGGATCTTTCATCACCTCGATGAAGCGTTGCTCGCTCCAGTGCTTCAAGTCCTTGGAGCAGGCATAGCCGAAGCCCCGGTCGCCACGCCAGGAGGAGGTCCATACCAGATGGAACGTACCGTCGGGCGTGCGGATGATGGAAGGGTCTCGCATGACCTTTTGTTGTCCTACCTCAGGTCTTAGCCAGGTGCCGGGAATGCTGTCCCATTGCCAACCGTCGTAGCTGTAGATAAACCGCAGACCGTCAGTGGCAGGCTCATGGAAAGAGGTGGAGACATACACTTCGCGCTGTGCTGACATGCAGAGAACATCAGCAAAAACCATGAAAAGGAGGAGGAAACGTTTCTTTATCATACCTAATAATATTTATTATATAGACGAAATTGGACTTTTTTTGTCACTAATTCAAATATTATTCGTACTTTTGCAGTCTCAATCGATTAAAACATTAGAAAAAATGAAGAAGATAGTATTAGCATTTTTGCTGATGACAGTGTTCAACACTGCTGAGGCTCAGGTGATGAAGAAAGAGAAAGACGGTACTTACATTGTCAATACCACGACGCTGGCAACGGATGTCGAGGGCTATAACGGTACCACACCCGTGGAGGTCCATATCAAGAAGAACAAGATCGTGAAGGTCGTTCCCCTTAAAAGTCAGGAAGGAGCCAAGTATGTTGCCAAGGTGAAGAAGACGATGTTGCCCAAGTACGAGGGTATGAACGTCAAGAAAGGCACTGTTGCCGAGGTGGATGCCGTAACAGGAGCAACCTTTACGTCCGATGCCATCAAGGAGAACGTGAAACGCGGAGTGGCGTATTATAAGCAGAATAAATAAATTGAGATATTCCTGAAACGAAAAGTGCTTCCGCAATGGAAGCACTTTTTTAGTATAATAGCAGTAGACCTGCTATGCCGCAGTAGCATATCATGCGGATGGGATTGATTTTCATCATCATCACCCCGTAGAATGCTGAAGCAAAGAGAAAACAGCTGATGCCAAATTGCCATGCGTCCTCCTGGGGAGTGGAGAAGTTCTCGGGGGTCATCAGCAACAAGGTCGCTGCTCCCAACAGTCCTACGACGGCAGGGCGCAGTCCTTTGAACATGCTCTCTATCAGGGGGTGGTGCATATACCGCATAAACAGCTTGCTGATGAGTATCATCAGTATCAGCGACGGTAGCACCAGCGCAAAGGTGGCTGTCACTGAGCCCAGAATGGCCATAGGCATGGAGTAGCCCGCATTGATAATGGCGGTATAGCCACAATAGGTGGCAGAATTGATGCCGATGGGTCCTGGCGTCATCTGCGATATGGCGACAATATCCGTAAAGTCACTGCTCGACAGCCAGTGCCAATGTTCCACCGTCTCGTGCTGAATGAGCGACAACATACCATAGCCGCCACCGAAGCCAAACAATCCTATTTGGAAGAATGTGATAAATAAACGTAGAAAGATCATCTCTGTGTCTCTGTTTCTCTGGGTTTGACAAGTCCGTATAGAAGCCCTCCTGCCGCTGCAACGATGATAATCCAGATGGGCGATACCCCCATTAGCCAGATGAGCAGCGCTGAGGCAATGGGTATCCATAGCGTAAACTTATTCAGTTGCGCACGCCGGGCAAGATTGAACGTTGGCACGGCAATTAGAGCCACTACGGCAGGACGGATGCCTCGGAAGATGGCTGCCACCACCTTGTTCTCCTTGAACTGCTGGAAGAACATGGCTATCAGCAGGATGATGACAAACGAGGGTAGGGCAGTGCCCAGCGCAGTTGCGATGGCGCCGCGGGTGTTCTTTAGCTTATATCCGATGAAGATGGCGACGTTGATGGCAAAGACCCCCGGACAACTTTGCGCAATGGCAATGAGGTCCAGCATCTCTTCCTTGCTGACCCAGCGATGACGGTTCACCACCTCTTCCTCTATCAGTGGTATCATGGCATATCCACCTCCGAGGGTGAATAGGCCAATCTTAAAGAACGTCTTGAATAATTCCCAATAGAGATTGCTTATGGGGCTCATAGGGCTCATAGTGATTGGGACTAATGGACCAGATGGGCTTCTACCCACCGTCTTGCATTCACAAAAGCCTCAATCCAAGGCGTTACCTCGTCGTTACGACGGTTAGCGGGATACCACGCGTTCTGCCAGGGGAAGACGGCACGCTCCAAGTGAGGCATCATGCAGAGATGACGACCGTCTTCAGAGCAGATTCCTGCCACGTTGTAGTCGCTGCCGTTAGGATTAGCAGGATAGCCGGCATAGTTGTATTTGGCAATCACGTGATACGTGCTCTCTGCTTCCGGCAGAGAGAACTTTCCCTCTCCGTGAGCCACCCAGATACCTAACTTGTTTCCGCTCAGACTACCAAACATCACGCTGTTGTTCTGCGGAATGGTCAGGCTGATGAACTCACTCTCAAACTTATGACTGTCGTTGTGCAGCATCTTGGCGCCCTTGGCTCCTGTGAGTCCGAGTTCTACCATCAGCTGACAACCGTTACAGATGCCTAACGACAGGGTGTCCTTGCGGGCATAGAACTTATCGAGCGCTTCCTTGGCCTTGGGGTTGAAGAGGAAGGCGCCTGCCCAACCCTTGGCAGAACCGAGCACATCGCTGTTCGAGAAACCGCCGCAGAACACAATCATGTTGATGTCTTCCAGCGTCTCGCGACCACTGATGAGGTCGGTCATCATCACATCCTTCACGTCGAAGCCTGCTAAATACAGACAGTAGGCCATCTCACGCTCGCCGTTCGTTCCCTTCTCACGGATGATGGCAGCCTTGGGTGTCGTGCTTGTTGCTGTGTCACAGCAACCTTTCTCCTTCCAGCGGTCGGCAGAGAGTCCATACTGGGCAAGCGTACCCGTGAAGTCCTTGTTGAACTTCATCTCCAAGGGCTGTTGCTTGTAGTTCTCGTAGCGCTCCTTGGCTTTGCCGTTGAAACTCTGCTTGGTGTCCAGCAGGTAGCTGGTCTTATACCAGATGTCGCGAAGCGCATCGATATCAAACGTGTGGGAAACGGTTCCCCCGTTTCCATTATCGACAACCACTTCAATGCAACGGCTGTCCTCTACGGGATAGCCTATCTTGGCAAAGCCTACGCCCTGCTCTTCCATGAAGTCCTTGAACTCCTGCTTGTGCTCGTCACTCACCTCGACGACTACGCCGGGATTCTCGGCAAAGAGCGTCTTCACCACATCACCGTCCTTGCAGAGGTCGTGCAGGTTGATGTGCAGGCCGCCTTTCCGGTTGGCGAAGCACATCTCTAACAGACAGGTGATCAGACCACCGGCAGAGATGTCGTGACCTGCCACAATCCATCCCTTCTCTATCATCTCCTGAACAGCCATGAAGGCATCGGCAAAGTATTCGGCATTCTTCACCGTCGGTACGTCACTGCCTATCTTTCCCAAGCTCTGTGCAAAGGCACTGCCGCCCAAGTGCAGCTCGTCGAACGAGAAGTCGATATGGTACAGCGAACAGTGCTTGTCGTTCTTGACAACAGGACTCACCACCTTACGGATGTCGCTAACCTCACCGCCAGCACTGACAATAACGGTTCCCGGAGAGATAATCTTCTCACCGTTGGGATATTGCTGTGTCAACGACAGCGAATCTTTACCGGTCGGCACATTGATATGCAGGTCACAGCAGAAGTCTGACAGTGCCTTGACGGCAGCATACAGACGGGCGTCTTCACCCTCCTGACTGCGACAGGGCCACATCCAGTTGGCGGATAGTGACAGCGAGTCCATACCTTCCGCCAGAGGTGCCCAGACGATGTTCGTCAGTGCCTCGGCAACCGACAGTACACTGCCTGCGGCAGGGTCGGCAAGACCGGCTTGCGGCGCATGACCTAAGGCGGTGGCGATACCTTTCTTGCCACGGTAGTCAAGGGCTACCACACCACAGTCTGACAGCGGCAGCTGTATCTCACCCTGGCACTGCTGACGGGCTATCTTACCCGTTACTGAGCGATCGACCTTGTTGGTCAGCCAGTCCTTACAAGCCACAGCCTCCAGCTGCAGCACGCGCTCCAGGTATTCGTTGAGCTTCTGCTGGGTCTCATTAGCCCCATTGGGCTTATAATATTCCACGTCCTCATAGTGATGCTCCACGGTTTTGTCGCGCATGATGGTCTTCGGTGAGTGACCGAACATCTGTGCTACGTCCAGGTCGAAAGGTTTGACGCCGTCGCCCTGCTTGAACGAGAAGTGGGCATCGCCCGTCGTCTCACCTACCACATACATCGGGGCACGTTCGCGCTCGGCAATCTTCTGGACGTGTTCTATGTGTTTCTCGTCAATCAGCAGTCCCATGCGCTCCTGACTCTCGTTGGCAATGATTTCTTTTGCCGACAGCGTTTTGTCGCCGATTGGCAACTTGGTCATGTCTATCTCTCCACCGCACTCCTCGACGAGTTCTGACAGGCAGTTCAGGTGACCAGCACTGCCGTGGTCGTGAATGCTGACTACGGGATTGTTGTCTTCTTCGCAGAGCGCACGCACCAAGTTGTAGGCACGCTTCTGCATCTCGGGGTTGGCACGCTGGATGGCATTCAACTCAATACCGTTGCTGTAACGTCCTGTGTCAACGGACGATACACTGCCGCCACCCAGTCCGATGCGGTAGTTGTCACCACCGACCACCACGACTTTGTTGCCTTTCTGCGGCTCTTTCTTCAGACAGTCGCGTTTCGTGCCGTAGCCAACACCGCCAGCCAGCATAATCACCTTGTCGTAGGCGTATTTCGTTCCGTGTGCCGAGGCATCGTCATGGCTCTCGGGCTCCTGGTGCTCGAACGTCAGCACCGAACCGCAAATCAGCGGCTGTCCGAACTTGTTGCCGAAGTCACTGGCACCATTCGAAGCCTTTGTCAGTATCTGCTGGGGCGTCTGGTACAGCCACTTGCGAACGGGCAGGATGTCCTCCCAGTCTCTTTTAATATTTAATTTTTCATCTTTAATCTCCGAGTCGTCCAGACGAGGATACGCCGTCATATACACCGCTGTACCGGCAATAGGCCATGAGCCGACACCACCGCCCATACGGTCGCGAATCTCACCGCCCGTTCCTGTGGCTGCACCATTGAAGGGCTCTACCGTTGTGGGGAAGTTATGGGTTTCGGCTTTCAGCGAGATGACGCTCTCGATGTCCTTGACGCGGAACCAGTCGCTGGTGCTCTGGTCTGCTGGAGCAAACTGCTCTACTACAGGACCTTGTGCAAAGGCTACATTGTCTTTATAGGCTGACAAGATTTTGTTGGGATTCTCCTGGGTGGTCTTCTTGATCATGGCAAAGAGACTCGACTCCATCTCCTTGCCGTCAATGATGAACGTACCACCGAATATCTTGTGGCGGCAGTGCTCGGAGTTAATCTGGGCAAAGCCGAAGATCTCTGAGTCTGTCAGAGGACGGCCGTTCTCTTTTTCTATCTTGTGCAGATACTCTATCTCTTCCGGCGACAGCGCCAGACCTTCCTGCTCGTTGTATGCTTCCAGATTATCCACATATTTAATAGGCTCCGGCTGGATGTTGATGGTGAAGATGTCCTGGTCCAGGCCGTGATACATGCGCTGGAGCATCTGGTCATAGTCGGCATCTTCCGATGGGGAAGGGAAGTACTCCTCTATACGTGAAATGCCGCTGAGTCCCATGTTCTGTGTAATCTCAACGGCATTCGTTGACCATGGCGTCACCATTTCGCGACGCGGGCCGATGTAGTAGCCGCTGAGCGTCTCGCTGTCAAGCAGTGTTGCCTCGCCATAAAGCCAGCAGAGTTCCTTTACTTCTTCTTCGTTAAGTCGATGGTCTGTTTGCGTTGCTATCACGCTGTCCTGTGGGGTCTTGAAAAAGAGAATCATAACCTTTATACCTTATTATTTATTTAATTCGGGTGCAAAGGTAGTGCAAATCGAGCGAAATGCAAAGAAAAAACTTGTTTTTCTTTTCATTTCCGAGGTGCAGCCTACTTTCGGCGTCAGCCAAAGGTACGAATAAGTGAGCACAAAACCAAATTAAATTTGAGTTTTGTCGAACGAGAGTACTATTGGTGTTAGCCAAAGATACTTAAAATTTTCTAAATCCATTCAACTTTCGACGATTATATGCGTCTTATCATTAACTTTGCATCCGATTTTGTAACATAAACAGTAAAAAGTATGAGAAAAAGTGTATTCATGATGGCACTCGTGGGAGCTGTGTTGCTCTCTGGCTGTGCCTCAAAAAAAGATTTGCAGGCTTGTAAGGATGAAAACAAGGCGCTTTCTACTAATTTCCAGAATACCAAGGAGCAGCTGGCTGCCGCTACTGCCCGTGCCGAGAGTTTGGAACAGCAGGTAAAGAGCCTCACGGCTGCAAACAGCAATCTACAGGCCTCGCTGGACAAGAGTCTGACGAATTCCAGTCAGAACAATGTCAGCATCGAGAAACTGGTCGATCAGATCAACGAGTCTAACAAGTACATCCGCCACCTCGTCGAGGTGAAGTCGAAGAGCGACTCTCTGAATATGGTGCGCACCAACAACCTGACACGTTCGCTGTCTAAGGAGGAACTGAAGGAGGTCGATGTGCAGGTGCTCAAGGGTGTTGTCTATATCTCTTTGGCTGACAACATGCTTTACAAGAGCGGCTCTTACGAAATCAACGACCGTGCTGCCGAGACGCTCTCAAAGATTGCCAAGATCATCAAGGACTACAAGGATTACGACGTGCTCATCGAGGGTAATACCGACGACGTGCCCATCAAGCGTGAGAATATCCGTAACAACTGGGACCTCTCCTGCTTGCGTGCTTCCAGTGTCGTTCAGGCACTGCAGAATACCTATGGTGTCGATCCTAAGCGTCTCACTGCCGGTGGACGTGGCGAGTACAATCCCCTCCAGCCCAACACCAGCGAGCTGGGCAAGCAGCGCAACCGCCGCACACAGATTATCATCACTCCGAAGCTTGACGAGTTCATGGAACTGATTGGTCAGGCACCGGAAGAGAGCAAGTAATCCCCTTCTATGTATAATATAAGGAGTAAAGGTTTCCAGCGTTGATGTACGTCAATGTTGGAAACTTTTTTTCATGATAAACGAAAAAAAAGCTGGAAAAGTTTTGGCGGTTCGGAAATTTGTTGTACCTTTGCATCCGCTTTCGCGCTAAAAGTAGCGCCTGAGCATTGAAGAAAGAGTTCTTTGAAAGACTTACATAGACAGAGAAAGAAGTAGTACAAGAAGCGAGAGACTTTGGTCTCTTGGGTAATTGAACGAACCGTCATTCTTATATAATATAAGGTATGAAGCTTTTAAACTACCGGATAGAGCGTTCTGGGACAGAGAAAAGAACGATGGTTAATTTACAAGGGTCCT
>JAEEGF010187828.1_pt1 | contig 20701 bp, 15 predicted proteins | sample 9134171 | NCBI WGS metagenome assembly JAEEGF01 (sample SAMN16246542, study PRJNA631951) | gut metagenome | biome: gut microbiome; feature: rumen; material: AP-attached | host: Bos | place: Iran: Karaj | collected 2018-10
ATCCATCACAGTCACACTGTTCGGGATGGAGACATCCTTCAGACTGGAGCAGTAACCGAAGGAGTCAAACCCGACATATTCCACGCTGTTTGGGAGAGAGACAGCGGGCAGACTGGTGCACTCAGAAAAGCAATGTTCTTCCAATGTGGTGACCCCAAACGGGATCGTGACGCTGGTCAAACTGATACAGTTCGCACACACGGCGCAATGGATCACAGTGATTTTGGGAGGAAAGACCAAAGAAGTCAGACTTTCGCAGCCGGCAAACGCGTTGTCCCAAACCTCAATGATGCTGTCAGGGAGCGTGATAGCAGGCAGACTGGTGCAGTAAGAGAACGCGCTAGAGCCGATTTCCGTTATGGTGTTGGGAAGGGTGACACTGGTCAGCTCATAGCAGGAGTCGCACATCTGTGACGGAATAAGAGTGATACTGCTGGGGATCGTGATGCCGGCCAATTTTTCAGAGCAATAGAAAGTGGCATCACCCAGTCTTGTGACACTGTTGGGGATGGTGACGCTGACCAGGTTTTCGGAATGGGCGAACGCGGTACCCGCGACATAGTTGACGCTGTCGGGGATCGTGTAGGCAGCCTCCGGATTGCCGGGAGCGTAGCGAACCAGTATTTTCCTGCCGGTGCTGAACAGAACGTCTGGCAGACTGTTACAGTCGTAGAAAGCGAATCCGTAAATATCCTTTACGGTATCGGGGATCACAGCATTGGTCAGAGCGGAGCATCTGGCAAACGCACTGTATCCGATCGTCTCGACACTGTCGGGGATCGTGATAGTGGTCAAACCCGTGCAGTCGTGGAATGCTTCATCTCCGATCTCGATCAGCTTATTGGGGAATGTCACACTGGTCAAACCGGTGCAATCACCAAATGTCGAGTAGTTGATTTGAGTCACCCCGTTCGGGATCGTGATGCTGGGCAGACCGGTGCATCCGGCAAACGCAGCGTTCTGGATCTCTGTCAAACCGTCGGGGAGAGTGATGCTGGTCAAACCGGTGCAGTGGTAGAAGGCTTCCTGTCCGATCTTTGTCACGCTGTCCGGGAGGGTGACACTGGTCAGAGTGGTGTTATCTTTGAACGTCCAGGGCGCGATGAATGTCACCCCGTCAGGAATCGCATAGGAAGCATCGGTTCCGGAATAATAAATCAGAGTCTTGCCGCCTGTGCTCAGCAGAGGAGATGGTAATTTATTGCACGCGTAGAACATCTGATATCCGAAGTCGGTCACACTGTCCGGGATTTGGAGATCGCTCAGATTGGAGCAGCCGGAGAACGCGCCGCCATCGATCTTCTTCAGACCATCGGGAAATGCCAGACTGGCCAGACTGGTGCATCCGCCGAACGCGTTGTTGCCGACAGCTAACACACCGCTGTTGATGGTGATATCCGTCAAAGACGTACATCCGCAGAAGGCTTCGTATTCGATGTTCGTCACACTGTTCGGGATCACTAGGTTGTTCAGTTTGGAGCACCGATAGAACATAGCGGTCGAGATCGTGGTGATGTTCTTGGAAAGAGTGACTTTGGTCAGATTTTTGGCATCGCGTGCCATGTTCTGGTCGATCTTGGTGACACTGTCGGGGATGACCAGCTCGGTCAGTCTTTCGCACGAAGCAAACGCGTGGCGTTCCATCGTTGTGACAGTATCGGGGATCGTGATGCTGGTGATGAATGTGCAGTTATAAAACGCGGTGGTACCCAGAGTCGTCACTGTGTAGGTGATGTCGTTGTACTTGACTGTGGACGGAATCACAACTTCGGTTCCGATATACTTGTTAGCCGCAATCACACTGACCGTTCCGGTGGAACCTTCCTCGGTCAGAACTGTGAATTTAAAGGTGTTATCATCTGAGATAAAGCTGTCGCCTACAGCGGCTTGAGCTTGATTGTTCAGAAATAGTGAACCGGCTGCCGCAAGGCAGACCCCATACAATTTTAAGTTTTGCTTCTTACTCATAACAGACAACTTTCTGTCACCAGAGGTGAAAAGTAGCAAATATCTTTTCAAAAGACAAGAGGTTATATGATGTTCGCCAAACAAAACGCGGTCCGTTTTTCAACGAACCGCGTCTTGTGTTTTTTTATCTCAGCTTGTTTTTAATTTTCGACCGCGCTGAGATAGAATTTCTTGCTTTGGGTCATATCCACTTCAAAAGTGTCTTTGGCCCCTTCGACCCGTCTCCAGTGGATCGCGTCATCACTTTCATAGAGCAGTCCGGTGAAGGTGAGCTTCATGATATTTCCATGAACAGTGAAGGTGATCTGCGGAGCGTCAGAGGTGATCTTCTGGGTCGCGCTGTAAGTGACGGTATAGTTGGATATCCCGTTCTCCGTTTCAAACGGAACAGTGATCGAGGAACTTTCCGGATAGATGTAGGTTCCCGCTTCCGATCCGCCGGTGGTGAATTGTCCCGCCGTCAGAGCGTCTCCGGCGACTAAGCCGCTGGCAACCGCTTTGGTGTAGTCGGTAACGAGTACCGAGTTGTCAAAAGCTTTGCTGTCGTTGATGGTGATGGTCAACGGCGCGGGAGTGATCATCTGCTGAGCGGAATAGGTCACTTCGTAATTGCTGATGCCCGTTGCCGTATTGAACGGAGTCGAGATCACAGCGGTCGAGGGATAGCTGTAGCTTCCTGCATCGCTGCCGCTTGAGGTGAAGCTGCCCGCGATCAGTGAATCTCCGGGGATCAGGCCGCTGGCGGTGGCCTGGGTATGATCCGAGACCATAGCCGTGCCGTCATAGACTTTGGCATTGTTGACCGAGATCGTCAGTTTCGCCGGGTCGATCACCAGGGTGCCGTCCACGAAGGTATATTCATACTTTTGGTCATCCAGAGTTCCCGCGGAGGCATTGATCGGATACTTGCCTACGGGGCTGGTTTCCACCGCTGTTGTGGTCAAGGCCGGTTTGCCGCCGGGGTTGACTATTTTGCCGGTTTCATCAATGATGCTGTAGTCGAATTCGGGATTCTTCTCGCCGTAAAGACGATCCGCATCCTTGGCGATAACAGAAGCTTTCCATTTCGCGACATCCAGCTGCGCCGTATCACTGGTCACGGAACCGGTTTCGACAGTCGCAGTGACGTAATAACTTCCCGCGTCTTTCAGCGTAGCATTGCGGATGGTATAATCGGAGTGAGTCGCACCTTTGATCGGAGTTCCGTCCTTGTACCACTGATAGGTGAGAGTATCACCGCCGGGGTAAGGTTCCAGGTACGCTGCATAACTCAATGTCTCACCGTTTGCGTTGGAAACAGCGACACTGTATCTGCCATAGTCTTCACCGATGACTTCATTGATCTCCAGGACACTGTTTGTAGCGCCAGGGATGAGTTCGCCGTCTTTGTACCACTGATAGGATAAGTTTCCGATCGTGGTCAGATACGCGGCATAGCTCAGAGTCTCGCCGTATTCGTTGGATACCACTACGGCATAAGCTCCTTCATCCGCGTCGGTAACTTTCGCGATGGTGTACTCCGCCTGGTTCGCGCCGGGGATGGGTTCGCCGTTTTTATACCATTGATAAGTCAGTCCGTCGCTGTCGGCATAGGCAGCTCCGGCAGAGCTCATCAACAGCGTCATCATGATGATGCCGGCTGTCCGGGTTATAGGTTTAATGTTCATATCTTGATGCCTCTTGTTTTGATATTATCGTTTGAGGTTCTAACGGATATGATCATTCATGAACAAGGACTAAGCGAATGCCAAAGTCACGATCTGCTCTCGTTTTTCCATAATAATCTCTTCTCGCGGAACGAGAACCAGCACTTGACTCGGTAAAACTGCCGCCCCGTGAAACACGGACATCAATATAACTTTCATTGTCTTGAAACATGTACGGGTCAACTGCAGGCAATGTTCCCAGATCAGGCCAGTAAGAATCCCGACACCATTCCCAGGCATTTCCGTGCATATCATAGAGCCCCCACGCGTTCGGTTTTTTCTGACCGCCCTCGTGTATGACATTTTCACTGTTTCCACTGAACCAGCCGATCTCATAGACATCTCCGTCAACATTATACATACCGGTCGTACCCGCCCGGCAGGCATATTCCCACTGAGCTTCTGTCGGCAGGGCATACTTATAGCCGGAAGGAAGTCTGCCGGCTTTCCTTTCCTGATCTGTCAGATATTCGCAGAAGGTCATCGCGTTTTCCCAGCTGACATAGCATACCGGCATATTATCACCATTTTCGCTGGGGCATGTTGCCATTACTTTCTTATACTGAGCTTCGGTGATCTCAAATTTCGACATCCAGAATCCCTGGGTCAAGAACACCTCATGGCGGGTTTCATTGTCTCTTCTATATTCTTCACCCTCATCGCTGCCCATAAAGAAAGAGCCGGGCTGGATCCAAACCATTTCCACGGGAGTTTCCAGTTTCGGTGTGACGGCTTTGACACTGAAGGTGGCGCTGTCGCCGACCCGGATAAACTGGCTCTCAGGCTGTTTTATGATGAGAGGCGCGTCTCCGGCCAGAAGGGTTGAGGTTGAAAACAATACTGCCGCGACAGTACCCACTATAATGCTTTTATTCCAATGCATAATTTTAATATATAATAATTTATTCACCGGTATCACACCGGCACCGAACAGAGATAACATAGCAAATATTTGAATGATTATCAAGTTAATAAATGCGGATATCATTGAAAAAGATAACTTTATTTCAGGCGAAGCAGTAAATGTTTGCCTTTATGGGAGCCGGTGGCATAATCTCATCGGTATGACGAACGAAGAGACGTTAGACATTTTCAGACAGACAAAGGCTCTGTTGGAAGGACACTTTATCCTGCGCAGCGGTCTGCACAGCCGCCAGTATATCCAGTGCGCGCTGGCTTTGCAGGAGATGCCGGTCGTAGAAAAACTGGGCGCGGCTCTGGCGGAAAAACTGCGCGGGCTGAATGTGCGCACGGTGATCGCCCCGGCGATGGGCGGTCTGGTAATAGGCCAGGAAGTGGCCCGCCAGCTGGGATGCCGGTTCATTTTTGCGGAAAAGGAGAACGGCAAGCTGGTGCTGAGACGCGGATTCAAGATCGCCCCCGGTGAACGGATGCTGGTGGTGGAGGATGTCGTGACCCGCGGAGGCCGAGTGGCTGAAACGATCGAGATCGTGAAACAATTTAAAGGTGAAGTGGTTGGTGTGGCCATGCTGGTGGATCGCTCGGACGGCAAGTTCACGCCGGGAATGCCCTTGTACAGTCTGGTGAAACTGAATGTGGAGACGTTTGAGGCCACTAACCTGCCCGAAGATCTGAAAGCGCTGCCGGCGGAGCATCCGGGCAGCTAGTTCCAGAGACCTTGTTTCCACGCTATGAGTATCGAATCCAATATAGCTTCCATCCGGCAGAGGATCGGACAGGCTTGTGAACGCGTCCGGCGGGATCCGTCCGAAGTCAGTCTGATGGCGGTGAGCAAATTCCATCCCGCGCAGTCGGTATGCGAAGCGGCTGAGGCCGGGATCACGCTCTTTGGGGAAAACCGTGTCCAGGAAGGTAAACTCAAGATCCCGCAGTGTCCATCATCGCTGCACTGGCATCTTATCGGACATCTGCAATCCAATAAATGCCGGGACGCTGTCCACTGTTTCGAGATGGTGCAGAGCGTGGATTCTTACGCGCTGGCGGAGGAGCTGAACCGCATGGCCGAGAAACAATATAAGAGTCTGCCGGTGCTGCTGGAGGTGAACATCGCGGGCGAGGCGACCAAGTTCGGCTATAAACCGGAGGAAGTGCTGAACGATTTGGAGCGTCTGAACGCGCTGAGTCGTCTGGAGATCCATGGACTGATGGCGATCCCGCCCTGGGCAGCCGATCCGGAAAAGACGCGGCCCATGTTCCGCCGTCTGGCTGATTTGAAGAAGCAGTGCGAAGATCAGCTGGGAGCGCCGCTGCCGGTACTGAGCATGGGAATGAGCGATGACTTTGAAGTAGCCATCGAGGAAGGCTCTACTTTAGTGCGTATAGGAACGGCTATTTTCGGCGCGAGACCCAAAAAAGGTGTCTGAATCAAGGAAAAATAAAGAAAAATCAAAAAAAATGAAAATTTTTCTTGAAAAAACTCTTGAAAATCGTATAGAAATTGGCGACGTTCTCGTTCGATAACGTTAACCTTAACGCAGAAAGAGATATGGCTAAAGCAGAAAAGAAACCAGCGAAGGCTGCCAAAGCGGCGAAACCAGCTAAGACAGCTAAAACAACAACAGCAAAAGTAGCAAAACCGGCGAAAGCAACAAAAGCACCAGCCCCGAAAGCTGCTGCCGCCGCCAAAAGCGCGGTTTTGACCAAAACACAGATCATTGCCGGTATCGCAGAGAAGACTGAACTGCAAAAGAAGAAAGTTGCGGAAGTCCTCGACCTGATCACCGAATTGACTTACAAGAATGCCAAGAACGGCTTTACTCTGCCGGGAATTGGTAAAGTTGTAGTTCAGAACCGCAGTGCCCGTGTTTGCCGTAATCCTCAAACAGGAGAGCCTGTTAAGGTCCCCGCCCGCAAGGTCCTCAAGTTCAGATTTGCCAAAGCGGCCAAGGATGCCATCATCCCGCCGAAAGCTGCAAAGAAATAGAGTGATTTTATAAAATAAATTTAGCAGGCGTCCTTTTACGAGGACGCTTTTTTTGTTTTCGTGAAAAAATGTGAAAGAGTGGTTTAGACCGGTTCTTCGGTATCCGGGCCGGTCAGCCGTGTGTACACTTCACGGATGTCCGTTCTCCATTTGCGGACGGCGTTCAGGAACGCTTCGATGTTATTGAAACCGCAGCGGATGGCCACACGCAGCAGGGGAGCGTCCGTGTCGGGCAGAACGGATTCGCCTTCATAACTCCAGCGGCGCAGCACTTTTTCCAGATACATCAGATTGTCGAAGTTATCGATGAGCGTCTGGGCATCGCTGCCGCTCAAGTAATCCTGACTGGCCGCCAGCCGCAGGGCTTTGCGTGTGTTGGGCTGGAACCAGCCGTATTCCATATTGAGCATCTGCGCCAGGAATTCCACATCCATCAGCCCGCCTGTGCCTGTTTTGAAGGCCAGATGATCTTTTCCGTAAGGGGTGCGTTCTTTTTCCACCTTCAGGCGCATTTGCAGGATAGTATTTTTCCAGTCGTCCCGGTAGGCGGCCACTTTTCGGCGCGGTATGGTGAAGTTGGTCATATTGCGCGCCATATCCATGAACTGGAAGCCGGTCTCCACATCGCCGCAGATGACGCGCGCGCGGGTCAGGCTTTGTATTTCCCAGAGCTGAGCCCGGTTCCGGTAATAGCGTTCATAGCGGGTGAGGGTGTTGACCAGAATGCCTTTCTCGCCGTCGGGCCGCAGCCGGGAGTCTGTTTTGTAAGCGCTGCCCAGAGCGGTTTTCATACTCAGCAGGTTTGTCAGCATGAAGCCCATTTTCTGGACTTTGGTGGTGCTTTTCCACCGGGCCGGACAGACGAACATGATGTCCAGATCGCTGCCGTAAGTCAGCTCCCGTCCGCCGAGTTTCCCCATGCCGATGACGGCAAAAGGCGGCTTTTTCAGGTGGAATTTCTTCATGACGACTTTAAGCGCGTACTGGATGCAGGCATCGCCCAGGGAGTTGATCTCGGTCTGGTTCTGGGTAAAATCGGTCAGCCCCATCAGGTCGCGTAGGGCAATGCGCATCAGCTCCGCGCGATGGTACAGACGGATCCATTGATGCTGATCCTCGTCCTCCAGACCGTATTCCAGATCCCGCAGGATCTCTTTTTCGTCTTTGAAGCGCCGGATCTGTCCGTCATCCATGACCTCTTCAAAAAGACTGGGAGTTTTGATGGCGATCTCGGCCAGGTACTCGGAGCGGTCGAACAGCAGCAGTAGCAAGTCCAGTGTGAAAGGGGAGGAAAACCAGTTTTCGTAAAGCCCCTGGCGGCCGCCGTAATTCTGGATGAAACTGTCCAGACGCGCCAAAACACGATCCGGATCGGAAAAGATGCGCACGGCGCGGCGTCCCCGCATATTGAATTGAAAGCCGGGCTGCTCCAGCAGCAGACGGATGCGCTGCTCCGATGGACAAAGCTGGAAGATGCGCGGCAGCAGTTTCCAGCCTAATTCCACAGTGCGCTTGGATACATGGACATAGCCGGGACCCGTCACAAAGGTGCGGATCAGTTTGTAAGCCACTTCCGGCGCTTTGAATCCAATGCGCACCAGCAGGTCTTTCCATTCCCCTTCGTAGTCATCAAAATCCGGAGGCAGAGTCAGAGAGATATTTTGCGAGGCGTTGTGACCGGGATCATCCAGTTGATAATCCGCGGCGTTTTCGGAGTGGATGACCTTCTCGAACACACGGCGGACTTCCTTTTGGAACAGTTCACATTGTTTGTCGAATTCTTTCGTGTTTTTGAAACCTGTCAGCAGAGCCAGACGCTGGCGCCGTTCGGGGCTTTGCGGCAGGGTGTGGGTCTGCTGGTTTTCTTCTATCTGCAGACGGTGTTCCACATCACGGTAAAAGCGGTAAGCCTTGATCAGCAGCAGAGAATCCGATGTGGACAACTGGCCGTAAGCAGCCAGTTTTTCCAATAGCAGAAGGGTTTGCCCGCCTTGCAGATAGGGCATTCTTCCGGCATGGAGCACCTGGATGGTTTGGACGATGAATTCGATCTCGCGGATACCGCCTTGCCCCAGCTTGACATTCCGCTGGAGTTCACCGGATTTGACGACCTCTTTTTCGATCCTGTCCTTCATTTCCGCCACTTCTCCCGGCACCTGCTCACTGATGCTGCGGGGATAACGGAAAGGCTGGATCATGTCAATAAAGTCCGCGGCCAGACTGGATGAGCCGGCCACATAACGCGCCTTGATCAGCATCATGCGCTCCCAGGTGCGTCCCCATTGGGCATAGTAATTCTCATAACTTTCCAGGGAACGGACCAGCGGCCCTCCGCTGCCTTCGGGACGCAGTCGCAGGTCGATGCGGTAGAGCCAGCCGTCACGAGTCGATTTACTGACTTCCGAGATGATGCTTTCGGCCAGACGGGTGAAAAATTGATGATTGTTCAGGGCATGACTGCCGGGGATGTCGCCGGGTTCGGGAGTTTCTTTAAAGACGAAACCTTCTTCCGAATAGATGAAAATGACATCTACATCCGAGCTGTAGTTCAATTCCTGTCCGCCCAGCTTGCCCAGACCGATGATGCTGAAGTCGCTGCGCACCCAGTTCCCGTCGCCGTCTTTATAGTAGGGGACGCCGATCTTCTCGGTCAGCTGCAGCCAGCTGAGACGAAAAACGGATTGGAGACAGAGATCTGCCAGATTGGAAAGTTCCAGGAGGATTTGCTCCGTGGAACACAGTTTATTGAGATCGCGCACCGCGATGCGGAAGATATGCTTCAGTTTGAATTCTCTCAGCAGCCGGCCTGTCGCCTCGAAATCCCGGTTGGCTATCTCCTCCACCAGCAGTTCGGACAACTCGTGACGCAATGTGCTGACAGGCATCGAAGTCCGCAGCTCGATCTCGTCAAAGAGGTTTTTCTTGAGCCATTCCGGGTGCTGCACGAGTTCTTCCAGGAAGAAATGAGAGCTGGTAATGATCCTGATGAGACAGCGGATCTGCGTTTCTGACATTTCGTTCAGGATCCGCGGGATGGCGGGGTCGGATTCTTCCAGCCGCTTGTAGAGCAGTTTTATTTTTTGCGGCTCTTCTTCAGAGAGGAGTTGTTTTTCAAAAAATGGATTCATAGCGGCTTGTAGATTTAGAAAGGGTTAGGAACGGCGGATGATATCTATCACGGCCTGCTGCAGCGCCAGAGCGGGGTCTCCGCCGCTGAAGACGAGCTTGCGGTTGCATTCCAGCAGGGTTTCCATCGCGTGGACCAATTCCGCGGAGGTGTACTTTTTCGCGTGTGTGATGTTTTGTTTGACCATGAAGGGGTGCATCAGCGCCGGGTTGAATTTTTTATCGTTTGGCAGGATGCCATCGGGAATATTGACTTTACCTCCAGATACATAGCCGTGTTCTATCATTTCATGCAGAAGAAGCATGGTGCGTACCTTGCTGATGATGCCGTAGAGGATGCCGACCTCGCTCATACTGCGATCTGCCTTCAGTTCGGTCAGGTCATTATCCAGCTGACGGATCGCGCGGGGCAGATCCCGGTTGCCGATCGCATCGGTCAGCGCGAAGCTCTTGGACTGCTTGCCGCGGGTGACCAGTGCCAGCACATCTTGCTCGGTGATCCGGGTGCGCTCGCCTGTGTAGATGATCAGTTTTTCCAGTTCGCTGTTCATCTGGCGCAGGTTGGCTCCCACGAACAGCACCATAGTCTGGCAGGCATTGGGATCCAGTGTTTTTCCGTTTTGCCGGGCGGTTTCGATCAGCCAGGCTTCCATTTTGCTTTCCCAGTCACGGTCTTTGTTGGAAATAGTTTCATGTTTTTCCATCTCCGCGATCTTGGCCATTACCTTGTAGAAGGTCCGTGTCGCGCTGAATTTGCCGGATGTGATGAGCAGACGGATCCCTTTGAAATCGAAATTCTTAAGCATTTCCGCCAACCGCGTCAGTTTGTTTGTGACATCTTTGGAACCGGCTGTGCGGTCCTCACCCAGAAAGCTGCAGTTTTTGAACCAAATCAGCTTGACCCCGCCAAAGAAGGGAAGTGTCAGCAGTGCTCCTTCCAGCTGATCCAGAGCCTCTTCCGCTTCGCCAACGGTACCCGCGGCGGCATCTATGATCTCCGCGTCATTGCTGCCGAACTGTGCCTGCCATTGCGAGAAGACCTGCTGGCCGCGTTCTTTGATCGTGAACTCGTCATCACCGAAAATGACGATAACCGGGGAGGGTGTTTGAGATTCGGGCATGGTATCAGGATTGCTTTTTTTTCAGGTCGTTATAGATTTTTCTCACATCTTCCAGGCGATCCAGCAGTGAGCGCAGGATAAATACCTGTTTTCCAAGATTCTGTGCCAGGATAATACTGTCACTGGGGCGGGCATCCACCTCCACGATCTTGCGGCCCAGTTCGTTCTGCTGGCTCAGGGTGATGCGGGCATAGTAAACATCATCCTGCATATCTGTGATCACGGTGCGGATCATTTCGATACCGAAGCCGACAAAGAAGTTAGCGATCAGATCGTGAGTTGTGGGGCGCTCGGATTTTTGGCCAATATACTGCATTCCCAATATGTACCCGGCGGTTACATCCACCTGGATCACAAAGAGTTTCTTTTCGGCTTCCAAAAAAACAGCCACCCCCCGGTGAGCGGGAAGGATATCTTTTATCTTTACGAGAACCAGTTCCTTACCTGTCATCAGCGCTTATTTTAACCACCGGGGGCGGCTTAGACAAGCCCGCGTGTGCTGCAGTCTGCTATTTCTCTGTCACGGAATAGCCTATCTCTGTAATGGCCTTGATGATTTCCTCATTGCTGAGTGAGCCTTCCACGGTGGCGATGCCGGAGGCCAGATCGACTTCCGCGTTCGTGACACCCTCCAGCTGACGGAGCGTTTTTTCCACATTCGCACGGCAGTGATTGCACATCATGCCTTCCACTTTGAATTGTCGTTTTCCCATTGTTTGATCGTTTTGATTGTTTTTGATGGGTGTAAATCGTTTGATAAATGTATATACGAGCAGACCGCCAAGCACAATGCTGCACAGGGTTTTGAAGAGGACAGGTGACTCGTGGCAGGAAGCGTATGACTGGATGAGATGACTCGTAAACCATTCACGGGGCAGCAGATAGTCCACTCCTAAACCGAACACGATGGCACCGAAAGTAATAGAGAGGAGATAGCACAACAGTGTCTTCCATCCCAGTACATTGCGGATGACCAGTATGGAAGCCATATTGGAAGCGGGACCCGCCATCAGCAGCACGAGAGCCGCGCCCGGGGTGATACCCTTGAGCATCAGGGCAACAGCGATGGGGATGGAGCCTGTAGCGCACACATACATTGGTATGGATATGGCAAGCATCATGAGCATACAGACTATCGGTGTGTCGGCAAATTTCAGGAAGAAATCGTCGGGCACAAAGACGGTGATGAGTCCCGCGATGACCAGTCCCAGCACCAGCCACTGCCCGATGTCCTGTACCATATCTACAAAACCATAGCGCAGAGCTTCTATGCAGCGCTGTCCGAAAGACAGTTTTTCTGAAGGTTGTTCTGACTGCTGGCAGACATTCTCAGCTGGATCGTTGCGTGTAGCCATATTGACTGCTTGCCCGCCCGCGAGAGCCGTCACCAGTGCCGCTGCGGGTCGGAGGATGGCAAACGGGATGCCGAGCAGTGAGGCGGTGGCCAGTATGGAATCAACGCCTGTCTGTGGTGTCGCTATCAGAAATGAGGTCGTGGCACCTTTCGATGCTCCTTCCTTGCGCAGTGACATCGCTGTGGGGATCACACCGCAGGAGCAAAGCGGCAGTGGTACACCAACCATGGCCGCCCACAGCACGGAGCGGAAATCATTGCCGCCCAGGTAACGGCGGTAGAGCGTGGCCGGGACAAAAGTGTGCAGCAGTCCTGCAAAGCCAAATCCCAAAAGCAGATATGGCGACATCTCGTTGATCAGCATCCAGATCTCTTGCATGATAAAATGATCATTTCTCGTTGAAAGGGAAGAATATCTTCACCTTTATGAAGTGCCAGTTCCTGGTCTGGCATCACCGCATATTTTAACCGCGGAGGATGACTGTGACAAGTTAAATTACGCCTAGGGAAAAAATTTATTATCTGCCTTATTTTATTAGGTAAAACAAATTTAAACTGCGTGAAGAGAAAAATCATTGGAAGAATGTTTTATTGATATTTTGGACGAAAAATATTAACCTTACCCGTTGCTGTTTGGCGAACACTGAAAAAACAGCCAATAATTTGAAAAAGAATATGTTGAAAAACAGATACAGCTTGTGGGCAGCCGCGGCCGCGGTGATGTTTATGTTTGCCCCTGCTCAGGTAACGGCTCAGACAAACGCTCCCTCGCAGTCTGTGACCACGACAAATGCTCCGGCTTTGATGTCCGCGGATATGCCGGAGTGGCTTTCCAGACCGCTCTCCCTGGAGGAATGTCTCAATATCGCGTTGGCCAATAACAGTAATATCAAGGAATCCCAATTTGATGTGGAATCGGCTATAGGCCAGGCGATCACCAACCGGGCCATCGTGATTCCCAAAGTCGTTGGCAAAATGGGTGTTGACCAGGTGCAGGATGATTATATCGAACGGACGCCGGGATCAACGCTGGCCATTCCGACCGAGTCCTGGACTTCCAGCATCGTCGTGCAGCAGCAGATTTTCAAAGGCGGCCAAATCGCCGCTTCCCTGAAGATCGCCAGTCACTTAAAAGATAAGGCTATCTATGCGCACCGCGCTACGATCGCCGCTGTGCTGACTGAGGTGAAGACACGTTACTATGATGTGCTGCTGGCTCTGGAACAGATCAAGGTCAATGAAGCATCGGTCGAGCTGCTGACCAAGGAACTGGAAGACAAACAGCGCCGGTACAAAGCCCAGACCGTACCCAAATTCAACGTACTGCGTGCGGAAGTGCAGCTGGCCAACGCCAAGCCGCCTCTGATTTCGGCGCGCAATGATTACCGCATTGCCAAAAACGATTTGTGCAACCTGTTGGGATATAACATCCCCAAAACTGTGTGGGATGATATCCCGCTGAAACTGTCCGGCAAACTGGAGGCTCAGCCCTTTGAGATCAATCTCAGCGAAGCTATGGCTCAGGCTATCGAGAAACGTCCCGAACTGGGAGCCTTGCGCGAGACGGAATTCATTGCCAAGCAAAATATCAGGATGGCCAAAGGTGGTTACTTTCCGAGTATTTACGGTTATGGCGGGTATCAAAGCACCAGCCCTTCCTACAGGACGGATCTGACCGATATTTATCACGGATGGGTGATCGGCGGCGAGCTGAACTGGCATCTGTTCGATGGTCTCGCGACAAAAGGTTATGTGGATATAGCCAAGGCAAATCTTTCCAAGACCGAAGAGCAGTTAGCCGCTAAAGTGCGCGATATCGAGGTGGAAGTCCGCAGTGCTTATTCCAGCTTTATCGAGGCCAAGGAGACCTTGGAATCCCAGGAAAAGAACGTGGAACTGGCGGAAGAGGCTCTGCGTCTGGCTAATGCTCTGGAAGCGGCCGGCAGCGGCACTCAGCTGGATGTGTTGGACGCGGAAACATCACTGACAGAAGCCCGGACGACTTGGGTGAACGCTTTGCGGAATTACTCGGTCAGTCTGGCGAATCTGGAATACGCCATCGGCATCACCGTCCAGACGACCGGCGAGATCGAGTAGAAGTAAGGGTGGTCTTTAAAAGAACTAAAAAAATCCTCAGAGGTATTCTCTGAGGATTTTGAATTTCTAAAATCAGAAGATGATTACTTACTCAGCATGAGTATATTAGATGCTTTTTTGCTAATTTCTTTATATTCTTCCGTGATAAGCTTTTGTAAAGCCTTGTTTATTTCTTAAACAGCGTAAACGTACTTGGCCACTTCACTCTGAGAAATCTCATACTCGGCAGCTATCTGTTCTATTATTTGCTCATTGCTCATGCCTAACTTGCGATACGCCGCTACCAGAAATTTAATCCCTTTTTGAAGTCCTTCTTGAAGTCCTTCTTTACGTTCTTCCTCGATAAGCTCTTGCAATGCTTTATTCATACTAGCTTCTCCTTTCTGTTTGTTTTTCAAATAATCTGTTTTTTCGGCCAGTTCCGGGAAATGCATGACCCGTGGATCGGTTGCATGCATATCTGCCATTAGCCAGCCCAGTCTGTTGTTTCCCCGATAGGCTCCATTGACATATAAGATATAACTTTCGTCACCAAAAGGTTTCCCAGTCTTTGTAAAAACCCGTTCCACCGGATAGATCGGCTCACCCTGTTTGAATATGTCATCTTCCATAATAAAGATAACATAAGCCTTTTTCAGACTGTTGAAATCTTTTCTTTTTTCCAGCATTTCTGTATCCAACATACTGGCGTAGTAACGACCCCGTTTGGGCTCAGCGCCTTTGTTACTGCGCTGGATCTCTACATCATAGTGGTTGTCGTCCTTGTCCACCGCAAAAATATCCAGACAAACGGAATGTCCCTTGATGTTTTTATATTCCTTGCTGATGTTGAAACTTTCCACGACCAAGTCTTCCCGGTCCAGCAGGATGTTTAGCACCAACTGCACCGCCGGTTTATTGTCCTCGAAGACTTTTTTCATGAAAAAGTCATCCATTATGCGGGCATCTCTCAAGATGTCAGCGAACTTTTTCAGCGGATCTGTATCTTTTTTGTCCAACTTTTATCCCGTTGTTTGACTTCTATCTATTCCCGAAGCAAAGCCCCGGTGAACCAACAAAAGCAATCTATCAGATATTTCCTTCCAACGCAAGACCGAACATCTCTTCGCACAATAAAAAAGAGGAGCGGCGGACCGTTCCTCTTTTGGGTTCTAAGCAAGGTGCTTAGATGAAATTTTCTACACCACGCCCTGAGCGATCATGGAGTCAGCGACCTTGATGAAGGCGGCGATATTGGCGCCCATCAGGTAGTTGCCCTTGTCACCGTATTCGATGGAGGTGTTGTAAGCGTTGGCATGAATGTTCTTCATGATGTTGTGCAGACGCTCGTTGACCTCTTCGCGTGTCCAGGAGAGACGGATGCTGTTCTGGCTCATTTCCAGACCGGATGTTGCCACACCGCCGGCATTGGCCGCCTTGGCAGGTCCAAAGAGGATCTTGGCGCTCTGGAAGGTCTTGATGGCTTCCAGCGTGGAGGGCATGTTGGCGCCTTCGCTGACCAGGATACAGCCGTTCTTGACAAGAGCCTGAGCCTGTTCCTCGTTGATCTCGTTCTGAGTGGCGCTGGGGAACGCGCACTGGGCAGGAATGTGCCACGGACGTTCGTTGGCGTGATATTCCGCGGTGGGGAATTGTTTCACATATTCACTGATGCGGCCGCGCTTGACGTTCTTGAGATCCATGACCCATTCGAGTTTTTCCTGGCTGATGCCGTCTTTGTCGTACACAAAGCCGTTGGAGTCGCTCATGGTGAGGACCTTGGCACCCAGCTGGTTGAGTTTCTCAACAGTGTATTGAGCCACGTTGCCGGAACCGGAGACCACGCAGGTCTTGCCCTTGAAGTCCTGGTCTTTGGTCTTGAGCATTTCGGCGGCAAAGTACACATTGCCGTAACCGGTAGCTTCCGGACGGATCAGGGAACCGCCCCATTGGAGACCTTTGCCGGTCAGTACGCCGGAGAATTCATTGGCCAGTCTCTTGTATTGGCCGAACAGAAAACCGATCTCACGTCCGCCCACACCGATATCACCGGCCGGTACGTCTGTATCGGGGCCGATATGGCGGAAGAGTTCCGTCATAAAGGATTGACAGAAGCGCATGACTTCCGCGTCAGATTTACCTTTGGGGTCGAAATCGGAACCGCCTTTACCGCCGCCCATGGGCAGGGTAGTCAGAGCGTTTTTGAAGATCTGCTCGAAACCGAGGAACTTCAGCACACTGGCGCAGACAGTGGGATGGAAACGAAGACCGCCTTTGTAAGGTCCAATGGCGCTGTTGAACTGGAAGCGGAAACCGCGGTTGACCTGGATCTTACCTTTATCGTCCACCCAGGGAACACGGAAAATGATTTGACGCTCAGGCTCAGTGATACGCTCCAGGATGGAGTATTCCTGATATTTCTTGTGGCGTTCGATGACCGGGGCGATGGTGCCGAGGACTTCTGTTACAGCCTGCAAAAATTCAGGCTCATTGGGATTTCTTTTGCTGACCAGATTGATGGTCTCTTGAATGTAACTGTTCATCTTTTCTATTTCTACCTAACAGACACTTCGGTGAGGCCGGAGTTCACAACGAACGCCATGAGCCGCACACTCAAAGCAAAGCTATTTTAAAGAATAAGAAAAGGTGATGCAACAAAAAAATTAGAAAAAAATGAAATGTGTATTAGAAAAAATAATAATCCACCCCAAATTTTTGTTCTCTCCTGTCCTTTTTAGTGTTTAGATATAATCACCATGAGCAAAGGCAATCACCAGAGCTAGAAATAGATAACCGCATACAAGAATAATACTTGCAAGGAAAAGCAAACAAAAATCCAGCCAGCGCTTTGCACGGAGGAAATGAATGAAAGCTGCAAAAAGGATAACGAAGAAAATGAGAATGAAGAGAAAGTCTATGAACATACTGCTCTCTTCATTCATCTCAATATAGTAGCTGAAGATTGTTGATTGTAATAGCCAGCCACTGACTAATATGGCAAGATGAATCAGTGGATGCCACCATTTGGCGATATACCATGCGTAAAAGCGGTCAAGGAGAGGTTTAGGTGGTGGCTCTTCATAATTTCTGGGTTCGTTTTCCATATTTATGCCCTGTAATTTTGATTTTAAAATTTATGTTCTCTCCTGTCTTTTTTAGAGTTTAGGTATAATGAGCAAGGTCAATCACCAGAGTTAGAAATAGATAACCGCATACAAGAATAATACTTGCAAGGAAAAGCAAACGAAAATCCCGCCAGCGCTTTGCACGGAGGAAATGAATGAAAGCTGCAAAAAGGATAACGAAGGAAGGGAAAATGAAGAGAAAGTTTAAAGAAATAATAATGCTATCTTCCCCCATATCCAAATAGTAGTAGAAGATTGTTCCTGTTAATAGCCGGCCACTGAATAATATGGCAAGAGGAATCAGTGGATGCCACCATTTGTAGATGGGTTCAATGGATTTGAAAGGGAGTGGATCCTTGGGTTCGTTTTCCATGTTTATGACTTGCAGCCTTGGATTTTAAAATTCTTCTCAAAGAGTTTGCGTTCAGGTCCTTTGGAATAGGGTCTGAACCAGACTTCAAAACGTGCGCCGTAGAATTGTCCCGGTTCTCCTTCTGGAATACAAAAGGCTTTTGTTGTGTTGCAAAAGAGTTCTTCAGGATTTTTAGAATACTGTGCCTGGATCGTTGTACGTTCTTTCAGATCTCCTATAAAATATCCCTTTTCATCATCACCAAAATAGAAATAGATGAGTGAACGTGTCAGGGGTGTTTCATGGGGAATTTCAAAGGCTTTCAAGTAGATCGAGCCGGCTTCACCCGGATTGCACCAGATATCGGCCTTGTAAGCTACACCGTATGATTTGTCATATTCACGGAGTGTTTCACCATTTTCTTCATAAGGTTCATCACCATCCACTGTGATGTTTATGTCCATTTCATAGAGAAAAAGATCGTTCTTTTGTGGGGGGACGGGATCTTTTTCAACACCGATTTCAAACGGCAGGAACAGCTCTGTATCATTGGGAAGTTTCAGATTATCCGCAAAATCATCTTTATATGGGCGAGGAGCCGAATTTATAAGCATAAAAATTAAGGCGAAATAGAGGAAAAACAGAATAAAAGTCCCCAGGAAAACAGAGCCTGCGATTTTCTGTCGTTTTTTGAAAAGCTGGATAATACCGGTGATGAATGCAGCTAACAACGACAAGATACCGAAAACAGTGCACAGAAAAATAAATATGAGAACAAGTGAATCTGCCCCGCTAACATTAATTACACCAGTCGGTAGAAGAAGTAAAAAAAACAAAATGCACAGAAATAACAGTGTTGGAATGCAAAGTGGATGCCACCAATTGGCCATATACCATTTGAATGGACTTTGGGGCGGCGGTGGCTCTTTATAGATTCTGGGTTCGTTTTCCATATTTATTCCTCTTTTCGTTTGGACCAGCGGCGCTGGGGTGCGGGCAGATCCGGCACTTCCAGGCGGACGCTCCAGGTCTTAGGACCGCAGAGATTGTTGACGGCGTCTTTGAGCTCCGCGCATGGACGGATGTTGAAAGTCTCTTCCGTTTCCAGCCAGGCATATTGTCCGTCCGGGAAGTAGAACCCGATCAGAAGCGGACAGTTCCCTTTGAAATTGCTCAGGAGTTTGACCAGGTCATCCAGTGTCTGCGAGGTGACCTTCTCATGGATCAGACGCAGCTGGACCTGTTTGGTGGATTCGCGCAGGAACCCGTCCAGTGTGGCGACACTTTCCGGGAAGATCTTGATCTCATCGCCCGTGTTGAGCTGTCCGGTCACGATGTAGGGTTCCCCGTTTTTCACGATGTTGGCGTAGTGTCTGGATTCCTCACCAAAGCAGAGGATGGAGATCTTGGCGTTCTCATCTTCCAGGGTGAAGGTCAGATAATCCTTGCCTGTTTTCTTGGAAATGCCTTTCGCGACATTGCCGGCCAGACCGCCCACACGAACCATGGTTTTGTTCTTTTCCCCGCTCAGCGACTGGATCGTATGAGTGGTCAGCTTCTCGAAGTCTTTTTTGTAGGGAAGGATGGGATGGCCGCTGATGTAGAAGCCCAGCAGTTCCATTTCCTTGGCCAGCCGTTCATTGAGCGGATATTCCGGCAGCTTGATCTCCGGTGCCAGCGAAGTTTGTTCCTGCGGCGCCAGCATATCGAACAGACTGCCCTGACCGGACATCTTGTCCTTGATCTTGCTGGCGGCTTCGGAAAGGGATTGCTCCATCATGGCGATCAGGGACGAGCGTGTCTTGCCGAAACAATCGCACGCGCCGGAATAGATGAGTCCTTCCAGCACTTTCTTGTTGAGGTTTTGCGGGCCGACTCTTTCGCAGAGATCCGACAGAGATTTGAACGCCCCGTTCTGGCGGCGTTCCTCCACGATCGCGCGGATGCTGGCTTCGCCCACGCCTTTGATGCCGGACAGAGCGAAAAGGACTGATTTTTTGTCTTCGGAAGAGGTGAAGAAGATATCGCTTTGGTTGACGTCCGGCGGCAGTGTCCGGATCCCCATCAGTTCACCTTCTTTGATAAGGATGAGCACTTTCTCCTGCGAGGCCATATCGTTGGTCATCATAGCGGCCAGGAATTCCACGGGATAATGCGCCTTGAGCCAGGCCGTCTGGTACGCCACGAACGCGTAGGCCGCGGCGTGGGATTTATTGAAACCGTATCCGGCGAATTTTTCGAGCAAGTCAAAGACCTCGTTGGCGCGCGCTTCGGGGATGTTGTTGACCTTGGCGCAGCCTTCCACGAACTCGACACGCATCTTCTGCATTTTCTTGACATCTTTTTTGCCCATGGCGCGGCGCAGGATGTCCGCTTTGCCCAATGTGAAACCGGCGAGCGCCTGAGTCGCCTGCATGACCTGTTCCTGATAGATCAGGATGCCGTAAGTTTCCTGGCAGATCGGCTCCAGCAGCGGGTGCATGTACTCGATCTTGACCTTGCCGTGACGGCGGTTGATGAAGTCGGGGATCAGATCCATCGGACCCGGACGGTACAGCGCCACCAAGGCCGTGATATGCTCGATCGTACCGATCTGGAATTTGCGGCAGAGGTCGCGCATCCCGCCGGATTCCAGCTGGAAGACACCCACCGTGTCGCCGTTGTTCAGCAGTTTGTAAGTGGCTTCATCGTCCTGCGGTATTTTGGCGATGTCGACTTTCACGCCGTGATTGCGCTCGATCAGCTCGCATGCGTTGCGGATGACCGACAGTGTCTTCAGTCCCAGAAAGTCCATCTTGAGCAAGCCCAGCTCGCCTACCGGTCCCATGGGATACTGGGTCACGATGGAGTCGTGATCGTCTTTTCTCAGCGGCAGGATGTTGTAAAGCGGTTCCGCGCCGATAACGACACCGGCGGCGTGAGTGGATGCGTTGCGGGAAATATCTTCCAGCTTCAGACCGATATCCAC
>JAEEGF010497129.1_pt1 | contig 20697 bp, 22 predicted proteins | sample 9134171 | NCBI WGS metagenome assembly JAEEGF01 (sample SAMN16246542, study PRJNA631951) | gut metagenome | biome: gut microbiome; feature: rumen; material: AP-attached | host: Bos | place: Iran: Karaj | collected 2018-10
AGAGCCTGTCATGTTACGTCTGGAGGGGGTATATGGGCCGTACTTTTTAATTCCCATTGTAATTCTCCTTTCGCCCGCCTGAATACTGCCAGGTGGGAGTAATCAATTTATTGTCTCACTTTTGTTGTGAATAGTGTTTTGCCTGTATGGTCTTTAATTACAGACCTTCGAACATCTCGATATCGGCGCTGTCGGCTGTAAGTGTAACAACAGCCTTCTTTGTCTTGGATGTCTTTCCTACCACGAGACCGCGGCGACGGTTCTTTCCGTCCTGGTTCATGGTGTTTACAGAAGCTACCTTTGTTCCGGGGAACATCTTTTCAACTGCTTCTGCGATCATGACCTTGTTAGCATCTGTGTGCACAAGAAATGTGTACTTCTTCTCTGCCATCTGGTTCATTGACTTTTCTGTCAGAACAGGCTTGAGGATTACGTCATAATATTTAATGTCAGCCATTACGCATATACCTCCTCAATCTTTGCAACAGCAGCCTTTGTAGCTACTACTGTGTCATATTTGAGAATGTCGAATACGTTGATGGTGTTTACGTATGCAGTCTTAACGTCCGCAACGTTTGCAGCCGATCTTGTAACATTCTCATTCTTGTCCTCGATAACTACAAGAGCCTTGTTTACCTTGAGGTTATTTAAGACAGCAACGAATTTCTTTGTCTTGATCTCATCAAGCTTGAGCTCGTCAAGTACGATGAACTTGGAATCAAGAACTCTTGATGTGAGAGCGGACTTAAGAGCGGCTCTCTTTTCCTTCTTATTAAGACGGATGGTGTAATCTCTCGGAACGGGTGCGAATACAACGCCGCCGCCTGTCCACTGAGGGCTTCTTGTAGAACCCTGTCTTGCGTGACCGGTTCCCTTCTGCTTCCAGGGCTTTCTTCCGCCTCCTGAAACTTCCGCACGGGTCTTAGCCTTCTGTGTTCCCTGTCTCTTGTTTGCAAGCTGAGCAGTAACAGCAAGCTTTACCAGATGCTCATTAACTTCTACGCCGAAGACTGCGTCATTAAGCTCGATGTCGCCGACAACGCTGCCTTCCATATTGTAAACAGATACCTTAGCCATCTGTAGGCCTCCTTCCTATAAAGACCTTATTTGTCAGTCTTTACTGTGTTCTTAAGTGTTACCAGACATTTCTTGGGACCGGGAACAGCGCCCTTTATAAGGAGAAGATTGTTTTCTGCATCAACCCTTACGACCTCAAGATTCTGGATCGTTACCTTCTTGCTTCCTGTGTGTCCGGGCATATGCTTACCCTTGAATACACGACCGGGAGTAGTAGCCGGGCCGTTTGATCCGGCGTGACGGTGATACTTAGAACCGTGAGCCATAGGTCCTCTTGAAAGTCCCCATCTCTTGATGGCTCCCTGATAGCCCTTACCCTTGCTTACAGCGGTAGCATCTACCTTGTCTCCAGCCTCGAACATGTCGGCCTTGATCTCATCCTTTACGGAATATTCAGCCGCATTGTCGAGCTTGAGCTCTCTGACATATCTCTTGTAAGAAATGCCTGCCTTGTCAAAATGACCTTTCATGGGCTTGTTGACAAGCTTTTCCCTCTTATCAACAAAACCTACCTGTACTGCTGAGTATCCGTCGTTTTCAACGGTCTTTACCTGTGTTACTACGCAGGGACCAGCCTGAAGTACAGTTACGGGAACGAGCACGCCATTCTCATCGAAGATCTGTGTCATTCCAACCTTTGTTGCCAAAATTGCCTTCTTCATGTTTTTTCCTCCTGTTTTTTCTACAGCGGATTACCGGATGCACATGAATCCATTCGGTAATCATCCTAGCCGGCATGCGAAATGCGTCTGCTGAATCGGCCGTGGCCAAACGCCTCCCCGCAAACCTCCTGCAGGATCTTTTCCGGCCTGCCTTATTTAAGGCGCCGGCAAGATGAAGTGAGATTTTTATTTATTCTTCATCTTGATATCAATGTAAACACCTGCGGGCATTTCCAGTTTTGTAAGAGCCTCAACTGTCTTTGCGCTCGGTGAAATGATATCGATAAGTCTCTTGTGTGTCCTCTGCTCGAACTGCTCTCTTGAGTCCTTATACTTGTGGACAGCTCTGATGATTGTTACAACTTCCTTTTTAGTAGGAAGCGGAATAGGTCCTGAAACCTGTGTTCCGATCTTCTTTGCAGCATCTACTATCTTTGCTGCTGACTGATCAACCAGTTTGTGATCATACGCTTTGAGTGTTATCCTCATTACTTGACTTGCCATAAAAAAAGTCGCCTCCTTCGCACTTTTGAAATTCAAGTACGACAAGTTGGTGACTGTACACATACCCGTGTGTATCGCATTTACCTTCAGCGCAAATAAAGGCGAAACACCCGTCATTTCTGCAATTTGCAGATGATTATCGGTACAGTGACTTGTCGTCAGGGTTACCGGATCTTATGAATGGCATTTATAAGATCCTCTTGACATTCGCTCCACGGAAAAACCTGCTTATTTAAGCAGCAACCTCACGCTTCACAGCTATCATGCCACAGCTCGACCAATATACTACAGTTTTCTGCAAATTACAATCGGAGCTTTTGTATTTTTTTTAGTACAATTTCGCCCACCGCCTGTTTTTTCCTCTGCGCAGGGGTGAAATTGCCAAAAACATGCTCTTGTCTTTTACAACTTCTTCTTATATAATGTATCTCTGTTAATGTCAATAAGAATTTATGAGGAGATTTTTATGTGGACAGCCGATAAATGGAAGGATTACCGCATACTTGATACGAGCCGCGGCGAAAAGCTCGAATGCTGGGGCAAATATAAGCTCATCCGTCCGGACCCGCAGGTCATCTGGGATACGGAAAGAAAAGATCAGGGCTGGAAAAAGCCGAACGCACATTACCACAGGTCCGATAAGGGCGGCGGAGAATGGGAATTCTTCGATCTGCCAAAGGTATGGAATATCACATACGAGCCTCTTGATCTGACATTCGGTCTAAAGCCATTTAATTTCAAACACACCGGGCTTTTCCCCGAACAGGCCGTAAACTGGGACTGGTTTTCTTCTATTATAAAGGAAGAGAAAAGAAAGAACCCTGCAAGGGATGTAAAGGTCTTAAACCTTTTCGCATACACCGGCGGGGCAACCCTGGCTGCTGCAAGGGCAGGCGCCAAGGTGACCCATGTTGACGCTTCAAAGGGAATGGTAGGCTGGGCAAAGGAAAACGCTCAGCTTTCGGGGCTTGACAGTGCACCCATAAGATGGCTGGTGGATGACTGTATGAAATTTGTGGAACGCGAGATAAGGCGCGGCAACAAATATGACGGCATAATAATGGACCCGCCTTCATACGGCAGGGGCCCGGGCGGAGAGGTCTGGAAGCTTGAAGACGCGCTCCATCCTTTGGTCAGGGCATGCGCAAATATACTTGCGGATGATGCGCTTTTCTTCCTTATAAATTCATATACCACGGGTTTTGCTCCCGGAGTGCTGACATATATGTTAAATATTGAGATAGCAAAAAAATTCGGCGGGCATGTGGAATCCGATGAGATCGGCCTGCCTGTAGGCAGCGGCCTTGTACTGCCCTGCGGAAGCTCCGGCAGATGGAGCAAAACATAATAATAGGAAAAAAGGAACTTAGATGGGAAATTTTCACGTAGAATTAAAGAAAGTCGTAGACGACAGCTATAATATCGAGACGGGATGCGATCTTTGGGACATGCTTAAAGCAGATCTTGAAAGCGGCATACTCGGGAAGTCCAAAAAGATCGCTCTAATCACAGATTCCACCGTCATGGAGCTTTACGGAAAAAAGGCCGAAGAAGCGATAAAGCAGGCGGGTCTTTCGGTAAACACATATGTCTTCCCCGCGGGTGAAAAGAGTAAGACAAGAGCCACCAAGGAAATGCTTGAAGACGCCATGCTTGCAGACGGCTTAAAGCGCGACTGCGGCGTCGTAGCCCTTGGCGGCGGTGTTGTGACAGACCTTGCGGGATTTCTTGCCGGAACATATTGCAGGGGCGTTCCTTATATCAGCTATGCCACCACAGTACTTGCGGCAGCGGATGCGGCGGTAGGCGGAAAGACCGCAGTGGATACGCCTCTTGCCACAAACCTTATCGGGCTTTTTTATCAGCCGAAAAAGGTATATATAGATGTTGCGACATGGAAGACTCTTCCCGCAAGGCAGGTCTCATCGGGCCTTGCAGAGACAATAAAGCACGGATGCCTTGGCGACAAGGAACTGTTTGAATACCTTGAAGCAAACATGGAAAAGATAAGGGCTTTGGACCCCGATGCGTGCAAATATATTTCGGAGGCAAACGTAAAAGTCAAATACAATGTCGTGATGAATGACGAGCGCGAAGAAAGCGGCTATCGCGAGGTATTAAACTTAGGCCACACCGTCGGCCGCGCAGCGGAGACGCTTTCAAACTACACACTTACGCACGGCGAGGCAGTATCCATAGGGCTTATGGCGCAGGCATACCTGGCCGAAAAAATGGGCTTTATGAACAATACGGAAATAAAGCGCCTTGAAGACCTGCTTCTTGGAGCCGGGCTTCCCGTTCGACTTCCCGGCAGCATAAGCAGGGATGAGCTTCTTGAAAAACTCTACACCGACAAAAAGGTTCGAAGCGGCGATCTTAGATTCGTACTTCAAAAAGGTATCGGAAACGTCGCGACCTTTGAAGGCGGAAGCTATGCGCTTAAGGTTTCAAAGCAGCAGGCCGCCGAAATACTAAAACTCATCTAAAAGGATAACCAACATCATGCTTCATTATTTTATAGTATTTTTCATATCCATGGTACCTCTTATAGAGCTTAGAGGCGCCATCCCCTACGCTGTCGGCTTTGGCCTTAACATGTATGCATCATATGCCATCGCCATAATAGGAAACATGCTTCCGGTGCCCGTTATCTTCTTTTTTGCAAGAAAGGTACTGGAATGGGGCGTTAAGATCACAAACCCGAACAAGATCGCACAGGGCTTTTCAAAATTCTGCCGGTTCTGCACCGAAAAAGGCCACAAGGGCGGTGAAAAGCTTAAAGCAAAGGCCGGAAGGGGGCTTTACTTTGCTCTTTTCCTTTTTGTCGGGATCCCGCTTCCGGGAACAGGCGCCTGGACAGGCACTCTTGCCGCAAGCTTTCTCGACATGGATTTTAAGAAAAGCAGCATCGCCGCCATGTGCGGCGTCATCCTTGCCGGAGTGATCATGGGCATCGTCTCTTTTGCGGTAAAGGGCGCACTTTCATGAATTAAAATGGGGGCTGATTTTACAGCCTCCTTTTTCAGAATCATTCTATTTCATATTTCTTTTTTTCGGCATTATTTCCTGTGGCTGTACGAAGGCAACCAAAAACACAGTCTGGTGATATAAAACCACCGTTCCGGCTGTCTCCTAATCGGTGTAATTATCTTTCACAAATACATCAAACCTGGGTAGAGAAAAGCTTATGATTCCTCTTACATTGGCGTTAATCAGGCCTTTATCCCGGAGTCGTTCACGATATTGTGAAAACTCATTTTTCTTTTGTCCGCAGATCCTCAATAATTCCCCGGTCTCCATGCTTTCTTTCTTTACAATAAACGACATATACCATCTGTCTTTTGGAGAAAGTTCCGACCACAGTTTTTTATATACATAATGGCTCAAAGCTTCATCATATTTTAACAATACCCGTTCATTCATTTCATGGGATTCTTCTTCCCAGAGATATTTTCCTAAAGCCTGATATGCAAACGGATACCCCTTTGTCATTATAGCCATTTTAATCGCTTTATCATTGTCTACCTTTAGGATTTCCCGGTACCGTTCTGCGATCCTGGAAATATTAAGCGGCTCCATTTCCTTTTTGGGAGCCCTATATAGAAATGTAAGATTCTTTTGGTTCTCCAGTTCACGGATATTCTCATATAAGCCGGCCATGATCAGATATATCGGCAGCTCTTCCCTGATCATGATCTGGAAGCTGCTGGCAAACTCACGCATATATGTTGTGTTTGACACTTCGTCTATTGTTACAAGTACTTTCTTCTTTCTCTTTTTTAATTCCTTTAGGATTATTTCCAGTGCGGATTCGATATCTGCCACCGGAGCTTTTTTAGAGATATTTATTCCAATACCGAACTTAGATAAATTAACACTTGTATCTATGAATTCTGTTATGAATTCCCTGCTATCATACAGTTTTGCCACCAGACCATTCAACAGGTCCCTATCCGGATTCAGCCTGACAATTATCCATTCGTCAAGTTCTGCTACTTTCTTTTCTATGGACGTCATCGTTACCGTTTTTCCGCTTCCTCTTGTTCCGGTAAGCATAAAACACTGTTTCTGCGCATCTTCCGACAATAGTTCCTGCAATATCTCATCTATAATGATATCTCTGCTTATATACTGAACCGGTATTTTTCCAAAATTTATCGCAAAAGGGTTTTGTATAGCCATGCCTTTTATATACTCCTATATACTCTCTATTGCTGTATATACTTTTATATACTCTGGTTTGAATTATATACCCTTATATACTTTATGTCAACTCTTTTACTCTTAACTTCCAGCATTTTTGACACTCAATAAGAAATTACAGCCGGCCGCCATGTAAACCTTGTCATTATAACAATATACTTGCTGAAGCCATTCGTCACTCTTAAAAAAGCTGTTACAGAATATGTTGCTGTGAGTACAGTCCGCCCTGTCACACCATGCCGTAAGTTTTTTTGACTCTATGTCATAAAAGAAAACCTGAAAACCATTTACGGAAGGGATCTTTTCTCCCTTTTCATTTTGATAGTCCGTCTCATATTGATCATCCTGGCAAAGAAAGTATCCCTCTTCGCACGCTGCAATATTTGTTCCTTTCCAATAAAAGGCGTCCTTATTATCATATATAGATTCTTTATTCCCGCACGCTGATAGAAAACACAATATCATACAAACAACGCACAAAGCATCAATTTTCCCTCTCATAACGATCCTCTCAAAACAAAAAAGGCAAAGGGCGCAAGCGCCCCTTGCCTAATATATTACTCCACAGGCTCTTCCGGTACATCTGATGTACAGCAAGGGCACTTTACAGCCTTGATCGGGATGGCCGACTGGCAATAAGGACAGGTCTTTGTTGTAGGCTCAGGTTCCTCTTCCTTCTTCTTTCCGATAGACATTGCCTTGTTGATAGCTTTGAGAAGGCTGAAAAGAACAAGTGCCATGATGATGAAGTTGATAACAGCGGTAATAAATGCGCCATAATTAAATGCAACGCCATTTATATAAAAGCAGCCGCCAACCTCACCATTGCCGGGTATCAACTGAAGCAGAGGGTTTATAAACGACTCTGTCAGCGCCGTGACAATATTGCCGAATGCAGCTCCGATGATAACACCGATAGCCATGTCCATTACGTTGCCCTTAAGGGCAAACTCTTTGAATTCTTTTAAAAACTTCTTCATTTTTTCCCCTTTCTGTGCTGCGCACAATAACAGTATTTGAAACTGTATCGATTTTAGCACATTAAAGCATCTTTTGCAATATGCTTTTTTCAAGCAATATATCTTTTTTGTTTAAAGTAGGGTCATTTAATACGAGCTCCAAAAGTTTTCCGAGGGATTCGCCTACAGCCTTGCCCCCCGGAACGCCGGCCGCCATGAGATCGTCTCCTGTTATGTCAAGCTCTGCGATGCAAACGGCATCTCCTCTTTTTGAAACGATGTCGTAGACCTCGTGTAGGCTTTGCAGGTGGGCAACAGCTGTCTTTATGGCATATTCGCTTTTGCCGGAAAGGTCCGCATCCATAAGCTCCAAAAGGGCCGGCATAAGGTCGCGGCCGACCTTTCCTATAAGCCTTCTTACGTTTTCCTCCGTAACTTCAAAGCGGGCATCGTGGTATTTTGCCAATATCTTAACGCGCCTGATGGTCTCATTGTCAAGCTTAAAGCGCTTTAATATCTGTTCGGATCTTTCCGCGCTTACTGCGGCATGTCCGTAAAAATGCTCCACGCCTTCTTTTATTGTTTTAGTATAGAGCTTTCCGACGTCATGAAGAAGCGCCGCAAGTCTTTTGTACTTTTCGCCCGATACCCCTTCAAGCACTTTAAGGGTATGTTCGCCCACCGTGTATGAGTGATAGACCGTCTTCTGGGTGCATGCCATCATCTCGTCAAATTCGGGAAAGAATATGGCCGTGAGTCCCAGATCATACGCGATCCGCAGTTTTTCAGGGTCGGGTGATGTTATCAGCCTGAGCAGTTCTTCGGTTATCCTCTCCTGACTTACAAGCGCAAGCCTGCCGGAAAGCTTTTTTATCGCAGCGGCTGTGGCAGGCTCTATATCAAAGCCAAGCTGGGCAGAAAATCTGACCGCCCTCATCATTCTAAGTGCGTCCTCGGTAAACCTTTCAACAGGGTCTCCCACGCATCTTATTATGCCGGCCGCAAGATCCTCTCTGCCGCCAAACAGGTCTACAAGCCCTCTTTCGGGGTGATAGGCCATGGCATTTATGGTAAAGTCGCGGCGGGCAAGGTCCTCCTCAAGACTCCTTGTAAATATGACATTTTCAGGATGTCTGCCGTCAGAATAGGCTCCGTCTATGCGGTATGTCGTCACCTCGTAGTTATTGCCCGACATCAAAACCGTGACGGTCCCGTGCTGCAGGCCCGTATCGAAGGTACGGTCAAACAGCTCCTTTACCTTTAGCGGCGGCGCAGACGTGGTGATATCCCAGTCGTGGGGCTTATTTAAAAGCAGGGCATCCCGCACGCATCCGCCTACGGCATATGCCTCATATCCGGCATCTTCTATCCTGTCTATTATTCTTTTTACATCGGATGGAATATTTATCTGCAATGAAAAACCTCTTATTCTCCCATTCTTTGCATAACGGTCTCGAAAATGCTCAAATAAACACAGATATTAAGCAGGACTGCGCCGTACATGATCCACGGCGTGGTCTCTTCTCTTCTCCTAAGGCAGGTGCCCCTTACCGCAAATACAGAAAGGGGAAGTATGGGAAGGAAATATCTTCCCTGCACGCCAAGCACAACGGGGTAGCCTGTGGGCGTCCATGCGACCATCATGGACAGCACTATAAGGAAGGCTATAAGCCCGAATACGAGCCATAACAGTGCACGGCTCCCCCGCTTAAAATACACGGGCTCTTCGGCCGGTTTTATTGCCGTCATGAACAAAAGGATCGCAAAACCGTATATAAAGAAGATGGGTACATTTATATCGACCCAGCCAAGCTGGGCGCCAAACATGTTTTCAAACCAGAACCCCGCATGGTACCAGAACGAATTCACCAGTACTTTTATACTGTAAACAGGGTCTTTTAATATCTCGCCAAAGGTGTAGCTCTGGGCATCCACATAGTCGAGCTGCGTGTTTTCGCCGGCGGCGTATTCGGCAAATTTTCCGAGCCTGAAAATAAGAAATACCGTTCCTATGAATACCGCCATGCATACCGCGGATATGATGTAGTCCTTTTTGCTCGCAAACTTTTCTTTAGGGATAAGGAACATCAAAAATGCCAAGAGCAGGTATGTGACCTTTATGGGCGCAAGGAATGCCATCAAAAGCGTCAGAAGTATTATGTCTTTTCTTTTCACCTTTTCGGCCATAAATGCAAGATCCAGGACCTTTGCGATAAAGAAGAACGACATTCCCAGCACTATTCCGTCATAGCTTATGCCGCTTATAAGCTCCAGCGTCATGGGGAAAAGAGCAATAAGCGAAAGGAGTTCTTTTCCGAAGGGAATGGTCTTTAACGCAAGCACAAAGAAAAACAGGAAGGTCGCCAGCGAAAACATCCTTGCAAGCATCATCGTGGGAAGCTGCCTAAGCCCAAGGAGTCTTCCTATTGTTATTCCTAAGGCCTGAGGCAGGTATCCTAAGTAAAAGCAGTCATAATACTTTTCATCCTCAAAAAGAACCAATTCCGAGTCTGCTTTCCCCGTCCAGCTGCCCGCAGAAAAGAGCAGGCTGTAATCATCTATTCCGGGGTGTTCGTTTAACAGAAAGTCGGCATCCTCTTTTCTTACCATTGCATGGCGTGTCGACGTATCATCTTTAACGCCCATCATCATATTTGATAAATGGTATGCTCCCAGAAAATGATATTTTTCATCCGGACACGAAAAAGGCGGCATAACAAACATGAATACCATGCCAAAGAGCGCTACCGTAAAAGCCGCCGCCTTCACCTGTAATTTTTTAAAGGCGTCATTCTTTTTAAAGAACAAAAATGCAATTGCCCCGGCATAAGCCAGCAGCAGGATCAGCAATACAACAAAAACTCCCGCTATCCTGCCGCCAAGATGATACGTGCCCTTTAGGGGATCGATCTTCCATAAAAAGCAATTTATACCAAGAACGGCTGCCATGAGCAGGAAAGCCCCTGCCCACAGCAGCCTGTGATTCTCAGTGCAGAATTTTCCGAATTTCTTCATCAAAAGCACCTCTCAAAGCACCCTAAAGGTTGCATTTATTTATAATTCCTGAACGTGGACACCGGGGTCTTCTTCCTTTTTGTCCTCTTTTTCATCTTCGCCTTCTTTTTCCTCTTCAGGCTCAGGCTTTGCCTTTCCGGCTTCCGGGTCGGCCTTTATATCGGCGTTTTCCTTCCATGTATCTTCTGCCGCGGCAGAGTCTTCCGAAAGTATGCTGATGGGCTCGGATGCGACCTTCATGTCGTCTTCGCTTATGACATTTTCCTTTTCGCAGCTTTCTCTTACATTGAAATCCGTGCTGTATGAATCTCCGACAAGGTCGATGTATTCGTGTACAAAGCCTTCTTTTTCAGCCTCGGGCTTTTTACAGCAATCCTTGCAGTCGTTTTTCTTTCCTGTCATGCTTTTTTTTACGGCAGCGGCCACAGTGCCGGTTGCAAGTGCAATACCGGCTCCTAAAAGTATGATGCCTTTGCTCTTATCTTTCATATCTATTCTCCGCCCTTCCATGACAGTCTGTGGAGCTGCCCGGAAGTCAACATGTTCTCAAATCCGTTCTGCCGCAGTGCTTCGTAAAGTATTATGGCTGCGGAATTTGACAGATTAAGTGATCTTATACTGTCATTCATAGGTATCCTGACAGCGGTTTCTTCGTATTCTACAAGGATCTCTTCGGGTATCCCGCGGCTTTCCGCGCCGAACATGATAAAACAGTCCGGTTCGTAGGAAACGTCCGCGTACGATCTTCTTGCCTTGGTGGTCGCCATGTATATCTTTGCGCCGGGGTTCTTTGCAAGGAAATCGTTAAAATCATCATATATGCGGACATCAAGATCCTGCCAGTAATCCATGCCCGCCCGCTTTAACATTTTGTCGTTTAATAAAAATCCAAGCGGACGGATAAGATGCAGCGTCGTGCCCGTGGCAACGCAGGTCCTCCCGATGTTTCCGGTGTTTGAGGGGATCTCCGGCTCATGTAAAACAATGTTCATCGCGCTTCTCCGTAATATGTGCTGCAGCTTATAACAGTTACAATTCTTTTACGAACTCTTCTATCCTGTCAAGCGCGGTCTTTAAATTCTCGAGCGAATATGCGTATGATATACGCAGGAAGCCTTCTCCGCAGTCTCCGAATGCCGTACCCGGAACAACAGCCACCTTCTTCGTTTCAAGAAGCTTTGTTGCAAATTCGTCGCTCGTCATACCAAACTTTTTGATCGAAGGGAATACGTAGAACGCGCCATAGGGCTCAAAGCAGTCCATTCCCATGCCTCTGAACCTGTCCACAACGTAGCGTCTTCTCTGGTCATATGCCTTCATCATCTTTGCAACGGCATCATCACATTCGCGAAGAGCTATGACTGCCGCATACTGGCTGGTGGTCGGGGCGCACATTATGGCAAACTGATGTATCTTGAGCATCTGCTTTATGATAAGCTCCGGCCCGCAGGCATAACCCAGTCTCCAGCCTGTCATGGCAAAGCCCTTTGAAAAACCGTTTATGGTGATGGTCCTTTCCTTCATTCCGGGGAGCTCTGCAATTGATACATGTCTTTCTCCCGTATATGTCAGTTCGGAATATATTTCATCCGATATTACGAAAATGTCTTTTTCGATAACGATCTTTGCAATCTTTTCAAGATCGGACCTGGTCATGACCGCGCCCGTGGGGTTGTTGGGGAAGGGAAGGACAAGTATCTTGGTCTTGTCCGTTATCGCCTCAAGAAGCTCTTCGGGCGTTAAGCGGAATTCGTTTTCTTCCTTGAGGTTTATAAACACCGGAACTCCATCTGCAAGTTGGGTGCAGGGAAGGTATGAGACATAGCAGGGTTGGGGGATAAGTATCTCTTCGCCGGGATTGATCATTGCACGGATGGCAAGATCTATCGCCTCGGAGCCGCCCACCGTAACGAACACTTCGTTTGCGGGGTCATATTCGAGCTCGTATTTTCTCTTTAAATAGCGGCATATCTCTTCCTTAAGCTCTTTAAGGCCCGAATTTGATGTATAAAAGGTCCTTCCTTTTTCGAGCGAATAAATAGCCTCTTCTCTGATGGGCCAGGGTGTATCGAAATCCGGCTCGCCGACACCCAGCGAAATTGCATCCTTCATCTCGCTGACTATGTCGAAGAACTTTCTGATGCCGGAGGGTTTTATGGCCATTACCTTGTCTGATAAGGGATTTCTCATGGTGAAATAAGCATCCTTTCATCGGGATCTTCGGCAACAAATGTTATACCGTGATCCTTGTATTTTTTGAGTACAAAATGTGTGGCGCAGCTCTGCACCTCTTCCATGGGCGCAAGCTTTTCGCTGACGAATCTTGCGACCGATTTCATCGATCTGCCTTCTATAATGACTGTAAAGTCGAATGCTCCGCTCATAAGATAGACGGAATTTACCTCGTCGTACTGGTAGATATGTTCCGCAATGCGGTCAAAACCCATGCCTCTTTGCGGTGTGACCTTTACCTCAATAAGCGCTGTAACTTTTTCAGCGTCTGTGCTGTCCCAGTTTATAAGGGTGTCATATCCGCAGATTATATGTTCTGCTTCCATGTCGCAGATGGCCTCCGCGACCGCCTTTTCGTCCTTGCCGAGCATTACCGCAAGATCATGTACGCTGATGCGCGCATTATGCTCAAGTATCGCTAAGATCTCTTCTCTCATACCAGATCTTCCTCCTTATCTTTCCATGATATATCTGCTATCTTCCATATGCCGTCCTCTGCGGGGCGGTCAAGGAAGCTCTCTTCATCCTTCTTTTTTATTCTGCAGGCGTTATCTGCTGTAAGCTCCCCAAGCACTGCAAAGGGTACTCCGGCGCCAAGCATTTTTTCGCTTATCTTTTCCGCATCACTGCAGACTATGAGCATGCTGCCATCCCCAGAAAATGAATACGGGTCGATGTCAAAAAGCTCGCAAACTTCAATGGTCTCCTGCCTAAAGAGGATCTTTTGCCTGTCAATAAAAAAGCCGCATCCAAGCCTTTCCTTCATATCCCAAAGCGCCGCCATAACGCCGCCTTCGGCTACCGGCTGCATAAATGCCTCCTGCGCGCTTACCGCCCCGAAAATATCGTCATGATCCGTTATCATGGCTTTTTTTGCCTTTTCAAGCCAAAGGGGCGAAAAACGTTCTTTAAGGATATCTTTTTTTAGGCTCAGCGTTTTCAGCGTGCCGGCGCTGCCCGCAAAGCCTGCCATGCATACCTTGTCGCCTTTCTTTGGTGCGTATGCTTTTTTGCACGCATGCCCTTGCATAAGCATGGAAACGCTTCTTTGATCATACAAGGTCTGCACAGCTACGGGAAAGAGTGCTATCCCTTTGTGCGCGCAAAGCGTGGATATGAGCTCTAATTTCTCTTTTACGCTTTTTTCCGAATCTCTTCTTCGGGCATTAAGCGTTAAGAAAAGCTTTTCAGGCATAAAACCACGGCTTAAAAGCTGTGCATATACTCTGTGAAAGCAGATGCATATGTCTTCTTCGCTGTGCACGATCGTCTCTGCGCAGGATACCGTTTCTTCAGGTGATATCCGCACTGCGCCGCCGGCAGTTTCCATAAAGCCCGCCGCAAGGCCTTTGCCGCACGCGATCTTCAGCCTTTCAAAACTGTTTTGCGGCAGTCTCCCGCATCTCATATCATAAAATGCCCGAAAGCGCTCCGATGATCATGGATACGACCATTGCAAGCACCAAAAAGCCGGCAATAACTCCCGCAAATATCTTGTTTCTTCTTGTATATCTGTTTTCGTTCTTTTTCTTTTCCTGAGGTCTTGCTACTTTGCTGCTCATATTTCCTCCTGTTTTATCTGATTTGGTGTCGCATCACGGCCTCATACCGGCCGTATCAATCTGCCGCAAGGCAGCCGTAAACTATATTTCGAAGCCTTGGCTGAATGTCGCCTTCAAGGTTCGGGTCTCTTTGCTGCATGTAAACTATGGCAAGCTCTTCTTTGGGGTCTGCCAGGAAGTATGTGCCCGCGTACCCGTTCCAGCCGAATTCTCCGATGTTGGAAAGCGCGCCGCCTGCCGTCCTGTCGATAAGAGTTCTTACGCCAAGCCCGTATCCGTACCCGCAAAGCGCTTCCCAGTCGTAGCTTTTAAGCTGCTCCGCATTCAGGCAGTTTGTGCGCATAAGATCTATCGCCGCAGCGGATATTACGGTGCGGCCGTTTGCGCCCTTGCCGCCGTGGCACATGGCATAGGCAAACTTTATATAATCGTCAAGGCTGCCCACAAGGCCCGCGCCGCCGCTTTCAAAGCCCTTTCCTGTGTAAAGGGGCCTGTTTTCTTCTGTGTATGTTTTTATCTTCTTCCGCCCGTCATAGCGGTCAAAATCCATCAGCCTTGCCTTGTCCTCTTCGCGAAGGAAAAAGCATGCATCCTTCATTTCAAGCGGCTCGAAGATATTTTTCTTTAAGTATTCTCCGAAACTCTCCTTACTCCACACCTCTATAAGCGCGCCCACAACGTCAAGACAATAGCTGTAATTCCAATGCTCGCCGGGTTCAAACATCAGTGGGCACTGTGCTATGGTCTTTACAAATTGGCGGGTGGTGTAATTATAGTTCGTCGACTTTTCCAGCTCGCTCAGCGCTTTTGATGTCTCTGCCTCCGCAGGATGGAACTGCCCGCCATATGTGAGTCCCGCCGTCATGGTAAGCAGCTGTCTTATTGTGATCTCGCTTTTTGCGGGAGGGTTCCACCAGCCGTAAGAACCGTTTGGTTTGAGCCTTGCGACCTTCATTCCGTAAAATTCCGGCAGGTATTTTCCCACCTGCTCGTCCAGCTTGTAAGCTCCTTTTTCAAGGAGCTGCATTGCCGCAACTGCCGTTATGGGCTTTGTCATGGAATACCAGCGATAAAGCGTTTTTTCACTCACCGGCTCGCCTTTTTCATTCATCACGCCCGCATAGCATCTGAACACTTCTTTTTCCTTATGAATAACAGCCACCGCTGCACCGCTTATACAGTAATCTTTTTCAAGATCATCCATAAACTGCTTAAGACGTGCAAAGTTCATAAAAAGCCTCCGTGTAAGACATATTCATCTAATTATACTCGACTTGGTGCGTAAAAGCAATATCTTTTAATTATAAGACACGGGTACGGACATACTTGCTTATCCGCACCCGTGTCTTTATTTATCCTATCAGCTCCAGCACACTTCTCTTCAAAAATCTCCCCGTGCAAATGCGCGCGGTAAACAGGTAGCTGCCGGCAAAGAAGGCCATAACCGGCAGGATGTGCAGGAGGTTAAAAACCGCCCAACCGCCCATGATGATGCGGTATATGACCAGAATTAATGCATATATGCCCGCCGCCCATGCAAGGCCCGCAAGAAGCTTTAACTTGTATTCCATCAACACAAAGGATCTTACTCTCTTTTTTGAAACGCCGAATATCTGAAGGTAGCCGAATTCTTTTTTCCGGTAGCCGAGCTCTGCCATGATGTTAAGCTGTAAAAACAGGCAGGCTATAAACACGGCGATAACAAAAAGGCCTGTTATAAAAACAGTTACCCTGTTTATCATATCCTTTGTGCTTTCAACTTCGGCCAAAAACGGATTCACCTCTCCGCCTCTTGAAGCATTTATCTCTTCATGGATGGACGGATGATCTATAAGGTCCGGATATGCCGCAACGCAGAATTCACTTTCTTCTATCGTTCCTATATTCTTAATTGTATCATATGGTATGTATATGACACTGCCCTCTGCCTTACGCCTGTAATACACATCCTTAAAAAGCGTTTTTTCGGTCTCGTTATCATAGGTTTTTACCACTCCGGCAAGCGTAAATGTATGGCCTGCATACTCAAATGTTTCGCCTATTCTTTCTTCCGGTTTATTATCTCCAAACAGTCTTTCAAAAGCCTGCGGTGATAAAAGCACCTGATCATTGTTTTCCGGGAAATGCCCGTATTCTATCATTCCGTCAGCGCTAAGCACGCTGGCTTTTTCGTATGGCAGATATAACGCTTTTATATCGTCTTCTGTCAATTGATAGTTTTCAAAAAAGACCATATCTTCTTTGTGAGCCACCGTTTCTTTCCTGAAGCTTTCCATTACCACCATATCCGTCGGCCAGCTTGATGAGAGAACTCTTATATATTCTCTTCCAAAGCTGTGCTGAACAGATGATACAAGGAACACGAGAAGGAAGGCCGCTATGACCGGAACGAGCGCAGCGGATGCATAAAAGCGCCTGTTCTTTCCGCAGGCGTAGCGGTAGGCGGATAACTTTTTACCGCCATCGTTAGTTTTACCCTTCAGGCTTTTTTTCGGGTCTTTTTCCTTTTCCGGTTCTTCGTGCACACCCGGCTTGTTTTCGCCTGTTTCGCGCATATCGTTTTTTGTTATGCCTGTTATCTTTCCGTATGTAAGGTCTATGATAACATCCGCATATATGTCAAAGTACGGGTCGTGCGTCGCTATAATGATAATGCGGTCATCGCTTTTAAGCCCCGCTATTGCCTTTGCCTCATTCTTAGAATTTTCTCCGTCAAGTGATGCAGTCGGCTCATCGCAGATAAGAAGTGCAGGGTTTTCAAGAACAGAACGGATGACGGATATACGCTGCCTTTCACCGCCGGATATTTGATCGGGGAATCTGTCCAAAAGATCATAGACACCGAAAGCCTTGCATAGATCTTCTATTCTATGTGTGTTTCCGGAGACAAGGCGGAGATTATCCCTTACTGTAAGCGTCCCCACAAGAAGGCTTTGCTGAAATATATATCCTGTACCTGCAAGGTCCCCGGTTTCTTTTTCTATTGTTCCTTCAAACTCCGTATCAATGCCTGATATGATATTTAAAAGAGTTGTCTTTCCGCAGCCGGACACGCCTTTTATAACATATATCCTGCCCGGCTCAAAGCGAAAGGAAAGGTCTTTTATCACCGGCCTGCTGTTATATTTCTTGCTTATATTCTTTAGTTCGATAAACATAAGGCCCCCCATTTTTATATCAGGTCGCGCGCCGATGTCAGATCCTCATACCATGAAAGTACTTTCACTTTTTTAAAGCAGTAAACATTATATAAGAATCCCACCAGCATGACTGCAAATATGTAAGGCAAAACAAACAATATGTTAAATGTAAATACATGGTAATGCATAAAATGGATCGCGCCATTTAAAGCATTTACAATGACAGCGACCACGGCGGATAAAACACATGCAAAAGCAATTAAAAGCCCCTGCTTTTTTATGGTCAGCATTATATAAGTCCTTATCACCTTTTTCTTGTCATATCCACACTGTTCGAATACCGATATAAAATGGTGGTCATATACGAATCTGAGCTTTTGTATGCGGGCCGCAAAGAGCACACTTAATAAGCCCACAAGTATCGATACCGGCAAAAGGATAAAAAAGGTCGTATCAAAAAACATATACAGGTCTGTCCTTCCCTTGCGGTTAAGTGAAAACGTAAAGTCTTGCCTGTAGTCATCCCTTTCAAGCCCTGCATTATAGGCTTTAAGGACCTTTCCATAATCGGAATAATAGATATGATAATTCATTCTTATACGGTCTTTCCCGGGAATGCCAAGTTCGCTGCTTCCTTTAAGCAAAGCCGTCAGATTGGAGTTAATGAAATACAGTTTGTCATAACTGTTACGGTCTATGTCATACTGATCTATGTATCCTTTTTCTTCTTCCGAAAGTTTCTGCAGAATTCCGACTATCTCAAGCTCTGTTTCGCCAAGGCCTTTAATGTCCTTTTTTATCGTCTTACCCACAAGCTTTTCCGGCCCGGAAGGTCTTAGTGAAACGGCCGTTTCATAAGACAGGATCACCTGTTTATCGCTTGTAAAATAAGTGCCGGCAAAAAGGCGGTCTGAAAGATAAAAATATTTTTTGTCAAAGGGGATCGTAACGATTCTGTCCGTATCAAAGGAAGGAAGGAGTTCCATATGGACGCCTTCTCCCATTTCGGGTATTTTTTCATATAAATTCGACTGATAATCCAGTATTGTAAGATGCTCATCACTTCCCGCAAGTTCTTCAACCATACTTTCATCAAACACGCTTACAGGCAGCATGTTGCAATGATATACGCTATTTTTCGTGGCGTCCATTTTGTTTTGCGGAAGATCGGCAAAGAAGAGAAATAAAAACGAGATCATAAAAAGCGCAAAAAGAAAGCCCGCCTCTGCCCTGTTTTTAAAAACCGGGCGTTTTTTTAAAAAAGGCCCTGCATTTAGGCTGTTTCCTTTTTTACCGGAAAAAGCGGCGATGCCCTCTTTGGCTCTGAATGTTTTTTTATTTTTTTGGGGTAGTGTTTTTGTTTCGAAACTTGAAGCAGTATTCTCTGCTGCCCGACCGTCTTTTTCAAAGATCAATATATGGTCGGCATATTTTTCCGCAGCCTTATCATGCGTGGAGCATATGATAAGGGTGTCTTTTTTTATCTCATTTAAGAATTCAAACACCTGATGCTTGTTTTCCTCATCCAAAGCTGCGGTTGGCTCATCTAAGAATAATATCCTTTTCCCCTGCAAAAGGGCTCTGATTATTGCCAGGCGCTGCCTTTCGCCTCCCGAGAGTGTACCGGGCATTTGATCCTTTGTGGCCTTTAAATTAAATCTTTCAAGGAGGCTGTTTGTTTTTTCCGGTTCTTTACACACCATCAGAAGATTATCCGCGACTGTCAGAAAGTCTGCAAAATGCGGAAACTGATCGATATACTCAGCTTCCACGTTCATTCTTGCAATGTCAACTTTTCCCGCGTAGGTATTATCTCCGACAGTTATTTCGCCGCCATCAAAAGGCAGTATTCCAAACAGAATATTTAAAAAGGTCGTCTTGCCGCTGCCGCTTTCGCCGAAAATGACATAAAGGCCGGTATCCTCAAAGCTCTCATTACGGTCGTATATCACGTATATGTCATCATATTTTTTATTTATATGCCTGCATTCTATCATTTATCGCCTCACACCAAGCCTTGCAAAAACATTTTATTCCACAAACACTATATCCGGAACGTAAGAATTATAATCACCTTTATGTATGTTGGCGAGCATATCATACAAACGCTCAAACTCAATTCCGTCCATGGTCAGATCTTTGTATTCATCGCTGCCCGCGATATATGAATCGCTATCATCTATTGTTTTTGAAATGCCTTTAAGTTTTTCGAATATCTCTTGCTGAACTGCTGTTGCAGTACCGCTTTCGCACATATCGGATAGCTGGACATAGCCAAATTCCGCCTTTTCATCCTCATAGAGTAGGTCAATGTATATTTCGTCTACAAGCCCGGTTTCATGCATGAATACGACCTGGAATTTGTAACCGTCAAAGAATTCCTTTTCACAAAGCGCAGCAAATGAAGGAAGGCTCCAGTAAGCTTCCGATGTTCCCTCCTTCTGCGGCTCACCATTCAATGCCTCATGCACAAGGTCACAAAACATTACCGGGTCAAGACTTGTAAAATCAAGATCATCCGGTTTTAATGCCAAAAGTTCTTCATTTGTGGCAGACTGTAATAGCTCTTCTATTACCAAATTGTCGTGGATGTTGTTTTCGTTTAATCCCCAGTTTAATATTCCGGTATAGTACTTTTCAATCTTTGTTGAACCATCTTTCAAATTAACAGTATTAGTCACAACAAAATCCTCATCATAGCGATGCCTTATATTGATTCCAAAGAAATAATATCTTATTAAGCCGTCACTATCACCAGTTTTTTTATTCTTATATTCATTATTTACAAAAGTATATACCCATCCATCATCAAATGATTTTCTCGCTATTCTTTTGCTGATGTTACAGAATACTTTTTCATCTGTTTTGGGGGAGCAGCCGGAAGCAAAAAGAGTTACCATCGCCCATATAAATATAAACATTCTAATTCTTTTCATTTCATCAATTCACTCTCACTTTTTATCAATATACTGTTATTATTTTAGAATAATGTCAATTACATCAGATGTGTTTTAAGATGTTTCCTGCTCCATATTTCCATGGTATCCTCCTTATCTTCTTTCATTTTGGATTAATTAAGAGTATCTTAACATAGCATCTGTTACAAGTGGGTTACATGCAGATATAAAATCCGCATCCTTACAAAAAATACCATTTAGCAAGCATATTTGCGCCTTTTTGCGCAAATATACCTGTTAAATGGTATTATTCATCATTTTAGTCGTCAGATGTTCCGACTTTACTCCTGTCCTATAAGTCGCAGCCACTTTTTCTTTAATATCTGCCATCCACTCGATCTATAATATATAGCATGCCTTATCCTTATTTCAAGGTCGTCAGACTG